>Ga0180432_10008343_pt1 | contig 12934 bp, 9 predicted proteins | sample SS_ome_10_FD_132414 | JGI IMG/M metagenome (GOLD analysis project Ga0180432, IMG submission 132414) | Hypersaline lake sediment archaeal communities from the Salton Sea, California, USA - SS_1_MS_2 metaG | ecosystem: Environmental > Aquatic > Non-marine Saline and Alkaline > Hypersaline >...
AAAAACGGCGAGCGTTCGATGCTCAGCAGGAAAGTGAAGGTGACGGCGAATATGGCGTAGAAACAGAACGGTACGCTGCGAAAGAAGAACCGTATGCGGTCGGCCTCGGTGGCCAGCCACGAAACGCCGGCCACGAAGATAAACGCCTGGATATAGCCGGGCCACGCGTTGAAGGCCAGTTGCGAAGCGATCGGCGAGGCGGTCGAGTCGACAATGTACGACAGCTCCTCGTGGCTGACGCGTTCCTTGTCGGCCAAGGGTCGCACGGTGGTGCCGACCAACACGGTGCTTACCGTTCCGCCTTGGAAGAATATCACACCCAGGAACCAGGCCACCAGTTTGGCCGTCCTCGGCCCGCGAACGAACTTCCGGGTCATCAGTTCGGCAAACGCCTGGGCACCGCCGGTGCGGCTCCATACGCCCAACAGCCCGCCGAGCAACCACAGATAGAGCAGCAGTATAGTGGCCGCGTCGGTGGTGGCCAGATTTTTCACAAGCACGGCGTCGGCGATGTTGTATGCTCCCAGCAGCAAGGCTCCCACGAATATGCCGCCAAACAGCGAGGTTATCGGCTCGCGCGTCATCCAGCACAAGCCCACGGCCACCAGGGCCGGCAGCAGCGACCAGGCGTGCCAATGCGGCTTGGCGACAAGTTCGAAGTAGAGCTTTGTCGGTTTGCCGTCGACGTCGCGCATCTCCCAGGCGAACTGGCGAGTTACCGGGGGGCTTCCGCCTTCGGCGTTGAGTTTGGCGATTTCGGCCCTGTTGATGGCTGCCTCGGCCATGGGCACGCAGCCGGTGATTTCCTTCGGCTTGCTCTTAAAGGTGTAGAATAGTCGGCCGTTTTCTCGTTGCGAGACGTCGAGGTTGATTTCCTCGACCGACCACGTGGGGCTGACGAACATCCCGATATACAGAGCCGTGGCGGCCGCGATCACGAAGAATATCAGGGCCGGCGAGGCGAATCGCCGCCATGGGGACTTGGCCGGCCTGTCTGAAACATCCCCTGAATCGCTGTTTTTTGGCATTTGATTATCCGTAACCGCTGACGAGTCTTGGAACCGCCCGAGCCAACCATGCACTCAGCAATACGGTTGGCATTCTCGCCGAATCGGCTTGTGTTGTCAATGATAAGTACGGTCGCGCGGTCGGTCCGTGTAGCCGGTTTCCACGCGGACTTGAACCGGGGGGGACGAGAAAGAGCATAATCTTCAACACTCAGCGTGAATAGCTTATAATCAGCCTGGATTGCTCACACCAACCCGAAGCGCAAGCGAGGAGTGAAGACGTTGGTAATCATCGGCGGCGCTGGCATCCTACCCGCGCTCACCTCGCTTGCGCTTCGGGTTGGTGTGAACAAACCGGATTAGTTATCGTCGATAGTACACGATTACCCGTTTACCAACGGAGAATATCCAAATGAGCCGACAGCAAGAAGACAACCCGCCGAGAATCCGTCGCCGCACTTTGCTGCAAGGGGCCGGTGGACTGGCCGCGGTGGCGCTTGGGGCGAAAACCGGCCGGGCCGCCGCGCCCGAGAAAAAGTACCGCGTCGCCGTGATCGGCCATACGGGCCGCGGTGGTTATGGTCATGGCATCGACAAGGTTTGGCTCGACATCCCGCAAGCGGAGATCGTCGGTGTCGCCGATCCCAATCCCAGGGGACTTGCCTCGGCCGTCAAGCGGCTGAAGGCTTCCAAGGGATACGACGACTATCGCAAGATGCTCGACGAGCTGAAGCCCGATTTCGTGAGCATCGGCACTCAGAACTTCGACCTGCATTGCGACATGGTCGTCGCCGCGGCCGAGCGGGGTGTCCGCGGTATCTACATGGAAAAACCGCTCTGCCGAACGCTTGCAGAAGCCGATCAAATGGCGGCCGCCTGCGAAAAGCACAACGTCAAAGTGGCCTTGGCCTTTCAAAGCCTCTACTTCCCCAAGATGAAAGTCATCCAGGACATCATCAACTCGGGCGAGTTGGGACGCGTCCTGGAAATACGCACGCGCGGCAAAGAGGACCATCGCGGTGGGCCCATCGACCTTTGGGTCTTGGGCACGAGGATGTTGACCACCATGAAACTCCTCGGCGGCCAGCCGCGTTCCTGCTTCGGCATGCTGCTGCAAGACGGCCGGCCGGTTACCGGGAAAGACGTCCGCAATACGGAGATGTACGGCATCGGGCCCGTGGCCGGCAACGAGGTACATGCCATGTATCATCTCGACGGCGGCGCGGTCGGCTACTTTGATTCCGTCAAAGGCGAAGGCGCACCGCCGCCGTGGCGCTACGACGTGCGGGTGTTCGGTTCCAAGGGCGTTTTGCATATCCCCAGTACCAGGCATTTCCTCTCGCCGGTCAAGTTCCTTCCCGACCCGCTCTGGTCGTCGGGGCGCAGCGCTAAAGATTGGCTTCCTGTAAGCGCCGCGGGGATCGGCAAGCCCGAGTCGGACGAAGACCGTTTGACCCACGACGTCGGCAACCTCCTGGCCGTCAAAGACCTGATCGCGGCCGTCGAGCAGGACCGTCCGCCGGTAGCCGGGCTGAAGGAAGCAATCACGAACTTGGAAATGATCGTCGCCGTGTTTGAATCGCATCGCACTGGCTGTGCGGTGACGTTCCCGCTTAAGAACCGCAAGAATCCCTTGGAAATGTTCGAAGGATAGAGTTGAATACGAGCAGAACTGTCGAGTAAGGACATAGGGTGCCATGCTCCACGCTTGCGTGGGCATGCGCGATTCGGAAAACGTCGTCCACCGAGCATGCCCACGCAAGCGTGGGACATGGCACCCGAGTATCAATGGGACACCCAAACCTCAAGTGTGATGGAGTAACTGACGTCGTGTACAAAGCCGCTGTCATAGGTCTAGGTTTCATCGGCGCCGGGGATCAAGTTTCCGGCGACGCTCTTGGTCAGAAGGTCGAGAATCTCGACGGCACCCACGGTCCGGCCCTGGCCGCCCATCGACAGGTCGATATTGTCGCCGGCTCTAGTAGGGACGAGGGCCGGCGCCGACGATTTGCCGAGCGGCTGAGTGTCGAGCGGACGTACGCCGATTGGCGCGAAATGCTCGGCACCGAGGAACTCGACATCGTAAGCATAGCCACGTATTCGCCGTGGCACGCGGAAGTCGCCATCGCCTGTGCAGAGGCGGGCGTTAAGGCCGTAATCTGCGAGAAACCCATCACCACGATAGTCAGCGACGCGGACCGCGTGATCGAGGCTTGCCAAAAGCACGGGACGATTCTCGCCATCAATCATCCCCGCCGCTGGCATCCGCTGTGGCGGGCAGCGAGGGAAGAAATCCTCGGCGGCACGATCGGCCAGATCAGCCACGTACATACCTATTGGCCCTCGGGCCGGATGGGCAACATCGGCACGCACATGTTCGATGCCGCCTCCTTCTTGCTCGACAGCAAACCTGTTGCCGTCTCCGGCGTGCTCGATCCGTTCGTCCCGCCCGATTGCCGCGGGGCCCAGTTCCACGACCCGGGCGGTTGGGGAATGATTCGGTTGGAGAATGGCGTCAGGGTACACGTCGACGCGGCGGCCGGCATCGCGCTGCCTTTCGGATTCAAGATTTACGGCAGTCTCGGTTTCATCGAAATGGGCAAGGAGGATGCCGACATTCGCATGTGGAACGGCCAGTCGCGGACCATCTCGTGCGAACCGGACAGACCCAACTCGCTCGAAATCGGCGTCGACGAAGTCGTGCGGTGTCTCGACGGCGGCGGCGAGGTTTCACCCACCGGCGAGAAAGCCCGAGATGCGTTGGAAGCCATCGTTGCCTTCCACATTTCCCATAAGAACAACGGCCGCTGGGTCCCGCTGCCGCTGGAGGGCGAAGACCGGGATATCGAGGTGAAGATCGGGTAATAGTCTGTTGCTGGGTGCCATGTCCCACGCTTGCGTGGGCATGTGTGTAACGGTAACGTTGTTTGCCCGGCACGCTCACGCACCCTACAAGACTGGTCTCGCACGCTACTTTCGCGGAGCGAAAGGCGACAATGGGCGACAACGGTTCATCTCCGTCTGATCTTGACCCGCCGGACGTTGACGTCTACATTTGTCGGCAACATTTGCTTCCCTCGCAAGGCCGCAGGAATGTCGCACGAAGACTCGCCGGAAACCGAATACGTTTGCCCAGGGCAGAAGCGGCCGATATCGAAGGCCGTTCATCTGGGGCGAATGGCCCAATTCTATCCCGGCTGCCGAACGTGCCGGCATCGCGACGATACGGCATCGCTGTCGTCGAAGCAGGTCAAGCGGTTGCGACAAGCACGGCCCAGTGCTCGCACCCCGTCACTGTTCGACGGCGAGAGTGCTGGCGGAGTATATCCCAACGAGTTGACCGCCCACGTCGCGGGCCAGTTGGCGGCCGCCTTCGGCGTCTACTTGCGAGACGAAGCCGATCCGGCAACCACGCCGCCGACCGTGCTGTTGGCTGGCGACGGACGGTCGACCGTGGCCGAACCGTTGGCCGCGGCGGCCGAGGCATTGCGATGGACCGGCTGCAATCTGATTGATATCCCGTCAGCCACCGCCGCTAGTCTGGCATGTGGGATGAACCAACTCGACGCCGACGGAGGTCTGCTTCTAGGCGGCGCCGGCGATCATCGTGAAGTCGTGCGGATGAAGTTCTTCGGCCCCGACGCGATTCCCCTTTCGGCCGACGGGCCGCTTGAGACAATCGAACGGATATTCCGCCGAGGCACGGATCGGCCTGCTCGAAGTTACGGTTCACTGCGCCGCTTCCAAGCCGACGAGCCGTATCTGGAAGAGATGTCGTACCACTATCACGCCCTGCGACCGCTGAAGGTCCTGCTGCACTCGTGCAGTATCCCGTTGCGGAAACAGCTTCATCGGCTGACCGAGGCGGTTGCCCCGGAGATTATCGACCACCGGCGCACGGCCGGTCTGTTCAGAAGCCAAGTCGCGCGACTGACCGAAGAGTCGGCGGCACATCTGGCCGTCATGGTCGGCGACGACGGCGAGACGTGCCAGATGTTCGACCAGCGGGGCGAGGCCGTGCCCGACCGGCGGCTGCTGATGCTGATCGCAGGGCAACTGCTGCAAGAACAACCCGGGCGGGCGGTCGTGCTTCAAGAAAGCATCGCACCGGAACTGGCCGAGCCGATCATCGCCGCCGGCGGAAAAACTCTCACCGGCGGCAATTCTCGACTAGCCATCCATCAAGCGATGCAACGCCACGAAGCGATACTCGCCCTCGGCGCCGGCGGGCGAATATGGTACGAAAGCTCGAACCACCACGCCGCCGACGCACTAATGACGATAACGCATCTGCTCAAGCTGCTAAGCCGCGACGACAGGCCGTCGAGCGAAGTCGTTTCGCGAGCCCGCATTGCTTGAGCCGAGTGTCGACTACCAATCGTCAGTTCTAAACGGCGAGGCCGGGATGCCTTCCTTGTTGTAGAGGTTGGCGCCCTCGGGGTTCATCGAGTAGGCGTATCGCACGGCGACCGGCTTGGCCACTTCGGCCGATTTCACCACGACAACGTCTCCGTCGATGGTGGCTTCGGCCCAGTGCCACCTCTTGTCCTCGCCGGCGACGGCGAACCGCTTCAGCGTGCCGTCCTTAACTTCGGCGGTCGGCTCCAGGCCTTCTTTCTTGCCAACCATCAGCCCGCCGCCGACGTGGTCGAAGCTGACGCGGATCGTGTTGCCGTCCACTTCAATACTCTTATACAGCGGGCCGCAGGGGACGAGGTCCTTCTTGCCGTAGGTCTGGTTCAAGGCCCATTGAGCCAGTCGCCAGCCGACGTCCTGCTTGTTGCGGGGATGGATATCCCGGGCTTCGCCGATGTCGGTGATCACGGCCATGCCGGTGTGCGGAATGGTCAGCGCTTTGCGTTGCGCTTCGCGAAGTTTCGCCCAGCCGTTGCCGCCGGCCGGATCGTCGTTGGGTTGCTGGAAGTCGGCCAGTTGCACCCAGTAGAACGCCAGATCGGGGTTGAACAGTTCGCGCCAGCCGTTGACCAGGGCCTTCTTCTTATGGTAATAGGACTCGCCTTCGCCGCCGTTCGACTCTCCTTGATACCAGATAGCTCCTCGCATGGCGAACGGCGACAGCGGGTTTACCATTGCGTTGAAGATGGCGGAGGGATGGCCGCCGCCGACCTTGATCTCTTCACCCTGTTTGACTTTGTCCTCTTGCTCGGCGACTTTGTCGGCGATGTCCTTCAGTTCCGGCACGCTACGGAAACCGGAGAGCGAGGTCCACGGTTCGATGCGAGTGCCGCCCCAGTTGGAGCCCACGAGCCCGACCGGAACGCCCAATTCTTGGTTCAGCCGTCGACCGAAGAAATAGCCCACTGCCGAGAATCCGCCGGCGGTGCCGGGTTGGCAGACTTGCCACTGGCCTGGGCACTTGTCCTTCGGCGCCGGAGCGGTAATGTGGCCGGGGACGTTGAACAGGCGAATCCGCGGGTGATCGGCGGCCTCGATTTCCTTCTCCGCATTCATCGAGCGGCTTATGCTCCACTCCATGTTCGATTGTCCCGAGCAAATCCACACCTCGCCGATTAGAACGTCTTTCAATTCAATGGTGTTCTTGCCGGCGACGACCAACGATTGCCCTTCGGCGTCGGCCTTAAGCGGATCTAGCTTGACCATCCACTTGCCCGACTCGTCGGCCGTGGCGGTCTTGCTCTGTTTGCCGAGAGTGACTGTAACTTTCTCACCGGCTTCGGCCCACCCCCACACCGGCACGGGCATGTCGCGTTGCAGCACCATGGAGTCGCCGAATATGGAGGCCAACTCCACGTCGGCAAACGCCGGGTTGATCGACAAAACAAACACAAACAGCAGGCACAAGCCGGCCAGACCACATCGAGACTTCATTTCATGCTCCTTAATCGTTAGGTAAACAACGGGACAGTGACATTTTTCACGGCTTCAGTATAGCGGATGCGAATCGCGAATGCGAATTCGGCTCGGAAAGAGCGCGTTCACGTCGCTGAAGTCGTGTTATGGGCTCGACACAGTCGACCTTCACCGCCTTCAATCTTGCATAACATGCACGTCGGCGTGAGAGATCGACATTACCGCCGAGTCTCCCGCCGCCACGTTCAGTTCGGCGAATTGGTTCTTCCCGAGTGACGCCAGCAAGCGGATGGGCTGATCGGTCTTGCCTTTGCACTCGACCGTGACTTCGACCAGTGGGCCCAAGTGGACTACCTCGGCGATCGTGCCCTTAAGCGTCGTGGCGCCATCGTCCGGTGAAGCATCTTCGCAAGCCGCCGCGTGCAGGCGGATATTCTCCGGGCGGACCATGGCCGAGACCATCGGTGGGCCGTTGTCGTCATCGCCTTCCAGGGCCGGATTGTGAACCTGATTCTCTACCTTGAGAAATTCCGGCATCTCGGCCGTCAGATCGATTCCGTTTTCGCAAGAAAGCCGCACGAACTGGTCATCGGGCTCCGCTTCGGCGGTGAAGAGATTGCCCGCCCGGACGAACTCGGCCACCTGGCGGCTGGCAGGGCGTTCCAATACGTCGGAGGGCGTGCCGACTTGCAGGACGGTGCCTTGCTGGATGATGCCCACGCGGTCGGCCACTGCCAGCATTTCGGCGAAGTTGTGGCAGACGTGGATCGTGGTGGTACCCGTCTCGCGTTGAAGCCGCTTCAACTCGCGGCATATGCCGTCGCGGGTGTGCTCGTCCAAGGCGCTTACCGGCTCGTCCAACAGCAGCACGTCGGGCTCGACGGCCAGCGCCCGGGCAAGGGCCACGCGTTGCTTCTCGCCGCCGGAAAGCTTGTGCGGCAAGCGGTCTTCCAGATGCGACACGCCCACGGTTTGCATCATGTGTTGCAGCCGCCGTTCCGCTTCCTTTGCCGAAAGCGACTTGCGCCGCCCCAGTCCGAAAGCGATGTTGTCGCGAACCGTAAGATGCGGGAACAGGGCGTAATCCTGCGGCAGATAGCCCACGCGCCGCAGACGCGGTTCGACGTGGGTGACGTCCTCGCCGGCGATTTCGACCTTGCCGGAGTCTATGCGGTTGAGCCCCGCGAGGCACTCGATCAGCAGCGTTTTGCCCGACCCGGTTGGCCCCAGCATGACGAAGTACTCGCTTGGCTCGACGCGCAAGCAGACATTGCTCAGAGCGAAGCGGCCGACGGCGAAATCGAGATGTTCGATGTTTATCATTTGCCGCGCAGCCCCACTATTCTGACCGTCACTAGTCCGACGGTCGCCAACACTATCATCAAGATGGCCACCGCCAGCGCGACTTCGATATTGCCCACCGACTGTTCGAGATAAATCGTCGTGGGCAGCACTTCCGTTCGCATGGAAACGGCGCCCACGAATACCATCAAGGGTCCGAATATGCCGAAGGCTCGGGTCCAAATGAGGATTCCGCCGACGATGATACCCCTTCGCGCCATGGGCAGGGCCACGCGGAAGAACGCCCCAGCCCGGGTGCAGCCGAGCGTCATGGCCACGTGCTCGACGCGGGGATCGATGCCGTCGAACGTAAGCTTAACGGCCCGAATACCGAACGACGCCGATACGAGCAATTGGCAAAGCACGATGCCCTTGGGTTGGAAGATCAAGTGCGTGCCGATGGCTCTGGTCCAATATGTCAGCCAGTACGCCAATACCCCTGGCAGCGGTGGCGACCGAAACGGCGGCTCCGTGAAGAAAACCAGCAGCGAAAGCCCCACCACCAGCGGCGGCAGGATTATCGGCAAATCGACCATCGAGTCGACCAGAGCGTGGCCGGGGAATCGATAGCGGCTAAGCGCGTAGCCCATGGGCACTGCCAGCGCCAGTCCGATCAGCACGGTCAGCCCGCTTGTCCACAGTGACAGCCACAGCGAGGCCTGGATCCGCTTCAACTCGAAGACTCCCCGCAAGGCGTCGGGCCCGCTGTACAGAACGTCGGCCGCCAGCAGCAATAGCAGCCCCACGACGAACAGTCCCACGAAGGCCAGCATTGAAGCGGCGAACAACTGCCCATGAAACCCGCTCACCGGCGTGGAAGCCCTGGCATTGGTAAACAGTTGCTGATTCACTTCGGCAGGCTCGTTTGGCGGGCGGCGACGGCGGGAGGGTAATAATACAGTCTAGCATAAACGGCTTGAGGCCCGATTTCCAGTGGGGGGGTGGCACGGAGGTTTAGTGGAAGAAGGGGGCTGGAGTGGAAAAAGGGGACTGGCTCCGAGCCACCTTCCAAGTCAAAACCGCTCTAGAAGGTCAGCGGCTCGGTGCCTGTCCCCTTTTTCCACGGCGATCCCATTCACCGTCTAATCTCGCAGTTGGGCAATGCCTCTTGAAGTTCTTTGACGCCTTCCTCAGTGACTTGTGTGTCCATCAAGGTCAGAGTGTGTAGCTTGTTCAAGCGTTTCAGATGTGTCAGCCCCGCATCGCTTATTTGTGTGCCCCAAAGATCAAGCGACTCAAGGTTCGTAAGGCTTCTGAGTCGAACTAGCCCGGAGTCGCTGATTTGTGTTTCATTGAGCCACAAATGCTTGAGCTTCTTGAACTCGCTTAGGCTTGCTAGTCCTACATCGCTAATTTGTGAGTCTCCGAGGTGAATGCCGTAGAGATTCGTCAAGCATGTCAAACGCACCAGTTCGCAATCGGAGATACTACCAAAACAGAAAAGTGCCACAGCGTTGCCAAGTTGTTCATCTCCATGGAGTCCTCGCAACAAGCAAAGCCCCATAGGCAGACTGTCGGCATTGGGGTCATCGGCCTCATAATAGACAATGAACCCGCCTCGCTCATTGAACTCCGCAATCGCCGCCCGCCGCTGGGCCGCTTCCTTCATCTCGTAGGCATACCAACTGCAAGCGATGGCAACCAACGTCGTTAGCACGAACATCGACCGCAGGCTGTATTGATACCAGCGGCGTTTTGGGGTTGGTGCATTGGTCATGAGCGCTCCGTCAAGAACTGCAAGTTCAGCAGCCAGTATATCACTCTTTGCCGTCTCTGTCGGCACCAGACAATCAACCGAGGCAATCTACGGGGGTAACCCTGGTTCTCGAACCCGGGCGGCGCAGCCGCAAGAGGCCTCGGGTTCGGCGATGCGCCATCCGGAAACTGTGCCATATAGTGGTTCCTGCCGCACACAAGGCCTCTGGTGCTGCGCACCCCGATTCAAGAATCGGGGCTACCCAGTCAACCCAGTTCCCTAAACGACATCAAACCAGTTCACGGCCCCGGCGGCTCGACGGTGTAATTGTGCTTGGCGAAAATCTTTTGGCCGGCTTCGGAGGTGACGAAGTCGACGAAACGGGCGGCTGTCTCGGGATGCTGCGAGGATTCGAGAACGCCTAGGGCGACGGTCGAAATGACGTTCTCCGCCGTGGGAATGGCGACCACTTCGGCGTCGTCGGGGAAGTAGGCCGCCACGGCGTCCCATACGATGGCCGCGTCCAGCGAGCCGACCTTGATGTGGTTGCCCAACTCGTTGACCGTTACCGAGCGAAACACGACGTTCAACTTCTCCTCGTCGATGTCGTTCTTCTTGAAGATTCGCGACGCCTTTCGGCCGATGGCACAGGCCTTGGGGTCGCCCAGGCCGATCTCAATCTCCGGCCGCGTCAGATCGGCCAGCGATTGGATGTTCTTCGGATTGCCCTTTTGCACCAGAATAACGGGCACGAAGTAACAAGCGGTCGAGTGGGCGTCCATGAGCCCCGCCTCCTCGGCCTGTTCGACGTAATGCACGTCGCCGGGCATGTACAGATCGCCCTGGCCGCTGAGCTTGATCCGCGAAAGCAGAATCTCGCTGCCGGCGAAGTCGCACTCGATCTTCCTGTCGCTCGTCTTATTGAACTCCTCGACCAGCTCGACGGCCGCCGGGCGGATGCCCGCTCCGCAGAACAGGGTCAGGTCTTGTTGCGACCCGCAGCCGAGGCACGAAGTTAGAGCGAGCGCGAGGAGACAGGTCAGGCGGAGAGGGGGATTGGCGTTGTTCATGGGTATTTTGTGATTGGGTGTGTGCGAATAACTCTATACTAACCCGAAGCGCAAGCGAGGTGAGCAGAGTTCCGGAATCTCGAAGGTGCGTCAATTCGCTGCCGCCGCTCACCTCGCTTGCGCTTCGGGTTGGTGTTAGTGCCCGTCCGGGTGCCGCAGGCACAAGAGGATCCGAGCAACACTGGAACCTCTTGTTGCTGAAGCAACACCGACGATTTTGCGAACCACGTTTGTGGATTAACATAGCCAACTCCGCAAAAATCATCGGTGCCACCCGAATCTAGAACTACCTCTTGACGTACCCGAACTCGGCGAAGACGTCCTTGCCGTGCTTGTCGACGAAGTCGAGGAACTTTTCGACTTCATCCTTGTTCTTCGTGTATGAAAGGCCCATGACAGAGACGCCGATTTCTTCGTCGTATTCGTAGGGGACTTCGACGATCTCGATGTCGTCGGCGAAGTTGTTGGCCACGCCGTTCCACATGATGCCGGCGTCGCGGGTGCCGAGTTTCAGGTGGTTGCCCACCTTGGCGTGGTCGCGGACCATTGCGCCGTCGACGTTCTTAAGCACGGTGTCCTTGATGCCCTTCTTATCGAGCAGGCGGTCGACCATTTCGCCGCAGGTGGAATACTCGGGATTGGGCAACACCACGGTCACGCCCTCGCCAGCCAGATCGTCGATCGATGCGATCTCCTTGGGGTTTCCCTTGCCGACAACCAGCACGGGCGCGAGAAAGCCCACTGGCACCTCGCGAAGCAATGCTCCGACGTCCTCGGTCTTCTGCATGTACGGAGAATGGGTAACGAACAGGTCGCCGGCCGACTTCAGTTCGACTTGCGGCAGCAGATCCTCGGAACCGCCGAAGGAGAGCAAGATCGTCTCGCCCGTCTCGGTCTTGTACATCTCGACCAGCTTCTCCATCGGCGACTTGAAAGAAGTGCCGCAGAGCAGCGTGAGTTCGCCGCCGGTGTCTTGCGTGTCGCCGTTTTGGCCGCAGCCGATGAAGGCCAATGCGACGGTCGCCGTGAAGATACTGAATATGATTCTCATGTTTACGTTGCTCCTTTGGTCTGGGCGTTAGTGGTTTGGTCAACCCCACAAGTATACCGAACCGTGTGTGGTGGTGGAACCTTCGGCAAAAAAGCACGCGAAAACGGTTATCCACCTTGCCCAATTTCACCCGCGCATGTAGGCTTGTGGCGTGGGTGAGCGATGCCCTTGGGTTGACCCGACAGAAATGGCGGGTGGCTGGGGCAAAGCGCAGCGATGCCCCAGTTCGTTCGCGCCGGGAGATCGCCCCATGGAACTTGTAGGGTGCGTCGCGATGTACCCTGGTTCTTTCACTTCAGCGAAAAACGACAAACCGTGGAAAAAGGGGACAGGCACCGAGTCGTTGGCTTTTTCATGGGGTTTGGCTTTTGTTGGGACTCGGAGCCAGTCCCCATTTTCCACTCGACAACTTAAGGGCAACATGACGCAACAAACCGACGATGGCCGAAACCTGCTGGCGGTGAACTTGAGCCTGGCGGCGAATGTGCTGCTGGCCGTGCTCAAGGTCGTGGTGGGTATCGTGGGCAATAGCCCGGCCTTGTTGGCCGACGGCGTGAACTCGACCTCCGACGTTGTCTATCTTGCCATCGTTCGGGCCTTCATGGCCTTGGCCGGCAAGCCGCCCGATCGCGAGCATCCTTTCGGACATAGACAACTAGAAAGCGTGGCGGCGGTCGTCGTGGGTGCCTTTGTGGTCACCACCGGCGTGGTGATTTTCTATGACGCGGTGAACAAAGTCTATTCGCTGGCCGTTGGGCAGGTGAGCTACGAAGGTCCCAACCCGACGGCCTTCGGCGTGGCCATGTTCACTTTGGTGCTGAAGATTTGGCTGACGATGTACAGCACCAAAGTCGGCCGCCAGACGGGCAGCATCGCCGTGCTGGCCGTTGCCCGCGACCACCGCAACGACATTTTCTCGATCTCGGCCGCCGCCGTG
>Ga0180432_10008344_pt1 | contig 12932 bp, 10 predicted proteins | sample SS_ome_10_FD_132414 | JGI IMG/M metagenome (GOLD analysis project Ga0180432, IMG submission 132414) | Hypersaline lake sediment archaeal communities from the Salton Sea, California, USA - SS_1_MS_2 metaG | ecosystem: Environmental > Aquatic > Non-marine Saline and Alkaline > Hypersaline >...
ACCTGGACTACTGCCGAACTGACTGGAACTGACCATAACGGCTCCTGCTCCGCTCAGCGAGCGGTTTTGTGGTTCTGGTTGATAGAGTATTGGCTAAACCGACGGAACGACTCGGTGGCATGCGTCACCGCGCGGGGAAACATATTAGCCTGTCCGAGCACCCACGCAAGTGGATCGACGAGCAGCGATCCGACGGCGGAAACGGATATTAACATCACAAACCTGCTGTCGACGACTCGGGACTCCACAACACCTCACCCGATTTATGAAGCCGCGCCAAATCCAGGTAGTGCCGCACCGTCTCTCCGATTCGTATCCGAAGTTCGTCATCAACCTCGCGCACGACCTTTCCTGGCACTCCAATCACGAGAGAGCAAGGTGGGATTATCGTTCCTTCCGTGATCAACGCACCGGCAGCAACCACTGAACCGGAACCGACTCTAACACCATTCAACAGAACTGCCCCCATCCCTATGAGGCAATCGTCTCCCACCTCACAGCCATGCAGGATTGCACGGTGTCCGACACCGACTCGATTCCCTACGCTGCAAGGCAGACCGATATCGACGTGCAGGACCGACAGATCCTGAATGTTGGTCTGCTCACCGATGACAATCGGCTCCATGTCGCCTCGGACGACCGAGTTGTACCACACGCTCGACCCAGGACCAATGGTCACGTCCCCCACGACAACAGCTCCCGGGGCAATAAACACGGATGGATCAATCATGAGACTGCTAACGTCTGGGGCGGAAACGAACGGTGACACGGAGCCAGGCCTCAACTGGCCTGCCGTCCTTCAGAGCTGGCGCATATACCAGGCTGTCCTGCGCGAATCTAGCCGCAGCAATTATCAACTGCGGCGCTGCCGCCTGCCTCCGTTGACGAAGCGTGGTTATGGCCCTTCCATCGGTTCCGACCTTTACCGTAACACTGACCGGCGTCACCTCTCCGTCGAAACCGGCTGGAGCATACGTTTGCGCGGCTCTTGTCGGGGATGGAGGAGAGTCAAAACACTGGCCGCTTCTGAAATACTCGACGCCGGGGTTGTTCGTGGCACAATCAACAACTCGTGGTCTCGACGGCGGTGGCTCCACTGGACGTGTTGGTCCTGTTGGCTCCCGCCTAGGCTGAGGCTGAGCCTCTTGCTGTTGGACACGCACCATCGTGACGGGAGTGATTGTGGTCTGTCCACGAGCCACCTGCACTGTCTGCTCGAACTTTTCGAAACCCTCTCGCTCGATCTCGATCTTATGCGAGCCAGCATCGAGCTCCAAGGAATCACTCGAGACTGCTTCCCCATCGATTTTCAACCGGCCACCCTCCGGTGTGCGAACCACGAGAGTGCCTTGATTGGTCATCACAGCCGGAGGTTCCTCGGCTACAGCCGTTGCCGTGTCAGGAACCTCAATGGAATCAATCGGTGCGCCTGAGTCAGCCTGTGCCAGGGAATCTTCGGGTTTGGCTTCAACGACGAATATGGAATCTGCACCCGCTAGCAGCAGCGAGTCATCAGGAAAATCCGAAAGTGGGATTTCCGGCTCGGGTCCTGGTAATTGGGCGAGAAACGGCAGCGGCCATTGCGCGTCGAGGAAATAGTACCAGTATCCCCCAGCGCCTCCACCACCCAATATCAAGAAAATCAATACACCGACCAGAACCGCCTTCCCTTTCTTTTTTGGTGCGACCTCAGGCGACGGGGATGTACGCGGCATCGGAGTCGTCGGCGTGCTTGGCGCCACAGCCCGTGAATCGGTATCCGGAGATACCACACCTTGCGGCAAAACCGTGGTCGGTATGTCGGAGAAAGAAGCCTCTGTCACACGAGAAAGCAGTGGGCCACCACTCTGCAGCTTTGCTACCAGATCTTCAGCCGTCTGGAAACGATCATCCTGAGACTTCGCCATCATGCGCTCTATGATTTCGTACAGAGAACGCTGTTCGGCACTGTCCATTTCCGGCTCAGGCAGGTCCTCCATAATGTGTTTGTAGCCGATGGAGAATGAGTCCTCACCATCGAACGGTACTACGCCAGCAAGACATTGGTACGCAACCACGCCTAGCGAGTAGATATCACTGCGACCGTCGAGAGTCTGAGCGCGTGCTTGCTCTGGACTCATGTAATGAGGGGTGCCTATCGACATTCCCGTGCCCGTTAGACGAGTCCCAGACGCAGCCTTGGCGATCCCGAAGTCTGTGAGTATCGCATTCCCTGACTCGTCGAACATGATATTGTCGGGCTTGATGTCTCGATGGACTATTTCGTTCTTGTGCGCGTATCCAAGCGCACTTGCCGTCTGAATGAGAATCTTGCGGATTTCGTTTGGGGGAAGCTTGCCAGTCTTGCGAAGCTTCTCGGAGAGGGCGTCACCTCGCAAGAACTTCATCACGAAGAAGATCACGCGACCCTTTTTCCCTACTCTGTAGATCGGGATTATGTTCGCGTGTTCCAGCCTAGCCGAGGTTCGGGCCTCGCGTTGGAACCGTTCGACGAATTCTGCATCGAATGCCAGGGAGAAAGGAAGTACTTTGACTGCGACCTCTCGGTCGAGTTCCTTCTCCCGCGCCCTGAATACGATCGCCATGCCGCCACGACCGAGTTCTTCGATTATTTCATATTCATCCTTGAGCGCCGCGCGAACCTGTGCTACCTCGGTCTGTTCAGAGGGGTCGACAACCGCAGCCAGTGGCGTGGTGGCTGCCAGATCAAGTCCGCAGGAGGGACAGAACTTCGCAGAATCTTGGTATTCAGTGCCGCATCGCGAACAGAACATGCGTGCTCTCCCCTAACATTGGCAGTATAGGGGATGACCTCGGAGCGTGCAACCTAGATCAGAAAGCTCGCCCGAACGCCACATAATACCGCCCTGAGCCCCGTGCAGTGTCTAACCAATCCGTCAACGCGACAGCGCCTCCGAGCCTCATTCTCAGAGGAATTCCAGCACCCACCCCAAGGTCGATGGCGACCTCGCCCCCCACGTCCCTCATAGCAGTCAGGTCTGCCGTATACCTCTCAGTCCAACCGCTTCCGACCTCACCAAATATGTTGAGCGACAAACGATCCAAGAAAAGCGGCAGCCGGGGAACGCCTCGCGCCACCAATGCCACCGGCACTCGCAGTTCCACCACACCCACGACTGCTCTCGTGAACCCGCTACGGCCGTCGTACCCACGCATTTGGAATCTGCGCCTCCCACTTCCCAAGACGGCACCTGGTACCAACGCGACCAGATCTCCTGACTCCCCGCCCACTGAGAAGGTGGTTGGCGCGGTTCCGCCGGTCTTGCCGGCGCTGACACTCGCGGCGAGAACCCAGTGTGCAAACCCCGGCAGCGGGAGAGCCAAAAACCCTGACACCCTGCCTCTTGCTTCGTACGACCAATATTGAGAGCCGCCGGTGTGCCACCGGCGCAGCAACATTGACTCCAACGCGACTCCATTCTCGGGCGAGATAGAGAGACTTGGACGTGATGCATAGGAGACACTGGCAGTCACCGCTCCGCCGGCATACGTCGGGTTGAGCGGGATAAACGGGAGCTCCCCATCCCCTTCGTTGACTACTACGTCGCGTTCTAGAAAACCTCGCAGTCTGAATGCCGCTTCGGTCCGCCATCGTCGCCATCGGTGAACTACTCCCACCTCCGCCGCTTGCTCTTTGAAAGACGCCGGCACCACTGCCCCTTCGTATAAGAACGGATCATAGTCCCATGTCTGCGCGGCGGCGAGATCCAGGCTCCACGACCGCCAGCGTCGGTGAGAGACGTATACCACACCTTCCACCCTGCCATTTTCCGGGGCGGCGGTGACCAGCGCGCTGTAGCTGGTTCGTCCAATCGGATCGACACCGATCGTCATCATTCCTATGAACGCACCTGATCGATCTTCATCATGACCGACGGGAACCCAGAAATGCGGTCTCAGTGCCGGCCAAGGGGAGTACGATCCTGCACGCACCGTGACATCTGGAACCCGAATCGTAGGTAGCGAGTCGAAGGATTTGTTGCGTGCGGCAGAGTCGTACGACTGCACCCGCGTTTGCACCAGAGCGTAGCCGTCACCTAAGACAGTCGAGAAAATCAAGCTGTCTGGACCGATCGGTTCCGGAAAGCGTGCACCCGTGGGTTCATCGGTGAGTCGTCGCGTTCGCCTGGATGTGATATCGTAGGCGTATACCTGCGGTAGACCGCTCCGCTCCGATGAGAACAAGACCGATCCACCGTCAATGGACCATGCAGGATCAGCATCCATCGCCACGTCGTCTGTGACCTTCGAGAAACTCTCCGGCCGGCCCATTGGCCACATAACGATATCCCACTGTTGGTCCGCGTGGCGGGCAGCCGCCACCCATTCCCCGTTCGGCGATACTACGACGCGACCCCAATCCAAAGCGCCATCGGGTGCTGAGAATTCAGAGATTGAGCTGTCAGGATAGTGCATGGCACCGATTGTTCGCTCGCCAGGTCGAAGACTCACTAGTCCTACCCGACCGTCCGGCGTGGAGAACACATCGATATGGCGACCCCCTTCCGAAACTCTCTCCCATTGTTCACCCAAAACCCATCTATAGAGGTCACTTCTAATAGTGAAGGGAGACGAGAAGTCCAATTGAGTCACGTACAAGGTGTCACCCACCCACGCGACCCCCCCCACCGAGTTGACGCGCCGAGTCGCAATGTCGTCTCCGGTGTTGAGGTCGCGCACGACGAGCTGCTCAGGATTTCTCCCGTCCAGGCGCTTGAAGCAGATACGAGTGCCATCCGGAGAAACACGCGCCTTCGGTTCTGTGCGCAGGCCGCGTTCGAGCACCCTGTAATCTCCCCGCGCGGTTGCTGCAGGATGCTCAAGCCTCCTCCAGCCATCCCCGACTGACTCCCCACCCGCGCTCTTCATAGGGCTGGACACATTGAATACGATAAGCTGACGCGATGTGCGTTCTATGAAGCGCGGTACGATGGAATCGCCGTAAATGACTCGCTGCTGTTCGAAATAGCGGCCGCCCCATGCGTAGGGTCGCTTCCCCGCGGGCCAAACCGGATTCACCATGACAGCGTCGCCCGATCTCGGCCAGGCACCGTCTCGCGCAGCCGAACCCAACAACCGAGCGTGATACGCACTACGAATCCGACCGGCACGGGTGAATCGAGATTCGTAGTAAGTCGCGATCCCCTCAGCCACCCAACCCGGCTGGTATGTATTGGGGAAGAGGCCGGGTGCACGGCCGAAGACCTTCTGCAAAACGTTCCAGATCCCTGTCGACCGATCCAGGTGAAAGATGTGAGTCAATTCGTGTGTGGTGACCAGGCGGAACCACTCGTCGTAAAAGCCGAGGGAGTTTGCTGTTGCGGGAGGCGCAAGATTCACTGTGATACGGTTTGACGGAAACACCGTTGCGTTTCCGTTCGAGAAGTCGGCTGCATCGTTCAGGACGAGATCAATGCGTCCCTTTGGAGGCACGAGTTCCTTGGATAGCGCTTCGTATGCTCGCTCCGCCTCGCGACCCGCCCGAAGAGCTTGGCTCGCATGTGAACTCCTGGCGTGAATACGGAAATGTTCCGTGTGCCAAGTCTGCCAACTTCCACTCGGGTCAATCTGTCCGAGCGCGACCGCTGGGAGCGCTATCCAGGCGGCACAGAGCGTAGCTGCGAGTGTAACGATTCTCACGTCAGTTGGCTTTGACAGCCCACTCCCTCAAAAACATGGCAATTCCCTCGAGCACACCGCGCGCATACCGCCACTGGCCTTCATCGCTCACGAGCACGGCCTCCTGATCCGGCAACATCATGAAGAGTCCTTCAGCAAGAGCTGAGGGCATCCATGGGGTCCTAACCAGCGCCAGGTCACCGCGCCCGAATCCAAGATCGCGAAAACCCAACTGACGCACTAGCGCCCGATTTAGCTCTCGTGCGAGTTCAGCGCTGCGCGGGTAGTAGTAGTATACACTTGTCCCGTTGTTGGTGAACGGATTCACGCCATCTGGCAGAGCGTTGGCATGAATAGACACCAGGAGCTCCGCACCGGCATCCTCAGCTGCTTCGGTGCGTTCGTTCAGGCTCATTGGCGCATCGGAATCACGCACCAACATCGCCTCCGCGCCATACCGTTCTAGGAGGTGTTTGATCTTTCGCGCTATCTCCAGAGTCACTACTGATTCAGGCGTCCCAGTGGGTCCGGTTGCACCGCCCGGTGGATGGCCTGCATCGATGGCGATCTTGCGTCCCTCCAGCGGGTGTCGCGAATCGATCGCGGGCGGTCGCCGTATCTCCACCAAGAGATCGTTGCCACTCCAACTGGTGCGATAACCCCAAACGTGAGCAGACAGTCTCACCTCGACGTTTGTCTCATCCTCTCTCGGTTGGGAAAACGTGATCAGTTCGACAAAGGAATCGTTGTTTCCGTACTGGACCCAATCCATGTCCGCAGCAACACCGTAGAGCGTCAGAACAATACAAACATCCGATTCATCTACGTGATACGGGATACGCCCAGGAAGAGGTATCCTGAGTACCACGGACTCATCGCTCGCATTCAGCCTGAGCGACCTCGCGACTCCAACAGGTGGTGGCGTGCCAGGTGGGAGCGGATACAGCCCGGATGCGTCGACCCAAGCGGAGCTAGCCTCCGACAACTGCAAGCGCACCTGATTGTTCCAGCGTCCCGATACACGGGCCAGCGTGCCATTCGGGAAGAACCAATGGTACGTCCCCCATGGGGAAGGGCGTCCTGCTAGGATCCCATCAGTTTTCCCTGTCCCAACCAGATCGTCATTGACGACAACGAGAAGGGGATGATCCACATCGACCAATCCGAGGCGGAGTGGCCATCTCGCGCGAGCCGTATCACCTCCCAACACTGCCTCAACCCGCAACCAAGTCGAATCATATGGCTCAGGTAAGAAGTCTGGAGCCATCACAATGTCTGGATCAGGGCCCAGCCTCCCCGTCCACCATGCTACATAGCGATCTGTGACGGCCGCTGGAACCTGCTCCTTGTCGAACTCTGTGGAAAACGCGAGGTCTCCCCACGACCGCGCAGTTGGGCTGGTGTCGGGTACGAACCGTATAACCCCGCCGTCGGCGGTGAAAGCCTTGACTTCGGCGCCCGGTGACGCACGCAGTGAAAGTGGGATTCCCTCGCCATCTCTGATCCACCGATCCCCCTGGGGAGAGAAAGACGCAGAGTCTAGCCAGGCCACACTCTCGTGAGTTCGTCCACCGGCCGCGATTGGTGCGCTCAGCACTACCCGAGCAGTATCTGCTCCAGCAGCGGCAACGATCTCGAATCGAGCGACTGAATCGTCGGGGAGAGGGAGCCACGCAATCCAACCTCCCGACGCGTAAACTGGTACGGACTCACCATTGACAGTCAGGTTCACGTGAGCATTGCGTACAGACCCAAACACGAAAGTCGAGTCCCTGCTCTGTATGCTATGATCCACCCGGGAGCGCAAGAGAGCTATTTCGCCCGCTTCAACGCAATTACTGTCCACCGGCGGATATACCACTTGCAAGCATACCGGTCCTGTAGCCGGCGCAGGAGACGCCGGGGGGGCAAACGGGCCTGTCGGTTCAGGTTCGAAGGCTGGTCCAAACAGCGCGCACCCCGACACCATCACGCATACCGACCCGACAACCAACGTTGAGGCAAGACGTGGCATGGTCGCGGAACCTACATAAATTCAATTGAGTACGTCAATTTGGTTTGGTTGACCGCCATTTTTCTAGACAGTAGATTGGCATCTCCGCTCTTAGACTTTGATTGGAGCCTTTCGTCACGTGCCAACTTGTACTCATTGCGGCCGTGAGAACGACGAAGCGTCACAGGTTTGTGCTGACTGTGGCAGGCCGTTGGGCCGACCGCTAGACGCATCCGCTTCCCAGGGCATCTACACTGCTGGCAATATGGATCAATCGAAATACCGCGAAGCGGCCGTAACAGAACCGGCAGTTTGCCCGGAGTGCGGTACCAAACGCGTAGCTGGCCTGCCGTTTTGCCCCTCCTGCGGAAGGCAGGTATCCGCGCAAGTCGAGGGAGTACCGTGCTGCGTGAAATGCGGTACCCCGATAGTCAGCGGCGCTCAGTTTTGCGCTGCGTGCGGAATGGGCGTAGGATCTTCCCCGGATGGTCACCCGCGAACCTCCGCATACTCAACGAGGCAGGCTGCTGGATTAGGCAAGATTGCCGTGCTCTCAGAGACCGGTGAGACGCTGGAGTCGCGTTCGCTTGCCGGCAGTGAAACGACCATAGGGCGCGAAGGTGCCGATATCGAATTCAACGACGACCCATTCATGTCTCCGCTTCACGCGAAAATCACGGCGGCTGACGGCAACTACTCGTTGCGGGACCTGGGGAGCCGGAATGGGACTTGGATGTTCATTGCGGAACCGCACCGACTCGGTGATGGCGACCTGTTCCTGATCGGCTCACAGGTCGTGCTCTTCCGAAGGCTGGGATACCCGGGGCCACAACCTCCTGAAAGCGACGCGACGCGGAGGATGGGCAGCCTGGTGCCAAGTGCCGATATCGCGCGGTTGGTGCAACTGAGAAGCGATGGATCTCAGCGCGACACCGTTCATCTTTCCCCGGGCAGAAACCTCCAAATCGGAAGAGAAAGCGGCGACTGGGTGTTCCCATACGACCCATCGATGAGCGGCCTTCATGCCGAAGTTCGTTCTGAAGACGCCGACTTCGTCATCTGCGATGCAGGAAGCAGAAACGGAGTCGCCGTTTCAGTTAGGGGCCAGGTCCGAATCGAACCCGGTGTGAGGCTCCTGGTTGGAGATAAGATGATTCGGCTGGAGGCTCCTTGAAGATTTGTACGACGTGCGGTGCAGAATGGCCTGACGAGACTAAATTCTGCCCCAAAGACGGCTCACCTCTCAAGGCGCCAGGCGGTGAAGAGAGTCTCGTCGGCGGAATCCTGCAGAGTTATCACATCATCAAGAAACTGGGTGAGGGTGGAATGGGTGCGGTGTATCTTGGCGAGCACGTCAAGATGGGTCGCAAGAGCGCCATCAAGGTGATGACACAATCGTTGGCGCAGGACCCGGACGCGATAGCTCGGTTCAATCGCGAGGCCGCCAACGCGGCCAGCATCAACCACGTGAACGTCTGCGCCATTTACGACTTCGGAGAAACGCAAGACGGCACAATCTTTCTGGCAATGGAGTATATCGAGGGCGAAGCGCTTACAGACCTAATCAAGCGTGAGGGCCCGATCGACCTGCAACGCGCAGGGGCTATCCTGAAGCAGACCGCGGACGCCCTCCAGGCTGCTCACGAACTCGGCATCGTCCACAGAGATCTGAAGCCTGACAACATCATGATCGCCAAGGCGAGAGACGGATCAGATCTCGTAAAAGTTGTTGACTTCGGCATAGCTAAGGCGATGAGCGGCGAGGAGGGGCAAGACGTCACACGTACCGGTCTCGTAGTGGGAACACCTGAATATATGAGCCCGGAGCAGCTATCGGGCGACAAGTTGGACGGCCGCAGCGATGTGTACTCGCTATCGTTGGTGTACTTCAGGACGATCACCGGCACGCTGCCTTTCCAGGCAGACAGTGCGCAGGAGGCCATGATCAAACGGTTGACCGACGATCCGGCTCGCCTCAACGACGCCCTCGACGGTGCCAGCTTCCCGCCGAAGCTCCAGACCGTTATGGATCGCGCCATGGAGCGCATGCCATCGGATCGTTACTCAACGGCGAACGAGTTCGCGGCAGACGTACTCGATGCCACCGTAGGTGCTCCCGGTCCCACAGCTCCGCCACCGATCGACACACAGGGCGCAACGAAGCTGATGGATACCGGCCCTTCGGATCCGGCTGTAACCGAACAGCTGAAGAAGACCAGGGTTTCTGAGGCCCAGGCGACCATTCCCATGAGCGACTTGGGCGAGGATGCTACGGCGGAAGCTGCACTGGCACCACCTGCCACTGCTGGCCCCGGCGCAGCGGCGGGCCAGCAGCATACTCCCGGAACGCCCATGCCTCAGGCCTTGTCCGAGGCGCCCAAGAAGAAGCCGTACCTGGCGATTGCGGCTTCGGTAGTTGTAGTGGTAATCGCAGGCTCAGTTGGATACGTCACGCTCAGTGGCGGGAGCGCCGGAGACCCCAATTCAGCGCCGGATACTGCTGCGAGCGCCGCATTGGTACCCGAGAACGGCGACAGCGTCAATTCAAGTGCTGAGGGCGAGCAAGGTACCGAGACCGACCCATCCTCCACTACCACAAATCTGCCTGGAACCGAACAGCAGGATCTTGGGACACAGGATTCCAATAATCCTAACACAACCAGCCCTTCTGAAAATGCCGTGAGCGTAGCGGACATTTTGGCCGAGTTTGTTACATTGGGACGGCAGGCTTCGACTGAATCGTCGGGTCAAGCCCGCGCGGCAGCACGCAACCGTTCGATGCTCATCTACGATATGGGGGAAATGCCCGATTCTGTGAGGGCAAGGGCAGCGCAGATCGTCTCCGAATCGTACGAGGAACAGAGCACCAGTGACGCTTGTACGTGGATCGACCGAGCTATTACGCTGCAGCCGGACAATGAGCACTATCGTAACTACAAAGAGTTCATACTGGGGTGCCCGCTTTGAACTTCTTCGGACGCAAGAAACAGCGAACGCGAATCTCGGTTTTCGGAAAGACCGATGTCGGCTGTACTCGCGATCACAACGAGGATTGTTTTCTCGTTGCTGACTTGACCGCGAAAAAGGCATCACTTCTTCCGGAAGTCCGTGAACACGAGGTGGGACGTAAAGGTTCTTTATTGATTGTCGCCGATGGAATGGGCGGCGCGGCTGCCGGGGAGGTCGCGAGTGAGATGGGTACCGAGACCGTCTTCGAACACCTCCTCGCAACCTGGCTAGTAGACGAAGAAGACACGCCTCAGCAGTTTGCATTCCGATTGCGTGAGTCGGTCGAGGAGGCCAATCGGAAGATTCATGCGCACGCGAAAGCAAACCCAGAGATGCGGGGAATGGGTACGACGATGACGGCTGCAGGTGTGCTCGGCGACCGTATCTACGTAACTCAAGTTGGAGATTCGAGAGCATACTTAGTCCGTGAGGGAGAAGCGACACAGATTACGAAAGACCAGTCGCTGATGCAGCGACTTGTCGACGCAGGTGAACTTACAGAGGAAGAAGCGGAACGCAGCGAGAGAAAGAACATCATCCTCCAAGCGCTGGGTCCCGACGCCCGCATACGCGTCGATCTGACTCACCAAGCAATCTGTCAGGGTGATGCGGTGCTTCTCTGCTCGGACGGGCTTTCAGGGCTTGTGAACAAGGACGAGATTGCCAAAGCCGTCTCGCAGGACAAAGATCTAGTGCAAGTGTCCGCAGATCTCATAGCGCTTGCCAACGAACGAGGTGGCCCAGACAATATCACGGTGGTGGTGGCGAGATTCAGCGGCAACGGTTTGGCCGAACCGGGCGATGGAGAAGAGGTCGGACACGAGGTCTACCCGCTAACCGATACCGAATCCACAACCGAGCCAGTCCCGGTATACAAAGGCAGCGATCCGCCCAAGCCACAGGGATCAGCCATGATAGCTGCCGGCGCGGCTGCTGCTGCCATAGTTGCTGCCGCTCTCGTTCTGGCTGTGCTCTGAGCAGTCTAAGGTGAAAGCTCAGATCCACGTTCTGACGGGAGGCCTGGCAGGGCAGGTTTCCGTCCATTCCCAGTCGCCCATCGAGATCGGCAGGCATCCGTCATCCCATTTGCGGTTCGATCCGGATCGCGAATTGGACGTTTCGGGCCGTCACGCCATCATCACTCTCAAGGACAACCGGTGGGTGATTCAGGATCGCGGCAGCATGAACGGGACGCTTGTGAATGGCCATCCAATCACCTCTGAAACGGCATTGGGAGATACCGATCAGATACGGTTCGGACCGAACGGGCCTCTCGTAGAGTTCCGCCTCGTCGGAGATGGTACTCCGGACGGAATTTGGGAGCCAGCGAAAGTCCAGGCATCCGAGGAGCCTCAACGAACGGCTCCCAGACCGACAGGTGCGTCACCCGCCGGTAGGCCTACTGCCGACAGCCCAAAACCGCCAACAACTGCGGCAAAAGCCGGCAACACAGAGCAGAGGGTGCGTATCGAAGTAGGACGTCAGACACGGCGGTTGCGGGCTATGACCGTAGTGCTGTTCGTGGTTCTGATTGCGGTCGCAGCAGCTTTCTTCTATCAGAATCACCGACAGCGTCGCGAGCGCGAGGTTGAAATCGCGGCCCTCCAGGCTCGCACCGACAGCATATTGCAGGCTGCCGCAGATGCAATAAACACACTCGAAGGAGAGATCGAGGGATTAGGTGCTGCTCTCAGGCAATCGCAGGCGGATGTCGGCCGATTGAGAAGTAGCCTAGCGGCGGCGCAGGCTGCTGGAAGCGAAGAGGAAATTGCAGAAGTCAGGCGTCAGCTGACAGATGCAACGCAAGCCCTCCTAACACTCGAGGCAGCGGCAGGTGTCGACTACCAGGCAATCGTCGACACGAACCAACGCGCGGTCGCAATGATCTGGGCAGACCTCGGGGGCGGCAACATACAGATCGGCACGGCATTCGCCGTTCGTTCGGACGGAACGATGTTGACATGCCGCCACGTTGTGGCAGGTGAAGACGGCTCCGCCAGGCCGCTGAGACTCGCGATCCAGTTCGCTGACTCCTATCAAGTATTTCCAGCTCAACTGCGTGCCGTATCTAACGAAGCTGACCTCGCAATCGTGAAGGTGAATATCCGCGGAGGCGTTCCGACAGTACAAGGACTGAACGAAAGACCGGACACGCTTGGAGTGGGAATTCCCGTGGCGGCGATTGGCTTCCACTGGCACCACGAGTCCCATAGCTGTCCAGTTGTATGAGGTCGGGTAGAACCTTCGATACTGTTCCTGCGGTGAATGTCGTTCTCGCAATGGTCCTCGA
>Ga0180432_10008346_pt1 | contig 12931 bp, 12 predicted proteins | sample SS_ome_10_FD_132414 | JGI IMG/M metagenome (GOLD analysis project Ga0180432, IMG submission 132414) | Hypersaline lake sediment archaeal communities from the Salton Sea, California, USA - SS_1_MS_2 metaG | ecosystem: Environmental > Aquatic > Non-marine Saline and Alkaline > Hypersaline >...
GTTTTCATTCAGCGAGATCGATGTTACAATATGCCTGGGAGTCAGCTTTTCTCCCCAGGCCAATCTGCAAGTTTCCACCTTATTTTTGCCGATCCGTGGTCCAAAGGATGGGGCTAACCTCAGTTCATACAAATGAGTCCGGCGAAATTGGGGTGTCTCACCGCCCGATAAGGCCCGTCTGTCACCAGCTTGTCGACGTCCTCCGGTGGCATCCGCATTTGCCCTATCTTGTGAGTTGAAAAGAGGGATACTGCGAACACGATAGCCAACAATCCGCCAAGGGCTACAGAAGCATAGTCCCAAGGGGCCATCTGCTTCCTCATGAACAGGATACCCACAGGCAGCAGGACCGCGAAGTTGATCCCAGTCAACATAGGTGGAAAGACGTAGAAACCCTTTTTCACCATGATCCCCTCCTCATCCTCTGGCAAAGTCCTCTCCCTCTCTTCCCTACACCACCCCGAAGGGACAACTGCAGCACAGGACGATTATCAAACCAGCGAAAAGGATAGGAGCGACTATGCCAGAGATGGCGAACATCCGCTGTAGCCCGTCGTAGCTGCTGTGTTCAAAGATGCCCTGGCTGGTTTCGTCTGCTGTCATCTTCCCCTCACACGCCACCTTCAATCTCAGAGTACCGCCCAACGGTGGGGTCAAGGTGCCGGTGGGTTCCCCTTGGAGCCGCGATGGAGAGCCCATCGCTTTCCCGCAGGGCGCTCGATTCGTGCGGCGATCAGCCGACCATCTCCGACCCGCTCTTGGGCCGCGCTTCGGGATGATTTCTCGACCGGGCCTCCGTCAAGCAGAACCGAGAGCCAGAGCCAGCATGCCTATGGCCCCGAACGTATTCCCAGCGCAGTGCACGATCATTCCCAGGTAGACGTTCCTCTTCCACATTGCGCTTGAATCTTTTTGCTCACGGGTACAACGCCCTGTTCAACAAGACGAGTCCCCTCAATAGCAGCACAGGAATCGCTATTGAGATCGCGACTTCTAGCCACTTTCGTCGTGTCACTACAAACGGGATCAGGAACGCTGTCTGGTTCCTGTACGCAAGATACGCCTCGCCAAACGCCTTCTTCATGTGCGCTTCTTCCACCAATGCCAGAAGTATGTAGGCCACCAGTGTGCCCAACCACACCAGCAGTGTACCCCGAGGCCCTAACCAGCCGACGTCACCCAGCACCTCTCGATAGGAACGACTGGTCAGATTGATCGTGAACAGAATCGCGCCCAGGTACTGAGGGTTTCGTACAATTCGATATGGTCCAGACGTTACCAGCCCCGTTTTCCGCTTGATGTTGAGGTACACGGTAGCGTAGACCATGATCAGAATGCTGAGGATTGAGATCACTTTGTCAGGCCAATACGGTCCGCCGAACAGCAGTACAGTGAGTGCTGTCACGATGTAGGGTTCATCCGGCACGGCCTTGCTCGCGATATTCGGATTGAACAGGGAGAGGAACATCATCGCGAGGTAAACGATCAGAGGCATGGTCATCAATCCAGCCCAGATGAACAGGGAAGGGCCTGACACAATCAGCGGGATGAGCCAACCCGCTATCTCAAGGAAGATAGCGCTTAGTCTTTCAGTCAGGCTCTTGCCTTGATTCCTCATTGCGTGCCTGCTGTGCCTAGCATATGCGCATTCATGTGGCACCGAGCCGCCACGTAGTCCAGAGTTGAACTAGGCCGGTGTTGTAGATTGTACTCGCATTTGGAGTTTGAGGCAAAGCACCCGATCAAGGAACAGCGCTGGCGGGGACGAACTGGCCCGACGGGAGTGCGGTCCGGTCAGCTATTATCGAGTCGCTACCCACCAAACAGCAGTGGGGGGGATAGCAGCTCCTCCCGTGCCACAACAAGCTCACCGCGCTTGCATCCCCACAAATACCTATTATAATTATGCATATTGCTCCGCGTTGCGTTCCCGTTCTGTGATGGTAGAATCACGATCACACTATCCTGGTGGTGATGACAAATGGAAGTTCTGATCAGTTGCGACAACGTTCACAAATCATACTTGATGGGCAAAGAAGCCGTCCCCGCCCTGCGCGGCGTGTCCCTGGAAATCGAACAGGGTGGCTTCGTGTGCCTGATGGGTCCCAGCGGTTCCGGCAAGACCACCCTGCTCAACATCATCGGCGGGTTGGACGAACCCAGCCGTGGCCACGTCACCGTCGACGGAGAGAACCTGGTCGCTCTGTCTGAAGACAAACTGGCCCGGCTGCGCCTGCAGAAGATGGGGTTCGTCTTCCAGAACTACAACCTGTTGGCCAACTTCACCGCTTACGAAAACGTGGAAGCCCCGATGGTGCTGTCGAGGGTCGGCCGAAAGGAGCGCAAACAACGCACCCTCAGCTTACTCGAAAAAGTGGGACTGGCTGACCGGGCCCACCACTACCCCAGCGAACTGTCCGGCGGCCAGCAACAGCGTGTGGCCATTGCGCGTGCCCTGGCCAATAGCCCATCCATCCTCATCGGCGACGAAGTGACCGGGGACCTCGACAGCGAGTCGGGCCTGGCCATTATGCGACTGTTCGCGACACTCAATGAGGAAGGCATGACCATCGTCTTCGTGACCCACGACCCGCGCATGGCGGAGTTTGCCCGACGGCTGATTCACATATACGATGGCAAGCTCTTGAACGGTGATGGCACCCATCCTCACTATGGGGCGATGGACTCATCTGAGAGTCACCAGCCGAAACCTGATGAAAGCAAACCATGATTCTGAAATACGTGCTCAAGAACTTCACCCGCCGCAAGGTACGCACCATCTTGATGGTCCTCTCCCTGATGGTGAGCACGGGGTTGATCGTCACCATGAGCGCCACCGTCGAGACCGTCCGGCAGTCCATTGTCGACTTCATCGCCGATGAAGTGGGGCGGGCCGACCTCACGATCACCAAGAAAGATACCAGTTCCAACCTGTTTATCCCCATTGAGGAAACGGCCGCAATCATACTGGCGGCCGATGACCGCATTACGGCCGTTCACCCCCGCATAGAGGTATCTGTCGAAATAGAAATGTCCGGCAAGCGCGGCGCGGTCTCTCTGATCGGCCTGGACAGCGCCAGGGATGACATCGGCACGGTCAATTTGGTAGAAGGCGAGTACGTGCTTGGAAACGGCCAGGTGGCTGTAAGCCGGTGGGCAGCCAATAAGCATGGGCTGGCTGTAGGGGATACGTTCAACGTTGCCTATGCCTTTCCCATCCCGCGCCAGCCCGGCAAACCAGGCAGCAGCGGGGCCAGCTCCGTTCGCCTCCAGCGCCAGTTCACCGTCAGTGCCATCGTCAACGCGGGCGACGTCGCCGAGCCGCGCGGCATACTGGTAGAACTGGGGGATCTGCAAACCTGGCTCAATCTCCCCGGCCAGGCCAATCAGATGCTGGCCGTCGTTGATCCGGCTTTGTATGAGACCAACAACGCCAGTGCGGTGGCGCTGAGCATTCGCGAAATCGCACGCGCTGTCCAGCGGCAGTTGGGCGACGCGTATCTTTACAGAATGGGGCTCGCCAGTGGACTGGATGAATCCTCCCGATTCTTCCTGGCGCTTCAGGCCCTCATCAATACCTACGGCCTGATCTCCCTGGGCGTCGTGGGGCTGCTGGTGTATACCCTGGTGATGACCAACGTGCAAGAACAACGCCGCGACATGGCCGTGCTGCGCATCCTGGGGGGGCAGCGCAAACTGCTGTTTAGCCTGGTCATCGTAGAAGTAGTAGTGATCGGGTTGATCGGGGTCGGATTGGGGATCGTTCTTGGGCAGGCACTCACGGCTTATGTCCTGATTCCCGTCCTCACACACTTCCTTTCTCAGGAAGGACTCACTCTACGACTTGTGCCGCAAGTCTCGCCATCCGCCATCTTGCCCCCGGTGATTTCGGCCTTCGCCGTCCTGATCCTGAGCAGCCTCAAACCGGCCAGCGCGGCCTCCCGCACCAAGGTAATGCATGCCATCAACCCGGGTGTGGCCGACAATATCCAGCTTGAAGACCTGGCGCAGCTTCGCGAACGGCGTCCTGATGGCAAGATGTTCATCGCGGGTACCGCATTGGTCTTTCTCTTCGTCCTGATCACCGGGTTCGACGCTCTCGGGGAATTTGGCGGGGAGATCCTACAGGTCGTTTTTGTCATGCTAGGGCTGGCGGGGATGGTACTTGGGCTGAGTCTGATGTTCTTCATCACAACCGTTCCCTTCGAGCGGCTGGTTCTGGCGATCATGCGGCTGATCTCCCCGCGCCTGACCTACTTCGCCCGGCGCAACGTCAGCCGGGGGAAAACCCGCAATACCCTGATCGCCCTACTCGTCCTATTCAGCGCTGTGTTGCCCAGCTTCCTGGGCACCCAAAGCCAGTTGGAACTCGCCAACAATGAGAATAGATCCAGGATGTGGTTGGGCGCGCCGGTCAGGATTCAAGCAGCTTCGAGGTGGAATGATGAACAAGAACCGCTGAAGCCCAGCCTTATGCACAATGAACTGGCCGCCATCCCCGGTATTGGCCACATGGTCGGCATCTCATACCCGTATGCTAGCTCGGTTCAGGACAATGTGGGGTTGCGCTCTGCCCGTGTGGACGTCGTCGGCATTGACGGCGATCTCGCCCAGGTTGTCTTTAGCGAGATGGTGGAATTCACCGCCGGCGGCCCGGAAACGCTGGGTTCGATCCTGACTGATCCTGATACGGTGATTATCAGTGAGGGTCTGGCGGGTCATCTGGCGGTTGAGGTGGGTGAAACCATCGAACTGCAAGGCACCGGCCTCGACCACGTCCAAAAAGCCCGGGTGGTCGGCATCGCCCGGCGCATCCCCGGTATTGATGGCATCACCCGCAGCCGCATCGCCGCTCGGAGCGGCAGCACCGTGCTGGTCTCGATGGCCCATTTCGGCCGCCTGGTGACAGAATTGAACCAAACCCAACCCGGCCCGAACGATCCGTTGCTAGAGACAGTGTTGGCAACTCTTCAGCCTGACGCCGTTCCAGACGAAGTCGGCGAGAAGATCCACGAGCACCACAGCGACGAGGCCGCTTTCTGGGTGGACCTACTGGCGTGGGAACTGGATGAGAACCGGGGCGACATGATCTTCTACGTGGGCTTGCTCCTGGCTTTGACGGGAATCTCGTTCACGACGGCCGTGTTTAGCGTTTTTGCCGTCATTTACGTCACCATCTACGCCCGGCGCATCGAAATCGGTATGCTGAAATCGATGGGCATGCTGCGCCGGGAGCTCACTCGCATGTTGATTGTGGAGGCGATTGCCATGACGCTGGGATCCGCACTGGCGGGGATTGCCGCCGGGGCCAGCATGGGCTATCTGAACTTCTATATCAATGCGGCTCTGGAGCAGATGCCCTCACTTTTCGCCATAGACAAGATCGTCATGCCCGCCATCATTGTCATGGTCGTTCTCGCCAGCATGGTGGCGGCGGCGTTTTCCGCCCGGCGCATCGTGCGCAAACAGGCGGTCGAGATTCTGCGGATGCAGTAGGGCGCTCAAGGTCTCGTGGAAGCAGACAAACAGTTGATAGGATATGACATGAAACGAAACTTGATTCTCTTGCTCTTGACGACGGTCCTATTGGTTGGGTGCAAACAGGAGGCTGGCAGTGGTGGCGAGCAGGAAACGTCGCTACCGGAAGAGACACAGGTCGTGGCGACGGCAGTTCCGCAAACAGCCCCCGTCGCGAGCAAGACCGTGCTGGCCGATGGCCAGTTGGTGGCCGTCAACCCGGTGTTGGCGCTCTCTTTTGAAGCCAGCGGCCGCTTGCTGTCGCTCAACGTACAGCCCGGTGATCGGTTGGAATCAGGGGATGTGATCGGCACGCTGGATGATGGCACGCTGCAAGATGCAGTGACGGATGCAGAATTACAGGTGGCGCAAGCCGAGACAAGTCTGGCCCAGGCACAGCTTTCGCTGGAGGATTTGCTGACGTGGGAGCCAGACAAAACAGCCGTTGCCCTGGCCGAGGCCAACCTGACCGCAGCGCAGACCACGTTGGAAAATGCCCAAGCCTCCGATGCTGTGGCCGGGAATAGCTTGACTTCGGCCCGCATTGCGGTGGAGCAAGCAGAACGCCAATTGGCCGATGCACAGGAATACTACGACAACGTGTTTGATCAGGCCCGTGATTGGGAACAGTACATTGACGAGCGGATTTGCTACAAAGGGGAGGGCGGCCAAATGCCCTGCACCGGCCCGTTCTACAACGAGCGCATAAAAGCCGAAAGGGAAAATGCGCCGCGTCAGTTGCAGGCCGCTGAGGAGAGTCTACAAGTAGCACGTGCCCAGTACAACTTGGCACAGGGTGGCGTGAACAACGATACGGCCATCTCCGCCAAGGCCTCCGTCGTCAGTGCCCAGCAAGCGCTGGAGCAAGCCACCACCGGGCCCAAAGAGTCCGAGATCGATGCGGCTCGACTACAGGTGGAACAGGCCGAGATCTCGCTTGAGCACAGCCGGTTCAGGCTGCGGCAGGCCCAGGATGCCCTGGCGAAGGCACAACTGGTCGCGCCGGGCAGTGGCACGGTGTTGTCGGTCGACGTCGCTGTGGGCGCTACGATTGGGGCCGGGACACCCATCGTCACCTTGCTGGACACTGACCGGCTGGAGTTCCATACCACCAATTTGAGCGAGCGCGATCTGGCGCAGGTCTTTCCAGGGCAAGGGGCCGAGGTCACGTTGAAGGCCTATCCCAATGAACCCATTGAGGCAACGGTGGTGCGGATCGGTTTGCAGGCCGGCCCGGCCGTCGGTGATGCGGCGACGTTCCCCGTCATGCTGGTTCTGAGCGAAACCGATCTGGATATTCGCCCCGGCATGACCGGCCAGGTAGAGATTCGCAGTGAGGAGTAAGCGATCCCGCGTTTCAGCCCGACATCCACTCGAACGCTTCTGATCACGACAGTTTGGGAAGTGCCTTTCCTGCGAGACGCCCCAGCCGGTAGAGCCTCCAGCCAACCATGACATGCCATATCATCAGCAACAGCCCGGCGGCGGGTATGAAACAGACAGCCAACAGGTCGCTATCTAGCGCTGGCACGAAGGCGAAAGCAATGCAATAGGCCAAATCAAGTCCACTCGCCAGAATCCCCACGTAGGCGGTCGCCCGGTTGAACACGGCGCTCCGCAGCATGACAAGTGAGGTAATCATACCGGCCACGGCAATGAGGAGCAAGCTCACGTAGCCCCCAGCGCCCGGATGAGCGCCGGGACCGGTAAAACGGTTGATCGCCAGCATCGCCTGCCCGGCCGCCAGCAACGAGGCCCTCTGCGTGTCGGTTGTCGCGGCCGCGTACTGATCGCTGAGGGAAAGCATAGAGAAAGCCGTGTTCGAGGCAAAGTAGACCGCTATCCCCAAGAGAGCAAGCGTCGTAGCGATTGCCATGTAACTCTTACTGGCTCGTCTGAGGACAGCGTAGAGGGCGAGAAACATCAAGCCCACAAACGCATAGTTGACGAGGTCAAAGACGTGCAAGCAAGCGAGCCCAAGGAGCCGATTGCTCTGAAGGAGCGCAAACCAATCGCTGACCGTGACAGGGGAGGAATGCTTGCTAAACAGCTCGATTTCCGCGGCGATGTTCCTTCTGAAGAGTACACCTGCAATCAGGGCAGCCACTCCACCGACTCTGTAGAGTATCTTCCACTCGGGGTCCAAAGTTCCGGCACTGGTGACCTGGTTCGCCATGCGCATTCATCCTTTCCGTATTTCCCGATAGTTGGTCAGGCAATCCCTTTCTCTTTGGCCGCAGCGCTCAGCAGTTCATCAAGTTCTTTGTCCACGTCCGAGGGAAGCGGAACGATCCGGTGATTCTCCAGAAGCGACCGCGCTTTTTCATCCGCCTGGACGAGAATGTCTTTGCGTCCCAGCTCTATCCAGCGGTCGAAGGGCTCTCGTAAGGAAACCAGCGGGAGGTATCGCTCCCCCCGCCACCAGTTGAGGGTGTGATCGGTGGCCATGTAGTTGCCGGGAAAATGCCCCACCTCTTTCATCACATCGATCGCCAGGGTATCGTCGCTGACCTGGATTCCATCCAGGCAACGGGCCACCATCCCGCACATCTCGGCATCAATCACCAGTTGGGCGTTTGACCACAGTGTGTGGCCATCCACCATGCCGGCTCCCCAAATCAGGTTAATCCCCGACATCCCGGCCAATAGCCACTGCATGGCCTTCTCATAACCGGCCTGCTGGTTGGGCAGTTTGGCGTCTGTCATCGGCAGATAGACGATACTGCCCATACCATAGAACTTGCTGAGTTGTGCGGACAAGGCGGTCAACATGCCCAGCTCTACGCTGCCCGAAGCCAGCATGGCGGATCTCATATCCAACGGAATGGTAAAACAACTGTACATGAGACCCGTGCCCGGCCTGAGCAGTTCGACGAAAACGGCCATGGCCAGGATTTCGGCATTCATAACTGTGGCGGTACCGGCCAATGTTGCCGGCGCGGTCACGCCTGGGCTGGCCATAGATTGCAGGCCAACCGGCAGCCCTGCCGCTGTTGCAAGCCGCGCCCCTTCGATTTGGTCACGTGTCCAGCCTAGCGGAGAGGCAGAGTTGATGGTGACGATAATGTCTTCGCCGGCAGCCTGAGCCATCCTGATGCCCCATTTTTCGCTGTCATTCATCACCGCCACCGACGTCACTTTTTCGCTATTCCGGATGGCCGCCGCGTACAACCACTCCAGGTTGGTTTCGGTGGGCCTATCGGCGATCTCTCCCAGGCCCGGATTGGACCCGGCGATGTTGTCCAGGGCATCACAGAGCCTTAGCGCTTCTTCGGCATCCTTCAACATCCCCGGGCGTCGCTGCATCGAGGGGATATCCAGCACGGCCATACCGCTGCAAGCAGAGAAGTGGACGCTGGTGGAATCGAAGGTGATATCAAATCGGGAGTTCCTGGCGTGGAGGGTGAACTCAGGCGGACACTTTTCCAGGCAGCTTTCGACCAGATCGGGCGGGAATTTGACAAGCTGCTTCTCGAAATCGACGGCGCACCCATGCTCTGCCAGGAAGCAGAGCGCTTCGCCATCGGTAAACTTAACACCGATGTCCTCCAGCACCTGCAAAGTGCCGTTATGAATCCTCTGGATGGCCGCATCAGACACTATTCGATAGGGGGTGATGCAGCGGCTCCTAAACGCCATATCCCGCTATTGCCTTGTTGTTGAGTCTACCCACGTTTTGACATAGACCACCAGCGTATCAGTAGATAAGGTGTAGCGCTTAGGCCGTCTCTCTCTGGTAGTCATTGATTGCCTTTGTCAGCCTGGACATAGCTTCACGTAGCATACTCTGCGGACAGGCTATGTTCATCCTCGCGTACCCGGCTCCCTCTCTGCCAAACCAGTAACCTGGGTTGAGAGCCAGTCGTGCCTTTTGGGCCAAGAACCTTTCTAGTTCTTTCGCCTCCAAGCCTAACTCTCGAAAATCGAGCCATACCAGGTATGTGCCCTCGGGTTCAACCAATTTGACCTGGGGTAGATTTTCATCGAGATAGGATCTCAACAAATCGATGTTTGATTGCAGGTACACCAGCAAGTCACCTAACCATCTACTTCCTTCACTGTAAGCCGCCTCAATGGCCGCCGAGGCGAACACATTTGTCTTGTTTATCTGAAAACGATGTGCAAAATCGTGAAAGCGTTGACGATACGCTTCATTGGGAATGACCGCCATTGCATCTATCATCCCCGCAATGTTGAAGGTCTTGGCCGGAGACAGACAGGCAAAAGACACTTGGGCCAATTCATCCGAAATCGAGATAAACGGCGTGTAACGATTGCTTCCATAGACGATGTCGCCGTGGATTTCGTCGGAAATGATCAACACGTTATGCCGTCTGCAGATCTCGCCAGCGCGGGCCAGCTCTTCCCTCGTCCATACCCTGGCAACTGGATTATGCGGATTGCAGATAATCATCATCTTGTTCTTGGGATTCGCTGCCTTCTCCTCCAGGTCTGCGAAATCCATCTGGTATCTGCCATTGTCTAGTCTGAGGGGATTCTTGACTATCCGCCGGCCATTGCTTCTAATCACCATGCGAAACTCAAAGAAGACAGGTGGCTGAATGATGATGCCATCCCCCCTCTCTGAATGCTGATCTATCAGAACAGCTATCGCACTCAATACACTGGGGCAGGATTCAATGTGCGTTCGGTCAATCGACCATTGATGTCTGTTCGCATACCAATTGATAAGCACATCGAAATAACCATCCGTCTTGTACTCGTAGCCAAAAACGCCGTGTTGAGCACGCTTGAGCAAGCTGTCAATCACAACTGACGGTGCCAGAAAGTCCATATCGGCAACCCAAAGCGCTAATACATCCTCACTCCCAAAGTGTTCTATCAACAGGGACTTTTTCCATTTGAGCGTGGGATACTCACTTCTGTCAATTGGCTGGTCAAAATCCATGGCGGGGCAATTCCTTTCTGGGCGACGGGAGCACACAAACACACTGGCCCCCATCGCCCAGGGTCTACTTCACTACAATGGTAAACCCAACTAGATCGCCTACTTCCCATCCTCCGTCGTCGAATTCTCCATCCGGCTCGTAGTATTCATCCGCTTTGCAGACCGTCGCGGTCTTCTTCCCCTCAAGGATCTCCACAACTAGACTATCATCATTGTCGTCTTCTCCCCAGAATTGTATTCTCTTTGGTCTATCCATTTTCGTATCTCCTCGGTCACACTACGGTGCTTCTCCTATCACTATGCACGACTTGACCACCCGAAACCCATACAACCGCACCCCAGAGTCCTCCAGCCCCCACTCACGAAATGCACACCGCGCATAGAACCGATCATTGATGAACGACCCGCCTCGCACTATCCAACCCACGTCATCCTTTGTCGACGTCCACTCCCACACATTGCCCCCCATATCGGCACATCCATACGGGCTATCCCCATCCGGCGAATACTGACCGACGGGCGTTGTGTCGAGAATGTCAGCTTCTACTGTATTGCACAAACCTGCCGCCCATCTACCCCAGGGATATCTTCGACCATCCGTGCCGCGAGCTGCCTTTTCCCATTCTTCCTCCGTCGGCAATCGTGCTTCGGCCCACCCCGCATAGCTCACCGCATCTTCGTGGCTCACCAATACGACCGGATGATTGTCTCTTCCCATCGGAGAGGTGCGATCATTCCGATCCCAATTGTGCGGCCGCCCCCAGTCCTCCTCAGTAAAAGGTACCGCATGCTCTGGATTAGCGTCCAGAAATCGTTTGTACTCAGCATTGGTAACAGGTGTCTTGTCTATCCAAAACTCAGATTGCTCACGCTCTTCCACTGCCTGGCCAAAGAGAAACGTCCCGGCAGGAACACGCACCATCTCCTTGCCAGTCTTTTGGTCAATCATAGTATTGTGCTTCAACACAATTCCCTCACCGACCATTCAATCATGACTCTCCTGCGGCCCAACGATCCGCGCATCACCCGCCGGGCGGCTTTGCAGCGTGTCTATCTGAATATCGTGATCTCAACGGCGAAACCAGGTTCGAATTCGGCGCGCGATTAACCTGGTCGGGTGGATGCGCTGATTAGCGCGCGCACGATTTGTGCCAGATTGCGTTTGCGTGTTTTGCTCAAGTGACGCTAGAGCCACGCGAAAGCCAAAGAAGTCTTCTCCTTCGTGTGGTACATGCGTTAGGCGAGCAGCACTGCGACATAGACCCGGTGGATCGTGCCAACAGCCCCCGCGCAGAACGCGCTGTGAATCAGATCTGCTCTCCCAAACGCTGCCATCGGCAGGCGCACCTACATAATTGTCATGCCACGCATCAGCACACCACTCCCAGACATTGCCGTGCATGTCGTAGAGCCCAAACGCATTGGGTGGGAAACTCCCCACCTCTGTTGTCTCGTGACGATAGATGCCTTTTGGTTCTGAACGATAGATGTGTTCCCCAACATAGTTTGCCAAATCGGTCGTTATCGTCTCCCCGAAGTAAAAAGGTGTCGTGGTCCGAGCTCGGCATGCGTATTCCCACTCTGCCTCGCTAGGCAAACGATACACACGTCCCGTCCTCTCCGACAGCCGCTCGCAGAATTCCCTGGCATCGTACCAAGAGACTCTATCCACAGGCCGTCTTACTCCCCTGCAACGACAGGGAGGAATCCACTCCATCACCCCTTCCCACTGTTCCTGCGTGACAGGGTATTTGCCCATGAGGAAGGACGAGACTCTGACGCTGTGCTGAGGACGTTCGTCCTCATATCCATAGCCAGCTCGAGATCCCATCAGGAACGTACCCCCAGGAATCACAACCATTCCGAGAGACACACCGCCATCTAGGTTCTCGATGAACTGCTTGGCCGTGTGTGTTTGACGCTCAGTTATTTCCCCAAGGCCATTGACGGTCACTACCTCGAACTCGAATTCCTGAGCAGAGTGCCCTTCGATGTCATCTGGTACTCCAATCAAGTCACTGGTCGTCATAACGATTTCCCATGCCGCAATCACCTCTTGCGCGCGCTAGCGGTGGGGTTCAGCCCACTGTGCCCAGTCTTCCTCGGTGAAGGTGACAGCCGTCCGCTCCACTGGTTGGTTAAGCGACTCCGCTACCGAGACACATAGTCTACCACACAGAACCTCGCCGTGAAATCAGGAGTCCTTCCTACTCGCTCTCCAGCCATTCTGCGGCTTCGTTGTAGGAATAGAAGATACTTGCACTGTAGCCGTTATTCCTGCAAACGGTTTCAAAGAATTCGACTTCGCTCTTATCCACGCCGGCAGTGTCATATAGGAGAGCTATTCTTACCTGTGATGGAAGTCCGATTTCGCGAAAAAACCGGTTCTACGCAGATTTGTGGGGTAGGAACTGGACTGGAGGCCAACTTGGGTTAGAATGCAGAGCAAACCGACCCAAGGAGGCCCAACATGAAAAAGCCCCCACAACTGCCACCGCCGCGTAA
>Ga0180432_10008347_pt1 | contig 12931 bp, 11 predicted proteins | sample SS_ome_10_FD_132414 | JGI IMG/M metagenome (GOLD analysis project Ga0180432, IMG submission 132414) | Hypersaline lake sediment archaeal communities from the Salton Sea, California, USA - SS_1_MS_2 metaG | ecosystem: Environmental > Aquatic > Non-marine Saline and Alkaline > Hypersaline >...
AGGCTCTGGTCATCTCAACAATGGACTGGGAAACAGACAGCCTCGGCATCACAGTCCATGACATCCGACGCGCCGCTGCCCAACTGCTTGGCATGACAGAAGGGAAGCGGCAGTACGGATTTTCCCCTGGAATCGAAGAGTACCTGGGGGAATTGACTGAGCCTACGCTCCACCCGGAATAGCTTCACCCGGTTTTGTTGGGGGAAGTGGAGTCAGTCGAGGATCGCTCGTGACAGACGGATGTTCCCGCCTCAATTCACAGGTCAGGCCATCAATTGCACAGGCCAACCTCTCGCTGTTCTCGCTATGTTCCCTACGAGTCAGCCTCCGTTCCTCACGCTCCTCATCTCGATGGGCTCGCTCTTCTTTCAGCATGGTCTGAATGAACGATGTGTGAGCTTCATCTTTTTTGACCAACGTGCGAACAAAAAGGCCAATGATTGTCGTGATCAAACCAAACAGAGCAAAGATCACCAATCCGGTGAGCCCGTGAGCTGCCCAGAGCCCCTCGCTCGACTGATCTGCAACCTCCACTGCTGCAAAAAGCATCCTTACTCTCCCTTGAGTGATTCACATGTCTTGACCAGATGGTAGGTCGTTGCGCTGGTACTGGCAAACATTACAAAACGAATTGCGGATTGAGTGTCCTCGCTCCAGTCTTGCAGCCAACCAGTCGCTGCACCCACTGAAAAGGTCAAAGTCCCTAAACCGATAACCGCTTCTCCAATTAACTGGAAAGTCAAGGCCATCGACAACCTGTGAGTATCTTCCGAACGTCTGTGACTAATTGAATGAAATCTGTATGCCGCCCAGATGGACAACAGGACCGTCGCCGCCCCCAGTATGGTGATGAAGAGCTGCGATATCATTTGAATCTTCCATGATGTCCATCAGGGAGATCACGGAGAAGACTTTTCGGCCTTCTTTCTCCTGATCTCGGCTCGTCGTTGCTTGTTCCATTGTTCACGTTTCGCGTTAATGGCCTTCAATTTGGCCTGCGTTTCCGGATCGTCATCGAAATAGTCTATGAGATTTTGAGGAATGTGGAAGGTCTCAAACGACCGAGCCCCTGCATCGCGAGCAATGGCATTGCCGATGTCACGAAGCGCACTTCGTGATTGTTCCGGCGATACCGTGGTAATCCTCAAGCCTGTCAACAGATTGACTGCACGCTCAAGCGGGTTTTTCCTTGAATCCAGTGCTGTCTTTGTCGAAGAGACGACACGCGAGATTGGACTATTGGATACAGCGAATTCAAACCCGCGAGAGATAAACGGTGCAGCACGCCCAGATGGTGTCGGATCTTGGATGCCCAACTGAGTGAGGATTCTTCCGACAGATGGGTCCATGTCGGCCAGGTCGCGACCACCAAGCGGTCCACCCTGAAACGATGAGCGACCAAGTCCGTACTCAGCCAGGCCCTTCACGATTGGATTCATTTTGCTGAGAACATTGCGAGCCCCAGCCTGCGGATCTCCCGCGCCGCCCATGATCGTGGAGATCGGATCTTCGTGCATCAGTCCGATGCCGGTGATGTAGTTCTTTCCGCCGTCGTTTGACTGGCCAATCGGAATAGCCATCTGCGAACGAACATGTTCAGGGACATATTCTTCATCCTGACCGCCAACAGACGTCGCCTCGTGCTGCAGGCGGATCAGTTTTCCGAGCCGGCCAGCTGGATTGGTCATCAACTCATTGGCGAGGTACGCCGACTGACGAGAGAAGAAACTGTAGAATGGGAAGATCTTCTTGAGCGCAACCTTTTCAAGCGGACCAAATGTGTGCGGCCGGTAGTCCAGCTGAACGCGAGTCACGTCGGCAAATGCTTCCTTGGCTGACTTACCTTGTCGCATCCCTTCAAGCCATCCAACCAGACGGTTCATGTCGTCTGAGTTTTTGTTCAGGATATTGCCGGCCTGAACGGGGCCAAACTCTTCGAATCCTTCCTGTCCACGACGACGAACAATCCGCTCCTTCGCTTTCGACCCGGTGAAGTATTGAACTCCTTCAATGTTGATTGGATTTTTGCTCCCCTTCCGCATGATCACAAAGTCACGCAGGTCACGAGCAAGATCACCAAAACTTTGATGAGTGCCGGGAAGGGCTTCAGCAACCTGCTCTGCAGCTGATGCCTCAGTGAACAATCGGCCAACCTCTTCGAGATTCGCATCGCGTTGAATGTTTGAGGCATCTCCTTTGAGTGAAGCAAACAATTCGCGAGCTGACTTGACCGCAACGTCGGGAGTAAACCAATCCTCCCCATCAGCCACCGTCTTGGCCATGCCATTTCGTTGTGCATAGTCTCTGAGCTGGTCAAGAGTCGTTAGTGCCTCGTTCGGATTGTTCATCAGCACATCCTTTGCACGGACAGCTGATTCGAATGAGAACATGTTGTTGAGATAGTTGGCAATCTGACCGGAAAAGAAATCACGGGTGTAGCGAGCAGGAGCTGTGAGAACTCCCGCTTTGAAGGCTGCTGTTGAGCTGCGGAATAGATTCATCACGCCCTGCACAGAATCCGGCAGCTGCATGAAGTCTTTCACAGTCAACAGGTCATCGGCGATCTCACGCGGAATGTGCATATCGCCGACCATGTCCATCCACGTATCGGGATTCTCGTTAGCCAGTTCCTGAATTCCTTTGTTTTGCTTCCGCATCTTCTGGTAGATCTTTTTTCGATCAAGATGGGCATAATCCTTGTCGAAGATCTGCTTCAGTGTGCTGCCATGAATTCCTTCACCGATGCCGGCAGTCTGTTTCGCGAGCTTACCCTCTGTGAAGAGCTGGCTGAACAACTTTGGAAGTGAGTCAGCGACCGAATACTTGTACGCCTCTGCCTGCAATCGATTCGCAACCTCAGCCAACGGATTGTTTCGGAAGACACCACCTTCCTCTTCGAGAACCTTCAGGATTCCTTTGTTGCTCATCCAATCAGAGAGAACGGCAGCACGATCCGGCACTTCGCCGCCAGCAATGCGAAATTTCTCTGCCTGTTCTTTCAGGATGGGAGTCAAGTGCGTCACAAGCTCAATATCCTGTGCTGCACTGGCCTTCTCTGCATACTCAGCCTTAATGGCATCAGCAAAGTCTTCCATTTCTTCCGGAGTGAAGCTGCCAAGCTCATAGTCATCAAGGCCACCGACAAGATCTCCGTCGATGCCCATCTCTATGAGATCCCCACCGTCCATCTCAAGAAGATCCTTCATCTTCACATCATCCGCCGTGAAACTCTTTCGACTCATCTTGAGCGGCTGTTTATATTCATTGATTCGACCTGCTGCATCGCCACGCATGTCAATACCCGGATCAATCTTCTCGTATTCACGGAACAGCTCAGCCTCGTCGATGTACCGCATCTCCCCATTGAAATCACGAATAAGAAACTGAGTGCCATCTGCTGTCCGCTTCGTGTGGGGCATTCGTGGGTCCAGTTCACCACCCCATCCTTTACGAATCCGCTTCGCAGCAATGTCTTTTCGGCCATGTGCAACTGCGTTGATGATATCACGGTCACCTGTGATGTCGTTGAATGTGTCTGTCCCGTAGACCGCACCACGAAACAGGTTAGTCCTCTTGCCTGATGACGCAGCAGAGAACAACTTATCGGAACCCTTAACTGGGTTGGCACCTTCGATCGCTTCAAGAGCCTTCGTCATCTTGGGTGACATACCACGAGCAAACCAATCGGGAATGTCGTCGAGGATGCTTTTCTTCATGCCAGCGTCTTCACCCATCGAGACGACCTTCGCAATGGTCTTCTTCAGTTGACGAACCGCTGTCTGGAAATTCTCTGAGTCTTCTGGGTTAGCGAAATGTTTCGACAGGAACTGATACTCGTCGTTTTCAACAGCACGCCGAATGTCATTCGCCACATCGATATTGTCGAGCAACCCGTGAGTCACCAGCTCATTACTGATCGCCATCACCGGCTCTGCCAGCATTGGGCCGACGTCTTCAAACTTGCCCGTCACCAGGCGACCCATTGCCTGCCCTTCAATAGTCGTCCGACCAAGAACTTTGTAGTTCATCTGGCCAGTCAGCGCCTTTCCTATCCGGTCGCTGATATCCAGTGTGTTTCGAACAGCCTGTCGTGCTTTGTCATCAGCGAATGCCGTTGCTCTCTGAATTTTCGTCTGATCTGTATTGCGGCTGAACACCTGAGCCATGCCGTGCTGATACTTATCAATCCGATCAAGATCCTGTATTGAATCGAGCTTCCCCTTAGCCAGTCTGCCAAGATCAGATCCGCCAGCCGAGACCTCTCGCTGCGCAAACATGAACTCACTCATCAGTTCATTGATAGCTCCGGCTTCTCCTGTAGTCAGATGCTTGGAAGCGATCTTCATTGTGTCACGAAATGCACGACGAAAGATCGGCTCAACGGTAGGATCTTCAGCCAGCCGCGTCCAAATGGCTGGATCTTCAAACGCAGCGCCGGCCAGCATTGCGACGCCTTCTTCCGCCCGAATCTCCGGACGCAGATTGTCCCATCCGGGATACGACTCCATTGCCTCTTTCATAAACCGCTGAGGATTTTCAACCGTCTCAAGAATGCTGCCGAGCAAATCCTCAAACGCATCCGGATCAGCGTTACGCATTAAGTGCAGCGTCTCGTGACCGACCACGTTTATGATGCCGGCGTCAGCCTGGTCAGCGCTCACCCACACCCGATTACTGAAGTCATTGATTGAAACACCGAGCGCACCACCAGACTCTTTACCTCCACCGTAAAAGTTGACGTCTGAACCGAATGCTGCACCAACCCTGCGAGCCAGCTGCTGAACTGGATTCAGTTGCGTGACAACATCCGCGTCAGAAGCAGCACTAGATTTCCTTTTCAGGATATCGAGATCCTTGCGGAGTACGTCAATTGGCGTGCTAGGCAATTCGTATTTGTTTGCCCACTCCTGAACTGCTTGCTTGCCACGGTTTAGCTTGACCGCTGTTTTTTGCTGACCACGGCGAACGATTGGTTCGACGGTCGGCCCAAGCTTCTTCTTCATCATCTTGCCGACGTGATAGCCGGGATCGAGCGTGTTCACCACGTCCCCGGCCTTGTCGAGCGTCTCTGTCACCGCACGAGTGATCTTCCCACCAGAGCGAGCGGTTCCTGTTGCGGCCTTTGCTGTAGTGCCAGCAGCCTTCCCCCAGCCTGTCATCCAGCTGAACGGATCAAGTGCCAACTCTGCAGCAAACCCGGCGATGTCCTGGACACCTTCCAGTGGATCATCGAACCAGCCAGCCATCCCCGTCTCTTTGTTTTCAGTGAACAAGAGTCCGGTAAGCGGATTGCGAGCGAGCATCTCACGACCACCAGTGCTTGAGCCCGTCTCGTAATGAGATAAAGGATCAAGAAACTGATCGAACGGATTAGCCCCAACTGCAACATCCCGCACCATTGATGCGGGAAGGTCGAGCAGGTTGCCAAGCATTCCAAGGCCGGAAAGTAAACCACTGCCGACCACTCCAAGGAACGAGCTTTCTTCTTCAGCTGGTTCCTGTTCAATCAGTAATGGCGAACGACGGATGATGTCTGTTGTGTCAGGCACTGGTCAAGTCTCCTACCACAATCCGATGATTCCAGTCGCGATTGTGCCTGTTGATTTGATTCGGACAGGACTTAGTGGCTTGATCTCGCCAGCCGCGAACACAATCGTCGCGTCCGTCCCCTCAGTGTCCGTCATCACAATGTTGCCGGCCCCTGTTGCGTAGATGGATCGCGGTTTGCGACCATTCAAGAGTGGGATATCAGCTGAATCATTCGGGGTGATTGCCACCCATTTTGTTGCTGGTCGACTTTCAATATCAACCACTTTCTGCAGGCCACCGGCCATGTTTTTCTCCTGTCAAAAGTTAAATACCAAGACCTAAACTAAGCCGCGTTGAATTCTTCGAACCACCACCACTTGTTGAGGTGTGCGTCACTGTCATTTCAATTTCAGAAATGTCGAGTTGAGGGTCATCGCCATCACCCGGCCCATCATGGGTGATTTTTATCTGGGCTCCATTCCAGGACACATTATCCGTGTCTCCAGTTATGGTGAAGCCCAAAGTGTCATCCCGGAATGAAGTCGAAATCGCAGTTCCGTTTGCAGTGAGGGATATCTGGTCGGTTAAGGGAGTTGTCCCATCGCTCTTGAAGATTTGGTACTTCGCTCCATCGTCACCATTACTAGCGGCACGCTGCCGTATCTTCACTGAGCAGCCAGTGGCAGCATTAAACGATTCAGGCATGTCCTCAAAGCCAAAGAATGCTATCTCGGGGCCACCACCTTCACTGAAAAAATTTCTGATGTAATCCGTATCATCCGGGGTGGCAATGCCATTGTTTATGGCACCGAAACGGGAAGCAGGACCGCCAGTGATTGTGTAATTAGTCGCTCCGGTTCCATCAGCATTGGGAACTACAACTGTATCTGTCATTAGCTCGTTTCCAATCGAATGTTCAAAGGATCAACAGTCACATCACCCGAGACCACTAGCCGTGAGTCAGTGTACTCACCCGTGGTTTGGTTGTAACCATTAAGCTCAAACACGTCGTACTGATGATTGCCTTGGTACATCAAGAGAGCTTGAGCAGCCGTGATTGTGAATGTGATTTCTGTTGGTGAAGTGATCGTCCCAACAATCTTGGCCAGTGAACGACCCTTGTCACGAATCCCAAACACAACATGCGTCATCGTGATATCTGGACTCAGGCCAGTGAACGTAAGGACTTCCTTACTCCCCCTCTTGAGCCTCAGTGTTTCACCATCCTGCCCATAATTCGATGCTGTCACGGTGATAGAGCCACCGCCTCCTCCACCGCTACTGATGGATGAATGATTGTCTCGAATCGCTTCATTGGAATCGGTCGCTGAATCGTAATTGCCGCCAACGTCGGTTGGTGCCGTGACGTCCTTCCGCATAAGCGACCGGAAGAACCCAAGAACTGTGTTTGACCCTGATCCTGCAAATGCTCCAAGGCGAGACAGTAGTGTATCCATTTCGTTATCTACCGACCCTGTTGCTGGCGTGCCAGCTGACGGCGCGAGCTTCATCGCATCGCGAACTTGCTGCTGTGTTAGGCCCGACCCACCGGCTGACTCAATGTCGTCAAGATGTTGGTCGATTGATCCAGCCGCTGGGCTACCCGCTGTGGGAGCCAGCTTGAGTGAATCCCGAACCTGCTGAGCATCAACTGCATCAAAGTCGATCGCGTCCAACTCTTCCTTGGTCAACTCGTTCGCACCAGCCCACACAATAATGCGGTCGTTGATATCGATTGTGAATGATGGGGCCTTCTCCAGGACGATCGTGTCAACTCCATTCCATGAGACAATCTTAACTTTCGATTTTCGGGATGCCTCGGAGTTATCAACACAGATGGCCCACTGGTCATCGTAAGCGCCTACGTCACCAAGCCCACCACTGCAAACAAGCGTGGTTTGATTTGTTACGGAAGTCACAGTCAGTTCATCGACGTGAGGAACTGCCGCTTTCACCGCCTCAAGCCATGCGTTGTTAGCATAAGTTGAACCCGTGGCAATCAATCCATCAGTGGAATCTGACTCAGCAGCAAGGGGATCTGTCGGAGACAACTGCATTGCATCCCGAACACCCTGAGCGCTGATGTTGTTCAGTGCAGAAATCAATGCTGGAATATCGGCAGCCTGCAGTTCATTCGTATCGGCAACAATATCCGCGAGCTTAGTGCTGTTGTCATCCATCTCCTGCCGGATCTGCGCAGCCGTTGGGTTGGATACTGTGGCAGCGTCAAGCAGTAAGTCGAGTCGCCCGTCATTCGCCCAGTCTGTTTGCAGCTCATTTGTGTCAGCAAGAAGAGCGTCAAAGATCAAATCCAACCGACCACCGTCAGCCAAGTCAGTCTGTATCTCGTTGGTATCAGCAACGATTGCAGACAACTTCGTGGAGTTGGCATCCATTTCAGCACGAATAGCAGCTGCTGTTGGCCCAGTGCCAGCAGTAACCATTTCGGCAGATACAACATAAAAACTGTCAGATGTGGAAGGCGTAAACGAAAACGGTGTGTCGACTGTCGCCGCTGAGTTCAGGTTTGCATAGTCCGTGATCCGTCGCCACTCAATAGTATCATCCGTGTCATCCTTAACGACAAGAAAGTCATTGTTGAAGTAGTCGTCGGCCTGAGACACTCCACTCAGCCGAACAATAGATGATGTCGAACTGACAGCTGGCGCGCCAGTTGCAATGAATGAGATGTCTTTCAGCTCGCGAGTGTTTTGAGTTGTCTCGCTCGTAGAAGAGTTGACCGTGTCAGCGACCGTCTTCACGGCTGCAATATCAGCCGCAATGTCAGCGCCGGATGCGTTAGTGATCGTCGCCTCTTTGATCTCATCAACAATGCCATCAATCGTGTCGACACTAGCCTGTGTCGCAAACCCTGTTGCTGTTGCCCAGTCGCCCTGGCTGGTTTGCAGGTCATCAGTGTCCGCTTCGATCGTGTCAAGGTGCATATCGATTGAGCCCGGCGATGGCGAACCTGCAGACGGTGCGAGCTTCATAGAGTCTCGCACTTGCTGTTGAGTCAACCCACTCCCGCCAGCACCTTGATTGTCTCGAAGAGACTCAACAGAGTCCGTCAACGCATCAAATGTGCCACCCACATCAGATGGGTTGGATACATCACTTCGCATCAAAGCGCGGAAAAATCCAAGAACCGTATTCAGGCCACTGCCAGTGAATGCACCAATCCGATTGAGTATCGTGGTCTGATTGGCTGCTGTGCCATAACTGGCTGCTGGCAGAGTTCGAGCATCCATCTCTGTTTTTGTTGGCGGATCATAAGCAGTGAGGCCAGCATCAACCTCTGTTCGCACCTCAGCTGTTGTGACTGTCGACCGGCTTGAGATTGCCGCATCGATAAGTGCCAGCTCCGCAGTTAATTCCGTTCGCACTTGTGCGGCAATAGCCTGTAGCTCCAGCGACGGAAGATCGAGGCTAGTGTTGATCACCTGCAGAATCGCGTCAATCACCTGCTGGCCGTCACCTTCGTTAATGATAGCCGCTTCCAGTGCAGTCGCATTTTCGGTAGCGGTAGGGATGTCGTCGAGCTTGTCGTCAACAGAACTGGCAGCTGGACTGCCGGCACTCGGTGCAAGCTTCATCGCATCACGAACACCTTGGCTTGAAATGTTTTCAAGAGCTTGAATCAGTGCGTCAACTGTATCAACCGACGACTGAGAAGACCGAGCGTCAAGGATTAAGTCCAGTCGCCCACCATCTGCCCAGTCTGTTTGTAATTCGTTCGTGTCAGCTTCCACTGTGTCGAGATGCTGATCAATTGACCCAGCCGCTGGACTGCCCGCCGTTGGTGCCAGCATTAGTGAATCCCGAACCTGCTGCTGAGTCAGCCCACCACCACCAGAAGATAAGATGTCGTCGAGATGAATATCGACTGAGCCCGCAGTGGGAGAACCAGCTGATGGTGCGAGCTTCATTGCATCGCGGACCTGCTGCTGTGTTAGGTCGTTGAGAGCATCAATCTGGACTGGCAGGGATGTTCCCGTGTCTTCAAGTATGTCGTCAACAATCGAGTCGATTACATTGACTGAAGCCTGGGATGCCTTGTCGTTCAGGGTGACCTGAGAAGCACGAGACGTGATCGAGTCATCAATGCGTGCAAGTTCTGTCGCGAGTTCTGTCCGGATGTCACTGACTGAGATGTTCTCAAGAGCAGCAATCAGGCCGGGGATATTGTCCACCTGAAGCTCATCGGTATCGACGAGAATCGCGTCTACAATTCCATCTATCGTGTCGACTGATGCCTGAGTCGCGAGAGCGGTGAGTCCTGCTCCCGCTGCTCCAATCTCAGCAGTATCTACCAAGATGGAATCTACAATCCCGTCGATGACTGCGATTTCATTATCGATGGTCGTGAGTGTCGCAGGAATGGTAGTCCCGGTATCAACGAGAATTGAATCTACAATCCCGTCAATCGTATCAACTTTGGATGTGAGCGTAGTCAAAGTTCCGGGGATGTCGTCGGTTTGAAGTTCGTTGGTATCAACTAGGATTGCGTCAACATTGCTATCGATAACATCTACAGATGCTTGAGTGGCAAGGGCAGTAAGACCGGCACCAGCTGCTCCAATCTCTGCGGTGTCAACTAGGATTGCATCAACATTACCATCGATTGTGTCAACGGAAGATTGGGTTGCGAGACTGGCAATCGTTCCGGGATAGACATTCAGACTCTGAGTGATGGCACCGGAAAGTTTCATCGTGAAGAGGATATGATCCGCGTTGGTCTCTGCCTGAGTGGGCGCGTAGGTCCATTGTCCATTCCCTTCGTGAGTAGACGTCCCACCTCCAGTCGCCTGAGTCCCTCCGTCTTTGGTGATGTAGACAGTCGGCGTGCCGGTCGTGATCCCCGTCTCCCCATCCGAGGAGTCGAGCATGAAGAAACCGACTACTTGGCTCGCGGTGTTCTTTAACATCAGTCAGCAACTCCAGGTGTCCATACAATGTTGGCGTTCTGAGCCCAAGCAGGATTGAATCCACCTCCTGCCAAAGTCCCGTCAATTGTGAGCCTCATCCAATCGATATCGAAGTCGGCCTGAGCGCCGTTAATCGATCCGACTGCGATGTTAAATTCGAAGACCGATGAAGTCGTCGCCGCCCCGAATGATCCAGCCCATGAGGCTTGATAGGCTGCGAAGGAAGTCGCGGAGACTGTCACCGTATCAATCGAAGTCCAGGAACCTCCATCGATGCGAACCTTGAAATCAACGTCGAGTGGGTCAGTATCGATTCTCGCCTTCATGTCGAGTTGCAACGAAGTGATGTCGCTATAGCTCGATGCGGGAGTGGTACAACCGAACGTCCTGTTCGTATTGTCGCCAGTGGCTTTCCAGTCGATCCAGGTGAGGTCGCCCTCGGTCACAATGTTGGTGTAACTCGGCCCGCTGTTTGGCGTAAGAACTTCACTCATCGTAGGAACATCCGGAGAAGGTGGGCCGAGAGAGCAGCCTACAAGCAAGATCAGAATTTGGGGAATAACGGATCGTCTATTCAACATCTAATTGTCCCATCATACTTTCAGGACTCAAATACTTCGATTGGTCTTCCAGATTCCATTCCTGCCCTATGCAATGAGGACATCGGTAGAAGTAAAGACCACCTGGCTTCTGGATCATCCCAAACTGGTGGCAGTAATTGCATGATGGTGCAATAGGCTCTCCCGAAGGAGCAAGAGTCTTGACAGCAAGAACCAATATCAATACCCCGAGTATCCCGTATGCGGCGTAACCAACGATGTCTCGTAAATCTTTCATTGTCATGTCCTAGTTGACGTATCCGTTCGAGACATCTGCATTCCACCAGTTCTCGATTAGTCTTTCCAAAAAAAGCCAAGCAACCTGCCGGGCAATGAACCAGAAAGCTATTCCAAACAGCCCTCCAGGGATGATCCCGTAAGCAACACACTCATCAAACATGAGTTGAGTTTGAATCTGAATCATCTCCTCTTCAGAAACGTACCCCCCTGGATCTGCCCCGAGTGAGTAGTCTTCACTGATCCACCCATTGATAATCAGTCGCGCTGCACACCCAAGAAGCATGGCCTCATGCTCTGGCTTTGGCCGCAACTCCAACAAAGTATCTCCAACAACACCACAAAACTGGGCATTGCTGGAGATAATGGAGCTTGATTCATAGGCAGTCAGTCGCTGCGTCATGGAACGAACCTCACAGTGAAATCCGGCCCCTTCAAAATGAACCGGACGGTGCGGCCTTCGTCGGAGATCTCAAGTCCGGAAAGGGTTGTTGTGACTGCCATCTTCCATTTTTCTAACCGCACATTAACCGAAGGAGTGAGCTTCAGCTCGTCTTTGGATATGAACTGAATCTCTCGGCCAGCCCCTTGCCATGTGATTCTGAGACCTGCCTCTTCAATCTCGATAGGATCGCCAGACATAAGGACCGCGAGTATCTGTGGCACCTGTTCCGGCACAGACATGTCGCGGTCGAAAAGGCCACCAACAGGGAAATCACCCCCCTTCTCTTTTCTGGACAGATGCTCGGCAAACGCCGCAACCAATGCGGACGATGACGGTTCGCTGTAAACAGTAGCCACCAGCATGGGTTCGGCGGTCACGGACTGAGTGTTTGCGTTCACGTTGTGTCGAGACAACAATGACAGCAAACTAGATCGAGACTGGTACCCAGACGTCCGAACAACCTCGCGGCCACCTTCATCAAGGATGATCCATGTTGGAATCGTCGGAGCCTGCCGAATCCCCATCTCCCTGAAGTAGTACGGTCTGCTGTCGATGCTGATGATTTCAACTGGTGAACCGGAACCTTCTTCATCGATCAGTTCACCGCAATCTGTCTTTGATCGTCGACATGGACCACACGACTCACTGGTGATCATATAGCATCGCCGGCCCGTCTTGACTGGCGAGGCAACTGGCTGTTCTTCAGACCACATAACGGATGGAGAAGCGGGAGCTTCAACAATCTCGCCACATTTACATGGATCACATTCACACGGGTTGCATGTGCAATTCGGGTTATCGCACTTCCTGCACTCGCACGGATCACACTCGCAGCTTTCGCATGTGCAGTCAGGATTATCGCACTTCTCTTCAGCGGCAGCCTTTGCGGCCTCTTCGGCAGCTGCTCGTTCGATCTGCTGAAGGAATGCTTGCATTCGCAATCGCGCAGCAGAATAGCCGTCACCAAATTGAGCTGTGGCGACTGACTGCATCACGATCAGGGCAATGAGGAACCTCACCATTCGAGATCTTCTTTCCAGTTGACTTTCCGTGGCTCCGGATCAGTCAGGTCAGACATTCCAGCAATCACAGTATGCTGATGTCTGGTAAATTGCTTGATGAAATCTCGCGTGAGATAACACCACCCATTCACCCAGCTGCGTGTCCCGTGAGAGTTTGCAGCCAAAAGGAGA
>Ga0180432_10008348_pt1 | contig 12930 bp, 11 predicted proteins | sample SS_ome_10_FD_132414 | JGI IMG/M metagenome (GOLD analysis project Ga0180432, IMG submission 132414) | Hypersaline lake sediment archaeal communities from the Salton Sea, California, USA - SS_1_MS_2 metaG | ecosystem: Environmental > Aquatic > Non-marine Saline and Alkaline > Hypersaline >...
CCAACCTCCAATACTTTCCTGTAGTTTTGAAGTCTCAGGGAACATATGACATCATCGAGCTTCAAGATATTCCACATCCTTTACCAGCTGTATCAAAGGTCGTCCCTCATCAGCTTCAGGAGATTTTTCTGCTCTTAGAACAAAGCTGAACAGATCAAAAGTTGTACAAAGATAGAAATCCCTTTGCGGACCCCAATCACTATTAGACTGATCAAAGAAAATACTGCCTCTGCCTTTTCGTAATATTTCTACTGCAGCCTTTTTATCGTATAAAGTACCTTCGATTATGCTTTTGATATATTCGGCACAAAACAGATCCTCATCAGCAATATGTTTACCTTCATTTCCCATGCATACCAGGGAAACTGCTTCAGGCTTTACTCTCCTAATATATCCGGCCACTGCAGCTGAATTGACAAAACTGCCTGTAATGATCTCATCAGCGTTTTTTGCATTTACGATCCCTTTAGTACCGGCGCTGGTAGTTTGTATAACAGTCTTCCCCTCAAAGTCTGCATTTTCGATTTGCGCCGGTGAATTCCCGTGATCAAATCCCGGCAGTTTCTTCCCTTTTCTTTCTCCCATCAGTATAAATCCTGGATTTTTCTCTTTTAATCGGTATGCCTGATCGACTCCGCCCACCGGGATGATCCTCTCTACACCGTTTCTCATAACAAAGCACGCTGTAGTAAACGCTCTGAATACATCTATAATGACGGTAAGTCCTTTGGCTTGTTCTGCTCCCTTTACAAGATGTAGTATCTTTATATCCACTTTCTTCTCTCTTTCAATGAACGAAAACTCTTTTTAGATCGACTTCGAGACTCTTGAAAATAAATGATCCGGCGACCTCTTCTTTCCCGTATATCGCATTTTTAATTATTTCATCATTTTGAAATTGATATGTCGTTACCTTTTTATTATCAGGATCGACTATCCAGTATTCTTTGACACCGCTTGAAAGATACAACTCCATTTTTATTATCAGATCTTTTCTCTTGGTTTTTTCTGATAGTATCTCTATCACCAATGAAGGTACTCCCGTATAGCGATCCTGTTCATTCAGGTTTTCTTCCAGATCACAGATAACAACTATGTCAGGTTGAACTACATTTTTATTGCCTTTTCTATTTACAAGCGTTATATCATATGGCGCCATTATCGGAACACATTTTTCCCCTTGAGACCAGGCGTATAGAGATCCAAAGATCTCTGTCAATGCCAATTGATGTCTTGTCTTTGGAGAAGCAAGACTAAATACCTGACCATTGATGAATTCAAGCCTGTCTTCTGTATCCTTGGTCAGTTCGACAAACTCCTCATAGGTCATTTCATCATTTTTGTGCAGATAGGCCGGATCTGGCTCCTTTATAATGTCCTGTTCAATATTTTTTGTGGTAAGACGTGCTACATTCATACCATTTTTTTTGATGATGATATCTTCCTTGCCTGCAATTACCAGGTATTTCCCGAAGTTGTTCTGTATCTCTGTTGAATTCACTGACCTCATATCGACCTCCTGACCCTTATATGATAATTGTAGCTAAATTAGCTAAAGCAGTCAATATGGTATCCTGATCTTTGCAGAACACTACCAGGCCGTCCAGCCGCCATCAACTGTTATATTGCTGCCGGTCATGTAGCTTGAAGCATCAGAGGCAAGAAATATCACTGCACCTGCTATCTCATCGGCTTTTCCGATCCTTCCGAGCATTGTTTTATCAGCGAGATTTTTTATGAATTCCTTGTTGCCCTGATTTCCAGGTGCCGGAAAAGGTCCGGGACAAATGCAGTTTACTCTTATGCCTTTTTCAGCCAGTTGTGCTGCAGAATATTTTGTGAATTGTATAACTGCAGCCTTACCTGCGCCATAATTTGGAGGATTTTTACCTGGATCATCCCCATATACCCTGAAATCAGGAGAAACAAGACCATACATGGATCCAAAGTTCACTATCGATCCCCCTTTGTTTTCTTCCATATACGAGATCACTTCCCGTGTACATCGGAAGACAGTTCCCACCGCTCCATCCAAGCCTTTTTGCCATATATCATCAGTCATATTACTGATCTGGCTCAATTCTCCATACCCGGCTCCATAAACACCACAGTTTACTAAAACATCTATCTTACCACAGATCTCTTTTGCTTTTTTAAACATATCTCGGATGGAATCTGTACTTGAGATATCACAAGAAATGCTATGAAGATTTTCATGGTATCTCTTGTTTTTGATTATTTGTTTTGGATCAACTTTGGATATGTCAGCTATTACAACCGTCGCATCAAAGTCCAAAAGTCCTTTTACGATTGCTGACCCAAGATATCCTGCTCCCCCGGTTATAACTACTGTTTTTTTTCTCAGCGAAAAAATATTTTTCATTCTATATCCCCTCATCCCAAAAAATACGATCCTGACAGCATCGGCAGTTTGATCATTACCGGTTTATAAACTCATATGTTTCAGGTTATCCTTTATATTTTTCCATAAAAACGCCTTAATAGGATTTTTACTATATAATACATCTTGTGCTTACTTTAGTCACGCAGATACCCGGTTTAATTGACCTTTAGAAGCAAAGCGAAGATATCCGGGGCATCATCCCTACATAGTGTTCATGTGCATTGATAACTGATCCCATGTCGATCAAACACTTTGATTCATCATAGCTTTCTGAATTTCTTCTCACATTCATATAAACTTTTAGAATCAGTTTTTATATCTCTCTTCAACTCTACGCCATAGAAAGAGAGCATCGATAGGTGTGTCGCAAAATCCATCGGTAAAAAGAACTTCGGGTTTTTCTGAAAGGCACCATGGATCAAAGTTTTCCCTTGTGGTGCACGCTCCATCTTCAGTATAAACTTATCAGGACCTTTCAATTCATAACCTTTGATTTTTACGAACCCCTTTTCATCTTCTATCGTAAAGGGCAGTTCTTTTACTGAATCATCGAAAGTAAACAGTTTTTGATATATGTTACCAAATTCTAAAACTATCTCTTTATTTCCATAATAATATGCACTTTCTATATCCGGGGCCTGACAAAAGATGCTTTTCCCGTATATTTTATGAAGAGCCAACCTTGCAAGTCTCTCTCCGAGTTTCATATTTGAAAGAGCGCTGATATGAATGGCATCTGAAAGTGTACAATCATTTGACGGCACGATATACACATGGGACATCTGCCTTGCTGCCTGTCTCTGTGCTTCCCTTAACATTCCCCATGACCTGTCCAGATCCATGTCGCCGGGTCCTATATATCTGTTTAACTGTACTGTGAAAATCGGCAATTGTTCATTCATGAGATCTGTACGTATATTTTTCACCATACATTCAAAACGTTCCAGATAAGTATTGCTGCAGATCTTTGATGATGCATCTGAACAACCTTGATACCATAAAATACCACTTACACTATTCCCCTGTTCCCTGACTATCTTTATCATATTTTTGTATAAATGTCCGTTTTCTTCTGGATTCCAATCACTAAGAGGCGATCCGCCAAGTGCTGTTTGGATCAGTCCAATAGGGTGATTCAAATGTCTTTTAAGCATCTTTGCAAAACTCAGATATGGAGAATGCCCGGGATTAGCTGTTTCCATGTTGATCTCATGGCATGTATTTGTGGACTCATTAAACGGGTGTGAAGCAAGATCCCATTTTCCACTGTTTCTCAAAATATGCACGCCTAATTCAGAGGGATCATATATTTGATCCTTACCATATCCAGCTGAATTGCTTTGCCCTGCAATAACATATATATCCCCCACTCCCAGGTGATGGATCATATCCCCTCTACTCGACCATTCCAGATCCTCATTATCTTTATGCAGGCAAGTCTCTATTCTGTAGAGTCCGCCAGCCGGGATATTTTCAAGTATTACCTTCCATTTGCCTTTTGATTCATCTCCCTCAACGCTCTCACACTTTTTCCAATGGCAGACTGCATCTCCGCTATCCTCCAAAACCACTCTCGCGAAGACTTCACAATGAACAGGATCCTCTGATGTATTTCTATAAACTCCATCCAGATAAATACAGGCATATCCGTTCTTTTGTTGCAGTATTTGCCAATCCTCAGGACCTTTTTCGATCAAAACTCCATGAACCATAGAACTTCCCCCTACTTCCTTCTGTATTAATAAAATTTTCGCCACTTCTATATCTAATTATACTCTCTTTCTATTTCAATCGATCTATTCAATAGAAGGTTTCTTTATGTCCTTATCCTCGGATCTTCTTTGGCAAACAAAGTGTCCCAGTCCATAAGCCTTTGTGCTATGGACATGCCAAGACCACCAATGGTCCTGGCATCTTCTTCGGACATTTTCCAATCAGCTGCGCCGGTGTTTTCCACTGCCTGCTTTGATGTTTTTGCTCCGACTATAGCTGATGTTATGCCCTGTTGACGGATAGTCCAGTTCAAGGCAGCCTGAGCTACGGTCTTTTCATAGGCTGCAGCTGTGACCTTCATCTTTTCGACTGCCTCGATGGCATCTTCAAATATCTCCTTCTGGAAAAAGGGTATCTTGCGAGGTCTCTGATCTGCACCCTCGAACTTCCACCCCTTTTTGAATTTTCCTGAGAGCAGGCCCTGGGCAAGGGTACTGTAAGTTATTACCCCTATCTGGTTACTGATACAAAAAGGAAGAACGTCATTTTCGATATGTCTCCAGAAAAGGCTGTAACATGGTTGTATTACATCAACATTCCCTATATTTACAGCTCTTTTAAGATGTTCGATACTCACATTTGAAAGACCCACAGCGCCGATGAGTCCTTTTTCCTTCAGGCTGCAAAGCTCTTCGACATTCTCTTCTATCGGGATATCCGGATCTGGCCAGTGCAGGAAAAATATGTCGATGTAGTCTCTGCCAAGTCTTTTCATGCTTTCACTGACAGTATCGGGGCCTTTTCCTTTCCTAAGTGATGCTGCATTGTTTTTTGTTGCGATATATACCTTTTTATTTACACCCTTCAAAGCTCTGCAGACCATCTCTTCAGAAGTTCCTTGTCCGTATCCGGCAGCGGTATCTATCAGATCGACGCCATTCTCTATGCTGCTTCGAATGGCATCTATATATACATTATCCTCAAGGCTCCTGCCCCATTCGGCTCCCTTGCCGGCTGCCCAGCTCCCAAAGGCTATCTTTGACACTCTCATGCCGGTCTTGCCAAGACAAGCATATTCCATGATCTCATCCTCTTTCTTGTATATTTAAATTTTTTCAGGGTATTATCTCATAAAATTCTTTTAGAAGATCATAAGTTACAGAAATCATATCGACTGTATCCGGGATCACTATATGGTATGTGCCTGAGAAATTCCGCATCCTCATGGCAGAAACGATCTCTCTTAACTGGGCGTGGCCTTCCCCAAGCTTTAACCTTTCACCTTTATCAAGGTATGGAAGATACAAAAGAGCCTTTTCTGATTCACCTTGTATCCGGGTGATGCCGTCTTCGATGAATATATCTGTGACAAATTCCCTGCACTTGTTCTTATACAGTACATCATAAAAGGGCTGTATCCCCTGTTGGGCAGCTCTTAACGGATAATACACAAGCCCGCCGCAGCCTTTTGGCAGACTTTTATAACTCACGATCTCCCCGGGAGCCGGCAGTATTTTGTGTCCTTTAGTCAGCTCCTTTATCTCAAACTCTTTTTTTGTAAGATATCCAATATCTGTTGTGGAAAAATGCCTTAGCATATCATCGAAAGCATCAACGTCTTCAGGCATGGATGGAAGCAGTATCGATATATTTATATTGTTTTCAGCAAGTTTTCTTCCTCTTATCCTGGCTTTGAAGGTTTCACAGTCAGGACAGGAATTGCCCGGACAAAGAGCTGCCAAGGGATCCTTTTTCAGTATGTCTGTCATTATATCAAGCGCCTTGTCTGCGTCTATGAGTATCGTGACCGCATTGCCTATCCTCCCGTACCTTATTATCCCGTGTTCCCTGAATACTTTTTCAAAGCTCCGGACTCCTCCCCTGTGGCCTCCTGGCACCTGCTTCATCTCAACTGTTTTTATACCCCCTTCTTCATCCATATACCGGGCTTCCATAACATTGAGATAAGCAAGGTCAAGCAGGGCTTCGGCTGTATGCAGAAGTGTAAGTGTGTCAAGATCTACGCCTATGAGCAGTATCTGGCCTCCTGATCTGGCGTGCTTGAAAAAAGGTGTCCCTTCTGAACAGGGACCTATGGCTTTTTCATGATCGATGAGTAATTTTTTTGCCATAGGCCCTTTTGCTGCCACAGGATGTCTCGGGTTAAGGCTCCTGATCACACCGGGCATCTTTCTGAATTCCTCAGCCACGGCCCCCATGACTGAAGGTGTCAGGGAAGGAATGAAGTATTCTTCCTCCCTTGATGTAAAAGTCGGGAAAAGGAGTGTCCCGTCTTTTCCTACTGCACAAAAAAGAGCTTCGATCAATTCACAGGCTTTTACTCCCCCGCCCACCGCCCTGATGGAGCTGTGGATAAAAAGACTGGTTCCTTTCTTTATACCAAGTTCTTTACATTGATCAACAATTGTTTTTTGATTTTTCTTTATATAACTGTTCATAGCTTCAGCTCTCGCAACCTTTCCCGTCTTCCGGTGCAGCCTTCACACCCTTCATCAGCGCACAGCAGAAAATCAGGTTTGTCCTTTAATATGCCCATGAGCAGGGAAATAAGGGGAAGCGCTTCTATAAGCCTGCTATAGGCCTCCCCAATATATCCGGTCTTTTGGATCTTTTCTATCCCCCTGATATCATCAACTTTTCCAAAACCATGAGAGCATCCGGACATCTTGGAGGGAAAAGGTATTTTTTCGATGTTTCCGTCATCTCTTTGCACAAGAAAACCGCTTCCGTATGATGTCCTGTTTGGCATATCTAGAAAAGGCAGTCCGGCAAGAAACTCAGCCACATGGATAGACGAATTTGCTTCATGTCCCACACCTATCAGAAGGATCCGGCCTTTGTTGAGGGCAAGCTTGTGCAATGGAGTATCATCATCGAACGCCCCTTTTGTCGCTTCATGGCCTGCAGCATAATACTCCGCATCTTTTCCTGATACTGCTACCGAATGAGTGGGATGATCACTTCGCACAACATCTTCCCTTTTACGGAAGACCTCTGTTATATACCCTGTTTTGGAAGGCGATATCTTTTTATTATACGGAACAGATCCCTTTCCTTTCTCATAACTGTAAGAAAATACCGGCATCATCAAAAGACCCTGTTTCCCTATGGTCTCAAGAACAGCATCAATGACAGTATCCGCTCCCCCTATAACATGTCCTATGGAGCGAAGAGAGGAATGGATTATAAGTTTGTCTCCGGGTTTTATGCCGAGGTTCTTCAGATCTTTTTTTATACCCTCTTTTGTTATATCCTGCATATCACTCCAAGCTCGCTGTCTTCCCTGACATCCTTGTCACCGCATTGGTTTGATACAAAGAAATAGAGATTGCTTTTGCGTTTTTTGATATATTCATGAGGAGTCGTCCCCTCTTTTTGTTTGAATATCTTACTGAAATATCTCACATCATTGAATCCGACTTTGTATGCGACCTGTGACACGTTATAGTCAGAGTAGAGCATGAGTTCCTTTGCCCTGGTTATTCGCATATTGCTCAGGAAATGCTTTATCGTATTGCCGTATTTAGTCTTAAACGTCCTGCAGAAATGGTATTTTGACATTTTAGCCACTGCTGCCAGATCATCAAGGGTGATATCCGAATCCATATTGTTTTCCATATATGCGATCACAGCATCAAAGGTCCGGTGCTCACCATATTCCTTTATATCCTCCTGATCATCTTTTACAGATACTGCCTCATCCCTTAAAAGATACATCAGTATCTCCAGGAATTTTATGTTGATTATATCATTCTGATAATTACTCCTGTTGAGACCTTCGTTGACAATATTCTCAAAATAGTGGCTCATCCTCGCATCGGAAAACCTTATCTGATTGCCTAGACTGTAAAGCTCTGAAAACAGTTTTTCATCCTTTACATCAAACTTGACCTCAATAACTTTGAGAACAGTATCTCCAATGGTCTCAAGACCATGACTGACACCTTTGTTGGTCAGATAAAGTTCGTTCTTTTTACCTTTATAATTCTTACCGTCAATGAGAATATTCCCGCTGCCCTCCAGGATATATATGTAGTGAAAGTATTGGTGGATATGAGGCGGAAGATCATCATCCATGTATGTCTCTTTTGAAAACCAGAAAACATTGATGCCGATATCCAGCATTCAAGACACCTCCCACTTTAGTATTATGCTTTGATTATACAGTGTTCAGGCCTTTTTTTCAAGCCAGTGGGATACTGCCCTGTAGATAACCTGACATCCCTGCCAGGCTTTTTCGATCTCAACACACTCATCGGGGTTATGAAATGCTCCCTTTCCCTCTGTCGTACCAACACCAAATGAAGCTACAGGCATGCGGGCATGATTGATGAATACAAAAGCATCCTGTTTGCTTATGGTGGTTATCTTTCCTCTTTCTCCGGTCACATCACGAACCGCTTCAGCCATGTAGTCTATTATCGGTGCATCCCCTGGTGACAGTGCCGGTTCAAACCATGGTTCTCTGCAGCTCAAGCTATATCTACTGATATCATCTCCAATCTTCTCTGAAACAAGTTCAGTAAGATATCCATAAAAAAGAGCTTTATCTTCTCCGGGAAGGGTATAGAATCCTATCATCAGAAAACGGCCGTTGCTATCCACTCTTTTATGCACTACCAGGGTGGTATTCCTGCTCCAATTATCTGAAAAATAATCCAATCCATCAAACTTCACACTTCGTCTTTTGCTTTCATCCATGCACATCTGTTTTATCTTTTCAAAATGACTTTCAAATAATTCATCTGAAAAAGTGTCCTTTGGTCTAAGATACAGAATAGAACCCCCAAGGTTGCCTATGCAGATGTCCATCTGCGCCCCATCCAGATAAAGAGCAGCTTCACCCTTGATGCCTTTTAGCATAAGAAGAAGAAGGCCATTGCCTACACCGTGTTCCTCGTCAATGGTGGAAGCAAAGATCAGCCTTTTAGGGATGTCCCCGTACTGCTCTTTCAGTGATCGTATAAGGGTGACCATGGCAGCAAGCCCCCACTTGTCATCACTGGCACCCAGACCATAGATCCTTCCGTCTTTAATGGTTCCGGCAAAAGGATCCACAGTCCATTCCTCCGGCTGAAATACCGGGACTGTGTCACTGTGTGCCATAATTACCAGCGCAGGACCATCCTTTGGACCTATCTCTGCGATAACTACAGGCCTGTCCCCGTAATTTCTATCAGGTCCGTGGCACAAAGGATGTCCGAAAAAATCGGGAACATCGGCCGCCTCATAACTGTATACCCTTGCTCCTGCTTCCTCCATCATCCTTATCATATTTTTCTGGAGCTCTCCTTCTTCACCGCCTTGCGGACCGCTTCTGCTCGATATCCTGATAAGTTTTTGAAGATCCTTGATATATTTTCCCCTGTACTTTGAACTCAGCATCGCTTTATCTCCTGTTCATAAAAATATCAATATTTTTATCTACCCATCTCAGTTTATCCATTATCCCCGATGTCAGCATATCCAAAGCTTTGTCAAAAGGTATCTTGCGCAGGGCATCCACCCTGTTATTGATAAGCCGTGCTTTCATGAAAAGAGGTGCAGATGCAGCCTCATCTTCACTCAGTATGCTGTATATGTCTTCAGAGTATGTATCGAGAAAAATCTCAGATCTTTCACGATCCAGTTCATAGTCCTCTACCAGTGAGAAGATATCAGCTCCATCAAGAGCTTTATCTCTCTTTGAAGCAAAATATATCAGGCCATCCACCACATCGCTCATCCTTGGCTGGAGGCTTATCCAGTCAAAGTCGAACAGGCCGCATACCCTGCCTCTGGAAAATTTTACATTGGCAGGATGGTAATCCCCATGGATAATAGTCTTTGGAAGAGAATAATATTCATCATCTCCAAACTCTTCTATCAGTCCTGACAATTCTTCTTTAAGATGATTTATGGTCTTTTCTTCCACCTCTGACATCCTTGGTGCTTTTTCAATAAATCCGTCAAGCACTTTTGACACCGCAACAGGATCATCCATCCTCGGTATGCTTTTTTGCACCTTCGGGCAAAAATCTTCCAAGGCATTATGGAGCCTGGCTAAAAACCGTGCGCTTTCCTTTAATCCCTCCACAGAACCAAAGTCATAGCTGTCTCCGTCTATGAAAGGATAGAGCTGATATTTGTCAGATGCGAATGTGAAGTATCGTCCGCCTTCCCTGGTTATGATCGGAACAGGGACCGGAATACCATTATCTGCAAGATGCAGAAGATATTCGATCTCATACTCGAGCTGGATCTTATCTGAATACCTGCTGCTTCTTTTTCTTAACACATACCGGTTTTCATCATCTTCGATATAGAAGAGTTCATTGGCAGTACCATTTGATATGGTTGTCAGCTTTCTAACGATTCCGATATCATAATAATTTGTTAAAACATCCGGATCAATTTTTTTCATTTCCTTTTTATAACGATCTCCATACCATCCAGCATCTTGGCCGTAAAAATAATCTGTCCCGCTTTGGCCGGCATGATCGAGAGTTTGTGCCCATTGGCAAAAGCATCGATCACATCACAGGTGAACGGACCTGATAATATATATGTAAGTTCTTTTCTTTGAATATTCTTTGCACTGTCATCAGCATCGATCACAAATCTCCACGGTTCATTATCAACTTGTTTGATGCTGGTGTATTTTCTCATATACCGGTAGTCGACTACTTCGTCTGGATCGGCATACCAGCATCCATTCCCTCCCTCTTTGATCACTATCTCCAGCCTCTTCCTGTGATGCGCAGCAGTGCAATCCTTGTATGGATGGATCGCTTCTTCCAGGGGGCAATGGCAGTAATCCACTATCCACCCGTTGTTCTCCTTTGCCTGATGGATCCTTTTGTACGCATCATATGCGCCGTCAAACACGCCCCAGTACTTCTCATGCAGAGGCACCCTGTTTATCCATAAAAGATCGTCGGGATCATATAAGTTTATATCATCAGTGATGCTCATACCGGCCAGATATCCGTATTGTTTTAAAGCCTCCACTACTTCCGGTGTCAGATTGTCATTGTTTCCCGGCGAAGTATATACTGTTACCGGGCTGCCGACGGCATCCTCGATGATCTGTTTTGCCAGCCTAAGTTCCCTGTCCGGATCATCCATCACTCTCTCATGACTATAGGAATGATTGCCTATCCCCCAGCCCATATCTTTCATCCTTCTAAGCTCCCGGGCATCCATATGTCTTAAGCCATTGAACGAGCTCTGTCCCAGATCCCGTATCCTGCCTATATGACCGGCTACCACTTCCAGATGACCTGGTATGCCAAGTTCTTCATGCACAGGTATCACAAATCTTTCAAGCTCGGAAAGAGCCTCATCATAGGTTATGGAATATACCCAATCCTTGGCATATTTCCACTTTGAGATCTCAAGGGATATTTTTTTCTCCATTTACAATTACCATCCTATCCGTATATGATCAGTATAGCATAAATATCAAATGCGGGGACTTCAAATGAAACCGTATCATCAGAAATAATATATTGTATATCACTGCCTCTGCTCATCTCCGGCGTCAAAAATCGAATGCTTCCAACATCGAAACCTTCAGGCAGCCTTAGCCTGCATTCGACTCCCTCCACGCTGTTATCGTGGTCATAATTGATCAGGTGGACCATGATCCGTCCTTCCTGCATAAGTACTTGGGCAGTAACGGCTTCAGGGGTATCTGCCCTGAAGGTCTCCTTACCTTTGGCCGCCCACTCTATAGCATCAAGGATCTCTTCATGGTTTTCGGGAAGATATCCCATAAGGTTTTTAAGATACGGTACACCGGGTCCGATGGAATGCCTGACTTCAGAGATATATACATCATCCCTGTGCGGTTTGACCCTTGGGATGATTACATATCTGCCCTTGCCGTATGATCCCTTAACTACGTCCCCGGATGTCGGCCATTTTATTCCCAGAACATCCTCCAGGCCATATTTCTGATCTTCGAGCCTTACGGTGTCAAGGGACATCCCTTTTCTTCTCCGTCCCTTACCATCGAGCAGTGATGTCTGGTCTGTTGCTACAAGACTGCCTCCGTTTTTGACATAGCAGCCTATCTTTTCCATCTGCTCATCGCTCATATACTTTACATTAGGCAATATGAGCAGAGGGTATTCCGATATATCGTCAAGATCTTCATCATATATCACGGAATACGGTATCTTTGATCGTATAAGGGTCTCTTCGACATATATGAGGCTCATGAGAGGAGCTATAGTGTCATAGGAGAGTGATGCAAAGGAATTGAGCAGTGCTGCTTCCTTCATTTCCACCGTATCAGTCAATATATCCCTGTTCTTTTTGAAAAATTCGATATACTTGACGGTCTCAGGCTCAAGCGAGCTCAAGCCCGGGGTCCCCACAGTGTTATATACAAATGGATTGTATACCATCGATTCACAAAGATCGAGCAGTATGTTCTGCCTGTGGAAATTGGTCATCCAGACTCCCCGTTTGAATGCTCTGGCCATCTTGAAGGTCCTTCTGCGGGTCGATATCCTGCCGTCTTGATGGGCTCCCAGGATACCCTGATCAGCTTCTGCAGAAAAGGCATCGCAATGGGGATAGATCGAAGCCGGCCATACTCCATGGAAAACTGAATTGTTCAATCCTCCGCAGGGTCCCATATACGGGGCATTCCACACAACAGCGATATCCGTCTTCAAGTTCTTCAGATACCAAAAGATGCGCTCCGAGACTTCTCCAAGCCTTTTGCATCTGAACTCTATCCACTCCTGCTGGACAGGATCAGCTATAACTCCGGGATCATAAAGGGATACGAACTGGAAAGG
>Ga0180432_10008349_pt1 | contig 12930 bp, 10 predicted proteins | sample SS_ome_10_FD_132414 | JGI IMG/M metagenome (GOLD analysis project Ga0180432, IMG submission 132414) | Hypersaline lake sediment archaeal communities from the Salton Sea, California, USA - SS_1_MS_2 metaG | ecosystem: Environmental > Aquatic > Non-marine Saline and Alkaline > Hypersaline >...
CGATCGCCGCCGGGCTGTCTTCGAAGTTCTCGAAATAGGGGGTGTTGGCCAGACCCATGACACCGTTAAGCTGGGCCCAATTGAGATTAAGGTTCTTGCTGAGAACGATCGCGTCGACCGAGAAGCCTCGCTCACGGGTGTCGAGTGAGAAGTCGACCACCCTGCCGATATCCGAGGCGTACACAGTATAACTCGGTGTGCGTGCCCACCAGTTGTAGCGACCCTCGGTAGGCATGCGATTGAGCATCCACTGGCTTGCTTTGTCCAGTCCATTTTCGACCTCGCCGGGATTCGAAGGTCCGAACGCGGTGCCTGCGCCGGGCGAACTGCGGTAGAAGGAATCCTCCCCGCCGTACAGGCCGTCACCGCTCAGCTCGAACATGCTGCCGCGCACGTAGAGTCGGTAGGTGCCCACTTCTTCAAACACCAGGGGGTAGGTAGCCGTTCCCGCGTGAGAACTTGAGCCCGTGGGCGCAATCAGCGCCGTTTCGTCCGAGGCGTTCACCGTGGCTTGCGGGGTCGTTGTGTTGATGACCTGCCAAGGGGGCGAGCCCGTGCTGCTATTGTAGTTCTCGGCCTCGAAGGCGACGAAGTTCTCGCCGCTCTGCTGCTGTATGAGCACGTTGGGGATGGTCATCGGCGTGAACTGGCCGACGCCAAGCCCGCGGACGACGGGTCCGGGCAGGGCCTCGCTCCAGAGGGCCGTGTCGTCGAGTTGCCCGTCGAGGTAACGATCTCTCACACCCGTGCTCGCGTGGCCACCGAACACGACGGGCACGGCCTGGCTCATGTTGAAGTTGTATGAGGTGTCGGTACCTATCGCACTGCCGTCGACGTAGAACCGCACTTCTCCGGCCGCCGCGTCGTGCACGGCCGCCGTGTGATGCCACGTGCCCGCCGCGATGCCCGTCTGCGGGATGTCCACGTCGATGGGCGAGTAGTGCTCGAGCTCCGCGGTAGTGCCGCCACCTGGTCCGTACACGTAGACCTCGTTCTCGCTGCCGAAGAAGTCGCCGGTGCCGACGTGGAAGACGCCGTCGTGATTGTCGGTGTCGCGGCGCTTGAACCAACTGGCAAAGGTCCAGCTTTGCGTGCTGAAGTTCAAGTCGGCGGTGGAGATGAGGCGATCGAGCCGGGCGTTGTTCGACGAGCCACTCTCGGTCAGGTCGAGCGACTGCGAGCTGGAACCGGCAATCGCGGCCGGGGCGTCGGCCACGTAGGCATAGGCCCCGCTGCCGTATTGTCGCAGTGTGCCCTCGCGGCTGTTGCCCGAGTTGTCGGTCACAATGCCGTCGGTTGTTACGTCGGGTACCTCGTAGCTGTAATAAAGAAACGGCGCGGCGGGCGCACTCGTGGCACTAACACTCAATCCAACGACCGCTAGAGCGATGGCCAACGGGACGAAGTTCTGAATGCGGCACTTCATGGGTCGGTTCCTTCTCTGAGGCAGATTCTCAGCACTGCTGAAACAAACTGGACAGACGCCACACGGGCCTCTTCCGCACTGTTCCCAACCTTCACCGCTACATTCTGTACAATAATCAGCTTGGCCGCCAAATGCAAATGCCCGCAACGGTTTTTCCCAGGCCCGGCCGGTCGTTCTGCTCGCCACAAACCTGTATCCCCCTGTGGAGTGCCGCAACAAGCCGCAGTGCTGCTTGCATGCTATAATCAAGGTCGGCCGAAACCAAAAATCGTAGGGCCGGATATGCCGGCCGAAACCAAAACAGTAGGGCCGGCTGTGCCGGCCGAAACCAAAATCGCAGGGCCGGCTGTGCCGGCCGAAACCTGGCCGAAACCTGGCCGAAACCAAGAAAGATGGCCGGCATGGCCGGCCCTACTGAATCCCATGTTCCTGCTCTCACGACTCGCTTACCGCATGGCCACCGAAGTGTCGCCGCGACTGGCGATGAAGGCGGCCCATCTTTGGGCCTTCAAAGGGACGAGGGCGGTGCGGGCGTACAAGCGGCGGCTGAAGCGGGGTGAGCTGTTTCCGCCGTTCCTGTTCCTCGCACTGACCAACGCCTGCAACCTGCGCTGCCGCGGATGCTGGATCGAAAGCGGCGGGCCGGTGTACAACCTTTCCGAGGAGGACATCGACGCCCTGATCGCAGCCGGCAAAGAGCAGGGCTCCTACTTCTACACCCTCTTGGGCGGCGAGCCAATGATGTATCCGCACTTGTGGGACGTCATCCGCCGGCATCCCGACTGCTACTTCCAGATTATCACCAACGGAATGTTCCTCGACCAGGACAACGTCGAGCGGATTCGCGAAGCCGGAAACGTCACTCCGCTGGTGAGCATCGACGGCTGGGAGAAGTCGAACGACGAGCGGCGAGGAGAAGGCGTGTTCGACCGGGCTGTTCTGGGTCTGGGCCGGCTCAAACAACAAAAAATACTCTTCGGCATCGCCACCACCGTGACCGGCCGGAATCTCAACGAGGTGTTGACCGACCAATACGTGCGATTCTTCATCGAGCGCGGGGCGATGTACTTGTGGTACTACGTCTACCGGCCGGTAGGAGCCAATCCGTCACCCGAGTTCTGCGTGGAACGCGACCAGATGATCACTGTGCGCAAGCGCTTGTTGCGGTTGCGTCGCAAGCATCCGATCATTCTGATCGACACGTACTGGAACGCCGCTGGCGAGGCCGTTTGCCCGGCCGCGCTGGGGCTCGGGTTTCACATCGGCCCACAGGGCTCGATCGAACCCTGCCCGCCACTATCCTTCGCCTGCCAGACAATCCGCGATAACGACCGCGACCTGTTTGCAACGATCAACCAGAGCCGGTTTCTGCGCGGCTTCCAGGAATTCGTCAACCAGCGGACGAAGGGCTGCGTCATCCTCGAGCATCCCCAGGAGTTGGTCGAGTATTTCAAGAGCATGTCGGCCCGCGACACCAGCGGGCGCGACGCCCTGGCCGAACTGGAGGCCTCCAGCCCGCGAACCAGTCACCATCTGCCCGGCGAAGAAACACCCGAAAACTCCCTGCTCTATCGGATTCTCAAAAAGCAGCTCTTTTTCGGCATGGGGGGATACGGATAGGATCAAGGGTTAGGGATCAGGGAACAGGGGCGGATTCGCGGTTAACGCCCGGAGATGAGCGAAGCGAATCTCCGGGAAACGTGCACCAGTGCTCAGTGATCAACTCCCAACAACCTCAACTTGGAGACGACCATGAAGACTCGTTGCGATTTGCTTCGTTTGCTCATGATGAGTTTGTGCCTTCTCTGGAAGCCTGCAAGCCATGCCGGAGCGGATGAACCCGGGCGCATCGACCGCAGCCGGTCGCTTCGCAGCTCGTGGGGTACCTACGACGGCGAGCCCAGACGACCGGATGGACTGGTCGACGTCGAACGGCTGGTGCGCGAGTTGGTCGAGCTTCGGGCGAACACCTACAACTGGCTCATCTGGCACAGGGCAACCGATTGGGACGACTTGAAGCGATTCCTTCCCGCAGCTCGCGCGAAGGGAATCCGTGTTTGGGTCTGCCTGGTGCCGCCCTCAGAGTCACCGCCCCACACGAGCAACTACTCCGAGCCTTTCCAGCTCGACTACCATCGCTGGGGCGTCGAGATCGCCAAGCTAAGCCTTCGCGAGCCTAACCTGGTGGCCTGGACCATCGACGACTTCACCCACAACCTCAAGTTCTACAATCCGCAACGATTGCGAGAGATCCTCGATGCAACCCGCAAAATCAACCCCAAGCTGGCGTTCGCCCCGTGCTCCTACTTTCCGCGGATTACACCGCGGTTTGCCCGCGACTACCAGGGCCTTCTCGACGGCTTGTTGTTTCCCTACCGTCACGAATCGTCCGGGGCCAACCTGACTGACGCTAGCCTGGTCGAGGAAGAGGTCAAGCGGATCCGCCAGGTGATGGGTCCTTCGGTGGCGATCGTGGTCGATGTCTACGCGTCCGCCCATGGCCGGCTCGGCAGTTCTACGCCCGAGTACGTCCGCCAGGTGATGACCGCGGCCAAGCGCTCGGCCGACGGCGTGCACGTTTACTGCCATCAGAATCCGAAGACCGAGAAGTACCGCATTATCAAGGACCTCTTCCACACCTGGTCGGCTGAGCCCGGCCCGAAGAAGTAAGGTAGGGTGCGCGCTTGCGCGCACGCCCCCTTGGCGCCGCCGGATTGCCCTAGAATGAGCCGATGGAGTTCCAGTACTTCGTCGAGCGATAGATATCGCATTAGCTCAGACGTTCGTAGAGCTCTTTGTTCTTCTGCAGCACGTGCGACGCTGCGCGCCGAAAGTCGTCGGCGGGATGCCCAAGCAGGTTGTTGACGGCAGCCCGAGCCAGCTCGCTTGGCTCGACCGAGAGAGATTCGGCAAGCTGCCGCAATTGCTTCACCTGCTCGTCGTTCAGGTTCACGGTGATGTCCACGGGATCTCGCTCCCAGGCTACGATGTGCCCAAGGTCTTTCAGTCGTCAAGACCGTGGTAAAGCAGAAAGAAACTGGGCCTTTCGGACGTCTTGGTTAGATATCGACCTGCTCCCAACAAACGTATTCTACGTTAATTCGGGCCAATTAACAAGCTGATGCGGCAGCCGACGTCCCATCGCGGGCTAAACGCTATGATCGATGTTGACGGACGGCTCGTCCGACGGCAGCAGCCAGCGTGCCAGGCAACCCCGCGGCAAATCATCGGCCAGCACTTTCTCGGGTTTGCCTGCGGTCTTCAGGATCGCTTCGGCGGCCAGGTAGCCGCTTCGGACGGCACTTTCCATCGTGGCGGGCCAGCCGGTGCGTGTCCAGTCGCCGGCCAGCGCGAGATTGGCAATCGGCGTTTGTTGCGGTGGACGAATCCCGTCGAGGCCTACCCAGGATGAAAACACGGCGGACGGTTGAGTGATCAACCGGTGACGGAGGAGTCTTGCATCGCGTGCGGCCGGCCAGATCTCGCCCAGCTCGCGCCATATCTCGGCAGCCACCTCTTTGCCAGGGCGACCTGCCAGATCGTGCGACGCACTGATGACTACCTGGTAGTAATGCCCGGAACCAAAAAGGGGTCGGGAGTCTTTTGTGCAAAGCACCCTTCGGGCCGTTCCGGCAAAAGACTCCCGACCCCTTTTTGCCTGAAACACCCATTGACTCGTCCGTCCCACAAGCACTGCGTGCGGCAGAGGGGTAATTGAGCGATCGAGCCAAAGGTGTACCGCAGTGATCGGCGCGGACCGGATCTCGTCGACCCGGGCGAGCGAGGGCAGCGCTTCGAGCATTGCCGCGCTGAAGAGTGGGCGGACCTGCCGCCACGGGACAGCCACAACGACGTAATCGAACTGGCGGCGCGAATCGTCAGGCAGCACAACTCCCGCAACCCGCTCGCCGTCGCCTTCGATCTGCCTGACTCGCGTTCCCGCTCGCACGACCGCACCGTGGCGGGTCAGCCACGCCGTGGTGCGGCGTCCAAAAAGCTCCTCAAGCGCCAGGTTGGGTACTTCCAGTTCGTACGCCCCTTCGGCAGCTAGAAAACCGTCTACGAAGACTTTTCGGGCGGCGGCCAGGGAAATATGCTCAAGCGTTTCGCTCAGGGCGCTTAGCAACACGACCGACCAGAACCCCTCCACCGCTTGTTCCGACTGGCCGTGACGCCGCAGCCACCGGGCGATCGTCTCTTGATCGGCGTTTCGGTCCGCGGGCGTTCTTGCCAGGCGACCCACGGCCCGGAGGATCCGAAGCCGATCACGGAGGGTAAGATATCCCAGTCGCATCAGGGCGGGTGCCAGGTGTAAGGGGGCGGGCAGCCAGCGGCTGGCGGCCAACTCGTAGAGGGCGGCATCGGGCCCAAAAAAGTGCAAGCGGCGATGCCGGTCGAAGCAGCGGTCGTTGCCGGTCTGACGGCAGAAGTGGGCCAGATTGGTGCAGCAGCCCATGGCCACGTGCTGACAGCGGTCGATCCACTGGCCGGTCTCGCGGTCACGAAACGAACTGGCCCGGCCGCCCAGGCGACGTCGGGTCTCGAACAGTTCGACATTCATGCCCCGCCGACAAAGGGCCACGGCCGCTGCAAGACCGGCCAGCCCGCCGCCGACAACGGCCACGCGTCCACCGGACAACGAGTCGGCATGCCCGCTCATGGCAGCGCCGTCCTGCGAGGAGGCAGCAAGATCCATCGCAAGGCGATGCGGAGCTTCTGCCATCGGCCGAGACGAATCCGCCGGATCAGGAGCTGGTCGACGTGTTGCTCTATTTCGTGGAGGATTCGGTAGTAGGTGGTAAAGATCATGCCGAAGATCCTTCGGCCATCGGGCTCCAGAGAGTCGATCAGGTCGGCCCCTTCGTGGTACAACTGCTTCGCCCGGTCGATCTCGAGGGCGACCAGGCGGTGGAACCGCTCGTTGACCACGCCGCGGCGGAGGTATTCGGCCGGGTACTCACACTGGCGAAGGTCGGCCTGGGGCAGGTAGATGCGTCCGACCTCGGCGTCTTCTCTGAGGTCGCGGAGGATGTTGGTCAGCTGCAGGGCGATGCCGCACTTGCGTGCTTGATCGGGCGCGTCTTCGCCCCGGAATCCCCATATGCGGATACACGCCAGCCCGACCGCCGAAGCCACCCGACGACAATAAACGCACAGGTCCTCGAACGTCTCGTAACGCTGGCGTGCCAAGTCCATCTCCACACCGTCGATCACGGCATGGAGATGTTCGTGCGGGATCTGAAATCGCCGCACGGTATCGGCCACGGCGGGCAACAGGGCGTGGCCGACGAAGTCCTCCGGCTCTTCCAGTTCTTCGTGTTGAGGTTCCCGGGTTGCAAGGGGCGGGAGCTGGTCGAGCAGGGCCTGCTCCACAAGAGCCCGCCAGTGGACCAAGGCGTCGTGGCGTACCCGGGCGGGCTCGGGGTTGTCGCCCAGGTCGTCGGTGTGCCGCATGAATGCGTACAACGCGTCCATCGCCCGACGCTTCGACCGCTCCAATAGCAGGAAACACGGATAGAAGTTCGAGCCCGCACGCCGTGCCAACCGACGACAGGCGACGTAGCTGGTTCGGATCACCTCAGGCGAGAAAGTCATGGCTCGTTTCCGGTGAGAGTGCCCCGTCGAAGACGCCACCAGCAGTTGACCAACAGGCGGAACTTCTCCAGTTTAGGGACTATCGGCCGGCGCGACCAGACATCGTAATTCTGCCGGCGAATCGCCTCAAGCACGGCCAACCCCCCGTGAATAAACAAGGCCACCTGCAACCGCAATTCGGGCGAGACCAAATCCACCAGCGGCAACCCCCGACGAAGCCAACCGGCCGCCTCCTCAACCTCCGCTGCCAACAAGTGGCGGAAGGCATCGTTGTACTCCCCCCGGGCGAACATCGACTCGTCGTACCCGAAACGCCGACAGTGCGACTGGGGAAGATACACCCGGCCCCGGCCCCAATCCCGGGCTACGTCTTGCCAGAAATTGGCCAGTTGCAGGCCGGTGCAGATCGAGTCCGACAGCCTGGCACGCGCCTGATCATGACGACCGTCCAAGTAGAGCACCAGGCGGCCGACCGGATTGGCCGAGTAGCGGCAGTAGTCGAGCAACTCGTCGAACGATTCGTAGCGGGTGGTTTGCTGGTCCTGGCGGAAGGCGACCAGCAGATTCAGCAGCGGGTCGGGGGGGATTTCAAACTGGTGGATCGTCTCCGTCAGGGCAACGAACACGGGGTGGACCGTCTGGCCGCAATAGCACGCCCGCAACTGCTTCTCCCACCAGTTCAGCAGTGCCAGGCTTTGGGCGGGATCACCCGTTTCGTCGGCCAGGTCGTCGGCCCAACGGCAGTAGGCGTAGATGTTAAAGCAGTGTTGTCGCAGCCGCCGCGGCAGCAGCCAACTGGCAACGGAGAAGTTCTCGTAGTGCCGCCTGGCCAGCCGCCGACAGTAACGTCGCGCCTGCCTGGGCGACAGTGGCTTCCCCTGTCGCGCCTGCGGTCCGTAACATTGCAGATCCTCGGCAAACGTATTGGAATGCATGGCGGTTTTCGATTCTCGTAACAGTTCAGCCGCCTGAAGCAATTGACCACGGATGACACGGAGAAAACGATGTTAGCACCATGATCGGCAGCTTCTCACAACATCCGTGTTATCCGTATTACAAACCCGTGAAAGCTTGCTTTTCTGGCAAACTTCTTGATCCGCGCGCCGGGCAAGCCCGGCGGCTAGACTATGATTTTCTGCCCACCGCCCACTGCCCACTGCCCACTTGCGGCTCCGCCGCGCCATGAAATCCGTGGTTTGCTTCATTCGGCTGAACAGATACCGATCTTTTGCGACAGGTAACCCGGCGATTGGTTCCAGTTTTCCCGGAGATTCGCTTCGCTCATCACCGGGCGTGCCGGCCCCCGACCCGCCGCTCGCTACCCACTCCCCACTGCCTACTGCCCACTGCCCACTGCCCACTGCCCCTACCCACCAACGGCAGCATCTATTATGATTCCTTTCCGCGAGCGAGGAAACCATGCGAATCATACTGGCCGCACCACGGGGTTTTTGTGCTGGCGTAAACATGGCCATCGAGAGCCTCGAACTGGCGATCGAGCGGTTCGGCACGCCGATCTACGTGTATCACGAGATTGTGCACAACAAGTGGGTGGTACAGCGATTTCGTGGCCGCGGTGTATTGTTTGTCGATGATTTGGCCGAGGTTCCCGAGGGTGCCCATTTGCTCTATTCCGCCCACGGTGTCTCGCCCGAAGTGCGCGAACAGGCGGCCCGGCGGCGGCTGGAAGTGATCGACGCCACCTGCCCATTGGTCACCAAGGTCCATGCCGAGGCAATCCGGTATGCCATGTTGGGATACACGATCGTGCTGATTGGCCATCCGGGGCATGACGAGGTTTTGGGGACCATGGGCGAGGCGCCCGACTCGATGGTGTTGGTCGAGAACGAGGAGGACGTGGACGGGCTGGAGGTTTCGGACCCGGGCAAGCTGGTCTATTTAACTCAGACTACGTTGTCGGTCGACGACGCCGCCCGAATCGTTGCTCGCCTTCGCAAGCGGTTTCCCGAGATCATAGGCCCCCGGAAGAACGACATTTGCTACGCGACCCAGAACCGGCAGGAGGCGGTCAGGGAGCTTTGCTCGCAGGCAGACATCGTCCTGGTAGTGGGGAGCGGGAACAGCTCGAACAGTCAACGCCTGGCCGAGCTGGCCCGGGAAAGGGGCGTGCCGGCCCATCTGATCGACGGACCCGCCGACATCGACCCCACATGGTTTTCCGACAATCAGACCGTGTTGATCACCGCCGGGGCAAGCGCCCCGGAAGACGTGGTCCAGGGCTGCGTCGGCTTTCTGCAAGATTGTTTCCAGGCGACCGTGGAGTCGCGGAGCATCCGCGAAGAGGAGGTCCACTTTCTGCGGCCGAAGGAGTTGCGAGGGGATTAGCATCCGCCATGAAAATCGCCGATATCGAGTTCTGCCTGGTTCAGATCGAGTGCGACCTGCAGGAACTGCCGGTCCGTTCGTTACTGGTTCGGCTGGCGACCGATTCCGGCCTGGAAGGTTGGGGTGAAGCGCAAGCCGTGTGGCGCGCCGAGGAATTGGCCGCGCGGCACGATGTCTTGTTGCCGGTGCTTGCCGGGCGAAGCGTCTTCGACATTGAAGAGTTGCTCACGCTCGAGGCACTACGCGAGGCGCCGTTGCGATGCGCGCTGGAGATGGCCTCCTGGGACCTGGTAGGCAGGGCGGCCGGTGAGCCGTTGTGCCACCTCTTCGGCGGAGGGTATCGGCAGTGGATCCCGGTGGCCGTCAGGTTGGCTGGGCAGTCGGCTCACCGGGTGGCCCACCTCGCGCGGGAACTGGCCGAACAAGGATTCCACTCGCAAATCATCACTTCCTCCGCACGGCCCGAGAAAGATCGCCGGATGGTGGCTGAAATTCGTGACAGCGCGGGTGACCGGGTCCAACTGCGACTTGACGGAGCCGCATATTACGATGTTGAAACCGCTCGGGACCTCTGCGCGGAAATAGAAGGCTACGGACTCCAGTTCTTTCTCGATCCGCTCGAGGCGTCGGATCTCTATACCGTGGCTTCGCTGGCCCGTCAGACCACTGTGCCGTTGGCAGTGCGGCGGGCGATTCACCGGCCACCGGACGTATTGGCCATGGTTCGTTGTGGAGCGGTTCCGTTCGTAGTAGTCGACTTGCAGCAGGTCGGCGGGATGGTGCCCGCTCGGAAGTGCGCAGCCGTGGCCGAGGCGGCCGGGCTGGTTGCCTCGCTGGCCGGCGGGCCTTCCCTGGGCGTCGGGACGGCCGCCATGTTGCATCTGGCAGCCTCTACTCCCACTCTCGCCAGCGGCAACGAATGCACCTACTCCCAATTGGAAGACGATCTGCTCACCGAACCGTTGGAAATCGTTGACGGCATGATCGCCGTCCCCCAGGGCCCCGGATTGGGCGTCGAAGTAGACCGGGCAAAAATCGAACAATACCAGGTGACGTGACGTGACGGAATGATGAAGGATGAATGATGAAGGATGAATGATGAATGGGAAGCGACGGTTCGAATACTGTAGATGGGGGCAGGCAAGTGACGAGCGGAAGAGGGAATTGTGATCTGAGAGAGCGGACCAAGTCATTTGCGCTGCGGGTTATTCGCATGGTCTCAGTGCTTCCGAAGAGCGACGTGGCTCGCGTTCTGGGAAAGCAAGTTCTGCGGAGCGGCACCTCTGTCGGAGCGCACTATCATGAAGCATGTCGCGCTCGCTCAACCGCGGAATTCATCAGCAAGATTGAGGGCGGCTTGCAAGAATTGGAGGAAACCGGCTATTGGCTGGAACTGCTGTCCGACAGTCAGCTCTTACCAGCGAAACGCCTGGCCGACTTGCAGCGAGAAACCGAGGAACTCACCGCTATCTTCGCCTCTTCCGCGCTAACCGCAAAGAAGAACCGATGACCGACCCCATCGGCCCTTCATCATTCATCATTCATCATTCATCATTCATCACTCATCATTCCCGTTCCGGGATGTCGGCGATTCGGAGGTTGCGGAAAGAGAGATCGGTTGTTGGGTCGTGGCCTTGGATCATGATTGTGCCTGCTTCGAGGCGAAGGCCGCGACGAGGGTTCTCGTTGGGTTTGCGGGTATCGGTCCAATCGCTCACCTGGTAGCCGTTTACCCAGACGGCCACGTGGTTGTCGCAGACGTGGATCGTTTTGGTGAACCATTCGAAGTCATTGGCCACGACCTTTCGGGCGTTCTGGCGGCGGAAGATCCCGCCCGTGCCGCAGTCTTGCGGCTTGGTCCGGTCTCCGTCCTTATACCCGTTTTGAATCTGGCTCTCGTAACCCATCATCACGTCGCCGGGGATGCAGCGGAAGAAGATGCCCGAGTTGAGTGCCTTGCCGTTGACGAACACTTCGAGCTGCAAAGTGAAGTCGGCCCAGCGGCCTTCGGTTTCAAGTTGGCCGCGGCCGTTCTTGACGTTGAGGTATCCCTCGGGCGTAACGCTGAAGACACTCTTCATGTCGGGGTAGGTTTTCCAGCCGGTGAGGTCCTTGCCGTTGAAGAGGCTCTTGGTGCCAAGCGGCTTGAGCTTGATGTTGCGAAACTCGATTCTTCCGGAGCGGAACTGTAGGCCGATGAATCCCCGGCCCAGCGGTTTGGGGTCGGTGTAGTCGAGCACCGTTTGGCCGTCGAGCTTGACGAGGAAGTGCCCTTCGTCGGCAGTGACCTCGAACGTCTGCCAGTCGGTCTTGTCGGGGTTACCTTCAGCTCGCTTGCGTTCGACCAGGCTGCCCGTGGGCCATTGGCTGTCGGCAGCGCCGGCGATATTCAGCTCGTAGCATTTCCGCTTGACGTCGGTCGGCTCGGGACTGGTGCGGAGGAAGACACCGCTATCGGCGCCCTTGGCCGCGCGGAAATCGACCTTCAACACGTAGTTGCCGAACTGGCTGGTGGTCCGCAGCAAACCCTGCTCGCCCTCGCTGGCCGAGATCACGCCGCCGGCCGCCTTCCAATTGGCCTTGCTGACGGGCTTCCAGCCGAACAGCGTCTGGCCGTCGAACAGCAAGATCCATCCGTCGGCCAACTCTTCGGCCGTAAGTGTGTTTGCTTCGGCCCCCGCAGCCGAACGGCCCGACAGGCCGATGACAGTCAACAAACTCAACAAGATCGCCGACACAACGCGGCTCAGTGTGACGTTCATGGGTGGTCCTCAAGCTGGCAAACGTACAGTGGGTGGGTTTTTAGAGATCTGGTATTATATCACACCGGCTGCTGGGGTGTTAACCGGGATGCGAAAAAGGATACACCGTCGGGTGCCACCTGGCGTCTCGCCAGTCGACGGGCAAGATGCCCGTGCCACCCTGAGACCACCGTGCGAAGATCCTTCAATCCCGCTTAAGCCGATGCCCGACATGTGCCCGACACTGCCGGACATGCCGTGGCTGACGGGCTGCTCGGAGAAGACGTTACAGCTTGCTTTGGTCGATGACCTTTCCGTCCTTGCGGTGTCCCAGGCGTTCGTGGATCTCGGGGTCGATGCTGTAGCTGATCGCCCTTACGGACCCGTCGCAGAGTGCTATTTGAAACGCGCCGGGATGGGCACTACCCCAGATTTGCCAGTTGGAGTAGGCGGGCGTGTCCTGCCTGGGGCGGTCGTCGGTCCAGCAGAACTGGTCGCCGTTGTAGCCGTTGAAGGCTCCCTCGTCGTCCCCAGCGTCGAAGACGGCCCCTTCGTAGCTTTCCGGGTTGAGATACTTCTCACCGATCATGTAGGTATTGGTTGCCCCGTCGCGGACATGGGCCATGCTCACTTCGCTCCGCGGAAAGGAGAGCCCGTTCCAGGACCCCGGCGCGGGAAACAGATCGTCGGAGACGTCGTTGTAGTTGGTGTCGACGTAGCCCACGTACGGCCTTTCCGTGCCGGCGTTGATCGCGTAATCGTTGCGGTTAAGGGTTGGCGGGGCGTCGGCATTATAAAAAAACGAGCGGGTGGATTTTGTCA
>Ga0180432_10008351_pt1 | contig 12927 bp, 18 predicted proteins | sample SS_ome_10_FD_132414 | JGI IMG/M metagenome (GOLD analysis project Ga0180432, IMG submission 132414) | Hypersaline lake sediment archaeal communities from the Salton Sea, California, USA - SS_1_MS_2 metaG | ecosystem: Environmental > Aquatic > Non-marine Saline and Alkaline > Hypersaline >...
CGCGCTGTCTGTAGCGCACCAACAACGTCGGGCGCTTTGCGTAGGTGGCGGCGCAAAATAGCAGCCTGTTGCTCTACCGCGTTCTGCGTGGCAGTCTCGATTCCGTCCCATAGGGTGCGGACGTAGGGGGAGAGAGGGAATACCGAATCATTGCTCAGGGTGGTGAATGGCGCGTAATCGCCTTCTTTGTTGTGACCTAAGAAAAGGCGCATCACCAGCGGCGCGACCGTTGTCTGAATAGCGTAGGAGGATGACTTGGGGACTATCCCGTCTGGCGCTGCCCGCTGTGTAACCTCTCGCGCAATGCGGGCAGCCAGGTCGGAGAATAAGCGTGATATCTCGCGTTCATTTTGGCGCATTACCGCCAAGAACCGGCTGCGATAACTGGCGGCCATTATTCCTGTACGCCCTCCTCATCGCCACCTGCGCTTATCCCGAACTGAAACCCGGCCTCATCTGGAAACATCGCCTCGCGCCGCTCGTCTGATTCAGCTTGCGCCAGGTCAGCCTCGGCTTGCGCGTCGTCTACCAGGTGTAACAGTTTAAGCGCGGTCACGCGGCGAATCAGGTCGTTGTCCAGCGCAAAGCCCAAGCGTTGCAGTGTAATTTCATCGTCCTCTGGTATTAAATCGGGCCATTCGAGCGCTAGTGGCCCAACGGCGATTTGCGGATCCGTGAGCGCTTGCGTCTGTAGCCAGATCGTGCACAGCTTGACCAACCAGCCGCCGGCCGCCGCCTGTTGCGCCTCGATGTCCTTGACCCACTGTTTTAGCTGTGTCTCGGAGGTGGCGCGGGCGCTGGTCAATTCGCCGCCCCAGATAAACTCAGGTATCCCTGTGCGATTCAAAAGCAACAGGAACAAGGTTCGGAGCGCGTTGCTCGTGTCGGTGGTGAATCCAGTCGGGGGGGCAAGCATCGAGGCGCTGCCACCCTTGCCCAGAAAGAAGACAGAATTTTGATCAAGGTCAACTTGCGTTCGCGTGACCGTATTGCCGTCCTTGTCGGTGTAGGTCTCATCCTCTGCCGGTTGGTTGGCCTCGATAGTGGCGTTGATGTCCTCTAGCCCGGCAAAGATGGGAATGGGGTTGCCGAGCAGCTTCGCGCCGTCAATCTGTTTGTATGCCACGTCGTCATACTCGCTCAGGAGTGACAACAAATCTTCGTGGATCGGGTGGCCGTTGGTCTCGTTGCCGCTGCGCCCGTGCGCTAGGTGGACGACGGGGATTCGGCCTATCAAGTTCTGGAACGTCTCCTCGCTGATGATCTGCGCGCCCTTCTTCACCGTCACGGTGCGGCGGGTCGGCTCGTAGCGATCTATGACAGTCTCGCCTGCCTGTGTTTTGATTTGGATTTCCACCGCCAGCATTTGATGGTAATCAAGATCATCGCGCTCAACCGTCACGGTGTCGGGAGAGGGAATAGATAACGTGCCGTCAGTGTTGACGACAATGTATTGGTCTCCAAGCCCCATCGCGTCTTGGTAGACAGTCATTGCTAACGCGCCCGATTCGTCATCATAGTCTAGTCGGCTCGCGTCATCGTCCATCCCTGCGTCGAGCAAGCCACCGACGAACTCGGCTAATCGGGTATTGGTATAATCTAGCGTGTCCTCGCCGTAGGCCCCATCGTCTCGAAGCGCAACCGTCACGCCGCCGCCGAATACCCACGTCGCAAACTTATTCTCAATGGCCGGGCAAAACAAGCCGCTCAGAGTATAGCCGGCGGCCTTGCCGCGCCGCAATCTGTCATAGAACTCATAATCGGGTATAGTCGCGTCTACCGTCTTGACATACGAGCGAAACTTGTACAGCGTCGTCTGCGCAGTCGCCACGACGTAGCGCCCGATCAATTCAGAAATGCGCCGCGTGGAGGGCGGCGCGAATCTGCCAAGCATTTTTTGGAATCTGCCCTTGTTACCTTCTGTTACGGTTGCCATTGCGCTTACCCTTTTCGGCCCGCCCTCGGCTGCCGTATAGATTGGTCGTCAGTCGTTTCATCGTCGCTGGTCGGTTTGCCGCCTCATAAGCCAGCGCCAGCGAAATAACCATATCATCGTGGAATCCTTCCGCTGCCCTATACTGCCACTTGCCCGATGGTGTCCGCTCTGCCTCGAAGCTCTCTAGCTCGGCAAGCAATGTGTCGTCGTCGGGAATGATGATTTGTTCCCGCTCAAATGCCAGTTGCAGGGCAACGACGATTTCCTGCTTGCTTTGGTTCGTGGTCGTGAACCCCCGCACCGGTAAACCCTCGCTCTGCAATTGCTCAATATTCGGACCGCCGATGCTATTAGCCTCTGCCAGAATATGGCCCACATCCCACTTCTCTGCCAGTGCCGCCAGTCGCCCGCGCTGCACATCCCATCCGATCTGGTTGAACCTGTCAATCTCGCACACCTGGGCAGTGGCGCTATCCATCACCGTGAGCACAGTAAAATCTTTTTGCTGTGCCCAATCCACGCCCATCACGTAACGGCGGTTGGGGTCTGCTTGCGCGGGTGGTATACCAATACACGCCCGTAAGTTGCGAAACACCAAGCCAGCGTCTTCGACGAACTCGGCCAGATACTCTTGCCTAAATGTCTGCTCTGGCAATGTTGCCCGCGCTGCCTCGATCTCGCCTGCTTCGATGTATGGATTGGCGCTCGTTGGAAACGACCAGGCCGCCCATTCGTCATCCGTCGCTGCCCGCTGATACATCCGCCAGAACCAATTACGGCCGGCTGGCGTACTTATGAACATCCCTCGGCCTAGCCTGTCTGAAAGCGCGGGACGGAGCGCCTCCGTCCAGGCGCGCTCGCGGATGTAAGCGCACTCGTCCATCACGATAAAGTCCAATCCCTCACCGCGTAGGCTGTCCGGGTTGTCTGCCGATCTCACCGCAACCCATCCCCCGCCGGGGAATATAGCCTGGCGCTCAACCTTGCGCAATTCAGCGCCAGCTTGTGAGGCAATGCGCCGCAAGGGTCGCCAGGCGACCTCACTCATTTTATAAGTGGGCGCGACCCACCAGGCCCGCCCACCTTGTGCGGCTACATCCAGGCACTCATTCACGCCGAGGCGCGTCTTGCCCCAGCGCCGTCCACAGGCCAGCACCTTGAACCGGGCCGGGTCGTGGTGCACCTCAGCTTGTCCAGGGTGGGGATTGGCGTCAATCTGTACTATCGGCATTATCCCATTTTACGACGATGCCCCCGCCGTGCTCTAATTTCGTCGGTGCATCCAGCCCCAGCATTTCCCTCATTGCCTTAGCCACGTGTCGCGCCTCGGATAAATCGCCTGCACCCATTGCTTTACGCAGTAGTTCTTCGTAAAGGAGAAGCAATTTACCTATCCACTCATCGCGGCTTTCATCGCGCTTGTCGCGGTACTCCTGTCTCAACTGTTGCACATCAGCATTGATTGTACCGAGAGCGTAAGGCTTGCTAGTGCGGGGGTTTACGATGCGCGGGGCACCCTGCCGGTGCTCACCAGCCAGAAATGAACAAATCTCCCTCTGCGTGATGCGTGGACGAGCGGCAAGCAGGGAAGCCACCCATTGCTGTCTCAGTTCTCGCCCTATCGCGTCACCCTCATTCCTTGGCATTGTTCAGTCCTTATGTGTTCGACTTATCCCAAATTTATCCCAAATTCCACCTAGATACATTATGTCAACAAGGCTGGCTCAATTCCCAACCCGCGCCGTTCGTTATTGTGGGCCGCCACGATTGTAGTGCCACTGCCCAGAAACGGGTCAAGCCATGTATCACCCACCTCTGAATAGGCACGGACAAAGAAATCAGGGAGAGCGACGGGGAAAGCGGCGGCGTGTCCACCATCCACCACAGTATTTTTACCACATTTCAAAACATTGCCTGGCCACGCCACGACACGCGGCCACCATGCTCTCACGAACGGCTTAAACTCAAACCGCGTTGTTTTAGCGTCCGTTCCACAAAAACCATAATCGGAGTGCAACCAACGAGGATCACTAATTCACTAGCTGCTACTGTGCCAGCCAGAAACCAGAAACCGCCGAGATCGAAAGCCACTAACATCACGCCTACCGCCGCCCCCGTTGTCAGCGCATAGACAATCATCGCCAGCGCAGGCCATCGTTCACGCAGCACAAAGCGATAAAATGCCCAAGCCAGCACGCCTCCCGCTATGTCGGTGAGGGGCATCCAGACCAACTCCCACGGCCCGACGAACGGGCTAACCATATTGGCAAAGAAAGTGCCCATTCCAATGCCAAGGGCAAGCCAGGGGTTAAACAGCACGAGCACCTTTAGCCCCTCGCTCACTCGAAACTGGATAAAACTGTAACTAATAGGTGCAACACCAACAGTCAGGACAGCATATAGAGCCGCCACGATTGCCACGAGCACCACCCTACGGGTCGTAAACTTCATTTCACTGCCTCCTTGTTTTTTTCTAAAGCGGGTGACTGCGACCGCCATTACTCACTCTCTGTTGTATTATTTCCAGCGTAAAGCTCGTTTATCTTTGCGCCAATGGCACCAAATGAAATTGCTAACGCTACATAACACGGATTGTTGATATGCCCCAGTCCTATATTCTGTAGCTTTTCATTTTCTCCATTCGGGGTTATAGCCATCCCAAATTTTCTGGCCTGAAGCCCAATGTAATTGTTATCCAAACTCACCACGTCGTCACCGAGTTGAGCCATGTGTGCAAGTTGCGCTTTCCAGCTTCCACCGAGCAAATGCACGCGCCGCCCTCTGAACATCTCCACTGGTAACGGTGTTCCGCCGTGCGAAGTCGGCACAGAATAACCCAATACAAACCGTTCCGGTATCTTGTCCAAACAATCATATTTTGGGATGACGATAGCATTCTCGGCGTATTGCTCAATCTCCTGTGCCCAACCCATTACTTGCTCAAAGCTATGCCAAGCCACATTGGCTCGGGCGCATTGTTCTTTAGTCATTATATCCATTACCGTCGCGTATTTGGGAGATAAATCACGCACCGCCTTCAGATGTACAACGTGATCGTAATCAAAGTAATTATTGTCGATAAATTCCACCCTGTGGTTTTCATCGCCTCGCAAACAATAAGGGCAAAGTGTATAAGATGCCGATTGGATACCATACTTCAGCCCAGCGCGCACAGCCAGGCAGCAAGTTGCATCCGCGCTCTGCAAAGTATAAATCACATCGAGAGGCAATTGACGGGGATTTGGCAAGGCATCTTTCCCAACTGCGAGGAAGCCATCTCCCAGTCCTAACTCCTCCAGTACCCCTTCATCAATCCCCGGAATCTCTAGCGGATCATCGAAGTCATCGAGCAAATCGCCTAGAGCGTCAAAATCGAAAAGCGCAGGCTCATTAGCTGTGAAATTGTCGGCGGCCATCAACGCCAACGCCTGCTCGCGGCTCAGGTCGGAGCGGTCGTTGACGAGGATGGTCTCGTCGCCGCGCTTCTGAGCGGCAAGCCAGAGGCCGTGACCGGCGATGATGTACAGCAGCCCGTCGTCGGGATCGCGCCAGGCGACGATGGGTTTGTACTGCTCGAAATCATCCAGTGACTGCTCTAGCTCCCCGACTTGCCGCTCGCTGTGAGGATTGTAGTTGCGCGGATGGGGGCGGAGGGCGTCGAGCGGTTTTTCGATCAGGTTCATATCGTCTCTCCAAACCTCAAAGCGGCCTCTACTTGCTCGACGCACTGTATCGGATCCGCCTCTAGCATCTGCGGCGAGTAGTGCATCACCCGCCAACCTGCGACTGCCGCCAAGTTCATCTTGTGGCGGTCGCTGTCGCGGGCGTGGCGACCACCGCCCGGCGCATACTGGCCGCCGTCAATTTCGATTGCCAACCGTTGGGCAGGCCAGGCAAAGTCAAAGCGATGCTTGGTCTCACCGAATTGATATTCGTGCCCGTCCAATTCCCGGCATACCGGCAGCGGCAAGGCATCTTCGGCCCATCGCCGCCAGTGAGTGAGGAAAGCCCGCTCTCCATCGGGCGGTTGCATCACAGTCAAAGGTCACTCCGGGAAGCGGCTTTCTCCACGCCGCACCTCCCGCCGCATATCGCGCAATGCGAGCAACCACACAACGATAATTGACGCACCGACGCCCAGGGCGAGGCCAACGGCAAGAATATCTAGCGTTGTCATTCGTCTTCCCCTTCTCCCCCTCCGACCGCCTGGTACATCATCTCGATCATATAGCGCACGGTGGCGCGGTCAAGCGGCGCATTTTCTGTTTCACCCGCCGCCAGATCGCGCGCTCGCTGTGCGTCAAATCGGTGAGCGTCGGCGCGGCCCTTGAGATACGCCTGCATCACGGGCGTATCCCGGCGGACTTGCTGCTCACAAATCTCTCCCCACCGTTGGCACAGTGCGGCCAGCTGGCGCAGACGAGTGGGTTCGTCCACGCTGCCGGCTGCGCTCTTGCGCACGGCAGCGTATTCTGGCGAGGGGATGTACTCTGGTGCAGACTCAGTCATTGCGAGAGTTGGGCGGGCGCGGGGGGAAAGGAGAGAAAACCCCCGCGCCCGCCCTGTCCCGAGATGTCTAACTCTTCAGGGCCGCGCCTACGCGCTTGATGAGTGCGTAGTACCCACCCACGCTGAGCGTCGCCGCCAGCGCGTAGATGGCGGACCCCACCCATTCCATCACGGCGGGGGGAATCAGGCCCTGCACGTCGGCGGTGTAGACGCCGAAAAGTACAAAGCCCGTTAAAAGCAAAATCCCGACCTTGGCCCTTTCGTCCAAGTCGGGAAAAAATTGTTTTATCGCCTCCACCACGCCGGGGATCAGAGCAAGTAAGCTGATACCGTTAATCTCCACGTCGAACATTTTGCACCTCCATAGCAAACGAGACTACATTTGTGTAGTCTCATTTTACCACACGGAAGGCGATTTTGTCAACTCGCCGACGAGCGGCATAACGACCGCATTTCTGCCGCCTGCGGGCTAACGCGGGTTGGTTGGTTGGCGACCTGCTACGTTGGCAAAGTGCGGTTGCAAATTGCAGCGGTAGCAGGTCGGTAGCAAATGCTTGTTATATGGCGGCCTCAAATGATTTCAGCGCCGCCCTATTTTCATCGAATTTGGCGGCAATCTTGCCAAATTCCTGCCGCACCAGCGCCTCGAAACTCTCGAATTTAGCTTGCGGGGACTGGGCGGCCAACCATTCAAATGCTTCCTCCCAGGTGTCCTGCGGGAAGGTTTCACCGGTACCCCAATCCTGCATCCAGGATACTGAGATTGTACCGGCAGGGGATACGCAACGGTACGTGGAATTGCTCCACTTGCCGCGCTTTTCGTAATCGCTGCCAAGAACCCTCACCACACCGGGGATATCCTGGCCGGTGAACCGGTGGACTTCGCCGTCAGGGGCGACCACAAAACAACGCGCTTGGCGATTGCGACTACCTTGACCGTCATTCCACTGCCATTTAACACCGCCCGCGTCGGGCTTTGGTGTGTCAACAACCGTAACGCGGTATGTCACTGGTTCTTGGGCAAATTCGCGTACTTGAGCGACCGTTAGCTCTTGGCCTCGAAGCTCTGCGGGAACACGCAGGGGGATTTCGGTCAGGCAGGCAGCGGAGGCAGCTAGAAAGTTCGGGAGTACGCCAACAACGTGTTTGCCACGCACATCATCCGGCGTAGCATTGCCAGAAACAACCGATTCCTGGCCTGATATTAATTCAATTTCTTTCAAATACTCAATTAGTGCCTTGTGGCGTGTAACAATTACAGTTTCCATCTCTGTTTTTCCTTTCCGGCTCGCTTCCGACGAGCCATATAACAATGTTTATGCGCCCCCCATCGCCGGGCGCAGCGAATTGTCGAGGTGCGCTGCTATTGGAAATCTAAGTCGTCGCTGGCCTCCGGCTCGTCGCCAGTCTCATCACTCAGACTGCGCCAGATAATCTATCAGCCTGGCACAGTGACCGCGAATCTCTTTCATCTTGTCGGTAGGTGCAGGCAGCCCGTCAATCTTCTCCACCATCACCAACAACTCGTCTGGCGATAATTTTCCGAGCACCCTGCCGCTGTCGGTGGTGTAGTGCATTGCCTCGTGGAGCGGTCGTTCCCCTTCCCACCAGGCATTGGCGACTACGGCGGCCTCGTCGCTGTCTGCCCCTGCATTGCGGTACTGCCGGAACCAACCGAGCACCGTCACCCTGCCCGCGTCGGCGGGGAGGCTACTCTTGCGCATCGTGTCTGTGAAACTGAAGGTGTTCTCGGTCAGGCCGGCCTCGATGACGGCCTGGATGATGGCGGGATCGAAGGTGCGCTTTTCGGAGGGAGCGTCCCACTCCTGTTCCGTCTCAGTGCCGTGTAAAATCTCGCGGCCCTTGGCTAAATCCAGGCGGGCGCGGCGCAGACTGCGCTCGTTGGGTATCCCAGGGTCATCGCGGGCGGCCTTTTCTACTACTTCCTGGGGGATAGCTTCTCCATCCGCGACAAACTCACCCTCGATTACATCAGTGTCACCCGCTGTGCCAACAGCAACGCCGAAGGGCAGATCAAAGCGGCGCTTGAGCGCATCCGCTTCCGCACGCTTCATTGCGCGTTGTACAAGCGTCATCTTGCTGCGCTCGTGCTTCTCGGCGTAGCCAATGCCCTCAGTGTATGGCTTGCCGCCCGCGATTTCCTGCACCGCCTCCCAGGGCAAGCCGGCCGCCAGCAGGCGTTCAATCTCATTCACGTAATGATTGACAGTCTGTGTGTCCCGGATTTTACAGCGGTAGGCCAGCGCGCCTTCCGGGATGCCGAGCGCCACCTTCTCATCCACGCCCAACTGCTCAAATTCCGGCCAGTAATTGCCTCCCCCGTCCTCCCTCATTTGGCGGTGGGCTGACCGACGATGGCCCTTGATTCCGGCCATCAAGCCGAGCGGCCGCCCCCCCCGATCCTTCAAAAACCACAGCTCGCCGTTAAACGGGTCAAGCCCGTGTGCAACAGCAGCCTGGGCGAGTGCTAGGGCTTCCGAGCTCGTTAAGCGCTGCGCTCCCGTCGTCATCGCCAGCAATCGCTCTGAGAGCTCTCGGATGTCTTGACGAGGTGCCCAAGGGCTAATAGCCGATGCCTTCTCATTCTCATTCATTACCTCTCTCCTTTTCTCTGATTACCGCCGTCCCCGACTGCCCAGGCCGGGGGGATGGGCGGTGTTTCCCTCGTTTTTTCTTGGCGAGCTTTACCCGCCACGTTGGGGCTTCCACCTCCTTTTTGAGCCAACACCTACCGCCTACGGGTAGAATTGTGTGAATCCCTCCGGCATTGTGCCGGAGGGATTGCACTCCAGACAATACGAATAAATCAAGGTGCTACGCAGGTGATAATACCACCGGCGTCTGTCGCGCTCCAAAAATTCGAGCAAATCTTGCTCACAAAAAATACCGTGATCCTCTAGCTCATCGGGCGCGATCCAAACTAGGCCGTCAGTGCGCCCGCACCAAAAACACTCGCGGGCGCTGCGCCACTTGCTGTATGCGTCGCGCTGGTGGCGGGCATCTTCGAGTAATTCGTGCAACGGCTCTCCGTAGTATGGCATTATTCCCCCTACGCCAACGCCGGGTAGCGTTGGTGGGCCGCATCACCCCGCCAGTCGCGGGCCTGCGCTTCCTGCTCCCGCTGGCACGCGGGGCAAAGGGCAGCATCGTCGGCAATGAGAGCGTCGCAGAGAAAACACTTGTTGGAGCGGACTTCCCAATACGCGCCAGGGTTGGCGCGACAGTGTTGGGCGTACGCCCGGTTCGCCTCGCGGCGGCGCTCCTCGCACTCCTGCCGAGTCTGACCGTAGACCTCGTCGCCGGATTGGGTTGTGGCAACCCACTCGCCAATCTCTTCATACGTAATGTCATTCATCGTTCTCTCCTTCCTCACCGCTCAAAATTTCCTCAATCAAGTCTATCGCTGTTTTCATTTTAGCCTCCGCACGCTCATTTCCGTTCTCATTCGCCAATCAGGGCCGCACATATCAACGATGTGCTGACCGCGCCCCGTCATCTCCCACAGCCGAGAAAAAGCCGCGCCGCCAATCCAGCTTGACAAGTCCGTAATGCTTTTGTTCGTCGTAATGACCAACGGGCCGCGCTGGTATCTGGCGTTCACGAGGTGGTATGCTTTTTCCTGATACCAACCTGCCTGCGCGACGTGTTCCAGGCCTAGCTCATCCAGTACCAACAGGTCAGACATTCCGGCTTGTCGAAATAGGCTGTACTCATCATAGCCGGCGTCATTGTTATAGCTGGCGCGAATCTGTGTCAAGAATTCTGGCATAAGCAGGCTTTCGACAATCCAGCCAGTGCCACGTGCAATGTTGGCTATCGCGCTCGCCAGGTGGGTTTTGCCTGTGCCGTAACCGCTACTCCACAACACGAGCGCGGACGGTTTGCCGCGCCTCATTTGCTTGGCGAACAGCGTTGCCGCTGTCTTGCCGCGTTCCTGGTGAGGTTGGCTAACTACAAAACTGTCCAGCGTGGCGTGGCTGTGAAGCAGTGACTTGGAGGCAGCCAACTCAATTGATTCCCGAATGAACGCGGCGTCGTTTTTGCGGCGGGCACACTCCCCGCAAGGCGATAGAACCTGATCGCCGCCCGGAAGGCGCACGATCCAAAGCGGCTCTCCGCAGTCCTGGCAAACCTGCTCAGACGACCACCCCAGCGGCTCGTCTTTCAAGCACTCGTCTAACGTGCTCGGATTGCTCTTTCTCGATCTGGCGCTTCTCTGCCTCGCTTGCATCAACAGGTTTTGACCGTCTCTCATTGCGTCTGGCATTTTTGCCTCCATTCTCCAGCCACGCTTGGGCGCGGCCCCACTCGCTCGTTACGTCGTGCGGCTTTGGTGCTTGTCCCTTTTGCCCGCGCCAATCTGCGGCATACCAATAGCGCGCAAACCCAGCTAGGTCGTCAGGCGTTTTCTCATTATCCCGTAGTCGCTTGCCGACCTGGTTCAGTACTCCCCGATCTTTCCGGGAAATCATAGTCAGGTCGTATTGACAGAGACGGCCCAGAGCGTCAAACATCTCTTGCGCGGGGGTTGGCTTTTTCTCAGGCGGTGGCGTTTCTGGCGGGGGTTTTGACGGTTTCGCCGTGCCAGCGGCGGAATCTTTCTCTGTATCTTCTCCTTTCTTGTCTTTTCTACTCTTATCTGCGTTACGCTCCGTAACAGATTCGTGACACCCTGCGTTATCTCCTGTTACATCCATAACGGACTCGTTACGCGTTCGCCTCCGCTTTCTATATTGACGCTGGCGCTCGTCATCAGCAACGGCTTTTTGCCTCTTAGCAAAGTTGGAAACGTGCCAGTGCCCGTCATTCTGCCCTAATATCCCCACTGCTTCCAGGGTTTGCAAATCCTCTAGCAATTCATCCTCTGGTACTCGCAGCCGCCAGGCTATATCAGAAAGTTCAGGTAGTGCCCCGCCCTCCTCAGTATCCCCGGCCAAAAGAAAAAGCTCCACACAGCGCCGCCAGGCGCGATCAGGGAGCTTGCCCATCTTTGGATCGTCCAGGATTTCGTGGTAAAGTTTTATCCAGTAGAATGACGCCATTGGTTATCTTTCCCTTGAGGCCACTGGTTGTTTGCCTCACCAACTCGCTCAAAAACAAAAGCACCTCTAACTTGTGTCGGTGGCCGGTGGCGTTCCCAGTGAAGGGCTGTGTATTCATAGGTTCGGCAACCGGCACAAGTTAAAAGTGCCTTTTATCCCTTCACTCCCTGGGCCGCCACAGCCCCGCGCATTTTTCTGCGCTTAACTGCGCTTATTGTATCATTTTTCCGTGTTCTGTCAAGTCAATCTAGCCACTCCACCACTAGCTTTATCCACGCTCCGTAGAGCGCGATTTCTTCAGCCGTGTATCCGTTGGCCTCGCCAATGGCCTCGTAGTTTTCGATCCAGTGCTCGAATGTGTGCCGCTCGCAGCCGATGGAAATATATCCGCCGGCGGCGAGCGCATCGTGTTTGCCAAATGTACAGCACGAAAAGCCGGGCAGGGTGGGGCGGTGAAGTCACTCCCACCCTCAATATCTGCCCGCGTCGCCGTCAAGTCGGCCCCGTGCCCCTCGCCTGACGTTTTCGGTGCGCCTCGGCGCGTTGGGTTTGTCACGCGCGACGCAGGCTTTTGTTAAAAGATGAGGCACTCCATAACCGCCGTCGCTCCGATGATGAGCGCAACGACGACGGTGATGGCAACGGTTAGTTGTTTGGTTGAGATTCTCATCTTCATACTCCTAACTCATTATATCACATCGCGCGCCGAGCTGAAAGTAGTTCGCGCGATGGAGCCGAACAGCGCTCGCCAGCGCTGCATTTTGCTGGTGGCGTTTCGCATTAGCCAGCCGATGCCCTGCGGCGTGATTTCCAGCGTGCGGGCGATGCTGGCGCGATTGACGCCGGCGGCGAGCATAATGAGTATCCATATCTCGTTATCGGAGAGTTGATTGAGACCTTCGAGGACGGCGGCTCTGTCCTCGATCCCGCGCTCGACACTGGCCTCGACCGGGCGGTTCACGGCAACCTCCCCAGTATGACGCGCACATCGGCCAGGAGCCTGGCGACGCGGTGTGACACTTCATCCTTCTCCATATTTCTCCTTTTTTTTGTATTCCCCCGCTGCCTACCTGGTAACTGCCTTTCGGCGGGCGTCGGGTCTCGCGGTGGGGCAGGTTTTTCGCCTGCCCAGGCCGTCTTGTTGTCTAGCCGGACTCGAACCGGCCAGCGGGGGATGGGAATTAAAACACCACGAATTTAAATGTTTTCATCTCTCTCCTTTCCCCCGTAGCCGGGGGAGCTATTGATTAGAGCGGCTTCTCCGCTCCCCCCTGACCTCGATCCTCCAATCGCGGCCAGGATGGAAATTGAGAAACTAGCCGGGACAAATGTCAAATTCCGAGTAGTCCACCCAACCTTTCCGCCACCTGATCTCGAACCAGATGGCTTCCACGAACTGCGCGAGGGCGAGACTGCGTA
>Ga0180432_10008352_pt1 | contig 12927 bp, 11 predicted proteins | sample SS_ome_10_FD_132414 | JGI IMG/M metagenome (GOLD analysis project Ga0180432, IMG submission 132414) | Hypersaline lake sediment archaeal communities from the Salton Sea, California, USA - SS_1_MS_2 metaG | ecosystem: Environmental > Aquatic > Non-marine Saline and Alkaline > Hypersaline >...
CGAGCCGTGCACGCTGAGCCTACTAAGCCTCGGCGGCCTGCTGGCGCTCGCCCGTCGGCGCCGCCGCTGAGCGTGCCGCGCGCCCACTCGGCCCGACGCGTCCCCGGCTTCCCTCCCACAACCACCAGCGGCGGAAAAGACACCAGGAGTCTTTTGCCGGCACGGCCTGAAAGGTGCTTCGCACAAAAGACTCCTGGTGTCTTTTCCGCCGATCTCCCCCTGGCAGGGAACCCGGGCACGCGTCGGCCCGCCGGCGCGTTGACTCCGTGCCCCCACCCCCCTACAATCTCGGAAGAGGGACGGCGCGCTCCGCCGGAGAGGATCGCCCCAGATGCCGAGTCCGCTCATCCACGCCGCGCTTCGATGCGCGACCCTCGCGGCGCTGCTCGCGTCGGCCCAGGCCGGCGAGCAGGCGGCGCGGCTCGTCGCGTCGAAGGAGCCGGGCTGGCCCCAGTTCCGCGGCCCCCGCCGCGACGGCATCTGCGACGAGACGGGCCTGCTCCAGTCGTGGCCGGAGGGCGGCCCGAAGCAGGTGTGGAGCGCCTCGGGCCTCGGCCGCGGCTACTGCTCGCCCATCATCAGCCGCGGCCGCCTCTACATCACGGGCGACGTGGGCGACGACCTGATGATCTTCGCCTTCGACCTCGCCGGCAAGCTCAAGTGGAAGACCACCAACGGCCGCTCGTGGCGGCGCTCGCACCGCGGCTCCCGCGCGAGCTGCACCCTCGCCGACGGCCGCCTCTACCACATGAACGCCCACGGCCGCGCCGCCTGCCTCGACCCGGCCGACGGCTCCGAGCTGTGGGCCGTCGACGTGCTCGAGCGCTTCGCCGCGAAGAACATCCAGTGGGGCATCAGCGACTGCCTGCTGGTCGACGACAAGCACGTCTACGTGACCCCCGGCGGCCCCAAGACCCTCATGGCCGCGCTCGACAAGCGGACCGGGGCGACCGTGTGGACCAGCGAGCCGCTGCGCTTCGAGCGCACCCACCGCTTCGGCGGCCGCGAGCTCAAGCCGCCGGTGCCCGACACCGACAAGGCGGGCTACGCCTCGCCCATCCTCTTCGAGCTGGGAGGCCGACGCCTGCTCGCCGGCTGCTCGGCCCGCCACCTCTTCTGCGTCGACGCCCACAGCGGCAAGCTGCTGTGGACCCATCCCGTGTGGGCGCGCTGGGAGGTGATCGGCGCCATCCCCGTGCTCTGGCGCGATGCCCTCTTCTTCACCGTGCCCGACTCCTGGGGCGGCAGGCTCTTCCGCATCCACGCCAGCCCCCACGCCGTCCGCCTCGAAGAGCTGTGGGAGACGCCGCTGGACAACTGCCACGGCGCGCTCGTGGCCGTCGACGGGCGGCTCTACGGCGCCGGCTACCGCCGCTTCCGCCACTGGGCCTGCCTCGACGCCGCCACCGGCAAGATGCTCTACGCCAAGCGCGACCTGGCGAAGGGCTCGGCGCTCTACGCCGACGGCCGCCTCTACGCCCTCGCCGAGAACGGCCTCATGACACTCCTCAAGCCCACCGACGCGGGGTTCGAGTCCTGCGGCCAGTTCTGGCTCGTCCAGCCCCGCCCCCCGCGCACGCGCCGCCCTCGCGACGTGTGGCCCCACCCCGTCGTCCACCACCGCAGGCTCTACCTGCGCTACCACGACACCCTGCGCTGCTACGACGTCAGCAGCCAGAGCCCAGCAGCGGCTCCACATACGCCGGCGGGTAGCGCAGGCACCGGTAGATCGCCCCAGCCCCCCGCTCCTTGAACGGGCTGTGGAAGCTCCACACGATCTCCCGCTCGGGCGTGACCTCGAACAGGTGGCACCGCCCGCCCTCGCAGATCAGCGTGTTGCCGTTCGGCAGCCGCTGCGCGCCCGAGATCGCACGGCTGAAGAACCCCTCCCTCGGCTCCGCCGTCCACTCCCACGCGATCTCCCCCGTGAGCGGCTCGACCTCGAGCACCCGCGACCAGCCCCGCAGCGTGCCGTTGTCGAACACCAGGACCCGACCGTTGGGCAGCACGTGGGGCTTGTGCTGGCCGTCGAGCTCCCCAGGACCCCACGCCCACACGATCCGGCCCGTCTCCCGGTCGATCACCCCGATCACGTCGACGCTGCGATAGCTGAACACGATGTTGCCCGGCTTGAACCGCACGGGGCCGCCGCCCTCGCGCTCCTTCGCCGCGGTCGCGTTCTCGGGGATGATCTGGCAGGTGTTGTTGTGAGCCCAGTCGAAGGCGAACCGGCCCCGCACCCGCTCCTGGAAGTGTCGCCAGCCGCTGGGGGGCAGGAGCTGCTCGAGCTCCTCGAGGTGTTCCTCGCCCCGCCACTCCCACACCAGCTCCTGGTCGCGGGTGATCTCGAGGAGATAGGGATTGCGCTTGAGGCCCACCCCGAGCGCGGGCACCATGCGGTCGGTGATGGTGTGGAGCATCAGGTGGCCGTTGGGCAGCACCTGGTAGTCGTGGTCGATGCGGCAGTGGTAGTGCCACACCACGTTGCTCTCGGGGTCGAGCTCGCGCAGCCCCGCCTCGGGGATCTTCGAGCGATCGCGGGTGGGGTACAGCAGGTGGCCGTCGGGCTGCAGCCGGCAGAAGCTCTGCTGCGCGGTGTGGGTGGTCCACTCGTGGACCGGGTTGCCCTCCATGTCGACGAGGTAGATGCGCCCCACGCCGCGGTCGGTCTGGTCGAGGAACTCGTAGGTGTGGCAGAACAGGGTGTAGCCCGTGAAGCACTTGTCTGGCTTGTAGACCTCCATCGCGTTTCTCCTTGCACAGGGGCGGCGGCTGCACCGACGTGGCTAGCAGCCCGTGGCAGAAGTCCCTCGCAGGCGAGTGCGAGGGCATTGGGCCGAGGTCAAGGCGCGAGATCGCAGGCGAATTGGCCGATTCGTCGAGAGCTCGCAACGCAGCCATCGGCACAAGGCACCGCACGCAGCCCGAGATGACTTCTGCCACGGGCTGCCAGGGGCAGACTACCTCGCACGCTGCCGGAATGCAAGGAGCGGGATGGTGGGGAGAACGAGCAGAAGCCCGCAGCTCACGCGGAGGCTCCGGGCTTCGTTTCGGTGGTCGGGGCGACTGGATTCGAACCAGCGACCTCTTGAACCCCATTCAAGCGCGCTTCCAAGCTGCGCCACGCCCCGAGGTTGTGCTCCTATTGTGCACGAAACCGGCGGCCATGTCAAATGGGAAGCGCGCGCGTGGCCCACGCGGCCGACGGCGGCGAGCGCGGCTCGCTAGAAGCCGCTGAGCCGGACGACGACGGTCTTGGTGAACCCGCCGTCGGTGTGCCCGGTCGAGGAGATGACGATGTCGGCTCCCTGCCTGGCGACGGTGACGGTGTAGGTGTGGTCGAGGTCGGGGACAAGCCGCTTGTTCGTGAAGCCGGTGCGCCAGGCGGGGTTCCTGAGGACCTCGGCCGTCGCGTCCGCGACGCCGGCTTCGGCCACGTAGAGCGCGGTCATGCCCTCGATGTGGTTGTGGATGCACCGGATGTGTGTGGCCTGGGCCTCGAGCAGGAGGCACACGAGCGGGGCGGTGATGGCCATGAGGAAGAGGACCAGCAGGAGGACGGATGCCCGGCGTTTGCAGCGACGCCTGAGGGGGTTCATTGCTCGCTCCATTGCCCACCCCCGCTCCCGCCGCCCTGTGGGAAGAGGAGGAGTCGCCAGCCGACGGCGTCGGCCTTGAGGTCCTTCCATCTGCCGGTGTCGACGTGGATGCGGATCTCAAGGTCGCGGAGGGCCTCCCAGGTCCATCGTCGATCCTGGGTCACGTCGCACAGCATGTCGCCCTGCCTGGACCGCCTGTCGAACCCCTTGAGGTAGCTGCCAGGCAGCCGATGGTTGGTGCCGGCGCCTGAGGGCTGGTTCGGCAGGGCGCAGCGTATGTCGATCGGGCCCCTGGCGCGCCCCGTGGTGTAGCCGTTGATGCAGACCTGCACGGCGAGGATCTCGTCGCCGGCATCGGGGGCCTCGATGCGGAAGCTCTGTCCGTCACGGCTCGAGGAGTCCTGGCCGGTGGCGTAGGAGCCGTCGGGGGTGCCGAAGGCGTTGGAGACGGCGAGCCATTCCCTCGGGTAGTTGGCTCCGCCCTCGCGGTCGGCCCAGTAGGAGACGATCTGGGGCTCCTCGTAGCAGGCGAGGATGGCGACGCTGTCGAAGTCGAACTCGCCATGGCCCGAATCGTCGATCTCCAGGCTCAGATTGTCGATGTCGCGGGTCGACCACGACGAGCGGGTGTCGGTGATGTCGAGCCACCACCAGCCCCAGGCGTCGAATCCCTCGAACACGTCCTCGTATTCCTCATCGACCAGAGTGGATCGGTGGCGCTTGACTTTGAGGTCGAACCCCCCGCCGCGGATGTGACGCAGGTAGAAGCCCACGAAAACGCATCGAACGGGGCGGATGCGCTCGCCGGGGTCGAAACCTCCGAAGCGGGCACCCCAGCCACCGCGCCCACTGGCGTAGCGGCCGTCGGGCGCGCCGAGCGCGTTCCAGTACCCGCTGAGTCCGCCGCGGGCCCGCCTGTAGATCGACGCGTAGAAGAAGGCGTAGCCCGCGCCTGTGCTCTTGTTGCGAAGGCGCACGCGCGTGCCGAATTCCAGGGTGTCGCCTGTGTCGCCGACGGCGGCCGAGAGGGTGATCTGCACGGCCTCGATGTTCTCGGGCTCGGCGCGGGACACCTCGCCCTCGGCGTCGTAGCCCTGGAACTGGAGCGACTCGATGCCCGCGGCGAGCAGGTCGGTGGCGGAGCCGACCCCGTAGAGGAGCTGGCCGTCGTGCAGGGCGAAGACGTGCTTGACGTCGTCGAGGGCGACGGCGGTGATCGAGCCATCGGGGTTGCCGGGGGGCAGGAGGCTGTCGATGGCCTTGGCGCCTCGGAGGGTGCGCGTCATGCGGTCGATGGCAACGCGGGCGTTTTGCAGGGTCTCGCGGCGGGTGTGGGCTGTGTCGTTGGCCTGGCGCAGGGTGCGGAAGTGAGCTGCCGCGCCCGCCACCAGGATGGTCGAGATGGCAACCGCCACGAGGATCTCGAGCAGGGTGACCCCACGCCGGCGACAGGGCTTCATGGCATCACGGGCTCCACTGGCGGTTGGCGACGAGGGTGTCGAAGCGCACCACGGGCTCCCCGTCGTCGGGGTCGTCGTCGTCCCAGCCGTTGCCATCGGTGTCCACCCAGGCCTCTACCCGCACGGTGGCGTAGCGGCCCCCTGCCGCCGCGGACACGTCGACGTCCACGACGTAGTGGAGATTGGGCTGTCCTCGGTCGCCCAGGCTGCCCCAGTAGTATGCGTCGCCGAAGTCGTTCTGCAGGGAGAGGACGGCTTCCTCGAGCTTCTCCTGGGCGACGAGGCTGAGCTGGTAGCGGGTCTCCAGCCCGCGCTGGCCGGCCAGCAGGGTGGGCAGCATGCGCGCGGCGGGGATGATGCAGATGGCCAGAATGGCCATGGCGAGCACGAGCTCGAGGTAGGAGAAGCCGCCCCTGGCGCTGCCGAGCCGCCGCGGTGGGGTCATGACTGCGCCTCCTCGAGCGCCACGCTTCCCGTGGCGAGGACCACGCGGATGGTGTAGCGGGCGCCCGGCGACGCGACGCGGTAGGTGTAGGCGGAGAGCGCGTCGCCGCCCGGGGCAAACTCGGCTCGGGTGGACGAGCCCGTGACGGCTACGGTGTCGGGCAGCACGCGCGTGGGGCCCACCTGCTCCACGCCGCCGCCTTCGACGCGATGGACTGCGTAGGCCGTGAACTTCCTGCCGCCGTCGCTGAAGACGACGCAGTGGTTCGTGGCCTCAGCGATGGCGAGGCTCTGGGCCATACGCAGGTCGGCGGCAAGCAGGCGGGCCGCCCGCTCGCCCTCGCTGATGATCGCGGCGTGGCGTCCGAACCGCGCGACGCCGCAGGCGAGCAGCACGGTGGTGAGGAAGATCACCACCAGCAGCTCGGCGAGCGTGACGCCGCCTCGCGCGGCGTCCTCGCGGCAGGCGTGTCGGCGTGGGGTCGGCATGGGCCCTCCGCGGCCTCGGGCCGTCTACTTGCCCTTGGCGTCGGCAGGCGGCGGCTCGGGGTCGCCGCCGCCGAAGGCGGGCATCGGCTCGCTGTGCTGGCGCTTGAGCTTGGCGTCGCGGACGAAGTCGGCGTCGCCCACGATGTGCGGCGTGATGAAGATGAGCAGGTTCTGCCGCTGGTCCACCGTGTTGCGCTTCGAGCGGAAGAGGCGGCCCAGCAGCGGGATCCGCCAGAACCAGGGGACCTTCTTCTCCGTGTTCTCGGTGTCCTCGCGGATCAGGCCGGCGATCACCAGGGTGTCGCCGTCGCGCACCCGCACCCGCGTGGTCGTCTCCTGGGAGGCGATGACCGGCAGCTCGGCGCCCTGGAACTGTGTGACGCCTGCCTGGCGGCTGATCTCGGGGTGGATGTCCATGATGACGTGGCCGTCGCTGACCCGCGGGGTGACCTCGAGGATGGTGCCAAACTCCTGGTACTCGAAGCCCGAGATGGTGAGCACCCCCGTCTCGCTGCTCACCTGGTACTGCGCGATGGGGTACTTGGTGACGATGTTGATCTTCGCCTGTTGGTTCTCCACCGTGGTGATCGTGGGGTTGGCGAGGGTTCGCGACTTCGTCTCGGTCTTGAGCATATGGAGCACGGTGGTGAGGCTCGGGCCGCTGAGGATGCCGAACTGGAAGGCGTCGGTGTCGGCGGCGGGGCTCTGCGCGGCGCGGCCGCGGGTGTCGCCGGGGTCGTAGCCGGGGTTGTAGCTGTTGGTGTCGTTGGCCTTGAAGGGCCAGGTGTGGGGCATGGATGCGCAGGAGGCCTGGAACTGGAAGGCGTCGCTCCACTCGATGCCGAGGTGCTCGTCGCCGGTGAGGTTGGTCTCGATGATGCGGGTCTCGATGCTCACCTGCACGGGGGGCCTCTCCACCCTCTCGACGAGCTGCCGCGCGGCGGCGATCTGTTGGGGGGAGCCGGTGACGACGACCATCTGGGTGGCGGCCACGATGGCCACCTTGGCTCCCTCGACGGTCTGCTTGAGCACCTCGGCGAGCTCCTTGGGCTCGGCGTAGCGGAGCCGGAAGGCCTCGGCCTGCACGCCGGGCGGCGCGGGCGCGAGGTAGAGCACGCCGCCGACGGGCCGGATCTCGAGTCCCGCCTGGGTGGCGATGGCGGCGAGCGCGTCCTCGGCGCGGATCTGCTCGAGCTGGAGGCTGATGGTGCCCGCGACCTTCTCGGAGGCCACCACGTTGAGCCCCGACGCCGCGGCGAGCCGACCGACCAGCGCGCGCACGCTCGCCTTCTCGGCGCGGACGGCGAACCGGCCGTCGGCCAGCGGCTTGATCTCCACGGCCGCAGGGGCGTCGCCGGCCGCGGCGGCAGGCCCTGCCTCGGGGGCCGCGGCGGGGCTCACGGGCCTCGGCGAGACGAGGATCACGTTGCCCTTGTCGGCCACCACGGCGCCCGCGCTGTCGGCCAGGGCGAGCAGGATCTCCTCGGCGCGAAGCCCGTGAAGGCTGGCGGTCAGGGTGCCCGACACGTCCTTCGAGGCCACGATGTTGAGCTTGGCCGCCGCGGCGAGCTCCCGCAGCGCCGAGCGGATGTCGCTGCCCACGGCATCGAGGTCGTAGGTGCCGCCGGGCTGGGCCTTCACCACCACCCGGTCCCGCTCCGGCGGCGGCGCCGAGTTGCGGGCAGGCGCGATGAGCAGGGTGTTGCCCTCGCGCTTGGCCGTCAGGCTGTGGCTGCGGAGCACGATGTCGAGCGCCGACTCCCAGGCCGTGTTCCGCAGCTTCGCCGTCACCGTGCCCTTGACGGCGGGATCGAGCACGAAGTCGACCCCCGCCCCCTGGCAGATGGCGCGGAGCACGGTGGGCAGGTCGGTGTCGCGGAACTCCATGTTCACGCTGTCGGGGGCCTTGGGCGGGGCTGGCGGAGCGGGCGCGGGGGCGGCGGCGCCGCCGGCCGTCGCGGCCGCCAGCAGGAGCGTGGCGAGTCCCGCGGCCAGGCGCGCCCAGGCACGCGCCGGGCCGCCGCCGAGGCATCGGCGAGGGGCGCGGCGGGTGGGCGGCGCGGCTCGCGTCCCTGCGAGCGGCGCCAGGGGGCGCCGATCGGCCAATCCGTGGCTGCCAGTCATGGCGTTCCCTTTGCGATTGCGGCTGGTGGGGCGGGTGCGGCGAGCAGGAGCTGCTCGCCTTGTGCGGCATCGTCGGGCTCCCGCGCGGCGTCTTCCTGCGCCGTCGCGGGGCGCGGCAGGGAGAGGAATACCTGGAGGAGCTCGGGGTCGAGCGAGGTGCCGCTGCTGGCCTGGAGGATGTCGACGGCGTCGCCGAGGCCGAAGGCGGGTCGGTAGCTTCGCCTGGAGGTGAGCGCGTCGTAGACGTCGGCCACGGCCACGATGCGCGCCGCGGCGGGGATCTCGTCGCCGGCGAGCCCGCTGGGGTAGCCCGAGCCGTCGAAGTGCTCGTGGTGGTGGAGGATCGTGCGCACGATGTCCTCGCAGCCGGGCAGCGAGCTGAGGATGCGCGCGCCCACCAGCGGATGCTGGCGCACGAGCTCCCATTCCGGCTCCGTCAGCTCGCCCGGCTTGTTGAGCACGTCCTGGCTGAGCCCGATCTTGCCCACGTCGTGGAGCAGCGCCCCGAGCCGCAGTTGCTCGATGTCCGCGTGGGTCCACCCCAGCCGACGCGCGATGGCGCAGGCGGAGTCCGCCACGCGCTGCGAGTGGCCTGCGGTGTAGCGGTCCTTGGCCTCGATGGTGCTCACCAGCGCCCCCACCGAGCCCGTGAGCATGTCGCGGAGCGCGCGGTTCGACTCCATGAGGCGGTCGGCGAACTCCTGCGACTGGTCGATCATCTCCTCGTAGGCCTCCAGCAGCGTGCCCACGGCGTCGCCGGGCACGGTGTCGGGCCGCTCGGCCTCCCGGCCGCTCTGGTGGCCCCGCACGAAGCTGCGGATCCGCTCGAGCGGCACCATGGCCACGTCGGTGAGCAAGTAGCTCATCACGGCAAGGAGGAGCAGCGAGCCGATGGCGATCACCACGATCGCCAGCGCCGCGCCCTGCGCACAACGCAGCTCGGCGTCGAAGGGCACCGCCGCGGCCACCGTGCCGAGCTGACGGCCCCCGAACACCAGCGGCCTGTGCACCACCAGCCGCGGCCGCCCGCCCACGCTCACCACCCGGGGGCGGTCGGACGAGATGACGAACGGGCGCAGGATGGCCCGAGCCCCGTCGGGCGACGCGCCCGGCGACAGGCCGCAGTCGACCACCTCGGTCGCCGCCTGGAGGGCCGCCGGCGCCCTGCCGGGCGCCCGGACCGGGCGGTACATGAGCGCGTAGATCGTCTCGCCGTCGGGCACCAGCACCGTGCTCGCGTGCCCCGCCACGGCCGCCGCCAGCCGGTCCCGCTCGCGCGGCGCGATGCGGGCGCCCCCGATGCCCGCGCGCGCCAGCGCCTGCTCCAGCCGCCGCGAGCACTGCCCCGCCTGGCGGCGGCCCTCCGCGTCGTACACCGACCAGGAGCACAGAGCCGCCCGGCCGTCCAGACCCGGCGTCATGTAGCGGCCCTCCGCGGCGTCGCCTGGCGCCGGACGGGCCATGAACTCGGCCAGCCCCGCCGTCTCGCCGGCCAGCACCAGCAGCCGGTCGTGCGCGTGCTCGGCGAACACGTTGGCCAGGCGCAGGCAGCTCTCGCGCGCCCTGGCACGCAACACGCCGCGGAAGCTCACCCCGAACACCGTGAGCGCCGCCACGGCCACCAGGCTGATGACCAGGCACGCCGCGAGAATCCGCTGGCGCACGCCGAGCCGTGGACACCACATCACACCGGCTCCTCCGCACAGGTCCCCGCTCGCTCCCGCGAAGGCATCTCGATCCGCCGCGCGTTCGCCGCCAGGTGCCGCTCCGCCACCGACAACAGCTCCGGCAGCGCGGTGCCGTCCTCGGGGAAGTGGGCCTCGCCCACCCCCACCGTGATGTCGGCCGCCTTCCCCGTGCGATGGTGCAGCAGCCGGCCGATCGCCCCCAGGCTCGCCTGGACGTCGCGGACGAACGCCTCGGGCACCGTCTCCAGGCCGGCCATCAGGACGATGAACTGCACGCCGCTGCCGCGCGCCACGAAGTCGCCGGGGCGCGCCGCCGCCTGCACGCTGCGGGCAAAGGCCACGAGCACCACGTTGCCCGCGTCGTAGCCGAAGCTGTCGTTGAACACCTTGAAGTCGTCGATGCCCAGCACGGCCAGCAGCAGGCCCGCCCCGGCGTCGGGGGCGTCGCTGGCCGCCTCGTCGAACGCCTGCCGCAGATGGCGGAGATTGGGCAGCCCGGTGAGCTCGTCGCTCAGGCTCTGCGCGCGCAGGTCGGCCGTGGCCTGCTTCACCCGCGTGCGCAACACGAGCTTCTGCTGCACCACCTGGTCGAGCGAGCGGCGCAGGCATCGGGCCATGCGGTCGAGCGACTGGGCCAGCGCGCCCATCTCGTCGTTCGCCTCGTAGCCCACCTGATGGTCGAAGTCGCCCGCCGAGATGCGCTCGGTGGCCCGGAGCATCAGCCCGAGGGGCCGGCCGATCCGCCGCTCCATGAGCAGCATGAGCCCCGCGCCGGCCACCACGGTGCCGAACGACGAGAGCACCACGCACGCCATGGCCCTGGTCGAGCGCCGGCTCGTGGTGGCCACGTTGGTGGCCAGCTCCTCGCTCTTGCCGCCGAGCGCCGCGTAGCGGGCCTCCGCCTCCTGCGCGCCCTCCGTGCCCGGGCCGCTGGCCTCCAGGCGCCGATACGCCTCCACCAGGTCGCGGGCCAGCGCCGCGGTCCGCATCGAGCGGTCCACGATGTCGGTGAGCCAGATGAAGGTCGCCGCCGACGTCAGCGCCACGACGGCGATCATGGCGATGAACGCCACGTTGACCAGCGGCATCGTTCGCTTGCGCGTCATCACCTTCCCCTCTGCACGGTCAGTCGTAGCGGATGCTGTAGAGCGACAGGACCCGCTTGCGGGCCCCCGAGCCCAGCACCACCTCACCCTCGCGGATCGACAGCACGCTCAGGCCGCCGATCCGCTCCCCCTCGCGCACGAAATGAGTCTCCCTCCCCTCCTGCACGATGGCCGTCCGCTGGCCCCCCCTGCCCACGACCCCCTTGAGCACCAGCTCGCCTGTCCTCGTCGTCACGGTGGCGCGGCGCACGTCGCCATCGAGCACGGCGGCGAACGGATGCCGCCGCGCCTCGCCCTTGGCAGGCTGCCGGCCGGGCATCTGCGGCGGGGCCTGCGGCTCGGCCGCGGCCTTCGCTGGAGAGCCGATCCCCGGCACGCCCCCCGCCGCACGAGGCGGCGGCGGGGCGGCGGCCTTGCCCCGCGTAGCCGTGCCCGAGCAGGCGGGCGCCAGCACGCACGCCAGGCCGATGCCGACGGCCAGCCACCAACGCAGGTGCGGTTGCCTCCGCATGTGGACCCTCAGCTTCCCTTCTTCTCCCTCGGCCTGAGCCCGTAGCCCGCGAGCTCGAGGTCGCAGTTCAGCGACTCGCAGTCATCCGCGCTGGGCCGAAGCGCCAGGCGCGTGATGCGCAGGTACCACTTGCCCGCGCGCAGCCGCGTGAGGAGCTCGCGCACGTGGTTGTACTCGCCCAGAAGCGACACCTGCACCGGCCACTCGACGAAGTCGGCGCTCGGCGTTGCCTTGCCCTTGGCGCCGCCCCCCGTGCCCTCGGCCTCGGGCCGCGGCAGCACGCGGGACGCCTCAGGCCGTGTGGAGAGCACCGCGCAGCCGGCGGCCCGCGCCACCACGCTGAGCTTCTGCGCGAACTTGGGCGCTTCGGCGCTGCCCATCAGCTTGGCCTCCAGCTCCGCCGCGGCCGTCTCCTCGGCCTCGACCCGCTGCTCGAGCACCCCCTTGTTGCTCACCCACGACAGCTTCATGGCGTAGGTGGCCTGGATCCGCCTGAGATTGCGCGCCGACTCCTGCGCGCGCCGCGCCGCCGGCTCCACGATCACCAGCGCGGCCACCCCCGACAACACCAGGCCGCAGACCCACTGCCTGCCCCGCTCCCCCAGCAGCTCGCCCACGGAGGTGCCGCTCATGGCGTCTCCTCTTTCTTCTTCGGCGCCGGCTGCAGGGCGTCGGCGAGCACCACGTCGAGGCGGAACCGCGTGAGGATGAGGCCCCCCTCCCGCTCGCTGCCGGTGCCGCCCATGCGCACCGCCTCCACGTAGGGGCTCTGCCGCAGCGACTCGGTGAAGCTGAACACCACGTCCTCGGTGTGCGCCATCCCCTCGACCACGCACACGCCGGTGCGCGAGATGTCGAGCCGCTCCAGCCACACCTCCCGAAGAAGCCTGCGGGGCACCTCACACAGGAAGGCCACGGTGGCCTTCCGCGGCACGCTGGCCAGCAGCAGCTCGGCCTCGGCCCGCCGCTGCTTGAGCTGGCTGTCGCGCATCAGCAGCTGCGAGCACTCGAGCATACCGGCGGTCGGGTGGTTCATCAGGTGCGTGAGCCGGCGGGTCTGCCGGCGAGCCAGCCAGTCCCAGGTCCCCAGCCCCGTCGTGATCAGCAGGGTGAGCACGGCCGGCACCACCACCGAGGCCGAGAGCAGGAGGGAGCGCTTCTTGGTGTTCTTGGGCGGCAGCAGATCGAGGTATCCCATGCGCGAGGCCGCGCCCGTCTCGCAGAGCGCGGCGGCCACCGCCGGGGCCAGCGCGGCCCGGTCGGCCTGGCTCGTCACGTCCTCGCACTCGAGCCTGCCGACGCCTGCGAATGCCGCCGGGTCGAGCCACTGGGCTCGCACGCCTTCGCTGGCGAGCCTGCCGAAGAGGCGCTCGAGGTCGTCCTTGGCCCCGCAGCAGCGCATCTCCTCGATCGGCTCTCGGCCCCTTGCGTGGCGGAAGTGGTAGTCGGCGAGCTGCTCGAGAACCTCGCTGAGCATGTCGCCGTCGCCGACGAGCGCCTGGGCGC
>Ga0180432_10008355_pt1 | contig 12923 bp, 5 predicted proteins | sample SS_ome_10_FD_132414 | JGI IMG/M metagenome (GOLD analysis project Ga0180432, IMG submission 132414) | Hypersaline lake sediment archaeal communities from the Salton Sea, California, USA - SS_1_MS_2 metaG | ecosystem: Environmental > Aquatic > Non-marine Saline and Alkaline > Hypersaline >...
CTATGTCCTTTTTTGGTACTTTTCTTAAAGGGGCATCAAAAAACTTAAAAACATTTGTTGATACAGGCGTTGTGGGTATGGAAGAATCCGTTCAGGCTTCTACTGAGTTAACAAAAGCCTTTTCCCAGGGTAGTTTACAATCCAAAATGGGCTTTATTGAGATGGCCGGTGTAGCCAATAAGGTAAGAGATAGTTACACTAAATTAGCTAGGAAATATAGCACTCAAGCCGGTGACTTAGAGAGTAAAATACAGCTTGCTGTAAATGCGGGAAATGATGAAGAAGCATCAAAATTAAGAAAGGAGCAATTACGTTATAATCGTTTATCGGGTCAGGCCCAAATGGCCTCCCAGGGTAGTCTTGTAACACTAGCAGATAATATGGGTATGTTAGCTGATGATTCCCCTGGCTATTTTCTGGATTTAATTAAAGTTGTTTCTAATGGTGCTAATCTCAGTCTTAGGCAAAATGGCGCGACTAATGAAATTATACGTAAAGGTGTCGCTGGTATTGCTAAAGAAATGAATATCTCAGAAAAGACCATCTGGGAATTAAAAGAAACAGCTACTGCAGCGGCGCAGAATTTAATTGCTATAACAGAGAATGGTAAAATTTTAAATAAATTAAACGAGGATCAAAAGACCTCTTTAAAGAGTTTAGATGAAAATACTGATATTGATACTGTAAATAATCTTACAAAAAGTATTGCTGAAACTCTAGAGATAGATAAGGAATCAGCTGGGATTTTGGTTAAATCCATGGCCGCTGATGAAAAGCTCAGGAATTTAATTAATACTTCTATTGAAAAGGGAGACACTGCAACTTTAAGTACTCAAATTAATGATTTAATTAAAAGCGGTGAAGATATCGGTACTAATTATATGCAATATTTGTATAAATTAACTGAGGCTTCTGATAAAAAAATGGAAGAGGGCTATAATAAGCAATTTGATGAAATAAGATTACAGACACTCTCTGCTAAAGATATGGCCGATATTGCGAGTAAGGGCGTGAAATGGAATGTGGCAATGCTTACGGGCGTCGTCGATATATCCAAGAATGTAGCTAAGATAGCAGGCCTGAGATTACGTGATGCTAAGAATGAGACTTCAACTTCGGTTCTCCAAGGAACTGCGGTTAGTTCTGGCTATTCTGGAGCCCCCAGCGGTGGGTGGGGCAGAGGGTGGGCTTCTGGAGTAAATACGGCTCCTGGAGGTCTTTCTCTTGTAGGGGAAAGAGGTCCGGAGCTTGTAAATTTACCAACTGGATCCCAGGTAGTTAATGCAGGAAAAACTCGATCACTAATGAGTTTTAAGGGCTCTGGCAAGGGAGAAACAAAGAATATATCCGTTTCAATTAATGTTAATGCAACCGAGAAAGATCTAGCCCAGAGGATAGCGAATGGTGTACGTGGTGTCCTTTATGAAGAACAACTCTTAACTAACTAAAGGAATTAGATGGCACAAACATCTTATATAAAAAGAGAAAGTACAGGGTCACCCCATTTAAAAATACCTTTTATTATTGCCATGATTGATTCCAACGGATCTCTCCAGACTTTGCCATTTCCTCCACAGGAGGGTGCAGTACCAGACAGTCAAAGAGGTGTCGAACTAGACCGTATTTATGGTATTGAATTAATGGTTAATCCACAAAGTTTAATAAGTAATTTATCTAAAGTTGTAAATAGAACACAAACAATGACGTCTTTTGTTGAGGACCATTGGGGAGAGGATCTAGACACAATAACTTTTCAAGGTCATACCGCAGCCTTTGTTACGGGTGGTAATGATATTTATAGTCTTAGATTAAATGAATCCTCTCCAACTAATACTTTTTTAAAGAAGGGTACGGAGAGATCGAACCTATTTAGCGCGGTGGGTTTAGATAGCGCAGGTGCCGGGATGGGGGTACAGGATAATGAGATAGGGTTAACGGTTTCGAGACGTAAAACATCTGTATCTTACAGACAATTTAAAAGACTAATAGAATTAATTCGAATCAATGGATGTACTTATGACTCTCGAGGGATGATATCAAAAAGGTACTATATTATGCTTTCATTTGGTAATTCAGCCTATAGGGGGTTTTTTGAAAGTATAGACGTAACGGAGATAGCAACGAGTCCTTATAGAATGCAATTTACTATAAATTTTAAATCAGAAGAAACTCTTTATTCCTATACTAATCAGGGTGAAACCTTGATGACTTTAAAAACGACAAATGGATAAAAAATGTCAAAGGATAGCATAAGAAAAAGAACTGGCGTTTTCCTTGATAACCTCCAAAGGAGTGACTCTTTTGGTCAGCTTAATCATGGCCAATTTTTTACGGGGTCTCAAAATAGCTTAACTGCCGGTTCCGAGACAATAGTCACACAGAGTAATAGTCATAGAGCTCTGACAGGTGCTGCAGCTGCTATTCTCCCCATGCAAATCGCCACGGGAAAAATGGTTAGGGATGAGAATGGCAAAGAAACTTTAGAGCGCATATCCTTTACTATGCTTATTAATCCTGAGACATGGAATTTGGGGAGCACTAATGCCTCACAAAGCGCATACACCAGGGATGGATGGGTACCCCAATTGTGGGGCCCCAATCAAGGCACCATATCATCTACGGGACGGACTGCAGCTTTTATGACCCCCTCAACCGGTCTTGATTATTATAATGATCAACTTTCTTTTGGTTATTTAAATTTTCTTGCTTTAATATCAGCTTATAGAAATAATGGCTATATTTTCCAAGATATGCTCGGAGTTAATGAATTAACAAGAGTAATAAAAACCGTACACGGCATACAAATTCTTTATGATGGTCAAACTTTTTGTGGCCACTTTAATACTTTTACTATTGATGAAGTAGAAGAAACCCCCTTTGTTCAGAATTATAATTTTGAATTTATAATTAGTACCTTTTCCGGATCGGAGTATGAGGTACGGGGGCATTACAAGCAACTACCTACAGAGGGTCAGAATTTATCCAAGGGTACTGCAAATGACCCAAGTAAAATTGTTTTTGCAGGAGACCCCTATGTAAAGGGTACCAAAAATAACTCAGTAATACCCAGACCCGTTAATGATCAAACAACTATTAAGTTGTGGACATTAAAAACAGGATTACCCTGGGGTGATGCACGATCTTTTACTGATTGGACCGTACAAGGCAATCTTGCTTTAAGAAAGAGATTATTATCGGATGAATGGGACCCAGAAACAAAGACCTTTAAAACGGCTTCTTAAAGGATAATATGGGAAGATATACAGGTAATTCAGGTCTTTTTACTATGGCCGAATTTAAGAATAGGGGTGTTATAAAACTTGCTCCGGATGCCCTAGTCTTTATTAGCGGTAATTTTGGTACTTCTGTAATAGCACCTGTTTCTGGTGCTACACAAAAGATTGATTTCCAAGATGGCGTTTCATCCATAAGTGTTCAGAATAATATAGATCCCCCGGGATCCTCCACCGCGAATATTGAGATTACTACACCCATCTATAATGAAAAATCCAATTATTGGGTTTCATATATGGGTGATAATGGTCAAATGATTCGAGTACCTTACTTCGTTCCAATGATGGAAGTAAAGATATTCTTTAAGGGTAGATTTATGGTAGGTGAGGAACCAAAGATGTATCCCGCCTTTTGGGGTTTTATTGTAAATGTAGATCAGAGTTATAGCGGCGGTGTACATAAAATCAGTCTTCAGTGTGCTGATATGCTCCATTGGTGGCAATATGTAAATGAGGCCTTTCATCCAAATGTTGCTAGTGATGTTTTTACCGGGGGTAAACAGGGCCTTACTGTTTGGAAATCTCGATATGATAGATCGAATGCCTTTGAAATTATATATTCCCTCTGTACCAATTCAGGTATGAAGAACTTTACTGTTCCGGAATGGCTAGGAAAAAGCACACCGTCGGATTCAATTTTATCTACGCAGGAAATAAAAGATGTGTGGATAGAGGGTATCATGGGTTATTGGAACAAAAGATTTAAGAATCAGGTAAATCTCTTAAAGATGTATGGTGCTAAGGGTGATTTACTTTTAAGACCAGGTGAAAAGCCCAAACCACGGCCTGATCTTAGAGACGAGCAAAATGGTAATTCGTGGAATATGATTAATGATGCAAATAAGGGGGCCCAGTCTACCTCCTCCTTAACATTGCACGGTTTTAATGTAGATGATTTTGTTAATGACTTTAATGTTTATGGAGTATTTTCGGATATAGGTAATCTTGAAAGTGCTGAGTATCTTACAAAACTCGATGTAGCTACCCAGGTTAAACAAAAGGTAGAATACGAATTTTTTCAGGATGTTAATGGTAACTTTATCTTTAAGCCCCCATTCTATAATTTAAATACGAAAAATATGCTACCTTATAGAATTAAACCTCATGATATTATTAATTATTCATCGGCGATTAATTCAGAAGAAATTGTAACGGCTTTACAGGTTCAGGTAAGTATTAATCAGCATTTTCAGAATGATGATTGGGTTAACCATGTTGGATATCATGTTGACATGGATTTAACAAAGAGATACGGGGAAAGATTTAGAAAAGAAAGTATATGGTATTTATCTGGGGGTAGTGAAATTGCCTGGGCATTGGCTGCGGGCCATTTATCCAAGATGAATGTTAAGGCTTTTACAGGAACCCTTACAATGCCCGGGCGTCCTGAAATACGTTTGGGTTATCCTGTATATATTGAGCATGAGGACAAATTCTACTATGTTACGTCCATTAATCACTCCTTTGATTATGGCGGGTCTTTTACTACATCCTTATCTTTAAATGCCCCACGCCCTAAGACCTTTGGGCGTGATAGAGATGGGAGAGTCTCTGTCCAAAAAAATAAAATGTATAAGTTATCAAAAAGATTTAATGTAGGGTCAGATGAAGAAATGGACCCCAATAAAACTTATGACCAGATTAAAGCGGGAGAGATTCTTGACCCAAATAAAAAATTGGAGCAATTGAATAGGGATAATAATTTTATAAAATCTACGGCTCTGGGTAAATATGATATTGTTGATGCTCCTGATAATGATAAATTTGATAGAGCTACTATTCAAGTTGATAGTGTACCTTATACAGATGAAGAGGGTTATAAAGTTATAGGTAGTTTTAGATATGGGAGGGGCATAATCCTAACCCCGGGTAAACCCCTTGATGAAGCTGCGACTAGTAACTCAAAAGATTCTTTAAAAAACACCGCGGCTAAAAATCAGGCACAGGCTATTACTAATATTAAGTCCTCCGTGGACGAGGGCGCAGCTATGTCAGATTATTTTAAGGGTACATTTAATGCTGATATTGAGGCGGCTATCCCTCTTTACTTAAAGGAGATTCTATCTGCAACTGACGCGAATACTATAAATCTCGCATTGACTAATGCCGCTGATAATGGGGCATTAGATGAGGATACTGAGGCTCTACTTTTGGGAAGAATTAAGGATGACTCCCCGGTGGGTGGTACTGGTGTATCTCCTACTAATCTTTCAGGGAATATACCCTTTGGTGTCTTAAAGGGTGCCGGGCCGGCAAGAGATACCACAATAGCTCGAATAAAGACACAGTGGTCATCACAAATAGATAAGGCTGTTACTTATGCCCACTCATTGGGTTATACAAATGTAACATCTGATTTACTTGTTGCTATGGTTGCTCAGGAATCCTACGGCAATCCTAATGCTGTGTCTCATGCCGGGGCTGTGGGACTTTTACAGCTTATGCCCGAAACGGCTAAAGGTTTAGGAGTTAAGGATAGGAACGACCCTCAACAAAACCTTAATGGGGGAGCTAAATATATTGGAGAACTCTTAAAAAGGACTAATGGAAATGTATCCCTTGCTCTTGGTGGTTATAATGCCGGACCTTATTCGGGGCCTAAAAATGCTAAGGGGGAAAGGATCTATTATTACCTGGACCATGGAGAAATACCTCCATATAGCGAAACATTAAAATATGTATATAATATTACAGCAACTTTAAAAAAGATAAGTCCAGATGCTCCCCTAATACCAATACCGGGGGCACAACCCTAAAGGTTTATTATCATGAATAGAATTTTTCATAAGGGGGAAAAGCCCCATGATATATTTACTCAGAATTCGGGTGTAAATAAGTTTAATAAATACTTCTATTTACGTATAGGTCGTATAATTGAAATAGATTATGATAGATATAAGTTTAAAGTTGAGTGGGTAACTGGTGCAGGATCTCCCGCATGGATACCCATGTCCTTCCCCTATGTAGGTCCCGGCTCATGCATTGGAGCCGTACCGGAATACGGCGCTTTAGTTCTATGTCATTATCAAGATGAGGGAAATGGAAAAGGTACCCCTCACGCTCTATCCTTTCTCCCTGTTAGTATGCAAGCGGCCCTAGAGCATAATGCCATAAAACAATTTCCTGATACTATCCCCACAGAAGAAGATAATTTATTCTTTTTAAAATTTAGAAAAATGGGGAAGGGTGACCTAATCATGTCTTCCCTCTGGGGCGGGGAAATATTTGTAAATAGAGATATTGAAATAAAGGACAGTCAGAGAGACAGCATGCTCTTCCGAAGTTATGATCAATCTATCATAACAACTTCCTTAAATAATTTTATCTTTAGTAATGGCGTAGCAATAAAATCAGGTCCTATTGTTCGGAATAAAGTACCTATTTTTGATGTTAATGGAGAAAGAATACCCAATCAACTTGCCCGTGAGGTAGTCCTTCCTGATGGTCGTCAAAATGTCTATATTGTCCCTTTTGGGGATGCCATTGAAGAAAATTCACAATACTTCACCGAATACCGCATAGAAGCCGCAGAAACAGCTAATGGTACCCTAGAATTAAATGATATAAATAGTCAGACAGCCCTAAGTACCCGTGATTCTATTATAGCCATGTCCATGGGTAACTATGTGGGATCGGTGGATACTCAGACTAATTATGGAAAAGTACTCAGACCGGTCCTATTTAGTTCTTCTAAGGATCAGAAAGGGCAATTTAATTTAATAGAATGTGTTCAGAATAAGGGTATCGATGAAGTTTCCTCTTTAGGTATGGCCTATGCTGTGCATCTTTTAAAAAATGACGCTCTAATGGCTTTTGATAAAGAGGGGCACTTTTTTTTAAATCTTGGAGCTTCATCTACGGCTAATCCCTTGGGTGCTGGACGCTCCATGTCCATTAAGGGTTCTGGTAATTTGAAAGAAATTTGGGGACAGGCGTCAGAGGATGGAAACTCCTGGGATCTATCCACTAAGGGCGGTTTAAATTGGAATATTGGAAAGAATAATTCGGAGGGATTAGATAGAAGTTTTGACTTTAGATCCTCCTCTAGTGTTAATATTGACATACGTGGGAGTTCTGCTTTTGAAAATGATGAGGATTTAGAAGCGGCCAATGGAACCCCCGTAACCAGTTTTGCAAAAGTTGAAGCTGTTATAGGGAATACTAAAACTACTATTGGTGGGAGTGAGAAGACTGAAGTACTTGGCACGTCCATTCTTAAAGTCGGGGGCATGCGCCAAGAAAGAATTGTAGGTGCAGCTTCATCCGAATATCAGAAAGATAAGTCTGAAAATGTCTTGGGTGTTTATACTCAAGTAGTTATAAAAGAGATGCAGGGTCGTTTTGGCAAAAGAAAAGAAACCGTATTGCTCGGCCAGGAACTAGAGGTAATGACCGGTGATATGAAAGAGACCATAAAAACTTTTGGGAGTAAAAAAACTAATATTACTCTTGGTAATATAGAGGAGAATATTATTGCCGGAAGTAGAAAGACAGATATTAAAGCGGGTAATTATAGCGTAAAAACTCTTGCGGGTAATATTGATATTAGTACTGTATTAGGCCAAGTAAGTGTAACAGGCACACTGGGAGCTACCTTTAGTGGTGGTGTTTCAACAAGTGTCAAGGGACTGACCGTTGGCCTGGGTTCTCTGCCCATTAAAGGTGGAGTAGTGACGGGACTCCCGGGAATACCTTCGCACTTTGATTATCTTACAGGCCTCCCCCCTAAGGGTTCTTTTACAGTGCAGGCAAGTATATAAGGAAAGGATAAAGATGCCCTTTAGTGCTTCAAAAATGACCGAGTACATTCTGGCTAAAGCGTCCCAATCAAAAATGGGCGGTCAGAAGATGCAGCCTATGATTTCTGCTGTATCTTCTGCCGTTTGTTCCTATTTACCCAAGGCCGCGGAAGTTTCCTCCACAAACCTTGTTTTGGGGCCCGGGAATGGGACGTATCGGGGTACATTAACTGGATGTAGTCCAAGTACTATGGGTTCTCTAATGGCCTCTAAGGGGCAATCACAGGGGCTTAGCAGCCAAGAGATAAAGAAATTCTTTAATGCCATATCCTTTGGGGTGTGTCAAATCCTATCGGGGAGTGTTACCGCTCAAGGGAATGTTATTGGTGGTGGTAAGGGATCAGGTCAGGGCAAGATAACAAGTTTAAGTCAATCGGAATTACAACAAAGAATTTTATCCTTTTTAAAGGGTAAAAAATTTCTTGGTGGAAAGACCGAAGCATTGGCCTCAGCAATATCCTTTGGTATATGTAACCATATTATGGGCGATATCAAAGTATTAACAACGTGTACTGGTTATATAAATAATTGGGGTGGAAGATCCTATAGATCCGTTCCTGGCCCCGGTCATTTAGTTTAATAATGTTTCAATACTTTTATTTTATACTGATATAGTTAAATTAAATTAAATAAAGTTAAGGAAGGTATTTAAGATGTCAGATAGTATTGACGAGATAAAGGGTTTTGAGTCGATTAATCTTGATAATTTCGAGATACGTGGGGCAAAAGTTGGTATAAATAATGCCCGGTCCACGGGGGTCCTATTCGATAAGGGTTCCTATTATCTTCCTAAGAATATTCTTAATGGGGACACTTCTGTTTCTGCGAATGATGCCACAGCAATTCTATATCCATCCAATCCTTTTGATACGTCTATATTTATTCAGGGCGATGTTGTAGTAATAGAATCCGACACCCTTGTAATTGATTCTGTTATAGACTCCAGTAAATTCCTTTTTAATTCTCAGACACTCCCGACAATTTCTGGCGATTATACAGCGGAATACAAACTCCTTAATAGGGATTATCTTATTGAGCCTGACGTGGCCGTTAATACCTATGAAGGTGAAGCATATTTCACTAGTGGTAGTAATCTTATACAAGGTATTGGAACAAACTGGGGCCCCGATGATATGACCTCGGGTGATGCTATTCAATCAAATGGGTATCAGAAATATTTTACTATAGAAAGTATTACTGATCCCACCAACGCAGTATTAACACAGAACTATACCGGAGCAACAGTACAGTCTGAATATACAGCTAAAAGATGGAGATTAAATAGACTTAATTATCAATATGTAAAAGATGCCTTTAGTTATAATGGAATTGAGGCCAAGTGGTTATACGATGCTACAACCGGTAGTGACTTTACTGCGACGTCCGATTGGACCGGTTTTGTTGACGGAATAGAATTAAAATATTCCCCCACATTGAATCCTGATTTATACCCGGATTTAATGGATAGTAATGTTGTTTATAATAAAGTTTTTGCAACAGAAACTTTATATGATATGCCACAATTTGCTCTCCCGGCCGTACCAAATCCTGAAGAAAGTCTCTCGGTAAAAATAAATGGGTCTTTAAAGGATAGATTTCCTAATGGGAATAAAGATTACGTAGTAAATTACTGGCAGACTCCCCTATACGAGTATCCACCTCCGGTTGATCAGAGAACCGTAGCAAACTTAATGTTTCTTAGGAGCATTACGGATGCAACCCTAAGTAATACCTCGGAGGGAGTCCTAACCTTTGTTGATCAGGATAATAACCAGGTTACAGGGATAATGCCCGGGTCCGAGACCCTTTATATTGATGGGACAGTACAGGAACCCAATGGTGATTATGTAATAGATACAAATTCGGGTTATGGTTTTGTTTCATCCCATGAGACCCGTGAAGTTATTGTTGGTCCTATAATGGAGAATCAGGCCGATTTATTCGATACGGGAATAAACATCACACTAAATGGTACTAAGCAGGTACTTACAATTCCCCGAGATGAAAATGATGATGTTCTTTTTGATTTTGAATCGGGTAATTTAAAGCCTGCTAATCAGGATACTCCCGGTTATCGTGATGAATATATAGTTGAGTATCATACAGAGGGTTCTTATATAGATAATGAGGTTCTGACAGTGGACGCAGGGAAAGATTGGGCCCGGGTATCGACTTACCCAATTAAAGCACAATCTACCATTATAATAAAAAATGGGGAAATTTTAGACGAGGGCATTGATTATCGTGTTAGTTGTCTGACCGGTCGTATTGTTTTCTTTCAGAGTCTTACTGCAGACGACCAACTTTTAGCAAATTACTCTCCCTTAGTTTATCATAAAAATGGTATCAGGTATTATAATGAAACCTGGTTTTGTAATAGTTATGATACTACGGCAGCAACTTTATCTGTAAGTCCCCTCAATTTTGCTCTTACAAATGCTGCTCTTAGTGGTAATACCTCCCTAGTAATAAGTAGGGTCCGTAATGCGACAAAGAATCTATCCTATGATATTTCAAATTATACCGTAAATGGCTTGGCAGTAAGTTTACCTCAAACGACATATAACACTAATATTAATACGGCTTTAACTGATACTATTCTTATTGATTATCAATTTGAGAATGAGGCCGTAGAGCATGCACCCATCGAAACTATTAATAATATTATTTTGGAAGATACCAACTATCTTACTGTTGTAAATAGGGAAGTTGATTTTAAACAGGATACTATCCTTAGACTTACAAATGTAGACTCAGCAGGGGATTACTATTTTAGGGACGCTTCATCAGTTTATGACGGTGAAGATACTGTGATTTATTTTTACGGTCAATCACCTGAAGAAATAATTAATCCTCAAATATATTTATCAACTGACTTTTCCCCCACTTTTGATTCTGGCGGAACATCAGAAACTATTTCCAGTGGTGCTACTGAAATAATTATTCCGGGAATAAATATAGCTCGAACCTACAGGCCCGGCGCCTTGATTGATGTAGACGAGGATATATACCAAGTAACTGAATCGGCTTATGATACTTCACAGGCTCAAAATATTATAACCATAGGAGTCCCGACATATCGGGCTTATTCTGAAACTGAAATTAAATATACGATACCCCTTTATTATGAAGGCGCCACAGCTATAGCTGCAGAGTATCCTATAATAACAGATCCCCTTGCTCCGGGAATGTCTATAACTTATGATGGTCTTGCCTCTATAACAAAGGATGCGTCTGCTTTTAGTGTCGATATAGATTCTTCCCATTACACCTTTTATAATGTAGTTCAGTATAGTCTAGATCAATTAGCTGATGAATTAAGAGCAATTGATATGACAGTTTCTCTTTACGACACGGATAATTGGTTAACGGCTAAAATGGAGCCATTTACAGATCTTACGGTCACAGCGGACTCTTCCACTATTGTCCGGATGCACCCGGCATTAAGAGTATTTGAAGAGTCTCAATTAGATTTTGTCGATACGACTGATTATAGCATTTCAGGAGGATTAATAGTTCTTGATAATCCTTTACAGGCCGGGGATGTTTATGAATTGGATTATTTAGGTCTGAGGGCTGTAGAGGATAGTACTGTGGCATATTCCGGAAGCTATTTTGTAAATCTTCCGGCAAAATCAAAAGTTGAAGCATCTTTTCGTTATGACAATATTGATCAATTTTATATACAGGTTATGGGTCAGAGGGAGTTTCTTGACACTGTAATTCAGCCTCGGATGCAGGAGGAGGCTTATCAGCAAAGTGATGGTATAGGTCAGGGTGGGGACCTTCCTGGAGAAGAAAATCCTGGTAATGCCGCGGGCGGTCTTAAAACTCAGGAATATAAGAGAGTTGATACAGAAATTGAGTGTCGAATCTTTGATAATATTTTTGATTATTATAACGATAGATTTCAGGCTTACGCTTCTGAGATATATGCCATAAAGGGTTGGTCTTTATGTAACAATGATGGGCCGCTTTCCGAGGAGGATCAAACTGCAGCAACTCTTTCAGTAAATAGAATCTTTCCATGGTCCGATTATGGCGGATTTTCTCCAATAACAACTGCAAGTATTTCAGGTCAGACTATACCTTACGCTAAATTGGGTCCCAACCAACCTACTGTTAATAGTAATATAGGTCGGACAGTTTTTACCCCTGGACAAACTGATGTAACAAGTGTTATGGGTTTATTAGGATTCCCTTCTTATTGGACTTATCAGATGAAAGTAGGGGATAGTATAAGACCTATCGATTCTACACACGATTTTGAGATTGCTCAGATAATAAATGACTCAAGTGCAATATTGACCGAGGCCTATGTAGAAGAGCCCAGGCCTCCAAGACCCCGAAAGAGAAGGGATCGAATTAGGTACGATAGACGGGAGTATTTTCGTAGTACCTTTGGTATCCCTTATATTATAAATTCTAAATTTCCCCTATTTGATGATGACGGACATACAGGGGCAAAATTGGAGGGGGCAGCATCAAGCGGCTTTGGGCTTGAGTCGGGGGATGTTTTTAACCTTACTATTGATACATCAAGGCAGGATTATACTTTTACGGGTTCGGCTAATACCCTTTCTGCAATTAATGGCGAGACAGTTTCACAACTTTTTAATGCTCATTTCCAGGGAGTCAAAACATCTTTTGATTGGGTATCAGATTATCAGAGTCCCAATGGTTATGAAGAGGGTCTTGTTATCCGTTCCGACGGGACAGGAAATAGGTTAATAGTACATGATGGAGAAGCTGTATTAAAATTAGGTTTTGAGCCAGATTCTACAAGTATTGGAAATAACGATACATTGTATAATGCCTGGGCCGAACCGGA
>Ga0180432_10008356_pt1 | contig 12922 bp, 6 predicted proteins | sample SS_ome_10_FD_132414 | JGI IMG/M metagenome (GOLD analysis project Ga0180432, IMG submission 132414) | Hypersaline lake sediment archaeal communities from the Salton Sea, California, USA - SS_1_MS_2 metaG | ecosystem: Environmental > Aquatic > Non-marine Saline and Alkaline > Hypersaline >...
GTCTTCAGCTGCCCGACCAGCTCGGTCTCGAACTTGTCCAGCGCAAGGTTCTCGAGGATAAGCAGATCGAATTCGTTTATTTCCTTCAGTGTCTTCGGCATATCAGCGGGTGTAGCCATATCGAGCTCGAAGCCCTGCCCGGAAATCAGGCTGGCAAGAGGATTCTCACGGCAATCTTTCCTGACCAGCAAGACCCGCGGGCGGCCAGCGGCGTGAAACCGGCAGGCAGCCAGGTTGTTGTCCGTGTAGCGATCGTCGGCCGCCCAGACACGAGCCGACACTTCGTGCCAGCCCTCATCTTCCACGCTCACCCCGAACTCGACCTGCCCGTGCCCGGACTCCACCTGCACGACACGACGAGCTACCTTGCGGCCGTTCAGTGACAGGCTGATTCCAATCTTGCGTCTCGAACTGGAAACGATCTCTACATGTACGGGGACCTCTTCGTCTACCCTGACGGCGGCGGGGATATCCACCTTTTCCAACCTGACATCTTCACGTGCCACCGGAAGAATCGGATAGGCCGACACCTCTATTCCCAGTTCCCTGGCCCGGGCGGCTTCCCGGAGAAGGTTGCCACGGGTCTCGGCCCCGTCGGAGAATATGACCACCCGCCGGTCGTGTTGCGGCGGGAACAACACGTAGCTGAAGCGCAACGCCGATGCCATGTCAGTTACCGGGACCCTGTCCCGTTCCGACAATGATCCCGGGCGGCGGTGTTGCGGGCCGGCCAGAAGAGTCGGCAAGGAACCGAAACCGACGACTGAAACCGGGGCTTCTTCGCGTGCTTCCCAGAAGCGGCGCACCTCTTCTTCCACCCTTGTGCGCCCGGAATCCGAAATGCTGTCCGAAAGATCGGCAAGAAGAACCACGGCCGGTTCCGAAAGCTCGGACACTTTCACCGGCCTGGCCAGGGCCAGGGCCATTATCGCCAGTATCGCCAGCCTGAGCAGCTGGATCAGCCAGCGGCGCCACCAGTGCATGTCGGATGCCATCCACAAGCCGATCAACAGAAAAACAGGCAAGGCCAGGAGCAACAGTAGCCCTTCCGGCCGCAACAGCATGAGGTCGTGGCGGGCGAACAAGAACTGTATGCCCTGGGTCAATTCGTCGAACAAAGTGGTATTCCTTTTTCTTCCTTTGCCATCATCTGGTTCACGGCATCCTCTGAATCAGAAAAGGATCCTGAAGACGTAAAATACCCAGTCGAACAACAACAACCATGCCACCACCACCAGCAGCGTGGGCCAATGCAGCGGCGGCTCGGGATATTCATTCTTGTCGAAGCCCTTGATCAGTTCCTGCGGCGGATCACCGCCGTTCCAGCGCACCCGAGCGGGACCCGGTGATCGATCCCCGACCAGATCAGACTCCTTTTCGAGCTGGAAGTTGACGGCGAGCAGCGAGCCCTTGGACTCATTTGCGCTCTCGATGCGGTAGAATCCCGGCAACCTGGGTCGCAATTGCCACTTCGAACCGAGTCGCCTTGGACTCACCCGGCGCCCGGACGGATCGATGACACTGGCGGTCTCGTTTACCCATTCCGGCAAGTCCAGTAGACTACCCACAGCGGGCTTCCATATCTCTTCGGCAATTGCCTGGCCCGTGAACCAATCTATGCAATTGTGCAAGAACAATGGAAACGCGACTCTCAGGGGTAAATCACTGCGGGCCAGGTCGAAGCCCACCCCAATCAACTTGTTTCCGTTTTCTTCCCGGGCTATTATCAGCGGCGCCTCTGAATCACGGAGCAGTTCGATGTCTTTGCCCCTGGGCCGCAAGCGGGTAGCTTCCTGTATCTGCAGATCTATAAGTGTTATCCCCTCGGTCAGGGCGTGATCGCCCTTCAGCGGCGAAAGTTTCGGGAACGAAACCCGGTCTGCCGGGGAAAAGGGGCAACCCGGTGACCGGGGCGGATTGAAATACAGGGCCGGCACCCGGGCCGGGGGACAAATACCGTCGAAAACGGCTGCCTGGACACCGGCCAGGCTTGCGGGATTGAACGCGGCCGGCTTGACGATTTCCACGTCCACCGACGGGTTCAGAGCCAGTGCCTTCTCGAGATAGATGTTGCCGTCGGACACCAGCACGATCTTGCGCCTGGTGGTTTCCCGGACCAGAGCGTAAGCGCGATCGTCCACGGCCAGTACATCAGGCGAGCCCTGGCCTCCGGCTGCCGTCAGGGTGGCCATGAGGCGCTGACCGCTCAGGGGCCGCATGAAGTAAGAGCGCGAGACCTTGCCCCGGGCAGGCACTTTCAGAATCTCCTCACCAAGCAATGCATCGGAGGTATGAATGCTGAGGCGAGTCTTGGCCCGGCGGCGACCGAAATTAGTTATCTCGACAAATACCTCGCTGCCCTTGCCGGCACCTCTCCTGGGGCGTACGTCGAAAGCATTTACCGCCAGGTTTCCGGATGTCTTGCCGACCGCCACCTGGTAGATTTCAACCTCCGCCTGCTCTGCGGGCAAATCGTGAAAGTGGTCGGAAATCAGGATCAAGCGTCTGGTGAAACCTTTACCTGCAACGGCCGGGTCGAGGGCCGTCATTGCAAAACCCAGTGCCGCCCGCGAATCATCGGCCAGGGCAGCCGTGCTCAGTCCGTCCAGCGCCAGGCGCAAGTCTTTACTATGCGACGTATACGTGGCCAGCGGGTGGCAAGTCTTGTCCACACTGAACAGGGCCAGGCGGTCACGCGGGCCCATGCTGTCGACGATCTGCAGGACCAGCTTCTTGGCTATATCCAGCCGGCTGCCGCTTGTCTCGACAGCGGCCATACTGGCCGAGCTATCCAGCGCAATCACCACCGCAACCGGGGGCGCGGCACCCCCGTGGGGCGCGCGCGGATCGGCCAGTGAAAGGGACAGGAAGAACAAGATCAGCAGTTGACCCAGAAGCGCCAGCAACTTTCGATACGGCGTGCGCCGGCGGCCGATCACCTTGCGCCAGAGGGGGTCGGTGGCCATCACGACGGTGCGTCGCCTGAAAGACAGCAAGTAGAAAAGAACGGCCAGGAAAGCCGCCGAGGCAAACAACAGGGTAAACTCGGTGGCGGTCAGACCCGTAAAGCGCATCGCTGCTCCTCAAGCCAACAGGTGCCCTGCCCGAAGCTCCCTGAGAATCATCTCTTCGAGCGCTACCGAGGTCATGGTTCTCACGTAGCCACCCCCGCGGGCCTGCATGTGCTTGCGCAACTTCTCACTGTGGGCGGTAAATGCCTGGCGGTAGCGGGCCAACATCCTCCGGGTAACATGCAAGACGTGGCTCGCGCCGTTCTCGGGGTCGGTGAATCTCCACTCGCCGAGCAACTCGGGGCGCATTTCGGAGGGAGTCACCACGTGCAAGGCCAAGACCTCGAAACCCTTCCGGAAGAAGCCGTCCAGCCCCGCTATCACACCTTCGAGATCCAGGAAATCCGAGAAGACGAGGACCATGCCGTCCCCATCCCCGTGCAATCCGACGAAGTCCCGGCTTGTTTTTCTGAAATCCGTCTTGCCCCGCGACTTCAGGCCCGCCAAGAACTGCAATGCCTCGACAACCGCCTTGCGGCCCCGGAGCACCGGCCGGGCCACCGTGATGCCTTTCGAGAAACCGATCAGAAAGACGCGATCCATCTCGAAAAGACCGATGTAAGCCAGTGCGGCGGCCAGGCGCCGGGTGTAGTCGAACTTGCCGGGCTCGGCATCCATCGACCGGGAAATGTCAACCATGAAGTAAAGGGTACGATCCTGTTCCTGCCGATAGAGCTTGGTGTAGAGTTTCTCGAGGCGTCCGAACAGGTTCCAGTCAAGCAGGCGCAGGTCATCGCCCGGGGCGTAGGCACGGTGATCCGCGAACTCCATGCCCGTACCGAGGCGATGCGAGATGTGCATGGCATTCAAGCGCCCCGAAAAAATACGCCTGGAACACAGGTGCAGGCTCTGCAAGCGAGCCAGGAAGTCGCCGTCGAAGGGGTGCTCCAGTTCCACTTGCGGCATGTTTACTCCAGACCGGGCCTGATGGAACGGAAGTAATCACGGATGTAACCGCGCATGTGTTCGGGCACCCTTTCGCTGTTCAATTCTGCCTCGGCACCCTGGGCGTATTCGACGAACACCTCGTGATAGGTAATGTCGTCTCCTTTGCTACGGGCAGGAAGGTTGCGCCGTCCCCGATCATTGATCACCTGCACCACCGCCTTTCCATCCGAGAGACGTCCCTCGAGAGGCAAATAGTTGCCACCCTGGGCACGCGGAAGAACAGGCGGTGCACCCGCCAGGCGTTCCGACGCCCCTGCCCCGGCACCCGCACCCCCCGGGGACGTTCCTCCGCCGACCTGGCCCCGGCGCGGCTTGCCCTTGCCGCCGCGGCCGCTGGCAGCCTGAGAAGCTACTTCTCCAGCCTGCTCTGCCGTCCCCTGCAGGATCGGCATGTCCGGTGCCGGGGCGTCCGTTGTGCCGCGCAAGGCGAACTTGGCATCCTTGCTTGGCGGCGCAGAGACGTTGAAGACCTCGCCACCTTCATTTTCAGCCTGTGACAACTCGAAACGGGCCCTGCCCAACGCCTGCTCACCGAGGTGCGCGGCGTAGCGCTTCAGGAATTCGGAAAATGATTTCTGCTGCAAGGGTGCCAGGGCCCTCTCGAAGGAATTAAGGTTCTGGGCCTGCTCGATGCTCTCGCCATCGGGACCCAGTATTCCCCTCTGATCCATCAGATTATCGTGATCCCCCACAACCCCCATCATGCCCAGTTGGCTGGCCGCCCCTTCGACATAACCAGCCAGTGCGGAAAGCTCTTCGCCACTCAACTCTTCATCGAGCAGGTATTCATCCAGCTCGGCGAAGACCTCGGTATATGCAGCCTGGGGAAAAGAATCGAACTTACCGAAGGGCTGATAGGTAGCCCGACTGGACAATGGCACCGATTCGTCGCTCCAGCCCCCGCCGGGACCGCGCCGCTCGGGCCACGCAGAAGTGTCCATGGAAGGATCGCGCAAGGAGTCTTGCTCGGATTCCGGTCGCTTCTTGCTTTCCGGCAGTTCCGGAGGTTCGAGATCCTCAGGAGCCAGCACCTCGATCTGGCGATTCACTTCCTCTTCGGCGATGGCCACCATTCGCGAGAGCTTCTTCAAACCCCTTATATCCGCCTCGCGGCGCAGCCTGCGCATCTGACAGGCAAGATTATCGATCTTTTCTGATCTCGCCTGGCGACAAAGTTGCCGGTCTCTTTTTGCCAGGAGTCTGTGATCGGAATGGGGCAACAGGGCCAGTAGAACAAGAGCGACGAACAGTGCCAGCGCCCGGCCACGTCCCGGGGACTCGAAGGGCAGGACCTGGTCGGCGTTCTTTTCCAGAAAAGCCACGGTCTCTGCCAGGTGGGCACGCATGAAGGCCGACCGCACCGGCCGGCGGGAAAAGGCCAGAGCGCTCGATATACGATCATGAAACCCCAGCCGCTCGTCCAGAAGGATCGCCACGGAGCGAGACGAAGTGCCCGACAGGGCGCAGTATGCCAGATAGGCAGAGACGACCAGACCCAGGCCAGCCACCGAGACAAGGTAACTCTCACTGGACCAGGAGAATCTCTCTCCCAGGGTCGCAATTGCCAACAGGGTCAGAAAAATGAAGACCAGACTATCCAGCGAGGCTGCCAGCAGGCGTGAAAGAACCAGACGCCTGCGACTGCGCTTGATCAGCGTGAGTACCGATTCATCCAAACCTTCAGAACTACTGGTCATTTTGCCGTGCTCGACCATCCGCTAATTCTAGGCCAAGGATCGGCAGCGGTCAATGATTCGAAAATCAGTTTACGGCACCGCAGGTCAAATCGTCCAGGGTGGCCTCATTGTTGTCCTCGTTACATTCGTTGTTCTCTCCGCTGCCGTCACCCGTATCATCCGCCACCACCCGTATGTCAACGATCGAATCCTGCATCTCGGCTGGTATCTCCCAGATATAGTTCATGTGTTCGAGGTTCCCGGGGAACAGCGGCTGGGTGGTATTGACTACTTCCACCAGCGTGTCGTCGGCGTAAATTGCCACCGGTGCGCCGGCCCCCACCATGCGACTGCCCTGGTTCATCACATCGAAGGAGATGTAGAGCACACCCACTGCCTCACACACGGCGTTGAGGTTGATGACCGTCAGGTCGGGGGCCCAGAAAAGACCCTCTCCCTGTACGTTCTGCCTGAAGTTGTTGAACTCGTGCGGCGCCAGCCAGTTGGGTTCCTCGTAGGTCGGCACGATTCCGTCCTCGGAAACATTGGAGACATGGTAGGAGTGCTGGTTCCATATGCGGCGGGTGAAGACCCAGTTGTCCAGCACGTCGCCCCATACCTCTATGCCAGGGTTACCATTGTTGTAGGAATTCTCGGCGATGACCACTTCGGCGTTGCCGTCGTTGTCCACATCGGCTATGACCACCATCTCCAGCCGGGTATGGCTGCCGTGGGTGCCATCAACATACAGCTCCGCACCGGTCGAGCCATCGAAGATGCGGAAGGTATCCTCGTCGGCGTAGACCGCCTCGGCCCGTCCGTCACCGTCGAAATCGAACACCGAAGAAGCGGTCACGCGGCTCGAGCAATCTTCGTTGGGCACGTACCACAGGACACCCTCGGCCATGCACTCGGCCGGCAAGGGATTCGCCATGCAATCGAGATCGACGATCACGTAGTAGTCGGCCGCCGCCGTGCCGATCTCCGGGCGCCCGTCTCCGTCGAAATCGGCCACGGTGGGCGGGCCGCTTTCGTTGAAATTGCAGTCGTCGGTCGGGATGGAAACCTTGGCCAGCAGACTGCCGTCGTGGTTGATTACGAAAACTTCTCCCAGGCGTATGATGACCACCTCGCCCTGATCGTCGGAGTCGAAGTTGCCCACCGCGTTGTAACCGTCGCACGGCAGATCGCCGCCGCAGTCGGAATTGTTGGAGCTGTACTGAAAAGTCCATTCCTCCTGCCCGTCATGGGAGTAGCAGGTATTTCCGGCAAGCACTTCGGGATGCGTATCCAGGTCGATGTCGGCCACGGTGGAGACGGGCCCCAGGAAAGCATTGTTACCGATGCCGGCCGACGGACCCACGCTGTCGAGGCCGTCCCAGCGCAGGCTGCCGTCGTTGCCGTTCAAGGCCACGTTGCCGACGATGACCTCGGGCGGCGCCTGGCCGTCGAGATCGGCCAACGACGGCTGTGTCCCGCCCCGGGTGTGCTCGTTCCAAACGGGATAGGTGTCGTTCGACCACATGACCTCCCAGTTCGTCCCGTCGGCGCTGGTGCGCCTGAAGGCCACAGTGCCGCCACGGTCGAGCATGGCCACTAGCTCTGGCACTCCGTCGCCGTCCAGGTCACCCACCGCAAGGCCGCCCGAGTTGTCGAGAGCAGGGCTACTGGAGGAAAAGATAGTGTGCATGCTGCCATCGGGGTTGCAGGCCCCGTTCACGATGCGCAGAGTCCCCGGGACGTTGCAGCAACCGTCGCCCTCGTAGTCGTAGCTGACGAAGATGATCTCCGGTACGTCGAAGCGATCTGTCTTGCCGTCTGAATTGTCGTCCGTCAGATTGGCCACCACCGGAGCCATGACGACATCGTTGCGGGCGGGAGTGGCGTGATCGGCCGGCGGTGTCCAGCGGCAGTCGACCTCGGGGTTGAATTCACCCACCGGGGGAATGTACTCGCAGTCGCCGATGGCTTCCTCATCGATGCACCTGCCCAGGTCGCGCTCGCAGACATGGCCCTCGGGACAGTCGCTCTGGCGGGTGCATTCGTCACCGGGGGTGGTGCAAGTGAAGCCATAGCAGATCTCGCCCGCGCCGCAACAGGTATCCAGTGCTCGCCCGCAGCGCTCGAAAGCCCCGCAGTCTATCAGGCAGCGTTCGTCCTCACAGACCTCATCGGGAGAGCAGCACCGCTCCAGGCGGTGACCGCAGCGCGTGCCGTCACAGGGAGGCCGGCAAACCATGTCGACGCATTCGTAGTCACCCGGGCAACAGGTTCCGCCGCTCTCGCAACGGTCGTCGGGAGGGCAATCCTCTACACACTCGCCCTCCAGGCAAGTTTCACCTTCGGGGCAATCTGACTTGTAACGGCACTCGGCACAGTAACCCGAGACACAGAACTCGCCGTCCTTGCAATCGTCGTCGGTTTCGCACTCGATTCCCCCGTCGCCATTGCCATTGGCCTTGTCTGAGCTGCAGGCACCCGCCGTCACCAGCACGGCGAAAAGGGCCGTAAAAGACATCAAGGCTCTAACCATCATTCAACCCCTTTTCTCGCCTGTTTGCTTCATTCTAGACAGCATGGCCGGCCAAGGTCAATCGGGCGGCAGTTCGCTCGCCCATGATTCAGGGCTGGATGCCGATCTGCCCGAAGGGAATGGATTCGAAGCCGGGTGTGTCGTAGGCGGGAGAATCGGGCTGCAGGCTCAGATCGAGCTTGTCCTCGTCGACGAACAGGGGATCCTGGTTCTCGATGTTGTCCACCATCTCGGCATACTTGTCGAAGGTACCGGTGCCACCGTAGTTGGACTCACGGGTAAAATCGGCGTTGTCGAATCCCAGGTTGCGGGAAAAAACAGATCCCTCGGGATAGAGCCACAGCCCCTCCGGATCGGAGATCACGTCCCAGTCGTCGGGAATGGCCGCCAGCTCGGGGTAGGCCGAGGCCCAGGGCTCGGCCTGGTAATCGACCCCGTCGTACGTGAGGCGCTCCAGCAGGTTCCAGCTGTCGCCTGGAGTGTTGTTGATCGCCTGGATGCCCCGGCTGTCTGCGCTCAGGGCGTCACCACAGCGAGCCATGATGTTGTTTTCCATGATGTCGTCGCGGCCGCCGCCATGCTGGATGGCATGACCGGAAACCCGGTAGAAGACGTTGCCAAAAACCCGTATGCCACTCAGGCAATCATCCATGTATACGCCGTGCACTCCGTAGCCCATGAACCACGACTCGATGTGGTGGATGAAGTTGTAGCGGATAAGGTTGCCGCGCCAGCCCCAGTCGCGGCCGGAGTAGACGGCTCCGGCATCCGAGCTGAAACGGCACACGTCGTGGATGTCGTTGTACTCGATGAGGTTGTCGTTGCCTGCGTACAGGATTGCCGAGTGGGGCGCATCGTGCATCAGGTTGTGGGTCACCCGGTTGCCACAACCGCGGCCGATGCGCACGGCGGGCATGTAGGTCCACGACCAGCGCCCGAAGTGGTGCAGGTGGCAATTGTTCACGAAATTCCCGGCAGGTACCAGGTTGGCCCGGTCGCCGCCCTCGAGCAGCACGCCCCTGTCTCCGGTCTGGCAGAGTTCGCAGCGCTCGAGACCATTGGCAGTGCCAGAGACCCGCGCGCCGTCGGTGCCTGCGTTGCGCAGGGTGCAGCCGAAAAGCAGATTGTCATGACCACCGTCTACACGCACCAGCTCCGCACGTGACATCTCGATGGTTAGATCTTCTAGAATTACCCAGGCCGCGTCCTCCAGGCGCACCAGAGGCTCCTCCATCACGGACAGGCAGGTCTCTCCCGACGCGATGTCGGCCGGTGGCCAGAAATACAGGATTCCGTCGCCGCGGTCGAGGTACCACTCGCCCGGCTGGGTAATCTCCTCCAGCAGGTTGTAGGCATAGTAGGGCTGGCCGCTCTCGATACCGTAACCCGGCACGTCAGCGAAGGTTATCGTCCGGCTGCCGGTGTCGATGCTCTCAACCGGCATGTGCCGATCCGCCCACATATGCTTCCAGTATCCGTGTAACCAAGGATCTGCAGCCTGCTCCCAGCGCTCGGGGCGGTCTCCCTGGTAGGTGAAGCTGGTGTCAGAAAGGGCCGTCGCGACGCTGACGAAGCCGTGGTTGATGCGACCCGGATCGTTTATGGTCGGGCTGCCGCTCGCGCCGTTGGAGGGATTGAAGGTGCCCAGCTCGCGGTTATAGAGGGACCACCAGGGATCCGCGCCTCCGGGGTAACCGTTTTCCTGGGTAGTGATGAACCAGGCGGTGTAGTTGCTACCATCGTAATCCCAGTTGTAGCGGTATAGATGATACTGCATGCCGTCCACCAGGCCCTGGCGACTGTAACGATTGACCCCGTCCGATGTCCCGTCGGCCTGCCAGGTGCCGGTGACGTCCGGTACGGGATCGCCGTACAGCTCGATGATGTCGTCCTCGTGGCTCTGGGCCGGCTCATTGGCATCCCGGTCCGGCCAACGGCCCAACGGCATGGGCTGGGCATCGAAGAACAGCTCGAGAGCTGCAACGGCGCTGGCGCCGAAGCCCCGCTCGCGGAGCTGGCCGTAGTCGGAGATTCCGTGCCCGGCAAGGTCGACCGACATTATCTGTCCGTGAGCCAGCGGATCGATGCGCTCCCAGACAGCCGAGCCCTCATCGACTACGGTGAACCAGGCGGGGTCCAGGCAGCGGGCCCCTAGCAGGCGGGCCTCCTCGCCCGGGTAGCCGCGGTAGACTACCGGCCGGTCCTCGGCGCCGCCATCTTCGGCGCCGAGATGGAAGGTCTCCGTCCTCTCGTAAATCCCACCTCGCAGCCAGACTACCACTCCGCCCTCGGGCAAACCGGTGCTGCCCTTCAGTTCCGCTACCGCCTGACGGGCCCTCTCGACAGAAGCGAACGGCTCCTGTTCGGTGCCGGGGCCATCGTCGTCACCGCCGGTGTCCACGAAGAATTCGGCGCCGTAGACAGGCCCCGCGTCGCCGCCGTCCGGGCCGGCGTCCGTTCCCGCGTCGTAAGCGTCTCCATCCCCGGCGTCGGGCCCGGCATCCGGGCCACCGTCGTCGCCGGTCGGGTAGTCACCGGCGTCCGGCCCTGCATCCTGACCCGCGTCTTGCCCTGCATCCGAGGCATCCGGCAGACTGCCGATCGAACCACCGCAGGCACCCAGCCCTGCCAGAAAGAGACAAGCAACAACGAGCTTCATGGCTTCCTTTTTCATCCGGTCCCCTTCCCGCCCCGTCCTGTGATCCCGAGCGGAATACTCCTATTGATCATAGCGCCGCCCACACACCTTGTACAACAAGACCCTCTCTCCAGATAACAAACTCACGATGCACACTACAAATCTCTCCTTGACCACTTTTGCCCGTGCGTATAAAGTTTTCGTACCCAGACGGGGAGGAGCGACGGATGAAAGAGAAATCGATTATAATCCTGGCCCTGCTTGCGGTCGTGGCGCTGAGCGCCGGTTGTGGCGATCCACCCACCATGGTGGGCGAGGTGTGCCAGACCGACGATCACTGTGGTGGCAGCGAGCAGGATCTGTCCCTGACATGTGATCACTCGGTGCCGGGGGGCTCTTGTACCGTAACAGAGTGCGAGCTGGATAATCCCGACACGCTCGATGTGGCCGAGGACCTCGAGACCTGCCCCGAAGGCTCGCGCTGCGTTCGCGAGTTCATCCGCACGGCACCCAAGTGCGACAAGGATACAGAAACCAGGCTCGTCTGCCGGCGCTCTTGCACACAGCAAGGCGACTGCGGCGAGGTGATTCTCTGTGACCCGAGTTGCAAGGAAGTAGACGGAGAGGAAGTCTGCTCGACCGAGTGCAAGAATCGCATCATGTGCGTGCCATTCTGGAGCCATATGCCCGATCCCGAAGACTACCAGGATCCGGAGGATGAGGCTGCGGCCGAGGCAGCCGCCGAAGAACCACCACGTGCCTGTATCGTGTACGGCGAGGGTTGCGTCTACCACGACCCCGAAGAGTAATCCCGCCTGTTAGCCGATTGTTCCTCTGCTGATCCACCAGAGCCAGAGCCAGCCACCGCCGAGCGCGAAGGCAACTACCGCTGCGCCCAACCAGGCAGCGCGGCCTGCCCCCTTCCTGTTTGCTGAAGGAGTTGCCATCCAGGCCGCCACCAGATACCACACGACGGTCAGCCAGGCGATCAGGGACACGAGTCCCCCCATCCACAGGCCGAAAAGCACCATGTCGCGTTTACGCCTCTTTACAGCTTGCTGTTCGGCTTCCTGCCCGTCGGCCAGAAGCGGCAAGAGCCCTTCCGGAGGCGAGACCCGCGACAGCACCGCGAGCAGGCCACTGCGGCCCGTTCCCTCGCCAAGGCTGCCGATCTCGGCCCAGAAATTCTCGCCGGTATCCAGATCCCGGATCATGGACCAGCCCTGTGCAAGATCCGGGCGAGCGCGATTGCCCACCAGGAACGCAGCGTCCCTGAAAGCCGGGCCCTTGCCAAACGGATCGAGCCTTGCCCTGACCACCGCGGGCCCCGAGATACCCGCCGGCAGTTCCAGCGGCACCGAAGCGTTCCCGCTCGCAATCTCGGCCTCGGCCGACAAGAACCAGCCCTTGCGCCACCAGGCATCCAGATAGGCAGTCGTCGACTCCGAAAGAGCCCGTATCTGAACCATGACCCGCGAGCCGGCAACCTGGAACTTGTCGGCGACTACCGCATCCACCTGTGTTGGTGACTGTACCAAAGCCACCTGGCCACCGAGTGTACCCTTGTCCGACTGGAACTCGAGATCCAGCTTGTTGCGACCTTCGGAAACCAGCAACTCCAAGAATCCGTCTTCATCCGCCTGCGCCTCTTGCTTGCCGGTCCGAGACCCGATCTCGAGTCGCCCGCTTACCGGCCGGTTCTTCTCGTCGAGAACCCTGACCAGGGTACGGGTGCTGAAGGTCGAGGACAGCCTTCCGCCGGCGGGAAAGAACACCATCCTGCTCGGCTCCCGCTCGCGGGAAAAGACGCCCGATTCGCTTCCCAGAACCGGCGGCCCCTGCCGCAGCAATACCGGTTGGCGCTCGAGTACTACCGACGGCGGGACCATTTCCAGACTTTCAGTTCGCCGCGGATCGATCAGTACCTCGGCCTCCAGCTTGGCGGAACCCAGATCACTTTCGACAAGGGCCGACAAAAGTGCCGGTCCTGGTGACCAGTCGGGAATCCTGACATTGAGATGGCATATGCTGCGATCGGGATACTCTCTCAATAACA
>Ga0180432_10008358_pt1 | contig 12922 bp, 10 predicted proteins | sample SS_ome_10_FD_132414 | JGI IMG/M metagenome (GOLD analysis project Ga0180432, IMG submission 132414) | Hypersaline lake sediment archaeal communities from the Salton Sea, California, USA - SS_1_MS_2 metaG | ecosystem: Environmental > Aquatic > Non-marine Saline and Alkaline > Hypersaline >...
ATAAAATTGTCTTCCGTATCGCGCAAAGTTGTCACACTCAATCCGAATTCGGTACACTGGGGGCCGTGCGTTTAGTTCTCTGTGGACAAAACCGTGCCTAAAAGCCGAAAACATGATCTGACCCAATGTTTCTGAAATCAATTACCACTGTCGCACTTCTTTTCGTCACATGTAGTCTGTCCGCGTCTTCGTTTGCGGAAGAACCGAATAAGGCCCTGCCCAAAGGGCCGACGGCGCTTACCGCCGTTGATCGAGCCATGGACGGGACGATTTCTCTGCATTTCGACAAGCGGCCTCTGGACGAGGTTGTGCTCGAATTGGATCGTCGCTTATCGGTGAAGGTTGAGCTTAACGACGAGCCCATAGCCGACTTCGGCGTCCCGGCCAACGCGCCGGTTACCGTCGATGTGAAGGAAATCTCATTGGCCTCGGCCTTGACGATCATGCTTGGTTCGCTCGATCTGGGATGGTGCGAACGAAACGGAAAGCTTGTGATTACGACGGAGGGTGATAGCGAAGAGGATACCGAAGTTCGTTACTACGATGTGACCGCGTTGATCCACGGCAAGGGGCGGAACGCAAGTTTCACGGACTTGATGGTGCAAATTGTCTCTTGCGTTCGGCCGCAGTCTTGGCCCGACGGTACTGGTCCACTGCCGATAGAACCGTACGAGATTGGGGAAATGCGACTCTTTGCAATACCTCAAAGCAGCCTGGGCCATCGCGAGGTACGGCTGTTCCTGGATTCACTGCGGCAAGCGAAGCACGATGACGTTGAGGGAAATAACTACGTGTTTCAACCGCCCAAGCAGATAGAGCATCCGAACTACGCCGTTTGTCGCGCCTTGGATCGGCAAGTGCGGCTGGATATCCCCGATTTGCCGAAGGAAGCTCGCGAGTGCGTGCGGCCGTTCGGCGAGGTCGTGAAGCTTCTGGCCAAGGCGGCCGACGTCAACATCGTGATCGACCGGCGTGCCTTGGGCGAAGACGACATGAAATCTCGGACGCCGATCCGCATTGCACCGATGCAAGGAACGCTACGCGAATGTCTCAATCGGGTTTGTCGGGCTTCCGCGGAACTGAAGCACCTTGAGAAAGACGATGCCATGTTCCCCAAACAACCCAATCGATTGTGCTGGACAATCGCCAATGAGGTCGTGTGGATTACAACTCGGGACGAAGAGGAGTCGATGGTTTCCGCAAGGATATTTGACGTGTGGGATATGCCGCCGGAGCCCACGAAATGGGTTCCGGAGAAGGCCGGCGGTTGGGTCGTCGATCCTCGGCTCCCGCACGAAAGAGAGAAGCTGACGTTGGCTATCAGTAAGACTATTGCTCCAGGGGCGTGGGAAGACTTTTCCGCCAGCCTGGCCCGGTATGAAGGTTCGAGAACCATCGCCATGATAGTATTCGCGCGGCACGGTGTTCACGAGCAGGTCGAATCGTTCCTGGCCGCGTTGCGCGAAGCCCGACGCAAGGGCGCCGCCGAAGCAAAAAGCCCTAACAGAACAGCATCAAGATAGCCCAGGGCGGCAGCTTTGGGTAACGTCTCCCAGGGCTGCCGCCCTGGGCTATCGCTTGCCCTGTTGTGGCTGACCTCGCTAGAATCCGCGCGTCGCACAAATAAAATGATCGTTTCTATCACGCAAAGTTGGCACACTCAATCCGAATTCGCTACACTGGGGGCCGTGCGTTCAGTTCTCGGTGGACGAACCACCCCTTCAGAACCGAAAACAGGGTCTAACGCCCACGGCAATCTTCACAGCGAAAAGGAGAACCACGATGAGAACCCGATTTGTGTGTGTCGCAATTATGGCCGCTTTGGCCGGTGCGTTGATGGCTTGCTCGACCGCCACGGCCGAAGAGCCGGAGAAGATGAAAGTCATCGAGACGGAAACGCCCAAGATGCCCGATCCGATTCCCGAGGGCTGGGTCACGTTCCATCTTGCCCATCCCGGACCCGGCGGCGCGTGGCCGGGCGATCCGAATGCCGCGATCTACAACAAGGGTCGATATCACGTTCATTATATCTACAACCACAACGGCTTCGCTTTCGGCCATTGGTCCAGCGACGACATGGTCTATTGGAAGTGGCACCCGACGGTCTTGAAAAAGAAGAACACCGGCCACGGCATGTTCAGCGGCACGGCCTTCCGCACGCTCGACGACCGCATCGCCATCATCTACCACGGTCAGGGTTCGGGCCGCAATCAACTGGCCTTCGCCTTGGACGACAATCTCGACAGTTGGACCCAGCCGCAGGCGATCATCCCTCGCCAGGCCGACGGCACCGAGGCAAAGATGAGAAACTGGGACCCGGATTGCTGGGTCATCGGCGATACTTACTACTCGCTCTCCGGCGGCGGCGACCCGCAGATGATGACCTCGAAGGACATGAAGACCTGGACGCACGTTGGTCCGGTGTTCCACAAGGGTTACCCCGACAACATCACCTCGAAGCGAACGCAAGACGTCTCTTGCGCGAACATGTTCAAGCTGGGCGACCGCTGGATGCTGTTGTGCATCGACCACGCCCTGGGCGCGCGGTACTTCCTTGGCGACTTCAAGGACGGCCACTATCTGCCCACGTACCACTCGCTGATGAACTGGGTCCGCCGCGACGTGTTCGCTCCCGAGACTCTGCTTACGCCCGACGGCCGCCGCGTCATGTGGGCGTGGTGCTTGTTCAACAACAGCGGCAGCCAAGCAGCCGAGGGCCACGACTTCGGCGAATTGGGAAAACGTCAACCATCGGGCGTGCAACTGCTACCCCGCGAGTTGAGCCTTACCGAGGAAGGCACGGTGGAGCAGCGCCCCTTGCGTGAATTGCAGAAGCTGCGCACTGACGAGAAGAGCATGTCGAACGTCACGGTCAAGGACGGCTCGAACATCGTCATCGGCGATATCGCCGGCGACACGCTCGAACTGGAAGTAACGTTCACCGCCCCCGAGGCGGCCGAGTTCGGTCTTAACGTGCTTTGCGACAAGGACGGAAACAACGGCGTGAAGATCGCCTCGGGCAAAGACGCCGAGACGCTCACGGTCGGCTACAACGACCGCGCCCCGTTCAAGCTTAAGAAGGGCGAGGACCTGACGCTGCGAATCTTCATCGACAAGTGCATCATCGACGTCTTCGCCAACGACCGCCAAGCCGTCATGGTCTGGGACGACAACAAGCCAGAGGAGCTGAGCATCTCGCTCTTCTCCAAAGGCGGCGACGTCACGATCAAAGACCTCAAAGCGTGGAAGATGAAGTCGATCTACGAGAAGAAGTAGAGCGGCCTTTTTGCGTGCTTTGCTGTTGGAAACATCCAACCAGCCAGACAACGGGTGCCATGCCCACGCTTGCGTGGGCATGGTGGTCGGCTGGCGACTTAACCTGTGTGGCAGCAAGTGTTTGTGTCGCGTGAAGCCCGGGCGAAACGTCGCTTTTGTCCGGTTTCCTCGCCATGAGCCACTCAATTCGACGGTGCACCAAACGCCCGCCCGTCGGTCCCTTGCTGCATTTCACCGCCAACATGGCTACAATGGCGCTATGGGAATATAGTGCAAAGGGCCGGCGGTCCGATAATCGGGAAGTTACCCCGCCCGGTTTGAGCATGGAATACTAACCCGAAGCGCAAGCGAGGAGAGCGGCGTCGGCATATCGGCGAGCTTCGACATTGTCGACGGTTTTGCTCCTCGCTCGCGCTTCGGGTTGGTGTTCCTCGCTTGCGCTTCGGGTTAGTATATCCACACTCGAAAACGCCTACCTACCATATAGAAAGGACGACTATGAAAGATCGCGACAACACTCCAATTCTGGGAACTAACTCGCGGCGTGCTTTTCTGAAGACTTCCGCGGCTGCCGTCGCTGGAATATCCGTCGCTCGCGGGGCGCATGCCGCCAGCGAAGATGTTATCAAGGTGGGCATGATCGGATGCGGAGGGCGCTGTGCCGGCGCCGCCGCCAATGCTATGACCGCCGACCCAGGCGTGCGGCTGGTCGCCATGCACGACTTGTTCGAGGATCGCGTCAAGGGAAGACGACAGGCTTTGCAGAAGAGCTACAAAGATCAGGTCCAAGTCGACGACGACCACTGCTTCGTGGGACTCGACGGATACAAGAAGGTCATCGACAGCGTCGACGTGGTGCTGATCGCCTGTGCGGCCAAGTTCCATCCCATGTATCTGAAAGCGGGCATTGAGGCCGGCAAGCACGTCTTCGTCGAGAAGCCCCACGCCATCGATCCCTCGGGCATCAATACCGTCAACGAAGCGACCAAGCTGGCCAAGGAAAAGAACCTCGGCATCCTCTCCGGCCTGCAAAGCCGTTTCCATCCGGCCATCAAGGAAACGATCGATCGCGTCAAGGACGGGCAGATCGGCGAGATCATCTCGATCGAGGAAAACTTCGTCCGCGGCCCCTACGGTCGAACCAGCCGGCCCGAGAATGTTACCGAACTGGAAGCACAGTACGGCAACCAGTATCGCTTCTCGTGGCTGTGCGGCGACGACGTGCCGCAATCGCTGGTACACAACATGGACCGCGCCACTTGGGCCTTGGGCGAAGTGACTCCGGTCGACGCCCACGGGTTCGGCGGCCGCTCGGGCCGCGACGACCTGCTCGGCGACGTGTTCGACCACAACTGCGTCGTGTATCGCTACGAGAGCGGCGTTCGGGCATACGCTTTCTGTCGCACGACCATCGGCTGCTACAACGAGAACTCCAGCATCATCCTCGGCTCCAAGGGCATCGCATTCCCGGTCCACGGCCGCATCGAAGGCGAGAAAGAATGGAGATTCCGCGGCCGCGGCGAAAACCCGTATGTCGCCGAGCACAAGGTGTTCCTCAAGTCGATCCGCGACGGCAAGCCGATCAACTGCGGCGAATACATGTCTCGCAGCACGCTGGTCACCATCATGGGCCAACTCTCCTGCTACAGCGGCAAGTTGGTCACCTGGGACCAGGTCGCCAAGTCCGACTACTGCATCCAACCGACCCCGGAAGAATGCACCATGGACATGGACCCGCCGACCAAGCCCGACGCCAACGGCGTTTACCCCGTCTGCGCGAAGGTGGGCGTCACGACGAATATCTAATCGCAACGCAAACCAAACAAGCCCAACCCGCCCGCCGACAAGTTCCCGCCGGCGGCGGGTTGGGTGGTTTTTTCTGCTGCAATTTGGCCCAAGGCAACGGGCGTTAAGTGGAGAGATATTCCGCTAACCACGACCAAGGTGGGACAATGACTCGCTTTGCAATCAAGATAGCTGTTGTGTTTGCTGTCGTCTGTGCCGGCCTGGCCCTTGAAGCCGATGCGTGTCCAGAACACGGGTTCACCCGTTGTTTGCGGGAAAGGCCGCTAGTCTCCGGTCGGTTCTGTCGTCGGCAGGCTCCGAAGGCCTCACTATCTTCGAGGAGGAGCATTTTCTGCAAGGAAAAGGAGAGAGCCTGTGTCGAACAAGCTGGGCTGAGGATATCCGCGTCTGAAAAGCGTGATCCACGAATCCAGTATATCGCCGTCGCGGGGCTGCTCGACATCAACCACGATGGGAAAGACGACCTCGAACTCATACGGCGCGTGATCCACGCAAACGGCGGCCAGATCGACGCCGAACTCGCGGTGGACGGAAAGCTCACTGGAAAGCTGCGTCCCGACATGAAGTACATCATCCTGGGTGAACTCCCTGACAAAACCACCGTGCCGCCAATCGCGACGAAACAGTTCGATGCGTTTATGCGCAGGGCAAGCGAGTTGGGTATTCCCATCGTTCCAGCGAAGAAACTACTCGTCAGCGGCAGTGATTTCGGTACCGCCAAACGTGATGCCAAATCGACCTTTCGACCACGTCGACCTCCGCGGCAACCGTACTAACGCGCTGAGAATTGCTGGAAGAGGTTCCAGGCACCAGGATCGGCGGCGAGCGGAGGCCATCCAGAGTGTTGCACCATGCGACCTTCCGTGCTATTCTCATCACGAACGGCAGGGGTGTTGTCGGGCAGAAACGCGCCCGGTAACAGTTTTGGGCTGCCTGATAATCAACAGTTCGACCGTCATGTCAATGGACTCGCGGAGTAGAATCAGCATAGTTGGATTCCGAGGCAAGCATGAAGAGCGCATTCCTCCCAGAGTGGCCTCACAACTTCTTCGGCTGGTTTTGGTTGACGGATGGTGACATTAGAAACGCCCTCCAAACACTGGAAGAGAAAGGCCTCCTGAAGGAGCCTTACGATGACGCCAAAGAGTCGCTGCGCCAGTCCGTCCCTTTCCTAGAGGACGTCACCGATCCAGATTGGGGCTATCCAAACCTGCTGGCGCTAGTCAGATACCTGGAGAAGACGCCCGAGTCGGTTTGCACAACCGCACCCGACATGACGTGCCCGCTCTGTGGGGAGAACCTCGGCAATCCCTCCGTCCAAAAGACCGACGGAGTTTGGAGTTGGCCAGGAAGCCTACCCCACTTCGTCAAAGAGCATGACGTGCGCCTTCCCGATTCGATGATGGAACACATCGAGAAGAAGTTAGCCTTGCCGTGACCGCTCCAAGTGGTGCGGTAGAGCCAACGCATCCAACGGGGGCGTGATACACTGATCGATATCTCGTTCTAGCCCTTCGGAAGGCGTGACCATGAACGAATCCTCTCCTGAAAGAAGGGCAAGTACCGTGAAACTGCGAAGGGCGTGGATGCTGGTGATGGGCTTTCGCTTGACGGGCTTGGTCATATGTCAGAATGTGATTGCGGCGTTTGGGCGGGGGACGCCCAGGATATGCCGCCTCGCGGCGATTCATGGGAAGACAAGCATCCTTCGCTTTACCCTTCCACTCGTGGCTTTGGTCTTCGGTTGCGGCGGCTGCGGTCAGAGCCTGCCTGAGACGATCCCCGAACTCAGCGATGTGGCCATCGAGGCCCAGGTCGAAGCCGAAGCGGCCCGCGATGTCAAAGACCCGGATGCCGCCGCCGAAGCGGCCGATCGGGCCGACGCGGCCGTGGCACGGCTCATCGAGATTCTTGAGGAAGCGGCCAACCCTAGCGACGAAGACGACGCATTGCGTCAAAAGGCCGTCCTTGCCGCCGGTCAGGCACGCTACTTCGCCGAGTTGGCCGAAGAAGAGCAGCGGCGGGAAGACGAGTTGGACCGCTGGAAAGCAACCGCCTATCGCACTGCCCGTAATCTCGCCTGGCAAGGCACCTTCCGAGGGTTGGCGTTGGCCGCCGAGCAAGCCAAAGGCCGGGATCTGGACACGCTGCCCGAACCGGTACGGGAGTCAGCCGAACTTGCCGCCCAGTTGGCCGGCGATTGGTCCGGCCGAGAACCCACGCCGGACGGCGACCCGGACTGGGAAGGCATTTCGGCCGACATGACCGCATGCGCCGACTCGATATCGGCGCGGCAATCGCAGTTCCTAGCCCTGGCGCTGGTGCTGGCCGGCCAAAAGGATCTGGCTTTGTACGAAATCGAGATGGTCGACCAGCAGGTGCCAGCCGAGCAGCAATTGGAATTTCACTTGCTGCGCGGAGTCATCTATTCGATGCACGACTTACAGCACTTGGCGGTGCTGGAAGTGGATAAGATTCCCGAAGATCAACGAGGCGAAAGCGAGCACTTGCTGGCCGGCGTTCACTTGTTCTTGGCCTACATCCACCTAGACGGAAAGGACTATGAAGAGGCCGACCGCGAAATGGTTAAGGCCATGCAAATCTGGCCCAACAATCCCGTCAGCGTCTTCCTCACTGGCGAACGCCTGGCGGCGACCGGCGATTGGGAAGAAGCGGCCAACTCGCTAGAGCAACTGTCGCTCGATTCCGAGCAAGCATGGTTTGCACAACGCATCGCCGAACGGGCGCGCGAGCTCCGCGACTCCAAGGGCGAAGGCCAAACCTTATTGCACGACAAGAAGTTCATGACCGAAGTGGTGTTGCGTTACCTGTGGGTCTCTGCCGAAAAGTCGCCTGCCGCCGCCAAACTGAAACAGAAGGTCGACGACGCCAGGGCGTTTGGCTCTCGCGTCATCGAGCACATCCCGGGCCTGGGCGAGAACGGCGAACAGACCGAGTAAAGGAGGAAAGTTTGGAGATTATGATCCGAGACTGAAAGACTTTCTCTACTGCCCAGAGTTGAAAAGGTGCCAAGCACCAGAATTGGCGCAACCGAGGCAGGATTTCACTTAACGCTGGGATAAAGGACTTAAGTGAACTATTCTTGGCTCATTCTAACTCGCGAGCTTTCGCCGGCCGACTATGAACGAGACTGGGGAGCAGCCCGGCATTCGTGGGAAGACCTTCGATCCCAGTTAGTCGAAGGCGATCAAATATGGGAGTATGAGTGCTCGATTGATGATAGGAATCCGTTCTCGGGAACATGGGGTATTTGTCTCAAACGAGGAGATGACATAATTGCCCATGTAGTAACCAGGCGGATTATTTTCTAGTGAATATGGCATTATGCACCGAGAATCGCCGGTTAGCAGACAGACCACGCGAAGTCCATGACTTCTATTGGCATCATAGTGTTGCACCAGACAACCTTCCGTGTTATCCTCACCGCCAACGGCAGGGGTGTTATTGGGCGGAAGACGTCCCGTTAACAGTTCGGGCTGCCCGATAATCAATTGTTGCATGGCGAAACATGGCGCAATGTCAAACGACTTGATTGAGATAGCGAGTTTTCATTCACCGACCGAGGCGGCAATTGCGCGGAATAGTCTTGAGGATGCCGGTATCCCCGCCTGCCTCGATGGAGAGGCGATGGCGAGTTGGTTTTGGCATTTCGGGTCCGCCATCGGGGGCGTTAGGCTGCTTGTCGGCGAAGAGGATGCCGAACGCGCGGCTGCCATTCTTTCATCTGCTCCAGCAATCGAGGGTGACGCTTCAACCGACCTTGACGATGACTGGCCGGAGGATGCGGATGAGTACGAAGACGAAGCTTCGCCGGAACTGACGCGGGCATATCGGGCCTCGATAATGGGCATGCTCCTTCTTCCGCCGATTCTCAATGTGTATTCGATGTATCTGATATTCCGCCATCGGCTATTTCAACCATGGAATTGGCGAGTCGGCGTGGCACTTTTCGCCAATTCTTGCGTTCTTCTGGCGGCAATCATCATCCTGTCAGTGATCCTACCTCCCCCAACACCGCCGCCAACCTTCCGTGCCCCGGACGGCACGCCCATTGAACCCTTGGTGAACGAGCGAACTATTGTTATTCCGATTGTTCCAGATGATTGAGCCATGCCGTGTGGAGATTTGATATACGTCACATGAAGAAATGGGGGACGGGGGCAATTATTCAGAAATTACGATCGGTCGGTCCGGGTTTAGAAGATTAGGGAGACAAATGGCAGGGGACGCAGTTGGACGGAAAACGTCGGCACATGTTGGTGAAGCTTTTGCTATCCTTCGCTCGCGGTTCGAGCTTCTCCGTTTCGCCGGTCCACGGGCTGCCGCCCGAGGCTAGGGGGCGAGAAGTGATGACGCACATTGCTTTCGTTTTGACTGTATCCTCATCCTCTGTCGCGACAATAGATGTCCGTCTCGACAATAGCCTCGGGCGGAAGCCCGCGGAAAAGGGCAAACCAGGATCAGCGGCGAGCCACGTGCCGGCACGTGGCTCGCGCTGTCCCGATCGAGATTACGGCTTACACTGTTGGCGTATCGTCTCGATCTCGTTCGAGTCGATGCCGAGCGATTCCAGGAACTCTTGGTGGGCGTCGGGTTCGAGGCGTTCGAACTGCTGGTGCCAGTTTTGCATGTCGTCGTCGCTTAGGCCGGCGGCACGCATGATGTCGACCCAACGGTCTTTGGTGATCATGTCGCTCTCCTTTGATGGTTGTCGTTTCTTGCGGCCCTTCGACTGAGCTCCCGGTCGTCGTGCCTTGCGTTTGCCACTCCCACGATGGGACGTCCTAGAAGTGATTTGTTCGAGCAGTAAGACAACCTGTCGTTGCTGCTTTCGTAGTGATTCGATTTCGCGATCAAGCGACTGCAGATGCCGCTGAAGCATGGTCTCGGTGGCTGTGTCGCCGCGGTTGCTTTCGGTGGTCAACTGGCCGATCTGCTTCAGTGGGATGCCCATTTCCCGGTAAGCGCAGATGCGACGCAATCGCTCGACGTCTTCGGTGGAGTAGAGCCGATAGTTTCCACCGCTTCGGTTAGTCGGCCGCAGCAGCCCGATCTTGTCGTAATACAGTAGCGTCGAGCGGCTGAGTCCGACGGTCTTGGCCAGGCGACCGATTGTGTATTCCTTGGTCATATCTACATCTTTCGACGGGTAAAACGCGTGATTTCCATGAAGTATACACTGTGAAGCCGTAGGCGGGTCAAGCGGGCTTTTGGGGGAATGCAGCAAAAAATGCGACGTGCATTCACGCCTTCACACCAACCCGAAGCGCAAGCGAGGTGAGCGAGGCCGGTACACCAACACCGCCAGCGGTTACCAGCATCTCCACTCCTCGCTTGCGCTTCGGGTTAGTGTGAATTGCCCCAGTCAGAAGCGGCTTTCATGCATGTGCCACAAAGCGGCAAGGTGTCGACGCATCTGAACCCGGCGCCACCCAGGACACCCCGACGATGCCCCGCTCACCCCTCGAACCGATATCCGGCCCCGTGGACGGTGCGGATGATTTTCGGTTGTTTTGGCGAAACCTCGATCCGTTTGCGCAATTGCGAGATGTGTTGGTCGAGCGTGCGGCTGTTGGGGAAATAGTCTTCGCCCCAGCAGTGGTTGAAGATGGTGTTGCGGTCGAGCACCTCGCCGCGATGGCCATGGAGCAACTGCAGAAGTTTCACGTCGCGAAGACTCAGCTCGATGGACTGCTCGTCGCGTCGGGCGCGGAGTTCTTGGGGGAAGACTTCCAGGTCGCCCATGTGAAAGGATTTTGGCTCGGTCGACGCGGCGGCCGCGTGGCAGCGGCGCGTTACGGCGCGGATTCGGGCAACGACTTCTTTCACGCCGAACGGCTTGACGATGAAATCGTCGGCGCCCAGTTCAAGGCCGATCACCTTGTCGATCTCTTCCGACTTGGCGCTGATGAAGATGATCGGCACCAGCGGCCGGGTCGCCCGCATTTGCTTGCAGGCGTCGTATCCGCTCAGCTTGGGCATCATGATGTCCAGGCAAACGAAGTCGGGCGGATCGGCCTCGAACAGTTCCAGGGCCGCCTCGCCGTTCTCGGCTTCGATAACCCGATAGCCTTCGCCGCGAAGAATCTCCGCCAGGCCCTCGCGGGTGAATTGATCGTCTTCGGCCAAGAGAACTTTCAAGCGGCACCTCCGTGTTCCGTCTGGGGCGTGTCCAAGGTGACTTCGAACCGCGTACCGCTATCGCTGGGCAACAGCACCACGTCGCCGCCGTGCAGTCGGGCGAGCTTCCGCGCGATCGAGAGCCCGATGCCGGTGCCGGTGGCTCCCTCAATGCGGTCGGAGACCCGGTAGAACGGACGGAAGATCTTCTTTTGAACAGCCGAGGGAATCCCCGGGCCGCGGTCGGCGACCACGATTGTCGTTTGCCGGTCGTCCTGTCGACTGACGATTTTCATGTGCTTGCCCTCGGCGGCGTATTTCTCGACGTTGCTTATCAGGTTGCCGAGTATTTGCTCCAAGGCGTCGGCGTCGAGCATCACGGTATCACCGGCGCCGGCGTCGAAAGCGACTTCGATCTCCTTTTGAGCCAAGCCCGGGCGAAAACGCTCGATCACCGCCGCGATTACCTCGTCCGCGCGGGCGGGCGTCTTGCGAAGCGTTATCTTGTTGCGTCGCTGCCGGGCGAAGGTCAACACGTTGGCTATCAACCGGCTGAGCCGTTGGCTTTCGGTGACGATAACTTGCAGATGGGCCTGCGAAGCGGCCGCTTCTTCGGCGTCGAAATGCTCCAAATCGGTTTCCAGCAGTTCGGCGTACATGCGGATGTTCGTCAGCGGCGTCTTCAACTCGTGCGACACCTGATTGACGAAGTTGACTCGCTGAACGGCCTCGCGCATCTCTCGGGCGTACTCGCGATAGAAGTAAACGGCCACCACGATCAGCCCCAAAGCCACGGCCGCCAGGGCACCGAATAGGTTCCAGTAGGCACTGCGACCGACTGAGGCGAAGCCCTTCTCGTCGGCGAAGTACTCCAACCGCCAAGCGGAGAGCGGATTGCTAAGCGGCATGGCGGCGAGCGACTCGGCCGTTTCCTCCGGCTGGAACGTGCCCCACTGGTAGACAACCTCTCCGGCCGAGTTGACCAGGCGGATGCGCGCCTCGGAGCCGGGACCCTTGCGGAGGTTGATCGCCGGGGCCGTTTCGGGCAATTCGGCGATCAAGTCGGCGATCCACCGCGATCTGGGCAGCAGCACGCCGACCACGTTGCCCGAGGGCAGGCGGTGGTGAAAGATCAGGTTCAGCCCCGGCCCCCAGTAGCGAACGTGCCAGCCATGACCGGCCGGCGATCCCCTTTCTTCCGAACCGCCATTCTGGATCAAGTCCTTATCGACCAGCGTTTGCCGGGCGTGCAAGAGGAACTCGCGTTCGGAGTCGTTCAACTCGCCGGCCGGGTCGGGGTGAAGCAGCCGACCATCGGCATGCAGCACGAACAGCTGCCCAACCTCGGGCCGATCGCGAACGATTTGCCGCAGACTGTCCGGAGTGAAGTCGTCCAGATCGGTCAATTCGAGAAGTTCCCGTTGGCGTTGCTGGAAGTATTTGGCGACGACCAGATCGGCGTCTTCGAGCCGTTTCAGGGCCAGATCGGACAGTTGTTGTTGGACCATCCCCCGCTCCTCGCGCGCGAGCCGCCACCCCAGCCACGCTAGCATGGCCAGCGGCAAGCACACGATGAGCGAAAAGAGGATGATCTGTTTCTTTGCCACGGGTTCTCGCTATTTGTCGTTGGGTGGGTTGAGTGGGGAGGTATGTCCACGTCAACAGCCTGCATCGGGTGCCATGTCCCACGCTTGCGTGG
>Ga0180432_10008359_pt1 | contig 12921 bp, 11 predicted proteins | sample SS_ome_10_FD_132414 | JGI IMG/M metagenome (GOLD analysis project Ga0180432, IMG submission 132414) | Hypersaline lake sediment archaeal communities from the Salton Sea, California, USA - SS_1_MS_2 metaG | ecosystem: Environmental > Aquatic > Non-marine Saline and Alkaline > Hypersaline >...
CTTCCTGGACGAAGACTTGGATGATCCGCATCCCGGAGATCGACTCCTGTAGATAGGCGTTCAGGCGCGCGATCTGTCGGCGCACCTCGCGGTAGGCGGCGCGGACCCGGTTTCGGAACTGCCATGCGGCGAAGACGATGATCGGGAAGAGAGCGAAGATGACGAGGGCAAGCCGCCACTCGAGCCCGAACATGACGATCAGGATGCCGAGGATCAGGAACGCGTCGCGGAAGAGATTCACCAGCATCGAGGTGAACATCTCGTTGATCGCGGCAACGTCATTTGTCACGCGGGTGACGAGTCGCCCGACCGGGTTCCGATCGAAGAAGCGAAGCGGCAATCGGAGGACGTGGGCGAACAACTCGCGCCGCATGTCGTACATCACGCGCTGGCCGGTGTACTGCAGGAGATAGACCTGTAGGATCGTGAAGACGAAGCGCGTGAGGAGGACGACGGCGAAGAGGCCGGCGAGGCGGACGATCCCGGCGATCGCCGATCCACGCAGCCGTTCGACGTCACGTGTCGGAAGGCCGCGGAGGTCCTCCTCGGCGGCGATCCACCCGCCGGGAACCGGGGTGAACGCCTCCGCGTGCCTCGCGACGACCTCGGCGTCGCTCGATCCGGACTCGATCCAGAGGTACCGGTCGTCGGAGAGGATCCCGGCCGTCTCCCAGTCGCGTCGCAGTTCCGGCGGAACGGCCTGCGTCTCGACGAGGTAGCGCCCGTTCCCAAGATCGATCGGCTCCCCATCGGCCGGCGCGGCGTCGAGCTCGACGATGCTGCGCGGGAGGGTCATGAAGCTGTCGATCGCGATCTTGCTGAAGTACGGGATGGCCAGCTGGATTCCGGCAATCACGATCGTCAGCAGGACGCAAACGGTGAAGAGCGCGCGGTAGGGGGTGAGGAAGCGAAGCAGGCGTCGCATCAGGGTGGCGTCGAACGCCTTGCCGAGGATCTCGTCCTCGTGGAAGTGTCCGTTCACGATTTGCCCACCCGCCTTTCCGCCTGCTGAAGGCGCCAGATTCGCTCGTAGATCCCGCCGGCGGCGCACAGCTGCTCGTGCGTTCCCCGTTCGACGATTCGGCCCTTGTCGATCACGATCGTGACGTCGGCGTGCATCATCGCGGAGATTCGATGGGCGACGAGAATGCTGGTTCGCCCGCGGAAGAATTCTCGCAGCTTGCCGAGGATGAACTCCTCGCGTTCCGCGTCGACGGCGGACAACGGGTCGTCGAAGATCACGATTCGCGGATCGAGAAGCAGGGCCCTGGCGATCGCGACGCGCTGCTTCTGGCCGCCGGAAAGGGAGAGTCCCCGTTCTCCGACCGTCGTCTCATAGCCCTCCGGGAAGCCGACGATCTCGTCGTGAACGCCGGCGAGGGTCGCTGCGTCCCTGATCGCCCCGTGCGATGCGTCCGGGACGCCGAACGCGATGTTCTCGGCGATCGAAGCGGAGAAGAGGAACGGGTCTTGCGGAACGAATCCGACGGCCCGACGAAGCTCGTTCAGGTCGACGTCGCGAATGTCGACGCCGCCGATGCAGATCGTCCCGACCGGTGGGTCGAAGACGCGGGGGATCAGGTGTGCCAGCGTGCTCTTCCCGGAACCGGTCAGCCCAACGACGCCGAGCGTCATCCCTTCGTCGATGGTCAGTTGGATGTCCTTGAGCGCCGGTGCCGCGGCTCGGCCGTCGGCCGATGGATAGACGAAGGTCAGGTCACGGATCTCGATGCGCGTTCCGTGCAGGCTTCGCGGTTTCGCCGGGGGGACGATCTCGGGACGTTCGGCGAGGAGGCGGTTGATCCGCCCCAGCGACGCTCGGCCCCGCTGCAGGATGTTGACCGCCCAGCCGATCGAGATCATCGGCCAGATGAGCATCGAGAGGTACTGGGTGAAGGCGACGAAGTCGCCGAGCGAGATCGACGCGCGGACGACGCCGATTCCGCCGATCCAGAGGATGATCGCCAACGATGCGCCGGAGAGGACCTCGATCAACGGGTGGAAGAGCCCGTGAATGCGAACGAGGGCCATGTTCCGGTCGATCTGCAGCTGGTTCGTCCTCGCGAAGTCCGACTCGGTCCCGCCTTCCTGGACGAAGGACTTCAGCACGCGGATCCCCGAGACGGTCTCGCGGACCTTCTCCATCAGCGTCGAGAAGGCGGCTTGGACCGATTCGAAGCGCCGATGGATCACGCGCCCGAACCCGAGCATGACCAAGGTCAGGATCGGCAGGGGCGCGATCGCGTACAGCGTCAGGCGTGGATCGATCGACATCATGATCGCCACCGACACTGGGATCATGAACAGGGGGTCGGCGATGGTGAGCACACCGAACCCGCACGCTCGGGTCACCGCTTCGATGTCGTTGGTGGCGTGAGCCATCAGATCGCCGGTCTTGGTCTCGTTGTAGAACGAGGCGGACAGGCCGAGCAGATGGCCGTAGAGCTTCGCGCGTAGCTCGCGCTCGATCCGCCGCGCGGCACCGATGAAGAAGAACCGCCAGAGGAAGCGGAAGCCCATCACGACGCCGGCGAGGCCGGTGATCATGAGGCCGCTTCGGAGGAGGCCTCCCTCCCCCCGCGCCAGGTTGTCGATCGCTTCACGAATGACCAGCGGGACGAGGATGGTCGCCCCGTTGACAACCATCAGGGCGATGAATCCGGCGAGGATCCTCCTGCGATAGCGCCACAGCCACGTCCGAAGTCGATCCATGGAAGCGTGATCATATCCGACCTTCCGAGGGCCCGAAAGGGATCCTTCGCCCTTCGATGAACGTCGAAACGTCCTTCGGGAGGCACGCAGACTGCATTGGTCCTGGTTCGGCCCGGCGGTATAATCGGCCGGTCCCAAACGACATGCGAGGGGGAGTCGATGTCCCGGATCCGGAAGGCGTTTTTTTTCTGTCTGATTCTATCCTTCGCGTTCCTTGTGTCCGCCCAGAACACGCCGCGGCTGCGCGTCAGCCTGCCCCCGGTCTTGGCTTCGCTCCCGATCGCCTTTGCGGAGGAGTGGGGGCTGTTCGACGAACAGGGAATCGACGTGGAGATCATCGGGTTGACCGACAACCAGTTGCGTAGCGCGGCTCTGGCGACCGGTGACCTCGACCTGGTGATCGAGGACGTAACGCAGTTCATCGTCGACCTTTCCGGCGGACAGCAGTTGCTTGCGACGAGCGCCGCGTACGTTCGTCCCCAGACGGCGAGCATGGATGTCGCCCTCGTCTCCCCCGGCTCGTACAGGTTGAAGACGCTCGAGGATCTGATCGAGGCGAAGTATCTCATCGGGACGCTCTTCAGAAGCGACCACGAGTATCTGCTCGATCAGCTCCTCTCCGGCCAGGTCGAGGATGGGGAGGATTGGCCGCCGTACTCCTACGCGACGGATGTGCTCTTCCTCGCCACGTGGTTCGGCGCGCAGGCGATGCCGGCCGCCGTTCTGCCGGAGCCGTACGTCTCGTACATCGCGACCTATGTGCCGCCGGGCGGGCGGCCGATCGAAGTGGTCACGCTCTCGGATTTCTCCGACTTCGAGACCCTGCCCGACCTGATTGTGCTCCGAGCCGACTACGTCGAGCGGAATCCGGAGACCGTGGTCGCCTTCTACGCCGCGTACGCCGACGCGATCGAACGGATCAACTCGACGCCGCGCGAGGAGCTGATTGAGACCGGCCTCGACGTCGTCCTCCCGCTCTTCTTCCAGGGGGCGAACCCGGAGACCATCGGACAGGACGTCCTCGACGCGATCTCGATCCCGTCGTTCGATCCTCCGACTCAGCTTCCCCGTGAGCTCTACGAGAAGATCCTCGAATGGATGGACGGCAAGGGCTACGCGTTCGTCCGGCCGTCGTACGACGAGGTCGTCGACGGTCAGTTCCTCCCATGATCGAGTTCGACGGCGTGGTCGTCGAGTACGGCCGCGGCCCTCGTGCGACCCGTGCGGTGGACGGGATCGACCTCGTCGTCGAAGAAGGGGAGAGCCTGGCATTGATCGGGCCGTCCGGATGCGGGAAGACGACGCTGTTGTTCGCGGTTGCCGGGCTCTACAAGACGACCGAGGGGTCGATCGAGATCGATGGGGAGTCGGTGCGGGGACCGCGACGTGAGATCGCGCTGATCCTCCAGGATGCGGGTCTCCTTCCGTGGAAGACGGTCTGGGGAAACGCGAATCTGAGCCTGCGACTCCACGGTGAGTACCCCCGGCGGACGGCGGAGGCCGTCCTCGACGAGCTCGGCTTGGCCGAGGCGAAGGGGCGCTTCCCGGCCGAGCTCTCCGAAGGGATGAAGCGCCGCGTCGGTGTGGCCCGTGCGCTGTCGACGTCCCCTTCGGTGATGCTGATGGACGAGCCGCTCGCCTCGCTCGACACGCTGACGAAGGAGCGGATTCAGGACCTCTTCTTGCGCCTGTGGACGCGCCATCGTTTCTCGTTGATCCTGGTCACCCACGACATCGAGGAGGCCGCCTTCCTCGGTCAGCGGATCGCCGTCTTGACCGAGCGCCCTGCTCGAATCAAGTCGATCGTGGCGAATCCGGCGATGGGCGATGCCGAATATCGAGAGACCCCCGAGTTCCTCAACACGGTGAAGAGGTTGCGCGAGGCGATGGAGCAAGGAGCGACGCGATGAGGATGGGGCGCTTCCGGCCGCGCGTTCCCGAACGGTTGCAGCATCCGGGGCCGCTTCGCTACCTCTTGATGTACGCGCTCAGCGCGATCGTCCTCCTGGGGCTCTGGTGGGCGGCGAGTGCTCTGGTGAAGGAGCTGAAGGGAGGGCGCGAATTCCTTCCGAACCCGATCAAAGCGATCGGCGAGATGGTCCGTCTGGCGCGCCTCTGGTTCCCCAACTTCCTGATCAGCGCTTGGCGGCTCGTTCTTGCGATCCTCATCGCCTTCTCGCTCGGCTATCCGCTCGGGCTGCTGATCGGACGCGAACGGCGGCTGGACGAGCTCATCTCGCCGATGATCTACATCGTCTATCCGATTCCGCAAGTGGCGTTCATCCTCGTCCTCTTCCTCATCTTCGGGATCGGAAATCCCGTGAAGGTGGCGATCGTCGCCCTCGCGCTCTTCTTCCAGATCTTGATCTCGGCGCGCGGAGCGGCGAAGAACATCGAGGACACGCACGTGACGAGCGTGCTCTCGGCCGGCGCCTCGCGGTGGCAGGTCTACTGGCACGTCATCCTTCCGGCCACCCTTCCGTCGATCCTCACCAGTTTGCGAGTCTCGATCGGTCTCGGGATGGCCTTCCTCTACATTGCGGAGACCTACGGTACTTTCGACCCGCGGCGGGGCGGGCTCGGTGCCTTCATCCGGGCGAATTCCTACAGCGCCGGTCAGGCGTTCGCCGGGATCCTCGCCATGGCCCTACTCGGGCTGATTCTCTACGTAGCCATCGATCTGATCGAGCGGCTCCTCTGTCGGTGGAAGTACACGGGCCGACGATCGTCTTGATGCCCTTTCCTGCGAGCGCTACCATCCTTTCATGAAGCTTGTTCGGATCTACGTCGTCGCCAACGCGACGAAACCGCACGCGCTGCAGGCACTCGCCGATCTGAAGCTCTGGTGCCAGGCCCGAGGGATCGATCTCGTGCACGTCGACGATTCTCCTCCGAAGGATGCAGAGGGGGCGATCGTCCTCACGCTCGGAGGAGACGGGACGGTGATCCGCGCCGCCACCCTCTTCGAGCGGGCGGCGATCCCGATCCTCGGGATCAACGTCGGCAGCCTCGGGTTCCTGACGCAGGGTCCGCTCGAGAGGCTGACGGACGCCCTCGAACATGTCTTGGAGAACCGGTTCACGATCGAAGAGCGAATGCGGTTGACGTACGAAGCGGGCGAGGTCCGTGGGACGGTGCTCAACGACCTCGTCGTCACCGATGTCGCGCCGTCGCGGTTCTGCGAGTTGACGCTCTCGTGGGGGGACGGCCACGCCGCCGAGTATCCCGGCGACGGACTGATTGTCGCGACGGCGACCGGTTCGACGGCCTACAGTCTGTCGGCCGGCGGCCCGGTCGTCGTCCCGCCGGCGGCCTGCATTCTCGTAACGCCGCACGCTGCCCATCGCCTCGGGCTTCGACCGATCCTCTTCCCGCCGGGGGAGGTCTTGTACGTCATGGCGAAGACGCCGGCCCAGCTCGTTGCCGATGGAGATCCGGTCGGGCGACTCGATGTCGGAGACCGTGTTTCGATCCGCCGATTCGAGAATCCGACGCGGCTGATCCGGCTGAGCGATGCGGCGTCGTTCTTCGCGGTTCTCGACGAGAAGCTAAACTGGCCGGGAACCTAGCACGCACGGAGCGCCCTCGATGCAGAGTCTGTAAGCCGTTTCAGACCTTTCGCCGGCTCGGGCGCGGTCGTATAATCGCGCCGCACATCGCACGATCCAGGGGGTGAAAGCGATGGTCGAGAAGGGTACATATCGAGTGAAGAGCGGGCTTGCCGAGATGCTCAAGGGTGGCGTCATTATGGACGTCACGACGGCCGAGCAGGCGCAGATCGCCGAGGAGGCGGGAGCGGTCGCCGTCATGGCCCTCGAACGCGTACCGGCTGACATCCGTGCCCAGGGCGGCGTCGCTCGGATGGCCGACCCGACGAAGGTGAAGGAGATCCTGTCCGCCGTCTCGATCCCCGTGATGGCGAAGGTGCGCATCGGCCATTTCGTCGAAGCGCAAATCCTGGAGGCCCTTGAGGTCGACTACATCGATGAGTCGGAAGTGCTCACCCCCGCCGATCCCGACTTCCATATCGACAAATGGAGCTTCACGGTCCCGTTCGTCTGCGGAGCGCGCGATCTCGGAGAAGCCTGCCGACGGATCGCCGAGGGTGCGGCAATGATCCGCACGAAGGGCGAGCCGGGGACCGGCAACGTCGTCGAGGCGGTCCGGCACATGCGGCTGGTGAACGAGCAGATTCGCGCGGTGATCAACGCGCCCGAGTCCGAGTTGATGACACTCGCAAAGGACCTCGGAGCACCGTACGGGATCCTGCGAGCGATTCGTGACGCCGGGAGGTTGCCGGTCGTCAACTTCGCCGCCGGAGGCATCGCGACGCCGGCCGACGCAGCCATGATGATGCAGCTTGGCTGCGACGGTATCTTCGTGGGAAGTGGCGTCTTCAAGTCATCCGAGCCGGCGAAGCGCGCCCGAGCGATCGTTCAGGCGACGACGCACTTCGCCGATCCGAAGGTCGTGGCCGAGGTCTCCGAAGGGCTCGGCGAGGCGATGGCCGGAACGGCGATCGAGGAGATCCCCGAGCACGAGTTGATGCAGACGCGGGGGAAATGACGGTCGGCGTCCTCGGCCTTCAGGGGGCCGTCCGCGAGCACGTAGCGCATCTGGGGCGACTCGGTGTCGCATCGCGTGTCGTGAAGCGCCTCGAAGAGTTCGATGGCCTCGACGGGCTGATCCTCCCCGGGGGAGAATCGACAGCGATGATCCTGCTGGCCGAGCGTGGCATCCTCGACCGACTCCGAGCGCTGGCCGACGAAGGACTTCCGATGTTCGGCACGTGCGCGGGGATGATCCTCCTGGCGAAGGAGGCCGAGGGGCGAGCTCAGACGTGTATCGGGGCGATCGACATCACGGTATCGCGGAACGCGTCCGGCCGGCAGGTCGACAGCTTCGAGACGACGCTCGACGTCGACGGAATCGGCGACGACGTTCCCGCGGTCTTCATCCGTGCGCCGTATGTGACCCGGTTGGGCGAGGGTGTTCATGCGATGGCGCGTCACGATGGGTTCGTCGTTATGGCGAAAGAGGGGAGCGTGCTTGTGGCGAGCTTCCATCCGGAATTGACGGAGGACCTTCGGGTCCACCGATACTTCATCGAGGAATTGGTCAAGTAAGGAGGAGGGAAGATGAAGCGAATCGCAATCAATGGATTCGGGCGGATCGGACGTGCGTTCTTCAGGTTGGCGTTCGGACACGACGAGATCGAGATCGTGGCGGTGAACGACCCGTTCATCTCGGCCGAGATGGCGCGGTACTTGGTGATGTACGACTCCGTCTACGGTCGGTACGACAAGAAGGTCGTCGCGACCGAGAAGGGCTTCGACGTCGACGGCGTGTCGGTTCCGCTCTTGACGGTCAAGGAGCCGAACGAGCTTCCTTGGGGCGAGAAGAAGGTCGATCTCGTGATCGAATCGACCGGGGTCTTCCGTGCGTACAGCGGGCCGAAGGGAGCGTCGCGTCACATCGAAGCCGGGGCGGCCAGGATATTGCAGACCGTCCCCCCGAAGGGCGAAGGGGCCGAGCGGATTCCGCAGATCGTCTACGGCGTCAACCACAAGTCGATCGGAGCGGACGCGACCGTGATCTCGGCGGCGTCGTGCACGACGAACTCGCTCGTTCCGGTCATGCACGTTCTCGAGAAGGAGTTTGGAATCGAGAGGGCCTTCCTGTCGACGGTCCATGGGTACACGGCCGATCAGCGGCTGGTCGACGCGGCACACAGCTCGACCACGCGAAGCCGCGCCGCTGCGATCAACGTCATTCCGACGACGACCGGAGCGGCGAGCGCGACGACGAAGGTCATTCCCTCGCTCGCCGGGAAGATGGACGGGATCGCCTTCCGCGTTCCGGTGGCGACCGGATCGGTCAGCGACATCACGGTCGAAACGATGCGCCCGGTCACCGTCGACGAAGTGAATGAAGCGCTCAGACGCTACGCCGACGGGGAGCTTCAGGGGATCCTCGGAATCGCTGAGGATCCGATGGTCTCGTCTGACATCATCGGCGATGTGCGCCCGAGCGTCGTCGATCCGACGCTGACGCATGTGGTCGACGGGCGGATGCTGAAGGTCGTCGCCTTCTATGACAACGAGTGGGGGTACACGAACCAGCTTCTGCGCGTGGTCCTGGCTCTCTAGGGTTCTCGGTCGGGTCGCGGAGGGCGTCATCGCCCTCCTCTACCCGCCTGAGTGCGTCGCCTGTGGGCGGCCGCTCTCGAATCCCGGGATCCTCTGTTCCGTCTGCGCAGCCAGTCTGGAGGAGCCGTCCGGACGGCGCTGTGCCGTCTGTGGTACCGATCTGGACGACCCGGCGCTCGATCTGTGCCTGGCGTGCGGGACGCGAGACCGAGGCTTCGATCATGTCGTTGCCCTCGGGCCGTACGACGCCCTCTGGGGCCGGCTCGTACGGGCGTTCAAGTTCGATCGGGAGCCGGCCGTCGGGCGCTGGCTCGGGGAGCGCCTCGCTGAGGCGGCCGAGCGTGATGGGATGGCGGAAGCGGTCGATTGGGTCACGTTCGTCCCGATGACGAACGGCGAGCGACGGGCCCGCGGCTTCAACCAGGCCCGGACCCTGGCCGGCCACGTGGCACGAAGGCTCGGCCTTCCCCTTCGGCGCACACTCGTCAAGGTCCGATCGACGTCCGATCAGGCTGCCCTCTCCGCGTCGGTTCGACGGGACAACTTGCGAGGGGCCTTCCGAGCGATACCATCGAGGAACGTGCGTGTCCTTCTGATCGATGACATCTGCACGACGGGGTCTACGGCGGAGGCCTGCGCCAGAGCGCTGCGCAGCGAGGGAGCTGCGTCGGTGAGCGTGCTGGTCGTCGCTCGAGCATGAGCGAGGAGGTCGAATGAACATCGCGTCGATCTGTCTCGGCCCCCTCGGAACGAACTGCTACCTCGTCGAGGAGAGTGGCCAACGGGTTCTGATCGATCCTGCCGAGGACTCTGCCGCCCTTCACGCGTTCGTCGGCAGCCGACGGATCGACGCGATCATCAACACCCACGGCCACTTCGACCACGTCGGCGGCGACTGGGCCTTTCCGGACACTCCAGTGAAGATCCACCCGGCCGACCTTTCTCTCCTCAAGGCGACGCATCCGGAGCCGCCGGGAACGATCGAGGGTCTCGCGGAAGGCGACCGGGTTCTCGACGGCCTGACGGTCTTTCACACGCCTGGCCACTCGCCGGGGAGCATCGTTCTCATCGGAGAAGGGATCCTCTTCGTCGGAGACCTTCTCTTCGCCGGGTCGATCGGTCGGGTCGATCTCCCGGGCGGCTCGCCGAACGATATGTTCAGTTCCCTTCGGCGGATCGTCGCCCTCCCGGGCGACTACACCGTCTATCCGGGGCACGGAGAGACGACGATGCTCGATCTCGAGCGACAGCGGAATCCTTTCCTGGTCGGGATCGGTGATCGATCGTGAGCTCCCGTGCCGACATCGCCGCAATCAAGGAGCGAATCGACGTCATCTCGGTGATCTCCCGCTACGTCTCCTTGAAGAAGGCCGGCTCGAGCTACAAGGGGAAGTGCCCGTTCCATAAGGACGATACCCCGTCGTTCGTCGTGAGTGCCGAGAAGGGGCTTTGGCACTGCTTCGGCTGCGGCGAGGGGGGCGACATCATCGGCTTCCTGATGAAGATCGAGCACATCTCGTTCCTCGATGCGGCGAAGCGGTTGGCGGCGGAGGCGGGGGTCGACTTCGAAGCCGGGAGCGAAGATGGAGAGCGCGAGCGGCTCCGATCGGCCATGAACGCCGCGGCCGAGCACTTCTTCGCGAACCTCCGAAATGAGGCGACGGGAAAGCGATCGCGCGAGTACTTGATCGGGCGAGGGTACAAAGAGGACGTCTGGGAGCGGTTCGGGCTCGGGTACGCGACGGCCGGGTGGGACGGGCTGAAGCGGGCGCTCGGTCCGCGGTTCGGCGAGGACCGCCTGGTCGAGCTCGGTCTGCTCGTGCGCGGCGAGAAGGGGACCTACGATCGGTTCCGGGATCGAACGATCTTCGCCGTCTTCGATCTGTCCGACCGGCCGATCGCCTTCGGGGGACGGGCGTTCGAAGGAGAGCCGAAGTACTTGAACTCGTCGACGACGCCGCTCTTCGACAAGGGAAGAACCCTCTACGGCCTCTCCTGGGCGCGCTCGGCCTGTGCAGAGACGCGGCGTGCCGTCCTGGTCGAGGGCTACACCGACGTCCTGACGCTTCACACGGCGGGGCTGACGAACGCGGTGGCGAGCATGGGCACGGCGCTGACCCAAGGACAGGCCGATCTTCTCAGTCGCTTCGCAGATGAGGTGGTGATCGTCTACGATCGGGACGCCGCGGGAAGTGCAGCGGCGTTACGGGGGATGCGGATCCTCGGCAACAGCGGCCTGGCGGTTCGGATCGCCCGCCTTCCGGAGGGGGAGGATCCGGACAGCGTCGTCCGGAGCGGCGGAGCGGATGCGATGCGGGAGGCGCTCGATCGGGCCGTCCCGTTCTACCGCTTCTACGCGGAAGAGCTTCGATCGAGGTCCGACCCGTCGTCGATCGGCGGAAAAGAGCGCATCCTGGAGGAGGCACGCGAATTCGCGGCCGACGTGCGAAGTCTTCCCCTTCGTCAGGCGCTTGCCGCCGAGTTGGCCGACCTGCTCGACCTGCCGAGCGAGCAGATCCTCAAGGAGATCTCGCGCCGATCGAGGCGGGCCGTCGAGCGCGCGACCGTCCTGCCGACCGCACGGCGAGCCCCGGAGGAGGATCTTCTCGTTCTTCTGCTTCGCGGAGATGTGCAATGGAAGCAAGTTGCAGGCGTTCTCTCGCCGGAGGAGTTCAGCGAGGAGAATCGGCCGATCGCAGAAGCCCTGGCGGAAACGGCAGAAAACCCTACCATATCGGAGCTGATGGAGCGACTGGACGGGGAATCGGCGCGACGCGTGAGCCAATACGCACTGGCGTCCGTGCAGTTCGACGACATAGAGAGAGCGAAGGATGACGCCCTTCGGAAGCTTGTGACGCTCCCATCGATCGAGCGGCGGATCCGGGAACTCGACGAGGAGCTTGTCGTAAGTCAAGAGAAGGAGAACTGGGACCGCTACAACGAGCTCACGCTCAAGCGTGTCGCCCTTGTCAACGAGAAGCTGGCGCGAAAGGGGACGCATGGGAACGAAGACTAACGGGCGCCAAGAGAGGGAAGAGCAGTCCAAGCGCCGGGCGGCGAAGGCCGCAACCGAGGAGAAGAAGCCGGCGGCCGATGAGACCAAGGATCTCGACTCCGTGCCCGACGAGGATCTCACCGGGGACGAAGATCTCGCCGGCGACGACGACGATCTGACCGATCCGGAGGACCTGATCGGCGACGATGGCTCCGACGAGTCGGACGATGCCGACGAGACGACCGTCGTCACCTTCACGCGGCGGAGCCGGTCGCAGACGTGGATCAACCCCGAGGCGTCGAAGCGACGCGAGGATCCGGTCAAGACCTATCTCCGCGAGATCGGGAAAGTCCCGCTGTTGACCAAAGAGGGCGAGGTCGAGCTGGCGATGGCGATGGAGATTGGGGCCTTCGCCGAGCTGACCCTGGCCACGCTCTCCAGCGAGGAGGCGGCGAAGCGCTTGCGCTCTCGGAAGAACAAGCCGAGCGAGAAGGAACGCGAGGAGCTCGAGGACCTCGTCGAGAAGGGGGAAGAGGCGGCCGAGCTCCTCGGGACGGCATCGTTCGAGGAGAAGCTCAGGGATGATCTTCCCGCGACACGCGATCCGGACGAACTGAAGGCGCTCGTCCGCGCCGGGCGGGCGGCGCGCGATCGGCTGACCATCTCGAATCTGCGGCTCGTCGTCTCGATCGCGAAGCGCTACATGAACCGCGGCCTCTCCTTCCTCGACCTGATCCAGGAAGGGAACATGGGCCTGATGAAGGCGGTCGAGAAGTTCGATTACACCCGTGGGTACAAGTTCTCGACCTACGCGACATGGTGGATACGCCAGGCGATCACCCGCGCGATTGCGGACCAGTCGAGGACGATCCGCGTCCCGGTTCACATGATCGAGACCGTTCGAGAGCTGAACCGGGTGAAGCGCGAGTACATCCAGTCACGCGGTTCGGCCCCGACGCTCGAGGACCTCCCCGAGCTGACGGGCATGTCGATCGACAAGAACAAGAAGGTGGAAAGCGTCTCCCAGTACACCGCGTCGCTCGAGCGTCCGATCGGCAAAGAGGA
>Ga0180432_10008361_pt1 | contig 12918 bp, 12 predicted proteins | sample SS_ome_10_FD_132414 | JGI IMG/M metagenome (GOLD analysis project Ga0180432, IMG submission 132414) | Hypersaline lake sediment archaeal communities from the Salton Sea, California, USA - SS_1_MS_2 metaG | ecosystem: Environmental > Aquatic > Non-marine Saline and Alkaline > Hypersaline >...
CGATATGCCGGTCGGTCCGACGGCCGCGGCGCGCGGCCCCGACGATATCGTCAACCGACTGCGGCTGGGCCTTGCGCCGCTGGCCGGGTACCGCAATCATGACGGGTTGTTGGTGAGCAACGGGACCGACGTCATGTACGAACATTCCGAGACCTGGGACTGGGTATCCGGTGAAACTGCGGTACTGCAGTTCGTGACGGTGCACAAGGTGGTCGATGCCAAGATCACTCGGTGGAAGGACTACTGGGACTTCGGCGCTCTGCTCAACCACGCCCCGGCGGATTGGATGGAGCAACTCCAGTCCGGGGACATGTCCTGGATGTTCGACGCGACGGGGCTGATCTGAGGACTCATGGCGGCAGTCGGTAGAGCCGTGCGGCGTTATCGCGGCCGATCAATCCGGCAACCCGCAGGGCGTCATCGATGCACCATTGCGAGCGGTCGACGAATCCGCTGAGCACCTCGGCGATACCGTCCCGCCACAGCCGCGACCCGAGGTAGTGCAGCTCGGGCGGCCCGAAGGCATCCGAGGAGTAGAGGATTTTGCGGAACGGAGCCAGTTCCAGGCTGCTGCCGAGGAACGCGGCGGCCCGCGCGCCGAGGTGATTCGTGCTCAGTCCGATGTCCAGATAAACATTGTTGAAGGCCTGGGCCAGGTAGCCGGCTTCCCGTTCATACGGGTAGCAGTGCAGTAAGACGATCGGGGTTTCCCCGGATTCCCGCAGCAGGTCCAGCAGATACATCGGGTTGGTGCGGTGCAGATGGCAGTCCCGGTCGCCCAGTCCGACGTGGAATTGCAGCGGTTTGCCCAGTCGCAGTGCCTGGTGGATTCCGAAGCGGAGCAGCACTCGGTCGGCCAGCCGCGTGGCACCGTTGTCCCGCCAGCGCCGGGCGGCGATCGCCACTTCGGGTTCCGTCGGTTCGGACAGGTCGCCCGGGAAACCACCCCGATATGCCAGCACGGTCTTCGTCGCGATCGCCGACGCAGCCCGGCCGGTGAGGATTTCGCGAAAGTTGGCCGCATAGTCGCCGGGCCGCGCGGCTGCCTGTTCGGCGATCTGCTCGAGCCGGAGGATCTCGTGAGCCAGAGCACCCGAAGCTCCGGCTATCTCCGGCGGCCCAGCCACGCCGGGCAGGCCGGTATCGACAAGCCAGTCACTCACCCCGGCGGCCGGCAGGAAGATCCGGGCCAACTCCGCCTCGGTGAAGGTGCTGCGCCGCTCCCAGTAGGCCTGCGGTCCGGCATGCGCCTCGAGCCCGATCAGCGTCGCGCAGTGGGTGCGCAGCGCAAATCCGAGTTGGGTGTCGAAACCGGAGTCGAAACCCGCCAGTGGCTCGGTGTTCGCCTCGTTGAGACCGTTCTCGAACCGCACCCGGTCCACACCTGATCGCCAGTATCCGTGGACATGGTTATCGATCAGCGTGAGCTGGCCGACGTGCTCGTCGAGCAACGGACGGACCGTCACAGACTCCAGGCCATCCGGAACCTCTCGGTGAGTTCCTCGGCAGTCAGTCCCGCGTAGTGCTGTTGCTCGTACCGGCGCACAGCCACCAGCGCATCGACAACGGGATCGCCGAGAATACCTCGCAGCCGGGCTGAATCATTCAGGGCAACAATGGAATCCGCCTGCTCCCCGGACAGCTGCAGCACGCCGGATGCAGCTCTTTCGGCCGGTGAGAGGGAATCCGGATCGACGGTGACCTCAGCTGGCAGGACGGTACCGCGCTCGATTCCGTCGAGGGCCAGGCCCAGGATCGCAGCACTGGCCAGATACGGGTTGGCGGAGGGATCGACGACCTTCACCTCGACGTGGGCACCGTGCGGATTTCCGTGGGTGAGGGGCAGGAATCGCACCGCGGCCTCTCTGTTCTCGGTGCCCCAGCAGCCGTAGGCGCCGGCCCAGTTGCCAGGACGCATTCGCAGCCCGGACACTATTGAGCCGGCGAAGATCAGTTGCGCATCGGCCAGTCCCGCGAGGATCCCGCCGATTGCCGCCGCGCCCTCGGGAGTGATTCCGTGCGGACCGTGTCCGGCCGAGAACAGCGGGGTGTGTTGCCGTAGCAACGAGAAGTGCTGGTGGGCGCCGGACCCGGCACTGCCGGCGAACGGCACCGGCGAGAAGCTCACTCGCATGCCGTGGTGGCGAGCCACCCGGGCGATGACGATCCGGGCCAGCACGAGTTGATCCGCGGCCGCGACCGGGGATGCCGGCGTCAGCGACACCTCGAACTGATTAATGCCGTATTCCGGGTGGAACTGCTCGACGGCGACCCCGGCGACGGCCATGGCCGACAGGACATCACGGACGAAGCCCTCGTGCTCCAGAACACCGGCCAGCCCGTACTGGGCCCACAGCTCGCCGGGGAGCCGGTTGCCGCCCGGATCGACCAGAATGAACTCGACCTCGTGGCCGATCAGCGCCAGCATCCCCGCCTGTTCGAGACGGTCTTCGATCCGTCCCAGCGTTCCCCGGGTACAGGCGAGCACCGGAGCGCCGTCCTGGTCGAAAAATGACGCGGGACCCCAGGCCAGCCCGCCGCCGATGACGCGCATCGCGTGCCGGTCGATCCGCAGCCGTTCGTCTCCCACCACGCTGATCGATTCGGTGAAGGCAATCCCGGCGCGGTCGATGGCGAAGCCGTGCCAGGTCGGACTCGCACCGAGGCCGGGATCGGCGAAGCGATCCAGAGCGTCCGCGGCGACCACCTTGGCCAGGGTCAGCCCGGCCGGATTGACGACCGTGCCGATGACGACCTCGTGGCCCGGGCCCGTCGGCGGTGCCCTCACGCCCGGCTCGGCAAGGTGATTGTGCAGGCCTGTCCCATGTCCAGGGTGCGCAGCATGCGCCCCATACCGAGCCACATCGCACAGGAGATTGCCAGGTCGGCCAGCAGCTCGTCGGAGAAGTGCCTCCGGCAGCGTTGCCAGAACTCGTCATCCTCGCGCAGTTCGCTGTGGCCGGTGGCGAATCGGTGCGCGAACTCGGCGGCTAGTCGTTCGGTTTCGGAGTATCCCGGCCAGGTGCGCCACTGCGCCGCATGCGTGTAGAGATCCTCGTCGACTCCCGCGGCGAGCCCGTCGGCATCGCGGGTGTTGACACAAACCGCGCATTCGTTGTCGAGGGCGATCACGATCCGGGCGATCTCGCGGACCCGCAACGGCAGCCGGTTGCGGGCGTAGACGGCGCCACTGAACGCCGTCATGGACGCTCCCAGATCGGGCGACAGGGCGATCCACCCCGACACGTCATCGTCGGCGAAATCCCCGATTCGGCTCATCAGCCGATGGTAGTTGCCACGTCCGGGCTATCGCTCAGGCCGGCGGACGGGACACGCACTGCGCGCTGTACAGCTCCTCGCCGAGTCGGTCCATCAGCTGGAGTTGAGTTTCCAGATAGTCGATGTGCTCTTCCTCGTCGGCCAGGATCTCCTCGAACAGGATCGCGGTGGTGCTGTCGTGCTTGTCCCGGCACATCGCGATACCCGGCTTCAATCGGGCCACCACCTCGTGCTCGATGGCGAGATCGCTCTCGAACTGCTCACGCAGTGTCTGGCCGATCCGCAGCGACCCGATTCGCTGATAGTTCGGCAATCCGTCCAGAAGCAGGATCCGGTCGGTGATCTTCTCGGCGTGCACCATCTCCTCGAACGACTCGGCCCGGGTGTGCTTGGCCAGTTCGGTATAGCCCCAGCTCTCCTGCATCTTCGAATGCAGGAAGTACTGGTTGATGGCGGTCAGTTCACTGGTCAGCTGCTCGTTGAGCAGCCGGAGAACATCGGGGTCGCCCTGCAATGTCCGCTCCTCTTGTCTCTGGTTGTGTTTGTCTCTGGTTGTGTTTGTCTCTGGTTGAGTTTGTCTCTGGTCGTCCCTAACCACAGTAGTGCGAAGTCGTGGGCAGCCGGTGCCCAACTCGTACCGAACCATTCCCGTGACTGTAGGATATCCTTAGTAAGGTTAGACTGACCTATTCTATTTGAGGTTTCGGAGGGCTCTGGATGTTCGTGTGCCTATGCGCCGGCGCCACCTGCAAGATGGTCAGCGATGCGATCGCCCGCGGCGCCTCGACATCCAAGCAGGTTGCCCTCGCCTGCGGCGCAGGCCTGGATTGCGGCCGGTGTCTGCGCAACGTTAAAGTGATCGTCGACGCGGCACGGGAAGAGGATCAAGCCGCCTGCGCCATCAGCCGGGCCGGTTGAACTCAGCGAGCGCAGCGGCGTTGGCCTGCGCACCCATCAGTTCCGCGAAATAGCCGTCCTCGAGGTCCCGTGCCGTCGCGACACCGGCCCGGGCCGGCGCGGCAATGCTCTCTTTGACGGCGATCAGACTCGCGATGGGTTTGGACGCGAGCACCTCCGCGTGCCACCGGACCTCCGCTCCCAGATCGCCGGCGTCACACACCTTCCAGACCAGGCCCATCCGCAACGCCTCCTCGGCGCCCACCCACTCCGAGGACATCAGCAGCCAGGCCGCGTTCTGCCGGCCGACCAGTTGGGGCAACAGATACGACGATGCCGCCTCCGGTGCGACTCCCAGGCTGGTGAAAGGGCACTTCAGCCGCGCCGTGATGGCCATGAAGGACAGGTCGGCGTAGCCCAGAATGGTGGCGCCGATACCCAGGCCGATTCCGTTGACCGCGCAGATGAGGGGTTTGGGAAAGCTGTTCAACGCATCGATCAGCCCGGGAAATCCGTACGTTCCAGGGGTGAACGCCGGATCGGTGAGGCGGGCCTGCATCTCGGTGAGGTCCTGGCCGGCGCTGAACGCCCGGCCTGCGCCGGTGAGCACCACGACGGAGACCTCCGGGTCGACGGCGGCAGCGTTCAGCGCCCCGGCAGTGGCGTCGTACAGCGCCTCATTGAAGGCGTTGAGGGCATCCGGTCGATTGAGGGTCAGCGTGCGGACCCGGCTGTCGTCGGCGATGAGCAGCGTCATATCGGCCAGCTTAGGTGTGCAGGTCGGTGAACGGACTCCGGAAGACATACCGACCGGTGGGCACCGTGTCGATGTTCTCGTTGGCCCCGAATGCCGATGTGCTGGCGATCATCTGGCCCATTCGGGCGGCCAGATCGGCGTCGTCGGAAGCTCCGAAGAACGCGTGCAGGCTGTGCACAGACTCGATCGGGAACAATTCCTCGACGATGCCCGACACCGATGGCGCATCCGGGGTGAGCGCACGCACCACGTAGTTCTGGACGTAGCCGAATGTCGACTGGGTGGCGATGGCCACCGGGGTGTGGTCGCGCTGCCAGCGATTCAGCCATGTCGTTTCATCGAGATCCGCCGGGCGGCGCAGCAGCGCGATGTTGGACAGGCCGGGTAGCCGCTCTCCCGGTTCCGAGCGCGGCGGATTCAACGGAACCGACTCGGTGACCAGGTAGGCGGCCAGGGACGGCGCCTCCGGCGCCAGCAGGTCCAGCGCGGCCCACAGCTGCTCGCCGTAACTCTGCTGGGTCCACAGGGTGGCCAGGGCCTGCACCGGCGGGTCCAGCGCCGTCAACGTCATCAGCGAGTCGCGAACCGGGGCGTCGCGCACGTTGATCGTCACCCCGGGCAGGTCCAGATCGAGCAGGGCGGCAGCCACCGGTCCGCACAGCCGGGCGACGAACGCATCGTCGGCGGCCGGCGCCCGCAGGGCCACGATCACCTTCTCCACGACATCCGCCCTAGTCCCGCAGCCAGCGCGGGGTGATGAAGACACCCTCGGCCTCGACCGTCATACCCTCGGCGTCGGCGATATGGCCGGTGCAGTAGGTCTTGGCGCCCTCGGTGCGGGTGCGGACGGCCTCGACCCGCAACGGGCCGAGCCGGGTGGCTCGCAGGTAGCGCACGGTGATGCTGCCGGTGAAACGCGGCTTCCGGTCAGGGCTGGCCGCCTCCCCCAGCAGGTGGTCGAGGATCAACGCCGACACCCCGCCGTGGACATGGCCGGGTGGGCCCTCATAGGCGGCGCCGAGATGGAAGTCGGCCGTCACCCGTCCCGATTCGTCGCGTCTTGTCAGCACCGGAGGAGCCGCGGCGTTGCGAATCCCGATGACGGCGTTTCCCCACCCCAGGCTCTCCCCCGCGATCGTGTGCCGCACCCCGAACGAGCCCGGCATCTGACGCTCACGCAGTCGCGCCGCGGCAGCATCGACGAGTTCTCTGACGTCGGCGACGGTTTGAGCATCGGCCTCGCTGCGGATGGTCGCATCGACCAGTCCGCGGACCGACTCCGCAAGCGGCTCGTAAATCCCACGCAATCGGGCTACGTCATCGGCTGACCAGTCTTCGACGGTGAACTCCAACACAGCTGAACTAGAACACGGTGCCCGCGGCGGTGTCCACGGGCCCGCCCGCTGCGTAGAGTGCGCAAGCGTGCCGGACTGGGTGCGCCACGTGATCTGGTGGCAGGTTTACCCACTGGGTTTCGTCGGCGCTTTCCCCGCCGATATCGCACCCGTGGTGGGTGAACACCGGCTGTCCCGGATCATCGACTGGCTGGACCACGCCATCGGACTCGGAGCCTCGGGGATCGCACTGGGTCCGATCTTCGCCTCCCGAACCCACGGATACGACACCACCGACCACTACCGGGTAGACCCACGACTGGGCGACGACGCCGATTTCGACCGACTTGTCACCGAGTCGCACCGTCGCGGCCTTCGGGTGCTGCTCGACGGGGTGTTCAACCACGTCGGAACCGAATTCCCCCGGTACCGGGACGCGGTCGATCGTGATGATCCGAAAGCCGCGACCTGGTTCCGGGAACGACCGGGGCATTACCCCGCCTTCGAGACCTTCGAGGGTCACGACGAACTGGTCACCTTCGACCATCGCAGCCCGGCGGTCATCGACTACACCGTCGACGTCATGACGCACTGGCTCGGCCGCGGCGCCGACGGCTGGCGTCTGGACGCCGCTTATGCCGTGCCCGAGGAGTTCTGGGCGCAGGTGTTGCCCCGGGTCCGGCAGGCGCACCCGGAATGCTGGTTCGTCGCGGAGGTCATCCACGGGGACTACAGCACATTTGCGGCGGGTTCCGGCGTCGACTCGGTAACTCAGTACGAATTGTGGAAGGCAATCTGGAGCAGCCTCAACGACGGCAACTTCCACGAACTGGACTGGGCACTGCAACGTCACAACGGCTTCCTGGACACCTTCACCCCACTGACCTTCGTCGGGAACCACGACGTCACCAGGATCGCCAGCAAGGTGCACCGCCCCGAGCACGTCGGCCACGCACTGGTTCTACTGTTCACCGTCGGCGGGATTCCCAGCGTCTACGCCGGCGACGAACTCGGCTACCGGGCGGTCAAGGAGGACCGCGCCGGCGGAGACGACGCCGTCCGCCCGGAATTCACCACTCCGCCGGCCGATCTGGAAGGCGACGCCGGTGACACGCTTGCGCTGCATAGCTATCTGATCGGGCTACGCCGTCGCCATCCCTGGTTGTACGAGGCGCGCACCGAGGCCCTGCACCTGGACAACCGCGGCTATATCTACGCGGTCCATGCGGTCCACGCGGCGCAAGAGAACCGCCGCGGCGATGACACCCTGCTGGTCGCACTCAACATCGGCGACGCCCCGCTGGCGCTGCCCGTCGAGGACCTGACCGGCCGACCGGCGGAGCTCATCGCCGGGTCCGGAGCACCGCCGCGCGAAGTGGTCAGCCGGACGGTGGTTGCGCCGCACGGCTGGTTGATTCTCGCGCCGCGCTGAGTATTCGGGCCACCGGCACCGGTTACCCTCGCGGTGACCAACCGAAAGGACCGCGATGCCGGGACCGCCCGAGACCGCCGAACCAGCTGAAACCGCGGCAACCACCGAACCTGCGGAAACCGCAGCGCCGGAGTCGCGGACTGCACTGGCCGATCGGCTCCGAAGCCGCCGGGCCAAGCGCAGCCTGCTCGAGCGGGTAAGCATCCAGTCGAAGCTGATGCTGATGCTGGTCACGACAATCATTCTGGCCACCGCGGTCACCGGCGGAATCGGGTTCGAGTCCGGTCGCAGCTCGCTGCGTGCCGAAGTGTTCGAGCGGCTCACCGGTATCCGGCAGGCACAGGCCCGGGTAATGGAGCTGGGACTGCAGGACATCAGCGGGTCCCTGGTGACCTTCTCACACGGCCAAACGGTGGCGGAGGCGCTGGAGGCGTTCAACGTCGGTTTCAACAAACTGAGCGACGCCACCATCACCCCCGCCCAGAACAAGTCGATCATCGACTTCTACAACCAGCGATTCACCGACACCGGAGACAGTCGCCTCGACGTCAGCGCACTACTGCCGACCTCAGCGGCGGCGCGTTACCTACAGGCCAATTACACCGTGCCGATCCAGAGCGCGAGCGCAGCCGGAGACAGGACCGGGGACCCTGCCGGGGACGCCGCCGCGGACCCGGCGAAAAGCACGGAAAAAGCCGCGGAGAGCCCCCCGGAAAACGCCGCGGGCAAAGCCGGGAACGCGACGGCCCTCATCGACGACGCCGGTGAGAACGCTGTGGAAAACGGCGCAGGCCGCGCATGGTCGGCCGCTAACGAACGCTACAACGGCTATTTCGCGGAGATCGTCGCCCGGATGGGTTTCCAGGACGCCTTACTCGTCAATACGGAAGGCGATGTGGTCTACAGCACCAAGAAGGGGGTCGAACTCGGGATCAACATCCTCACCGGCCCCTACCGGGGAGAGGGCAACCTGCCGGATGCTTTCCGCAAGGCGATGACCTCAATAGACACCGACTACGTGGATATCACCGACTTCGCGGAGTACCTGCCAGCCGGGCAGCCCACGGCCTGGATGCTGGTTCCGGTCGGGCCGCCCGGCCGTGCCAGCGGAGTCATGGTGGTCCAGTACCCGTCCTCGATCATCACCGGACTGGTTACCGACAACCGCGGGTGGGAGCAGGCCGGGATGGGGCGAACCGGGGAGACTTTCCTCGTCGGCGATGACGACCTGATGCGCTCGGACTCCCGGCTGTTTCTCACCGATCAGGATGCCTATCGGCGCGATGTCATCGCCAATGGCACCCCGGCCGCCACCGCCGACCGCGCTATCAAACAGGGCACGACCGTGTTGATCCAGCCGGTTGGTACCAAGGCCGCCGACGCCGCGCAGCGCGGCCAGACCGGCACCTTGATCGCAACCGACTATCTGGGCCGCCGCGCCCTGCAGGCCTACGCACCGCTCAGCCTCAACGGGTTGGACTGGGTGATCGTCTCCTCTATCAACTCTGAGGAGGCCTTCGCCCCCGAGCGCAACTTCACCCAGCGCCTGGTGCGGTCTACCGCAATCATCATCTTCATCACCTGCCTCGCGGCCATGGTCTGGTCCAGGTTGTTCGTCCGTCCCATCAAGCGGCTTGAGACCGGCGTTCAACAGATCAGCACCGGCGATTACAACGTGTCTGTACCGGTGAACTCCAAAGACGAGTTCGGCGACCTCACTGTTGCGTTCAACGAGATGAGTCGCACTCTGGCAGTCAAGGACCAACTGCTGACCGAACAGCGTCAGGAGAACGACAAGCTGCTGCGTTCACTGATGCCGCAGAATATTGCCGACCGCTACCGCGGCGGCGAGGAAACCATCGCCGCCGGGCACCAGGACGCCACCGTGATCTTCGCCGATCTGATCGGCCTGGACGAGATCGCGGGCGGCCTCGATCCCGAGCCGTCATTGGAAATCATCAACAAGTTGGTACGCCAATTCGACGCGGCGGCCGAAACCCACGGTGTGGAGCGGGTGCGGAACACCCACAACGGATATCTGGCCAGCTGCGGGCTGACGGTGCCGCGGCTGGACAACATCAATCGCACTGTCAGTTTCGCCGCGGACATGCAGCACATCGTCAATCGGTTCAACACCGAGACCGGCAATCGAATCCAGCTCCGGGCCGGCATCGACACCGGGACGATCACCAGCGGTCTGGTGGGCCGCGCGGGGCTGGTCTACGACCTGTGGGGCAGAGCGGTCCAGGTGGCTTCCAGGATGCGCAGTGGAACAACCCAACCGGGTGTCTACGTCACCGAGAAGGTCTACGAGGCCACCCGTGACACCTGGCCGTATACCGCGGGCGGCACCATCACCGTAGGTGAAGGCCAACAGCCGACCTGGCGCCTGGCGGAGGACAGCCAGTGAACGTTCTGTCCGCCCCCTGGTTCTACTGGTCAGTGATCATCGCGCTCGGCCTACCGACGGCTCTGGTGACTCTGACGGAGCTGCAAAACGCTCTGCACCGGCGGGGCAGTTTCCTGGCCAAACCCGTAGGCCTGCTGCGGACCTTCGTCGTTCCGCTGGGCGCTCTGCTGTTGCTACTGGTGCAGACCACCTCGATTTCGTTGGAAACCAACGGAATCCGGATCCTGGCAACGGTGCTGGGGATTCTGGTGCTGATCATGGTCCTGTCCGGAGTCAGCGGCACCGTGTTCGAAAGCGCGCCGGAGGGCAGTTGGCGCCGCCGGATGCCATCCATCTTCATCGATGTAGCGCGATTCGGCATCATCGCCACCGGAGTGGCGATGATCTTCGCCTACGTATGGGGCGCCAATGTCGGTGGCCTCTTCACGGCGCTGGGCATCAGCTCCATCGTCCTGGGCCTGACCCTGCAGAACTCGGTGGGCCAGATCATCTCCGGACTACTGCTGTTGTTCGAGCAGCCATTCCAGCTGGGCGACTGGGTGAAGACCACCTCGGCACGCGGGCAGGTAGTCGAAGTCAATTGGCGGGCAACTCATATCGACACCGGAAGCGGATTGGAGATCATTCCTAACTCGGTGCTGGCCGGCCAGGCATTCGCCAATCTCAGTCGACCGGCCGGCAGCCACACCATAACCGTGGACGCCACGTTCGCCGGGACTGATGCCCCCGATACCGTCTGCGCGCTTCTCGTCGCGGTCGCCGCCGACCTTCCGCAGCTGCGTCCGGACGGAAACCCGACCGCCAATGCGACCACCAGTACCGCTTACAGCGTAGCGATTCCCTTGCGCTCCCCCTCCGACGATGTCGCCGCGCGGTCCACCTTCCAAAGGTGGCTCTGGTACGCATCCCGTCGCGCTGGTCTACGACTCGACGCCATCGAGGACGATTTCTCTACGGCGGCCAGGCGCGCTGAGGCACTTCGCGCGATCACCCCGGTATTGCGAGCCAGCAGCACTGACGCCGAAGTACTTCTGCCCAAAGTCCGGGTCGTCCGCTACGGCGCCGACGAGGTGCTGCAGCACAGCGGTGAAGTGCCCGGGGAAATGTCCTTCGTGATCAACGGCCGGGTGCGCCTGATCGTCGCCGGCCCGGACGGCGAGATCGTCCCTGTCACCACCCTGCATCAGGGTGACTTCATCGGCCAGACCACCCTCATACGAGAACCCGCGCACGGTAGCGCGTACGCCCTCGATGAGGTCACCGTTCTGCAGATCGAGAGAGATGCATTGGAACAGCTGGTATTCCGCAAGCCCGCGCTGCTGCAGGACCTCAGCCGCGCGATCGATGATCGCCGAAACCGGATCTGTGAGATAGCGGACGGCACGCAGCCCGTAGCCGACTCCAACGCCAATTAACCTCCGGTCAGCGGCGTTTCGACGCGTGACCTGATCGTTGCCCAACTGCGACTTGGCACACCGCATCGTGTACCCGCCGTCGGCTGACGTCAGTGTTTGACTACCGACACACAGCGATGACGCTGACGTGGAAAGACGAAAGGTGATGGGAGTCGTCATGAAATTGGTCGAGAAGTTGCGAGGTAAGTGGTTGCGCCGCACGGCCGCAGCCGTCGCCGCCGCAGCCTGCCTGCCCGGCCTGATCGGGACCGCCGGGGGTTCGGCGACCGCGTCGGCGTTCTCACGGCCCGGGCTTCCGGTGCTCTATCTGGACGTACCATCGCAGTCGATGGGGCGCAATATCCGCGTCCAGTTCCAGGGAGGCGGGCCGCATGCGGTCTTTCTGATGGACGGCCTCCGCGCCCAGGACGACTACAGCGGCTGGGATATCAACACCCCGGCCTTCGAGTGGTTCCTGGATTCGGGCCTGTCGACGGTCATGCCGGTGGGCGGCCAGTCCAGCTTCTACACCGACTGGTACCAGCCGTCACAGGGCAACGGCCAGAACTACACCTACAAGTGGGAAACGTTCATGAACCGGGAACTGCCGGCCTACCTGCAGGCGAATCACGGAATCGATCCAAACGGCAATGCGGTGGTGGGTATTTCGATGGCGGGCAGCTCGGCGCTGACCTATGCGATCTACTATCCGCAGAAATACACCTACGCGGCCTCGCTGTCCGGCTTCCTCAATCCCTCCGAGGGATGGTGGCCAATGCTGATCGGTCTGGCGATGAACGACGCCGGCGGCTTCAATGCGCAAAGCATGTGGGGTCCATCCTCGGACCCGGCGTGGCGGCGCAATGACCCGATGATCAACGTCAACCAGTTGGTCGCGAATAACACCCGCATCTGGATCTACTGCGGGACGGGTACCCCGTCGGATCTCGACACCTCCGGCGGCGGCGGCAACCTGATGGCCGCGCAGTTCCTCGAAGGATTCACTCTGCGCACCAACAAGACGTTCATGGACAACTATCTGGCCGCCGGCGGCAGGAACGGCGTGTTCAACTTCCCGACCAACGGCACCCACAGCTGGGGATACTGGGGCTCTCAGCTCCAGGCGATGATCCCCGATATGCAACGGGTTCTCGGCGCTACCCCATCCGGCGCCTGAGTCTCCGTTAACCAGCAGGCCTGTCGCCCCGCCTGGGCGGCAGGCCTGCTGCATATGTCGGGCTGGGGCTGCGTGTGCCCCCGGTAGTTCGACTGAGGGCGGGCTGGAGCGGCGAGGCTAGGGCGTGTCTCCCGAATTGGCAGTGCCGACGCGGGCGTGGATGACAGCGCAGGCCAGTAGCACCCCGCCGAGGTAGGTCAGGGCGTATTTGTCATACCGAGTGGCGATTCCGCGCCAC
>Ga0180432_10008363_pt1 | contig 12915 bp, 9 predicted proteins | sample SS_ome_10_FD_132414 | JGI IMG/M metagenome (GOLD analysis project Ga0180432, IMG submission 132414) | Hypersaline lake sediment archaeal communities from the Salton Sea, California, USA - SS_1_MS_2 metaG | ecosystem: Environmental > Aquatic > Non-marine Saline and Alkaline > Hypersaline >...
AATTTCGGTAAAAATCTGGGTCAGGTCCTGATTATTCATACCGCAGGCGCTACTGAGGTGGACAAGGAGAGGAAAGTGGGTAAGGTTTCCATCAATCTTCGTGTGATCAATGGTAATCTTAACACGATTTTCCCAGTCATCAAGCCACCTGGCAGTCCCGTTGTCGCTGCTGGACTGTGTCTGTACGACTCTTCCCAGACCATCAAAATAGTCGCTCCGCCACAAGTAATCGTCTTCCGCGACTTTGGTAAGCGCCTTGAGGTGCTGCTGGTTGAGAGTGCCCCAGTTGTTGTACTGGTATTCAATACTCGGGCTGGTTGTGGAATCTCCCGGCTTGATTACCTTAATCAGACGTTTGAATGTGTCGTACTTATAAGTTGTTACCTGACCGTTCAGGTCCGTTATGCTTAGCAGGTTTTCCGTACCAGGGTCATAGGTATAGCTTTCAGAGAGCCCACCAATGGGGTAATTCTTGGTTTGTGGATAGGTATGGTAAATAGTCTCATATGTCCAGGTGGTGGTGTTGCCGTTGGGGTCTTGTTCAGTAAGTTTATTGCCGTAAGTGTCATAGGTGAAGTAGCTGCTTACTGATTCTGTCGCATTTTCCTTTTGCTCAAGGCGGGTAAGATTTCCTTCGGTGGGCGGCGTTGTCAGCGAGGTGTTATTACCATCATAGTAGTAGAGCGTCTCTTTCTTGAGGTTAGCGCCTCCCACGTCTCCGGTAGTGGTAGCATAGACTCTCTCCCGGGCGGGATTACTCAGTATATTGTCATCTGTATTGGGGTAGTAAACACGGTGGATAGTAGCGTTATCACTATCGGTTGAAATGTCTCCGTCAAGATATTCGGTTATAATGTTGTCGTAGTTATCATATTCGTACCGGGTACGGGAGGTCTTGGCACCAACGGTTTCCTCCATTTTATCCAGCTGGACTACCCAATTTTGGTATGTCCGTACGCCGTCGAACTTCACAACACGCTCTTGGCCAGTGTAGTCATCAGCCCCATAAACATAGTCGTCGTTTGACACGGCTACGCCGTGGGGATCCCTGAGTCCCTCGGAATCTTGGTACCATGATCCTCCAAAGGTGGTAATGTAATTACCACTTGCATCAAAACTCATTATATATTCGCCGGTGCCTGTGGCATCGGCAACATAGACATAGCCATCCTTTGACACCGCCACGCCACGGGGGTCATCAAGATATGAGCCTCCAAAGGCGCCTTTATAATTACCATTGGCATCAAACTTCACTATATATTCGCCAGTGCCTGTGGCATCGGCAACATAGACATAGTCGTCCTTTGACACCGCCACACCACGGGGATCATTAAGATATGATCCTCCAAAGGCGCCTTTATAATTACCATTGGCATCAAACTTCACAATACGACCATCATTGCCCGGGACGTCGCTCACGTAAACAGCGCCATACTTTGATATGGCAATACCGTACGGGCTTTCCAGTCCGTTATAATACCCTGACCAAGACTCTCCAAAGGTGGTGATGTAATTACCATCGGCATCAAAACACACGACACGCTCGGCATTAGAATGATCATCAACTACATAGACGTACCCGTCGTTTGATACTGCAACACCACGTGGATTGTCGAGCCCATAGTAATCTCCCGACCACGATGTTCCAAACTGGTCAATGTAATTACCAGCGGCATCGAACACTACCACGCGTTCACTGGTGCTCGTGCCATCAGCATCATCGGCGACATAGATATAACCATAGCCTGTTTCGGCAACACCTTGTGGACTTTTGAGCCCCCAGTAATCTTGGTACCACGATACCCCGAACTGACCAATATACTCACAGTTATAGTCCGTCATCTGGCTCGTTATGTCCCATGACCAGTCAAAGGTCTGTTCTTTTAGTAACGTTTGACCGCTGTTATACCACTGTATTTGATATTCCTTGCCAGTGAGCTTTTCCGCATCCTTACCACCTACCGTACCTGTGGTATAGAACCAGTGCTTGGTATAATTGCTAGCGGCATCGGTCTCTTGAATTTCACCGAACCCTCGATATTCCGCCTCCCACTTTTCTCCAAAGTACTTTGGGCCATTGGAGTAGCTATAAGTATAAGTCTGATTAGTACCAATCCCGCTGTCAATCATTTTGGTTGCTACCACCTCTCTTGTCCAGATGTCGGTGGCAGAAGTGTCCGGAATTTGGGTGTAGGAGAAGCTTATCTCGCCGCCATAGCCACTATCTATAGCAGTAAGATGCGGCCAGTTAAGGGAAGCGGGATTCCCGGGATTCCCTGAATACCCACCCGTTGTGCTATCCCGAAAATAGGTTTGTAAATCCTGATATGTAAATGACATTTCAGGCAGCTGGGAACTACCGTCAGCACCAAACTCGGTGATGGATGTAAGGGTATGCTTGCCGGAATAATAAGTCCCACCATAATCCGAGGTAAATACTCTTTCTGTCGTGTTATAGGCGAAGGTATATTTCCTGAGCAAAGTGCCGTTTACCTTTATTTCAATGGCATCAAGTTTACGATTTTCCACGGATTTGGGCGCGGGATATATTGGATTATCCTTTCTCAGTGGGCCATAACTACCGGACTCATCCCAACTCGAAATAAAGTGTACTTCAATTTTATTATCGCCATATTTTAAATATTCAGGATAAGCTGAACGTACCGAATTATTGTAGATATCGCGCACATAGGTGACTGTCGCTTCATTGCCTTTGGTATCTCGTATTAAGTTAAGGCCCCAGCGATAATAATTAGTGCTATCATAGTACTGCTGCGAATCCGCGGTCCCACCAAACCTGTAATAAACCCCTTCTCTATCCCGCATCTCCCATGTGTTGCCACTGCGGGTTATCTTATAAAACTGCTCTGGCACGGTGTGGTAGTCTACTCTGTCAAACGTTTCAAGCTTATAGGATGCGTTATTCAAATCAAGGTAATATTGACCCTCAGTTGCCTCATACGTGATTCTCGCAAGATGCAGGGTCCACCCAATGCCAACCCAGGAACCGACGGAGCGTTTATTCTTCATCTCATCAGCAACACCGCTGTTGTAGTTGAGCGTCAAGCTAGGCTGAAATCCACCCGGTCCGGGCGGCAATTCAATTGGATAATTAAAAATAGTAGTTCCAGAGTGCAAGTCCACCTGAGCTGCCATTACCCGGCCAGGTCCAACGATGGCAGGATTAGCTTGTTCCCCGTAATAACTGAAGTGGTCGATGCTTGCCGTGAGAATTCTCTGATTAGAATCGTACTTACTGCTGGGTACAGGCACCCACTGTCGGCTCTTTTCGTCGATATAGTATAATCGCAAAGAATCAATATCCAGTCCTATCAATTCCTCAGGAGTATGCTGTATAGAAATTTCGAGTTCCTTATTGAATTGACTAAACTTTTCACCGGAATCAGCAATACGGGCATTGAGCTCAAACAGATTGATTATCTTCATTCCGGTTGATTCCCATGGGGCATGCTCGGCTAGCTCGACCTCCACCGGTGCCGCTACCGCATCTTTAGGGATGTTTAGCCTGACCATACTGCTAGGAGATATAACTTCAAATTCTTGGTCAGGACTTACTAAGACAGTCACTTTCCGTATTATTGGAGTCTCGGGGGTAATGTTCTCGCTTGGAGGCGGTAATTCAAGGGTGATATTATCGCTTGGAGGTGGTATTTCTGGGGTAATGTTCTCGCTTGGAGGGGGTATTTCGGGAGTGATGTTGTCACTTTGAGCTTGTACTTCAGGTGCTATATTGGGATACAGGGCAACGATCAGGATAAGTATCAGTAGAATATTGGTCAGAGGATAAAGCCATGAGCCTTTGGGTAAAATCTTGTATCTCTTCATAAACCACCTCTTTACAGCAGGTTTTGAAGACTCCTTTTGGCCCGCTATGTTTTACCTAACTATAAGTTTGTATGAGAACATTATATGAACGCTCGCGTAATGTTATAATTTGTGTTATTATATTTGTACCAAACTGTTTTGTCAATACTTGAAATACAGCAAATATTTTGAAAAATCTTGAGAAAAATTGAGTTTGGGTAAACACGACTACGGACGCGCTGAGTTCTAGTCGGTGCTCTCTCTTACCCCAACAACCTTAGAGGCGTTGACAGGAATTGGTCCATCTTTTAAGACATAAGATGGATTGTGCATACACAAATAACATTTTGGCTTGTATTCTATTTATAACACCTTACCGGTACCAGTGAGACACCATAATCTGGATGGGGAGCTTAGACTGCCTCTACAATCAGACTGCCTGCCGGACCTCAGGTGGCCCGATCAGGGAAATTGGAGTCCTAGAGAAGAATCCCCGTATCAATGAAGCAAGCGCGGGCTGAGGGCCCGGTCGATGTTCACCGAGCTTGAATATTTTTTAAGTAGATGACATTGATCAGGAGTATTATCATCAACCTCAGCCGTACATTAGCCATCAGGTGCGTTGCCAGGATAATCAGGCCAAGCCCGGCGACAGCTTCAGCTTCGACAGTACTCTGGATGGTTTAGAGAACTTTGAGATGCGCGTTTTCTTGAATGGTGATATGCCCGCCATTATTTTTGAGCCAACAGATCTGGTCTGGATTCCCATGGCCATCTGTCAGCGGGCTTGCCATCCGGAATGCCAAATGGTGAAAGCGAGGTTGCAGAAGGTAGCTGTCTTCATGAGATACCATAGTAGCCATACCAAAAGTGGCCGGTTAGACGGAGTCACGCCAGCCTAATCTTCTAAGTCTCTGATTGGTGGAATATTATTAGCATATCTGATATGAAATTTCAGTAAAAATGGGTAAATATAAGGTTTATATATGCTTCAATGTGTTAAATTAACGATGTTTCGAAGGGACTGAATCTGGTATTACTGCATTAATGGGATAGATGTCTTAACATATTTTGTCCAATGGTTCGTGTCAATCCCCTGACATGAAAACAGTTTGAAGAGACTGTAATTCAATTAGCTCTGATTACAGCGACTCCAATGCTTCTTCCATCCAGGTGACCTGCCCCCAGTAGTGATACCACCTGTTAAGTCGTAATTAGCATAGCCTCAGGAGCCGGAGGCCGGTATCCCAAAGAACTGTGCGGTCGTACATGATTATATTCCCTTCGCCACTGCTCTATCAATACCTTCGCTTCTTCAAGCGTAGTGAAGATTTCCCGGTTCAACAACTCATCTCGCACCTTGCCGTTAAATGATTCGATATAACCATTCTCCCAGGGACTACCAGGTTCAAAATAGAGTGTCTTGACCCCTATATTGCTTAACCACTTTCTAATGGCTTTCGCGGTAAACTCCGGGCCATTATCAGACCGAATATGTGCCGGAATCCCGCGGAGGATAAATAGCTCAAACAATTTGTCTATCACGTCCTGTGAAGTTATCTTTCTCTTCACCAGTATCGCCAGGCATTCTCTCGAGTATTCGTCGATTATATTTAATATTTTGAAGGCCCTACCATCGGCCGTACGGTCTATCATGAAATCGTAACTCCAGACATGGTCCTTATAGTCCGGCCTGAGACGGATGCATGAGCCATCATTAAGCCATAATCTGCCTCTCTTGGGTTGCTTCTTTGGCACCTTGAGCCCTTCCTTTCTCCAGATCCTGGCTACCCTCTTATGATTTACCTGCCAGCCTTCCTGTTTTAACATAGCAGTAATCCTCCGGTATCCGTACCTGCCATACCTGGCCGCCAGGGTAATGATATCACCGGTCAGCTGTTCCTCATCCGATGGAAGCGACAGGTTACGACGCTGGGTAGCCCTGGCTTGCTCCAGTACTTTGGCATGCCCGCCTTTCCGAGACCGACAACGATTGGGTAATGTGTCTGATCATATTACGTCTCTTGGACGGGCTTAGCAGTTTCCCCGTGAGGCTTCTTTGAGTATCGAATTATCCAGAGAGAGGTCGGCAACCAGCTTCTTGAGACGAGCATTCTCTTTCTCAAGATCCTTAAGTCTCTTCGCCTGCTCTATCCGCATGCCGCCATACTCTTTGCGCCAACGATAGTAGGTCTGTTCGGTGACACCGAGCTGCTTGCTGGCTTCGGCGATGCTGGCTCCCTGACTGACATGAATCTCAGCTTCTCTTAGTTTATTGATGATTTGCTCATAACTTCTGAATCTTCTACAGGTATGGTTCCGGTTATTTCCACGTTTGAGTCGTCTATCCAGATTTTGATGTTCAGCATATCCAGCGCAAGACGCTTAATATTAAAATCCAGGTCGGTCAGTTTTTCACGGATCATTTGAATATACTCTTCCATTTTTGGCAAACTGACAGCGGCTTCACGGCCTGCCTGTATTTGAGCTTCAAGCGCTGCTTTCCGTGACTTCAAGCTATTCCGACTCTCGTTAATACGCTGATTCTCGGCAACAATTGTTTCCTCGGGAAAGCCTTTGAGCGCCCATTGTAGTAATTGCTTCTGCTCACGGTCAAGTGCCCTCAGTTGTTTCTCAACCAGCTGCAATTCAGGTTCCATTGTGTCAATATTATCGGCATCATCACGCTGCTTTTCCATTGCGGTAATAATGAAATCCGGATTGTCCAGGACGGCCTCTATTTTCTCCCAGGCTAAGGCTTCAATCTTGTCTGCCCGCCAATTCTTGTTTGCACAGCGATTGACAGGCGCGGTTATCCGCAGCTTACCGGGACAGCGATAATATCTGATTTTACGATCCACATGCCCACAGTAGGCATGCCCGCACTGTCGGCAATACAAATGGCCTCTCAGCAGGTATTGCTGTTTCGTATTGCGTTTTGACTTCTCGTGATTCAACTGGAGTTGTGTTTGTGCTGCTTCAAACAACTCCTCTGTAATGATAGCTGGGGTAGCGCCCAGTATCTCTATCCATTCGCTTTGTGGCTTGCGTCGACTTGTACCTTGAACAAAGGTAAATGCATATGTTCTGCCTGTATATGCCGGGTTCTTTATAATTTCAATAACTGAGCTTCTGTTCCAATACCGACTACGCTTGGTAGGCGCATGTAGATCCCTTAGTCGGTATGTGATAGCATTTGTAGACAACCCTTCATCAACTAGCCATTTAAAAATTTGCCTCACCCAATATGCTTCTGTTTTATTGACAACGCGCTTCTTGGAAGTTCTATCGTAGTCATACCCATAGAGTCTGGCAAACCCTCCATGTGGTATTTTCCCTTCCAATGCCCTAGCCTTTTTACCACGCAAGGTTCGCTCTCTTATCTTCTCAGTTTCTAACTTTGAAGCATAGCCGCGAATATAGGTTATCAGCTTGCCAAGTTCCGAATTGTCCACGTCTTCGGTAACTGTTTCAAGTGCGACACGATGCTTTTCAATCTCCTGGGTAAGTATCACCCCATGCCCAGGGTCACGCGTAAGACGATCAAGACTATATACCACTACCACATCAATTTGCTCAGCCCTTACCAGTTCCCTCAGCTTGTCCAGTTCTGGCCGTTCAAGAGATAGCCCGCTATATTTCTCACTGAAGCGATAGGACGCGTTATAGTCCTTGCCTTGGCAGTATGCAACACAACTTTCTAGCTGTGTCTGTAAACTCGTGCCTTCGCGCTCTTGGTTATCCGTACTTACTCTGCAATAGATAGCTGCTTTCATGGATTTTTTACCTTTTCATTAAGTAAAATTTCAAATTCCTTCTGGTCTTTTACGTTACTACTTTTTATCGCGAAAAAAGTATGACTTGAAACATACAATACATATTTTCCTGCTATAAAACGCCATTTAACAAAGGTGTCCCAATTCAATTCTTCTTTTCCATGCGGAGTTGTGACTAGAACAACATTATCGTTAAATTCAAATTGCATGGGCAAAAAAAACTTGCTATTCTCTTTTGAATTAGTGAAATGGTTAATACTGAACCAGTAGAACACAACAAAAAAAACAACAAATATAAACCAAATGATTAAGATTAAGTAATTATTTGCTAAAGCTACTAAGAGATATGCAAATATCAACCAAATAAACAATAATGCAAAGAAGATGCGAATTGCCACGCTTTTTAATGCTATTGATACATTTAATTTTGCATAGTCCTTTTTAGTCATTGTTGAATCTATTATCATTCCACTATTCCCCTTCTACTTAAACGTATTCAAATAGGGCCAAGGTAGACTCAAAATTAAAGTGCTCGATATATTTCCCGCCTATGCCCGACACGCACAATGGTAACAAGGCTTTCCTTATCATCAATAGCGTAGACTATCCGGTAGTCACCTTGCCGTATCCGCCACAAGCCGGTACTTTTCACCTTTTCAATACCTCTTCGGCCTTGGGGTCTGCGACAAGTCTTTTATAGCTTCAATGACTGCCTGAAAATCAGACTTGGGCAACTTGTCCAGTGCTTTTGCTTCCAGTGCTTCCTGCGTGGGGGCTTCCCACTCAGGCTGTATCTCTGGTCTTATACTCATTATTCGCCTCCTGATCTATTTCACTTGTCATAATACTACCAAGTATTATATTGTCAAGTCGCAGATATAGTATTAATATTTTTTATTATTATTTTAGTATCGCCAGCATGTCCTTAAACTTACCGGCCATAAGCCCCGGTATCTTAGGCTTAATATGCTTTTGCCATGCCCTTAGCTCAGCCTCAAACTGGCTCGCCATAGGCAAGTCGCGCCTGGCAGCTTCCAACCAGCCCCGGCCTCGATCTGTTAGCTGGTATTCATAAGTACCTACTCCAAATTTATAGGATAACCGGCGTTTAACATATTCCCACATTACCCACCTGGACAGTAACCTTGATATTGAATGATATCGTAACCCTGCTAACAGGATTAGTTCTCGTGAAGTCACCCAATCCCGGTGTTCAAGACTGGCAAACGCCTTGTACTTTGCCATACCGTACTTACCCTGGCGATCCTTTAGACTTCTAGCCATATTAGCACCCCCTTTGCCACCGCCCGGCGGCCAGTATACTATATTTATATAGGAGAATAGCATTCATTGCGCACACAACAGTAATATATATACTGAATGTCTATCTGCCTGAAAATAGGTATTAACTTCTTTGTCTTTTATCCCCCCCGCTAGTGTCTGTGTCATTGGTCCCCCCGCAAGATTCCTTTATTATTTGCTTGTGCGCGAGTGTCCGCCTTTATAGTCCCTTACCCTTAATGTCTCTGACCTTAACCCTGGCTGTCCTGATATTCTTTGAAAGCTTGCTGTATCATAGGGATAGATACCCTGATTTGATACAGTTCCCAGAATATCTGTGGCAGCCTGGAGATATTGGTAACCAGTTGCTGGCGAAGTTTGATCTTTGACTCCTCATGATCAAATTGATATCTGCCAGAATGCTCACGGCGATTGAAATTCCAAGTACCTCCACTTACCCATACCGCATGAGTTAACCCGTCAGCGATAAAGCCCGCTTCCGTTCGGTAAAACTCTCCAGTTTCTCTTGATGTAACACCCCAAGTCGTATCAAGGAAGCGTTCCGGCTTCTCAGGACATGATCTGAATATCACCTGCCTTTCTGGATGCGGCCTGGAATTAACCTGTTGAAAATTGCTAACTTCTACTTCCAACCACTGGCCGCTACTAGCGTGATACCATGATACGGAATACCTCAAGCGTTCCTTATCAATCTCCGCCTGGTGTTGCCACTCAGCCGCTGCTACTGACACTTTCTGCGCCTCTATATCATCGTTAAATTGCTTCCTAATGCCTCGTTGTACCATAATGTCACCACCTTAGAATCGTTCCATTAATAATTCCCGCTACGGTAAGTCCGTTTACCTTCAGGACTTTATAGATATATGCCCGGCTGCATCTTAGTTCATAAGCCGCGCCTTGTACGCTCTTACAAACTCGCAACGCGTCATAAACATTAATGAGTGGTATATTCAACGATTTCCGTCCTAAACCATTCACTACTACCGATTTACCACAATGGGGACACTGGACTAGCATTGTTCACTGCCTTTGTGGTTCAGGTAATGGTCTGAGTACCGGATTTTCATCGGCTAACCTCAAAACAGAATTTTTTGCTTTTTTACTACCATTTCACACTCTCTTAGCTTTGCTTTACATACCACCATTTCACTACCATTACGCACACCACTTGGCCGCCACTTCACTATCAATGGTGGTGTTTTACCACCACTTGGCAGTAATATTTTTAGCTTCAGTTCGTGCGTAAGTGGTAGTATGGTAGTAGTGGTAGCAGTGCCACGCATGCTTAGATGGCCTCCAACATACGTTTTTTACCTTCGTAATGGTTTTTAATCATTCCTACTTTGAGTAATGGTTCTATGGTCGCCTCTAATTCTTTACCAGATAAGTTCAAATTGTGGTAAACATCGCGGTATGGAACAGGCCTACCAGTGCTTTTAAGATATTCATATACCCGCGTTTCGTCCTTTTTCCCTCTGGATTCTCCGAAGTTAGCAAACACCTGAGTAACACTTGCTTCCAGGTAATTACCTACCGTAATAGCAGCTTCCAAGTGGTCTTTTGATATAGTCTCAGACATGGTATCCGCCGCATAGAGCAAAGCTATCTTCCATATAAAGTTTTGGACGCGCTCAATAAGTGTGGGTATCAGGCCGGATTGCTGGCAGTGTGGGTAATAGGTAGTGTCATAATATTCTTTGAAAAGTGCTCGTGCCTCATTGGATTTTGTTATCTCTCCATTAGGCACGCTGTCAGTCCAGTCACGAATTTGGTTCAGTTCCTGTACCAGCTTGTCACGCATGTCCTGGTCTACTTTTTGTGGGTCTGCCATTGGCGCCTTTGGCTGTCCGGTAAAATAGCACCACCTATTAGCGAAGCCGCCGTATATGTCGCGCTCGGTAAGCGCCTTTTGAAGCCAGTCCTGCGTTGTCCCTGCCATGATGGATAGAAAAGGCTCTCGCGCTGGCTTTACATCCTTTTGGTGTACCGGCGGATTGACCAGGTCTGGGCAATCGTAAATCGCGGTTAATTCAGGAATGATGTTACCGAGCGATTGTTGACCTGCTTTTGCGAATAATGAGAGTAGCTCTGAAAGTTGTATCAGCCTAACCTTGCTTTCACCGGATAGCTCGTCAAGAAGTCCCTCATAACTGCGAATTCCCCATGTTATCTTGAATGACGGACTACTCTCATCATCTGAATATGCGTGTAGTCTTTCCAGTATATCTCTCCCCGGCTTTAAGGAAGTGTCCTTACGTGACGCTCCACTCCGACCCACCAGACAAGTATAGAAGTTTGGAAATTGCCTGCCGGCGTGGTAAACATGCAGTCGGCGTCCTATGGTACATCCAAAGACTTGCAGGAAAACGGCATAGTGGAAAGCGTCCGCTGCCTCGGTAGTAGGTGACACCATGTCCAGATAGTCTTTAAATAAGCCCCGCCATACGATAGCCGGCAGTTCCAGGCCGGTCGGTATACTTGGCTTGGCAAGCGTCTTTTCGGTAATTGTTATCTCTGGCATGACTGTTCACCCGTGAGTAAGTCATCGAGCCCTTTAAAGTGGCTATCCCAATCCGCCTCAAAAGTGCGTATACCGCACCTAATAAGACAAGCCGTTAGCGCTTCACTGTGTAGCTTCACAGTTGGATTGCAAATCTTGTCCATGTCAAAGGCGATAATGGCTCTCTTTGGCTTCAGTTCCCGCATTATCGGAATCACGCCGGGCCAGTTCCCGACACCGGCCACTGCAAGCACCAAACGGCCTAGCTTCAAAGCCACTATATCAGCCTTAAGTGGCCCTTCAGTAATCCAGACTTCGCCGTTAGTAGATGCTGTTCCCGCTACGTGTACCGGCACACCTGGCGAACACCCTGCGTTGAATCCTCTGCTGGATAGCCACTTATACCGTCCGCCCTCTGTATTGTCGCAACGTATCTGAAGCCCGGCTATCCGTTTCCTGGTATCTCTCACTGGAATAGCTATGCCTACCGGCCCGGCTAACTGCCAGTGTTCGGCTTCCAGGTAGAACCCTGGCACACCGACTAGTCTGATACCCTTAGCCTGAAGCAATGTTACCAGCTCGCGGCGTCCGTTTTGTGGTAATGTCCTGTAACCTAAGCTGTCTATCCGTGTGTCCGTTAATCCTCTATACCGTAGGTTCTCGCAGTGTGCCTCGGATAGTGATAGCTCTGATAACAAGGCATGGTAAGCTGTGTCCAGTATGCTTGGTGCTGCTTTTGGGTTTTGCTTTGTGGTCGGTTTTGACTTTATAGGTGGTAATGGGGTGGGACTTTCTACGGTATGGACCCAGCCAGCGCCTTTGTCACCAGCCGGTTTATCACTCTGAATCCTGGCACATATTGCAAATCTACCGTCTTCCGAGATTAAGCACCAGTCTGGCTTCCCGCATATGGGGCACCGGTTATGCTTGGTTACTCTCACCCATTTGGAAGCTGCTACGGTAGTCATTTTACGGCCTCACTCTTACCTGAAGCCAACAGGCGCTTCCAAAACAAATCCCATGAACGCCGTTGCGCCGGTGTTACTGGCCCACTTTCGATCTTAATTTTTATCATCGGCTTAGTTGCCGTCTTGTTAGTCATCGCCTATACCTTCCCATAGGCCCAATACCACTAATATGCGCTCTCGAATATCGGGGCGAATCCATCGGTTCTTCTCCGCGTTGATGATGTGCATTTGGTCACAGTGGGCCAAAGATGCTAAATCAAGTTGGCGAAGGCCTCGCGCTATACGGTAATGCTTTATAACTTGTCCCTCGGATAACCCTTCAAGGTAAAGCCTGTTGCTCCCCATGTCTTCATAGTAACCTGAGAATTAGGTAATAAGGTGACCCCTATTCTTCACATTTCAGAGAAAACAAAAAAACGAGGCTAAAATGGCCTCGTTTTTATGGGAAAATTCTTAAAAAAAGGAATTAAATACTTGACAATGCTAAATCAGCAGTTTTAGCCCGGATGCTTATCATAGTTCGTAGCTTTGTCAAAAGGGTCAA
>Ga0180432_10008364_pt1 | contig 12915 bp, 6 predicted proteins | sample SS_ome_10_FD_132414 | JGI IMG/M metagenome (GOLD analysis project Ga0180432, IMG submission 132414) | Hypersaline lake sediment archaeal communities from the Salton Sea, California, USA - SS_1_MS_2 metaG | ecosystem: Environmental > Aquatic > Non-marine Saline and Alkaline > Hypersaline >...
GGTGGGCGTGAAACGCATTATCTCGACCGTCGGCACGCGACCCACGTCTTCCTTAATCGAGGGCAGCAGCTTCTGAGCGATAATTCCCCGCATATTGAACGCCAGCGCGCTGCGAATGGCCGTATGCATGGCTTCGGGAAAGAGGTCCAGAATACGTCCGATGGTACTCGGCGCCGTCGAGGCGTGAATCGTGCCGAACACAAGGTGGCCGGTCTCGGCGGCTTGAATGGCCGTCTCGAACGTTTCGCGATCACGCATTTCGCCGACCAGAATAACGTCGGGGTCTTCGCGAACCGCGTGCTTCATGCCGATGCCGAAATCGGCCACGTCCATGCCGATTTCACGTTGGTTTATCAGGCATTTGTCCTCGGTGAAAGTGAACTCGATGGGGTCTTCCAGCGTGAGGATGTGTTTGCGGTAGTTGCGGTTGATCCAATCGAGCATCGAGGCAATCGTCGTACTCTTTCCAGAACCCGTGATACCGGCAAGCAGCACCATTCCCTGGCTGTACTGGCACAGTTCCACGAGCGAGGCCGGCAGGTGGAGTTGCTCGAAGTTGGGGATGAAGTTGTTCACCCGCCGGGCGACCAGCCCCACGTGTCCCATCTGCTGCAAGACGTTCACGCGGAACCGCCAGGGAGTGCCGTCCACTTCCAGTCCGTAGGCGAAGTCGGCTCCGCCCTCTTCCTCGAAGACTCTCCGCCGCCGCTTGTCCATGTTGATCAGCGGGAAGATCAAATTGACGATCTCCTCGTCGCTGATCGGTCCGCGATTCAAGGGCCGCAGGGAACCGTTGACGCGAACATACGGAGGGCACTTGGCCTTAAGATGAAGGTCGCTGCCCTCGAGTTTCACCAACGCGCGAAAAAGCTTGTCGATCTCGAACTCTTCGTGCTTGCCGATGAAACGTTCGACATCGGTATCGGGTACTTGTGAATCGGGTGTTTCTGACATGGTTTACCGCCGATAATCCTTGACTATAAGAAGCGCCTATTCTATTCCGTTCTCTCGCTCTGTTTACAAACGCACGGTCACGCCGCGGTCTTGCATGATTCGCTTAGTCTCTTCGATGGTGTATTCGCCATAGTGGAAAATGCTGGCCGCCAGGGCGGCTTCCGCGCCGCCGATCAGTATTGCGTCGGCCAGGTGTTCGGGGCATCCGGCTCCGCCGCTGGCAACCACGGGTATGGAGACCGCCTTGGCCACCGCGGCGGTGATTTCCAGGTCGTAGCCGTCTTTGGTGCCGTCGGCGTCCATGCTGGTAAGCACGATCTCGCCGGCGCCGAGCCGCTCGACCTCGCGGGCCCACTCGACGACCTCCAGGCCGGTGCCGACGCGACCGCCGTTTATGTGTACTTCCCAGAACTCCTTGCCGTCCTTCTGAACCCGTTTGGGATCCATGTTCACCACGATGCACTGGCTGCCGAACCGTTTGGCGGCCTGGCTGACCAGTTCCGAGTTTCGACAGGCGGCCGAGTTAATCGAAACTTTGTCTGTGCCCGCGTTTAGCAATGCCCGAATATCGTCGATCGTTCTAATCCCGCCGCCGACGGTCAGCGGCATGAAGATCACCTCGGCCGTGCGGCTGACGATGTCGAGTATGATGTCGCGTTGTTCGTGGCTGGCGGTGATATCGAGGAATACGAGTTCGTCGGCGCCTTCCTTTTCATAGCGCGAAGCGACCTCGACCGGGTCCCCGGCATCTCGGAGATTGAGAAAGTTCGTACCTTTTACCACCCGCCCCTGATTGACGTCGAGGCAGGGAATTACCCGTTTTGCAAACATGGTCTATACTCTAATTCCCGCAAGTCCCGCGGTCAATGCCCCACCGTTGTGGCGTGTGGTTGAAACAAGCGACAGAGGGGGTGCCGTTTGATATCGGGCGCCATGTCCCACGCTTGCGTGGGCATGCTGGTTAGACGACTCTATCCTTGACGCGCATGCCCACGCAAGCGTGGGACAAGGCACCCGGCGACGCACCCTACAAGCTGTTCCTCGACCACTCAAGAAACAAAACGCGGCCCGACCTTCGACAGATCGGGCCGCATCGAATCTTATCAGCAGACGGCGATTACTCTTTCGTCGGCATTTCCAGCGTCTTGCTCTGCAGGCCGATTGTCGCCAACACGGCATAGAGCACGAAGCCCACGATCAAGGCGGCCATCGGGGCACACGGTATGCCGACGGCGTTGCCGCTGAGCAAGTCCACGGCACCGACGAAGAAACCAACTGCCCAGGAAATCCATCCGGCCATGTTGAATCCGGCACGCGGTCCGTTCCACTTGAATCCGGAGAGAATGTAATCGGCCATCATCGCGCCGCAGATCGGGCCGAAAGACGCTCCCACGACCTGGAAGACGGGCACGGCCTTTCCGGCCAAACCGGTGACGGCCAAGCCCACGCTGGCGACGGTGCCGATGCCCACGGCAATCATACCGAACTTGGGCATTGTCGTTTTGAAACTGTTGGCGGCAACGAACGCCGGGAAGCAAGCCGGAGCAAACGAAGCGGCGGCCAGAAGAAGCAACATCGTGTTGGCCGCGTTGTCTCCGGCGATGGCGCTCATCAGATTGACCGGATCGAGTTCCGCCTGCATCTCCACGGGAATCATTCCCTTGCCATACGCGCCGGCGACGACGAGTATCGCGACGGCACCAGCGAAGAACGTGGCTCCCACGATACCCACCAAGCCGCCGAGATGCACGTCTTTCGCATCCCGGTTGTTCATGCCGAAGTCGGCACCCGCGGCACCTGCCGTGGCGAAGAATCCTACCACGTACATCGAGAGGAAGAACAGCACCGGCACGATGCCCATCGGTTCCTTTTCGGAGGCCGCTTTCGCGTCGTCGGCAGCCTTTGTTGCCGCCAAGCCTTCAGGAGACTTCGCGTCTTCAATCGCGGCTGCCTCGGCGGCCCTGTCCTCGGCGGCGGCGGTAAGTGCGGCTTGGTTCGTCTCTACCAGCTTTTCGCTGTCGAAGCTGCCGATACCGCCGGCGGTCAGGACCAGGAGGTAAATCAGTATGCCCAGCGGGATTATGGGGACGAATGTCGCGACCTTGGCCACGTACTGAATGCCCTTGATGCCGATCACGACAGCCAGGATTATGAAGACGATGGACATGCTTCCGTGAACCACGCCCGGCACGATCACGTCGCCGTTTGCGTCGACGCCGATCTTGAAGCACTTACATATTGCCCAACAGGAGAAGAATGCGTTGACGGCCAACCAGCCGAACTGCAAGGCACCCATCATGAAGCCGGGCATAATGAACCCGCCGCGGACGCCGTAGGTGGATGTTCCCACGATATACAGCGGAAGACCCGTCTTCATTCCCAACATGCCGGGAACCAGATAGGTGAAGAAGTGGCAGAACAGGGCCGCGACCAGCAACCCCAGCAGCGCCACGCCCAAACCGGCCGAAAGGCTTCCGCCTGGCGTCGCGCTGCCGGAAACGACCGCCTTCCAAAACACGAACCACAGCATGATGCCGGCGTAGGTTTGGGCGGTGTTCTTATACCATGCGGCCCGGGCGTCCTGTGGGACGGGCGTTGCCGCTGCTACGTATTCAGGTAATTGGGACATCTAAATCAACTCCTGTCTGTGAACGAAACGGAACTGGCTCAACACGACAGCCCGGCGATGAAAGCATCGCCGTCGCGATAACAAGCCTGAAGTATAGCCGCTGGGAGGGTAAAAAGTAAACCACCGAACGTGGGAAATGGGCGGACCGAGCCCCGGCTAATATGCTGATATTCGACCCATCGGCCGATATCGAGTCTCGCAAAGTTATTTCCCCGCGAAACTCACCTTGACTTCCCTGTCTTCTCTAGAGTACCATGGCCGGGCTGTTCTTAACCCGATCCGCGTCGAGGATTCCTCCGTGAAGAAACTGCCCGACTGGCTGTTGCTGACGTCGATTCTGCTGCTGGCCCTGGCCGCGCGGATGGGGGCGGCGGTGGTGTGGGAAAATCGGATCGAGGGGCAGTTCGGCTTTCCCGACAGCGAAAGCTACTGGGCTCTTGGGCGGTCGATTGCCCAGGGGCAGCCCTACGAGTTCGAACTGTTCGAGGTCAAACACAAGGTCTTCCGCACGCCCGGGTATCCGATTCTTCTGGCGCCGATCTTCCTCATCGGGGGTGAAAATCCGCCGACCATGCTCGCCCGAACTCAGGCAGCGCTGCTGGGAACACTGACCGTTCTGGCCGTGTGGTGGTTGGGGCAAATGCTGTTCGACAACCGGGCCGGTTTGCTGGCGGCTGCTTTCGCGGCGTTATATCCGGGCGCGATTTCCGCCGGGATACTTATACTGAGCGAAGCACCGTTTTGCCCTTTGATGGTCGCGCAGTTGGCACTGTGGGTGGCCGCTTCAAAGGCCGAAACTGGGCGGAAAATCGCTTCATACACGATCCTCGGCGGACTGGCCGCCGCGGGAGCCACGCTGGTAAGACCCAGTTGGTTGCTGTTCACGCCCATGGCTGCCGGCGTCGCCGTGTTGGTCGGAGGTCGCGAAACGACGCGGAAAAGACAGCTTTACATTGCCGCCGGTATGTTGGCGACGATGGCCGTGGGAATGTGTCCCTGGTGGATTCGCAACGCCCGGGCGACCGGCCATTTCGTGCCCACCACGCTGCAAGTCGGTGCCAGCCTGTACGATGGGCTGAACCCCCAGGCCAACGGCGGCAGCGACATGGAGTTCGTCGAGCCGATCACGGCCGAGGAACTGGCGGCCTATCATGGATCCAGGGAAGGGTTTGAGCACCACCTTAGCGGGCGGTTTCGCGAGCGTTCGTTGGCATGGGCGGCCGATAACAAGTCGCGGGTGGCGGAGCTTGCGTGGGTGAAAGTCCTAAGGATGTGGAATATTTGGCCCAACGAAGCCAGTTTTTCGAGCTGGCCGCTGCGATTAGGCGTGTTTTTCACCTATGTTCCGATCCTGATTTTTGGAATAATAGCCGCCTTGCGAACGGCGAGGCTCGGTTGGCCGTATTTATTGTGTTGGCTGCCGGCGGCATACTTCACGATGCTGCACGTAGTCTTCGTCAGTTCCATCCGCTATCGCCAACCGGCCATGCTGGGTCTGATGGTGCTGGCGGCCGGATTGATTGCTGTTAGGAAGAAGCGGGTAGTGGATAGTGAGTAGTGAGTGGGGGAAGAGTATCGTTTGCGAAAAAATCGGGTGCCATGTCCCACGCTTGCGTGGGCATGCTCGACAGACGACGCCAACCGGGACACACATGCCCACGCAAGCGTGGGACATGGCACCCAGTCGCATCGTCGAACGGCCTTTGGCTTCGAGTTAAACGAGATTATTGAAACGCAATATTCTTAACGGGTAATAAACGTCAACCATGGAGGGTTACGTCTTATCGTCAAGCGTACCGTAAACGTTTGCTGGTTCTTCTTCAAATGGGGAGTGCCGCTGGTCGTGGTGGGGGTTTTGATAGCGTTGCCTCACCTTCATGACCGGATGGACACGGAAGTCCGCCGCGCGATCGAAAGACAGTTCGCCCGGGATTACCCCGACTTGAAGGTCGCAATCCGCTCCGCCGAAGTGGTCGAGGGCGAGGGGATCAGTGTGCGCGGTGTATCGGTAACCGAACCCGGTATACAGGGCCCCGGCGCGGAGCTGCTCTATTACGAAGAAGTCTTCGTGCAGTGCAGTACGGATTTGAAGGATCTGCTCGCCGGGCCGCCTGAGTTCAAGCGAGTGATGATCCGCCGACCCACGTTTCGCGTTACGCGACGGCCCGACGAAACTTGGAGTTGCCAGAAACTGTTCCCTCTTCCCAAGCGCGAAGGCACTCCGCCGGAAGTGATAATCGAAGACGGCAAGGTCGAGATATTCGATCCGCTGAAAACGCCCGCCAGCACATTCACATTTCGCGACTTGAACTTGACAGTTCAACCGCCCGAGGTTCTCGAAAACGGTGAAACGGGAAGCAGGATTCAGGGCACTTTGGCCGGCGACCATCTGCGCCGAGTAGGATTCGAGGGCCTCATCCGCCCGGCCGATCAAGGTTGGACGATCGGCGGCGTGGTCGACGGCTTGGACATCGCGCCCGAGTTGCAAGACTCGCTGCCCGGCCTTCTGGCGGACAAGATCGCTCCGCTGGGAGAATTGCGGGGACATACCAGTTTGACCTTCAAGGTCGACTGCGATCCCGCCTCGTCGGTGCCGTATCGTTTCGACATCTCGGGCAATCTGGAACGCGCGCGGATGGACGATCCGCGGCTTCCCCACGCGCTTACCGACATGCACGCCAAGATTCACGTGAACAACGAGGGCATATCGGTCGAAGGGCTGATCGCTCGATGCGGCCAGGCGACTATCGAAGTTTCCGCCCGACACGCAGGATTCTCGAAGAAGGGCCCCACGACGGTGGCGGCGGAAATCCGCAAGCTTGAGTTGGACCGCCAATTGCTCGATATTCTTCCGCCGAAACTCCAGGACCAGTGGCGAAAGTACTACCCGGCCGGCTGCATCGACGCCACCGCGAAACTCACTTACGACGGCGTGCGGTGGAAACCGGAAGCATACGTGCGATGCTTGGACGTTTCTTTCACGCATCACAAGTTCCCCTATCGTCTGGAGCAGGGCACGGGCGAAATACGCTTGAAGGACGATTACCTTGAAGCCCATCTAACCGCCTACAGCGGCAGCCAGCCGATACGAATCGACTGCACGTCGAGCAACATCACCACCGGGCCGATCGGCGTTTGCGAACTTCGCGGCGACGAAATGCCGATCGACGAGAAACTATTCCAAGCGATCATCAAGGAGAAGCCGCAAGCCTTTCTGCGTTCGCTTCATCCGCGAGGGACGGTCGGTTTCTACACGCGGCTGGAACGTCGCGTCCCCCGCGGCCGAATACACAAGGACCTCGTGCTGGGGCTCAACGGCTGCTCGATCCGCTACGAGAAGTTCCCCTATCCGCTGGACGACATACGCGGCACGGTCGAGATGCACGACGATCACTGGACCCTGAAAGGCTTGCATGGGACAAACGACACGGGCCGGGTGACCTGCAACGGCCAAATGACGCCGCCCGCCGAGGGTCGCGAACTCTTCCTACGCTTCGTCGCCGAGGAAGTTCCCCTCGACGAAGAGTTGCGCGACGCCTTGAAGCCGAACGTGCAACAGCTTTGGAACGACATAAGACCCCGGGGCACGATCGATCTGGTGGCCGACGTACGGCACAAGCACGGAGAAAAGAAAGTCGACGTGACACTGCGCGCCCAGCCGCGCGGCGAGAACACGTCGATCAATCCCGTGCGATTCCCCTACCGCCTGGAGAAGCTTCGCGGGGAGCTGGAGTATCGCGACGGCTACGTTACGCTTCGCCGTTTTCGCGGAGAACACGGCGCGGTGAGGATGTCTTCGGACGGTTACTGCGACTTCCCGCCCAACGGAACGTGGCACTTCCATTTGGAAAACCTCTCGGTCGACCGTCTCAAGCTCGATGATCGCGAACTGGTCACGGCGCTGCCGGAACGTTTGCGAAAAGGAATCACGGCCTTGAAGGCAACCGGGCCGGTCAACATTCGCGGCAGCTTCGATCTCGAAGGAGGCCCCGGCCCCGGCCAGCCACTGAGATCGAAATGGAACGTGGCATTGAACTTTCAACAAGCGGGCATTGATTGTGGGCTGAAACTCGAGAACCTAAGCGGCGGCATAACTCTTGATGGGAAGTTTGACGGGACTCGCTTCCAAAGCCGCGGCGAACTGGCCATTGATTCGTTGACCTACAAGGACCTGCAATTCACCCAAGTCATCGGCCCCTTGTGGATGAACGATCAGCAAGTGCTGTTCGGCTCGTGGGTCGACCGCCGTCAGGGCAACGCTACTGGCAGGCAGCCGCGACCGATAACCGCAACCTTGTTCGGCGGCAAGGCCTACGGCGACGCCTGGGTTATGCTGGGCCAAACGCCGACCTACGCCATGCAAGCATCGCTGGCCGAAGCCGACTTGGCTCGTTGTGCTCGCGAGGTCATGCCCGGGCGACAGGAATTGACCGGCAAGATGAACGCGAAGCTCGAAGTTCAGGGTTCCGGCAAGACGTGCAACACGATCCAAGGGAGCGGTGCTGTTGCTTTGAGAGACGCCGACATCTACGAACTGCCGCTGATGATCTCGCTTCTGAAGATATTGAGCATTCGCGAGCCGGATCAAACGGCATTTACCAGCAGCGACATCGACTTCCGCATCGCCGGCGAGCACCTCTACTTTGACCGCATCAATTTCAACGGCGACGCGATCAGCCTGTTGGGCAAGGGCGAAATGGATTTCAACCGCAACGTCGGATTGAACTTCTACACCATGGTGGGAAGCGGCAAGTGGGAAATACCCGTCATCGGCGACATCCTCGGCGGCGCCAGTCAACAGACCCTGCAAGTTAGCGTCAACGGCAACCTGAGCGATCCAAAAATAACCAAGGAAGTCCTGCCCGGGCTGACCAAGGCCATACAACAAATCGACCGGGAACTACAAGAAGGCAGCGCGCCGCGGCGAACACTCCCCGAGGCACGACGCCCGAGACCGAATACCGAAAGGACGTTTAATCGTTGAGCAGTGAGCGATGAGCATTGAGCTTTGAGTGGGTAGCCCCGATTCTTCAGTCGGGGTGCGCAGCACCAGAGGCCTTGAGAGGATTCGGACGCCGCGAGCAAACTCCCATCATCACGGGAACCTCTTGCGGCTTCGCCGCCCAGATAGCAAAGCTATCCGAGCCACCCAAGAAAAGCTCATGGCTCACCGCTCAAAGCTTCCTCGCAACAAACTGCAAGATTCAAGACACACCAAGCAAACAACAACCTATACTTTACAGGAACAATTCGCATAAACGGATAATCGAAAAGGCAGCACCGTGTTGCGCAACGTGGGAATTACTTGTCGCGAACCAATCTGTCGGCCGAATGCCACTTCGGCCGCCGACGCCAAGGGAGATTTCTCATGAGCATAGGTCCAATGGGAGCACTGCCGGCCAGCGCGGCCGGGTCACAATTGGCACAGACCGCCGGCCCCGACGTTGAAAGAACCCAACAGGAAACGTCCAGCCAACAGCGGCGCGTGTTCAGCGAAAAGAAAGCCGAGTCGGCCGCCGGAGTCGGAGAGACCGACGGCGAGGACCACGAAACGGCCGACCGCGACGCCGACGGCCGCCGAATGTGGGAAGCCCCGCCCGAGGGCGAACACTCCGACTCCCAATCCGAGAACAATGGCCCCAAGAGCAAAGACGCCAGCGGTCAGGCCGGAAACCAGCTCGACCTAAGCGGCTGACGCGTTCTTCGGGTAGTCTCGAATCGAGGTGCGCGGCACCAGAGGCCGTGTGTGCGGGTGGTACGATCAGGCCAGATTGCCACTGCGTTGCTTTCCCGTCCCGCCCTTGCCCTATATAATACGGCTGACCATGCGAAAAGAGGCCGTGCGGAGGTTTCCCGATTCTCCAGTCGGGGTAGTTTGCCCAAGAACCCTCCTGTGCGAATATACCAACGCAGTGGTAAACTTGTCGGTTTGAATGACGCGGCGCCCGGGGCCTCTTGTCGCTACGCGACCCAGGTTCAAGAACCTGAGCTACCCGATTCTGAACTAAACGACTTACCCGCCACATTGACGAAAAGGACATCAACCACGATGTATACGATTCTTAAGAAGCACATTGCCCTCGCCCTGCTGGCCTGCCTGCTTGCAACGACCGTCGCCTTTGCCCAAGACGCGTCGTCGGAGGCCGAGAAACCGGCCGTCCCGACTTACACGAGCATCAACCGTTTGCCCGGCCACATTACGCTGGCCACGCTGTCCAACGGCCTGACGGTCATCGTGCAAGAGAACCACTCGGCCCCGGTGGCCACGGTTCGCTGTACGGTAAAGAATACCGGCAGCGCCTTCGAGGGCCGCTACCTTGGAGCGGGCATAAGCCACGTGCTCGAGCACGTCGTCTCCGGCGGAACCACCACTCGGCGGACCGAGAAGGAGATCGAGAAGATAATCGACACCTTCGGCGGGGCGACCAACGCCTTCACGTCGACGAACATGACTTCTTACTATATCGACTGTCCGGCGGCCAACGCCCCGGCGGCCATCGATCTTATTGCCGATGCGATGCAGCACGTTAAGTTCGAGCCGAACGAGTTCGCCCGGGAGCTTAAGGTCGTGCGTCGAGAACTGGCCGACGGCGAGGTAAGCCGCCGCCGCGTTTTGTGGAAGATGCTCAGGGAGACCGTCTACACGAAGCATCCCATCCGCTACCCGATCATCGGCTATCTCGACGTACTCAACGCAACGACCAACGAATCGATAATCGATTTCTACCGCCGCCGCTACGTGCCTAACAATCAGGTGTTCGTCGTCGCCGGCGACGTCGACACGCAAAAGGTACTCGACCAGATAGCGGCCGCCTATACTGGCACGCCGCGCGGTTTCGAGACGTTCGTCCCGCTGCCGGAGGAACCGGAGCAGCTTTCGCCACGCGAGGCCGTTCGCGAGATGGACGGTGCAACGTACGATTTGGCCCTGTGCTGGCCGACGGTCGAGCTTTCGCATCCGGACCTTTATGCGTTGGACGTAGCCGCTTACATTTTGGCCGAGGGCGAGAGCTCCCGGTTGGCCCGGCGGCTCAAGTACGAGCGGCAATTGGCCCTTTCGGTCAACTCGGCCAGCAGCACGCCGTCTTACGCGCGAGGTTTCTTCGCCGTGTTCGCCGTTGCCCGGCCCGACACTTGGCAGGAAGCTCGCGACGAGATTCTTCGCGAGGTTTACAAAATGCGCGAGCAGTTGGTCGATCCGGACGAATTGGCCAAGGCGAAGAAGCAGAAGGCGGCCGAGTTGGTCTTCCAGCAACAGACCGTGCAAAGCTCGGCCGACAGCATGGCCCGCAGCTACATTTCCACTGGCGATCCGCTCTTCGATAAGGTTTACGTCGAGAACATCCAAAAGGTCACGGCCGAACAGATTCGCGACGTTGCCCGACGGTACTTCGACCCGCAACGGCTCAGTAGCATAATCATAGCCCCGCCCGGCGGCGCTCCGAAATCGGCCGACGACAAGCACGTCGCCGGCGGCGGTGAAGTCCAACAGTTCATGCTCGACAACGGCGTCCGCGTGCTCGTCAAGCAAGACTCGCGACTGCCGATGGTCAACATGCAGGCTTACGTCATGGGTGGCTTGTTGGTCGACACTCCGCAAACGGCCGGTCGCTCGGCACTGCTGGCCAAGATGCTCGACAAGGGCACGGCAAACTATACGGCCGAGCAGATCGCCGACTATTTCGATTCCATCGGCGGTCAGATTTCCATGGGCTCGGGCAGAAACACGGTCTACGGAAGCATAACCACCCTAAGCGACGACTTCCCCCGCTCCGCCGCGCTGTTCGCCGAATGCTTCACGCGACCGTCCTTCCCGGAGTCGGAGTTCGCCAAGGTGAAGACTCTGGCCCTGGGCTCAATCGCCCGACGCGCGAGCATTCCGCATAGCGAGATCATGGAGCTGTTCGCCGACACGCTTCCGCCCACGACGCCGTACCACATTGTCCAAGGCGGAAAGAAGGAGACCGTCGAGCGGCTTTCGGCCGCCGACATGAAGGCCTATCACCGCCGTTACTTCGTGCCGGCCAACATGGTGGTGACCATCTTCGGCGACGTCGACCCGAAGGAGGCCATGACAACTGCCAAGCGGCTGTTCGGCGGTTTGAAGCCGGATCCCAGCTTCAAGCCGATCAGCTTCGACCGCGACAACTCGATAGCGAAGGACGTCACGCGTCATAAGAAGATCGGCAAGGAGACGGGCATGGTTTTGCTCGGCTATCCCGCGCCCGGCATCTTGGATAAGAAGGACAACGCGGCAATCGTGGTGTTGGACGCGATCATGTCCGGCTACGGCTATCCCGGCGGCTGGCTGCACAACGAGCTTCGCGGCGAGGGCCTGGTCTATTATGTCCACGCCTTCCAGATCAACGGCCCGGCTCCCGGTTATTTGGCTTTCATGGCCCAGACCCATCCCGACAAGGTCAAGGAAGTGGTCGGCCGGATAGAAGCCGCCGTCGACCGTGCCCGGTCGGGTAAGATAACGCCCGAGGAGTTCAAGACGGCCGTCAACATGATCGTGGCCTTGCACGCCCAGGAGAACACGACCATCGCCTCGCAATCCCAGCTAGGCGCGCTAAACGAACTCTACGGTCTCGGCTACGACTACGATAAGAGCTTCGACGCGCGGATAAAGGCCGTCACCATCTAAGACGTAGTCCGCGTCGCGCGGAAGTATCTGAAGAACCACGTAGTCGTAACGGCCTCGCCGCGAGATGAGTGAGCGGTGGTGCGGGAGTCTTCAAGCTAGCCATTGGGTGCCATGTCCCACGCTTGCGTGGGCATGCTTTGGGACCGCAAGAGCAATGCTCAGGATGACGGCGTTGGGTGACATCACACTAGACATTAGGTGATCGGCCAGGAACGCAATGATCGCGTATAGTTTTTGAGCCTTGTACCCCCTCCGGAACTATCGAGTATTCGGCATGCGGAGAAAACAGGAGATCATCAACAATGTCTGATGATGTAGACACCAATATTGCGAAAGCCGTGGCAAAAGCAGGAATCACGCCCGCAAGTGCTCAACACGTTATGAATGTCTTCACGGCGGCGATTTCCGGGATTCCCGTTTTCGGCAGTCCGATAGCATCGCTGATGGATAACTATATTCCGAAAAGGAGGCAAGAACGACTGACATGTCTTGTTGACGAACTGACAGAACAAGTTGGACAACTCGGGGAGAAGATTGACACAGCCAGGATAGAAACCGATGAATACGCTTTCGTTTTTGAGAAATGTATCCGTGGTGTTCTCGAAAATATCCATCCCTCAAAGCTGAAAGCTTTTCGTGCGATCTTGCTGAACTCTCTGATTGATAATGACGTCACCTTTGACGA
>Ga0180432_10008365_pt1 | contig 12914 bp, 11 predicted proteins | sample SS_ome_10_FD_132414 | JGI IMG/M metagenome (GOLD analysis project Ga0180432, IMG submission 132414) | Hypersaline lake sediment archaeal communities from the Salton Sea, California, USA - SS_1_MS_2 metaG | ecosystem: Environmental > Aquatic > Non-marine Saline and Alkaline > Hypersaline >...
CGGGGCTTTTCTCGCACCCAGTCCGAGTCGTTGCGTCCGTGCAGAACGTACCAGCTTGCGCGGGGCGTGTCAATTCCCGGTAAAGTTTCAACCCGCGTGGGTGTCGGGCGATTCGGCGTTGCCGGTCGGGCCGGGCGGGCCTATGATGTCGGCCATGGGCGCCCGCGCCGACGACGCCGGCCGCAGCCGGAACCTGCACGCCCCGTGGCGGATCGGGTACATCCGCTCGCTGGGCGAGGCCGACGACGGCTGCTTCCTCTGCCGGGCACGCGACCAGGCCGACCGGGCCGAGGAGAACCTGCTGCTGTGGCGGACGGAGCGCTGCCTGGCGGTGATGAACAAGTACCCGTACTCGGCTGGGCACCTGCTGGTGGCCCCGGCCGAGCACGTCGGGGGGCTGGAGGGCCTGGAGGCGTCGGCGCTGGGTGAGCTGATGGCGCTGACGCGCGACAGCGTGCGGCTGCTGGGCGAGACGGTGAAGGCCGAGGGCTTCAACGTGGGGATCAACATCGGCCGCTGCGCCGGCGCCGGGCTGCCCGACCACGTGCACCTGCACGTGGTGCCCCGCTGGAGCGGGGACACGAACTTCATGAGCGTGCTGGGCGACGTGCGGGTGGTGCACCAGGCGCTGCGGGAGCTTCGGGGCGAGCTGCTGGCCGCGGGCGAGCGGCTGCGGCTGCCCGACGTGCTGTATGCCCGCTGAGAGCCCAAGGGACGGGACCGCCGGACGCGAGCGCCTGCTGGCGCCGTGCGCGGTGCGCGCCGCGGACGGGGGTGAGCGGGCGCACCCGGAGGGCGCACACCCCTACCGGGGCCGCTTCCAGCGTGACCGGGAGCGGATCGTTCACTGCTCGGCGTTCCGGCGGCTGGACTACAAGACGCAGGTCTTCGTCCCTCACGAGCGGGACCACTTCCGGACGCGCCTGACGCACACGCTGGAGGTCGCCCAGGTCGGGCGGGCGCTGGCGCGGGCCGTCGGCGCCAACGAGGACGTCGTCGAGGCCGCGGCCCTCGCCCACGACCTCGGGCACGCCCCCTTCGGCCACGCCGGGGAGACCGCCCTGGACGGGTGCATGACCGGCCGCGGGGGCTTCGAGCACAACCGCCAGTCGCTGCGGGTGGTGGAGTACCTCGAGCACCCCTACCCGTCGTTCCGGGGCCTGAACCTGACGTCGGCGGTGCGGGAGTGCCTGGCGAGCCACCGCGGCCCGTACGACGCGCCGGCGCTGCCGGCCGGCGGCGCGGGCCACGCGCCGCTGGAGGGCCAGCTCGTGGACCTCGCCGACGAGCTGGCCTACACGTCGGCGGACCTGTACGACGCCCTGGCGGCGGGGTGGATCGCGCCGGACGACCTGGCCGACCTGGCGCTGTGGCGGGCGGCGGGCGAGCGGGCGGCCGAGCAGTTCCCCGACGCCGGGGCGGCCCACCGGCGGATCCAGACCTGCCGGAACGTCCTGGCGCTGACGGCCGACGACGTGGCGGCCGAGACCGCCCGTCGGCTGGCGGCGATGCGCCCGGGCTCGCCGGAGGACGTCCGCCGGGCGCCGCGTCGTTGCGCGGCGTTCTCCGACGCGCTGGCCCCGTCGGTCCGCGAGATGCAGGCCTTCCTCCTCCGGCGCGTGTACGAGCACCCGCAGGCCCTCGCCGAGGACGCCGAGGCCGAGCGGATCGTCGGCGGGCTGTTCGCGGCGTACGTGGCGTCCCCGGAGCTGCTGCCGGAGCGGTACCGCCGGCGGATCGACGAGCAGGGCGCGCATCGGGTGGCGTGCGACTACATCGCGGGGATGACCGACCGCTTCTGCCGGCAGGCGTACCGGGACGCGGTCGGCGGCGGACGGCCGCCCGCGCCCTAGCCGACCGCCGGGCGGTCGGCGGCGACCCGACGGTCCCAGTCGGTCAGCTCGGCCAGCAGGGCGGCGCGGACGGGCGCCGACGCCGGATCGTCGATCAGGTCCGTCAGCTCGCAGGGATCGGCGGCGAGGTCGAACAGCATCGTCGGCCGCAGCCCCTCGTCGGTGCGGTCGGCGACGAGCTTCCAGCGGTCGCGGCAGATCATGCACCACCGCGGGCGCTCGGCGAAGACCGCCCGCTCCGGCGGGTCGCCCCCGCCGCGCAGCGTCGGCGCGAAGCTCCGACCGTCCAGCCCCTCCACCGCCGGCAACCCCGCCAGGTCCAGGCAGGTGGGCATGAAGTCCACGCCGGAGACCAGCGCGTCGCAGACCCGCCCGCTCGACCCCCCGGGCGCCCGCGTCACCAGCGGGATGCCCGCGGACTCCTCGTGCGGGAGGGACTTGTTCTTCAGCCCGTGGCTGCCCTGCATGTCCCCGTGGTCGGAGGTGTAGACGACGGCGGTGCTCTCGGCCAGGCCGAGCCGGTCCAGCCCGTCGAGCAGCCGGCCGACGCCCGCGTCGATGTGGCTGCACATCGCGTAGTACAGCCGCAGGTACTCGTCCAGGTCGCCCCCGTAGCGGCGGTAGTCGGGGTCGAGGTCGAACGGGCGCGGGCTCCGCGGACTGGCCGTCGGCGTGAACGGGTCGATCTCCCCGGCGTTGGCCCGCCGGGTGATCCGCACCCCGCGATAGAGCTGCTCGAACTCCGGCGGCGGCTGGACGGGGTAGTGCGGCGCCTGGTAGGAGACCATCATGAGGAAGGGCCGCCCGGCGAGGCGCCGGAGGCGCTCCAGGGCCAGGTCGGTGGTGACGTCGGTCCGGTGGCGGTCGAAGCGGTGCTCGCGCCCGTCCTCGTCGTAGAAGCACACGTCCCGATAGAAGCCGTTGTAGCACTGGTATCCGATGAAGTCGGTGAAGCCCCCGCGCAGGGCGGGGTCGATGGGCCCGTTGCCGGCGCCGCCGAGGTGCCACTTGCCGACGTAGCTGGTGCGGGACCCGCCGGCGTTAAAGGCCTCGGCAAGGGTCCTCCGCCCCGGCGGGAGCGGGTCGCCGTTGTGACGGACGCCGCAGCGGCTGGTGTGCTGCCCGGTCAGCAGCGACCCCCGGAACGGCCCGCACACCGGGTCGTTGGTGTAGCACCGCCGGAAGAGCACGCCCCCGGCGGCGAGGGCGTCGAGGTTGGGCGTGCGGGCCTCGGGGTGGCCCATGCAGCCCAGCGTCCAGCGGTGCTGCTGGTCGGAGAAGACAAAGAGGATGTTCAGGGGCCTATCGGGCATGGCATGCGGCGGCGGGCGGCCCGGGCACGGCCGCGAGCAACGCAACCAGGGTCGGGTGCCATCGCGCCGGGACGTCGTCTGCAGTGGTGCATGCTTCGCCGCCCGTGCACGGCCGCGAACCACGCAGCCGCCCGCCTGCCGGCAGGCAGGTGGCACCCCGCGCGGGTGGCGCCGATCGCCTTACGACGGCGGGGGCTCCTCCCCGCCCTCCGCGCCGCCTTCGGCGCCGCCTTCCTCGGCCGGCGGGGCCTCCTGGCCGCCTTCCTCGGTCGCCCCGGCCTCGGGGGCCTCGGCCGCCGGCTCGCCGACGGCCTCGTCCTCGATGATCTCCTCCTCCTCCACGTACACGTCGTCCACGTCGGCAGCGTCGACCTCGCGCCGGAGCAGGAAGTAGATGTTCGTCGCCGCCGAGAAGAAGAAGCTCACCAGGAACGCCAGCACCACGCCCACCACCAGCCACACGAACAGGGCCACGAACACCGAGGCCACCGCCTCCGACCCGTTCATGGCCTCCCACTGCATCGGCCCGTGGAAGGCCTCGAAGGTCGGCTCCGGCCACATGACGTCGAGCTTGTCGGCGCCGAGCGCGTACGCCGGGCGGTCCGCCGGGCCCATCCCCCAGCCCGACCAGCAGTGCACCGACCGCAGCGTCACGAACGCGAACAGCCGGACGAACAGGTAGCAGATCGTCCCGTACACCACCGCCACCACCGAGTACAGACCGTAGCGGAACGGGCGCTGCCACACGTAGCTGACCGACCGGCTGATGCTGTCGAAGCAGTCGGAGTCCTCCACCGCGATCGTCGGCCACATCAGCGGCCAGCCCGCCACCAGGCCCACCAGCAGGAACGCGCTGATGGCCCCGGCCAGCAGGCACAGCACGAACGTCAGCACGTACAGCCACTCGCCCAGGTAGGCGATCGACCCCACCAGCCCCGCCAGGGCCATGCACAGACCCAGGATCACGATGAACCCCAGCGGCAGCAGCGGGGCGCCGAAGAAGCTGAAGAACTTGCTCAGCCCGTACTTCACCGCCGTCCGCACCCCGATCTTCTCCTCTCGCGCGGCGTGAAGGGCGGCCATGCGGCAGATGCCCCCGCCCAGGACCGACCAGATCGCCAGCCCCCCCAGCAGGAAGAAGATCGCGTACAGCCAGTGGATGCTGAACAGCCACCACAGGCCCCACGCCATCAGCACCAGCCACGCCAGCAGGCCAAGGCCCTCGGGGTCGTTTGTGGCCGCGGTGGCCGGCGGGACGTTCGACACCGCCCTGCCGCGATACGCCTCCGGGGTCACCCGCCCCCGCTCCTGGTAAAGCGCCGAGACCCCGCCGGCGAAGTTGCCCCGACGGACCGACCCCAGGGCGTTGCGAATGCAGTGCATCTCCCAGTTCAGCAGGCCCGCGAAGATGCCCTCGCCTTCCCAGCCCTTCACGTCGCGGCGCCGGCCGACGTGGGCGTGCAGCGCGCCCTGCAGGGCGGCCTTCTTCGCCTCCTCGGCCCTGGCCTTCTCCTTCTCCCGCTCGGCCTCGGAGTAGTTGCCCTTGTCGATCGCCTCCACCCGGTCCACCCAGGCCTTCTCGATCTCCTTCTTCCTGTTCTCGTAGTTCTCCTCCAGCTTCTCCTTCAGCGCGTCGGCCGCGTCGCCGAAGCCCTCCTCCCTGATCATCGTCCGGGCCTTCTCGTCCTCGAAGCCGGCGGCGGTCATCTGGCTTCGCAGGGCCTCGACGCGATCGGTCTCCAGCCACTTCTCCTGCTCGGCCAGGAACGCGGCCCGGTTGGGGGCCCGCCAGTAGAGCCACGCCTCGCCCTCGCGGACGACGGCGCAGTCGGAGGCCACCGACCAGATCGGGTCCATCACGCGCCCCAGCGCGTAGGTCAGGACGATGGCCGCCAGGGCCAGCAGGATCTTGCCCAGTTGCCAGGCCATCTTGAAGGTCTTGAAGACGTGCGTGAAGCCGAAGACTTCGTTCCAACTGACGCCCCGCACGATGTCACGGTCTTCCGCCATGAGTCCGTCCTTTCGTCCACGCGGCGCGCTGGCGTTCCGCCGACGGCCCGACCGTCCCGACGGTCCTTGCGCCGCTCGCGGCCTGGGATTATAGCCGGCGCCGGGGGGTCTGCAACGAATTTTCGCCGGCCCGTCCCCCGCCGGCGGCGGCGGGCGAGCCCCGGCGGGCCGCCGGCAACGACCTCGCCTGCCGCCATTCTGTCAGAAACGCCCCCCGCGCGGGCGCCCGCGCGCCGCTTCTGGCAGGCGCCGGCGGGGCCGGCGCCGCCGCCGGTCCGGGATAAGGCCATGCGGAGCCTCAAGTTGCGTCCGGCGGCACGCGAGTTGCTCCGGAGGACCGAAGGTGCCGGTGCAGTTGTATTGCGCCAAGCGCCCCGCGGGCGCGGCACCGGACCGAGCGAGATGACCACGCGTGGCAGCCGCCTCGCCGGCACCCCCGGCGATGGCCGTGAAAGGAGAACCTCACCATGGCGGTCAAGCACCTGGCCTTCGACACCGACGCCCGGGCGGCCCTGCTGGCCGGGGTCAACAAAGTCACCGACGCCGTCAAGAGCACCCTCGGCCCGCGAGGGCGCACCGCCGTGCTCGACAAGGGATGGGGCGCCCCCACCGTCACCAAGGACGGCGTCACCGTCGCCGAGGAGATCGAGCTGGTCGAGAAGAACGAGAACATGGGCGCCAAGCTCGTCAAGGAGGCCGCCAGCAAGACCTCCGACGCCGCCGGGGACGGCACCACCACCGCCACCGTCCTGGCCCAGGCGATCTTCGCACGCGGGTTCCGCAACGTCACCGCCGGCGCCGACGCCATGGCCCTGGCCCGGGGCATTCGCGCGGCGGCGGAGAAGGTCGACGCCGCCCTGCGGAAGCTCTCCCGACCCGTCGACATCGCCCGGCGGGAGGACATCGTCAACGTCGCCGCCATCAGCGCCAACAACGACGCCGCCATCGGGAAGATCATGGCCGACGCCTTCGAGCGCGTCGGCAAGGACGGGGTCATCACCGTCGAGGAGGGCAAGGGCATCGAGACCACCGTCGACGTCGTCGAGGGCATGCAGTTCGATCGCGGGTTCCTCAGCCCCCACTTCGTCACCGACGCCGAGGCCATGGTCTGCGAGATGGACAAGCCCCTCGTCCTCATCCACGAGGAGAAGATCTCCAACGTCGGCAAGCTCGTGCCCCTGCTGGAGAAGGCCTCCCAGGCCAAGAAGCCCCTGCTGATCATCGCCGAGGACGTCGAGGGCGAGGCCCTCGCCACCCTGGTGGTCAACAAGCTGCGCGGCATCGTCGCCTGCTGCGCCGTCAAGGCCCCCGGGTACGGCGACCGCCGCAAGGCCATGATGACCGACATCGGCATCCTGACCGGCGGGAAGGTCTTCACCAAGGACCTCGGGGTCGACCTCGAGAACGTCTCCCTCGCCGACCTCGGCATGGCCAAGAAGGTCACCGTCGACGCCGACAACACCACCCTCATCGAGGGCGCCGGCAAGGCCGGGCAGATCCAGGGCCGCATCGGACAGATCCGCGAGGAGATCGAGACCACCACCAGCGACTACGACCGCGAGAAGCTCCAGGAGCGACTGGCCAAGCTCGCCGGCGGCGTCGCCCAGATCAACGTGGGCGCGGCGACGGAGAGCGAGATGAAGGAGAAGAAGGCCCGCGTCGAGGACGCCCTGCACGCCACGCGCGCGGCGATCGAGGAGGGCATCCTGCCCGGCGGCGGGGTGGCCCTCATCCGCGCCAAGAGCGCCCTGGCCGCCCTGAAGCTCCCCGGCGACGAGGCCACCGGAGCGGCCATCGTCGCCCGGGCGCTCGAGGAGCCCCTCCGCCAGCTCGCCGCCAACGCCGGGCTCGAGCCCTCCGTCGTCGGCAAGAAGGTCGCCGAGGGCAAGGACGACTACGGCTACAACGTCGAGACCCTCAAGTACGAGGACCTCATCGCCGCCGGGGTCATCGACCCGACCAAGGTCACCCGATCGGCCCTGGCCAACGCCGTCAGCGTCGCCACGCTGCTGCTGACCACCGGCTGCGTCGTCACCGAGAAGCCCCAGGAAGAGGACGAAGGCCCGCCCGGCGGGATGCCCCCCGGCGGCGGCATGGGCGGCATGGGCGGAATGGGCGGCATGGGCGGCATGGGCGGGATGATGTGATTTGGGATTGCGGATGGCCGGTTGCGAATTGGTGAACTAGGTGCCGAGGGCGGGGCTCCGCCCGATATGACATTGCGACCGCCGAATTTGGGCGACAGGACGGCAGGATATGGCACAGAAAACCCCCGGCGAGGAATGGGCTTGGGCTAAGCCCGGTGTGAAGTGTCGCTACAAGCCACGAGGTAGGCCCGATAGCGTCGACGCAGAAATCCTTGTAGGCGCGCACCGTTCCGGTCACACCGTCCAGCGGAAGCCTCCGGGTGGACTGGACGAGTTCCCCGCCCCCGAAGAAGGCGCGTGGCAGGTGTGGTTGCGTCTCCCCGACGGGACAGAGAAGGCGGCTTATCTGAATGAAATCCTCCCACTAGACGCCAAATGTGTGTGAGCCCACGCGGGCGGACGGAAACGCGTGGTGTTTGGCGATTGGCAACCGGCAGTGGGCAATAGCGGAGTCCAAGATCCCTGCAGGTGGCAGACAGCATAAGGAACAGGAGAAACGCGACATGGCCGTGAAACCGTTGGACGACAGGGTGCTGATCAAGCAGGGCGAGGCCGAGGAGGTCACCGAGGGCGGCATCGTCCTGCCGGACACCGCCAAGGAGAAGCCCCAGCGAGGGAAGGTCGTCGCCGTGGGGGCGGGCAAGATGCTCGACAGCGGCAAGCGCGGCAAGCTGTCGCTGAAGAAGGGCGACGAGGTCTTCTACGGCAAGTACGCCGGCACCGAGGTGAAGATCGACGGGGAGGAGTACGTCATCTGCCGGGAGTCCGACGTCCTGGCCGTGGTGGAAGGATAGTCAATCGATTGACGGGTGGACCGGCCGATCGGCCTCCGCACGGGAGCACGTGGGCGGAGACGCCGCCCCGGGCGGCCGGCGCGACGGCCCGGCCCGGCAGCCGGTCAGCCCGTTGCCCGACTAACCAGTCAACCAGCGAACCAAGGAGCAAGCGATGGCAGCCAAGCAGATGCTTTTCGACGCCGAGGCCCGCAAGGCGATGCTGGACGGCGCCTCGAAGCTGGCGGCGGCGGTGAAGGTGACCCTGGGCCCGACGGGTCGGAACGTGCTGCTGCAGAAGTCCTTCGGCGGGCCGAAGGTAACCAAGGACGGGGTGACGGTCAGCAAGGAGATCGACCTGACCCACCCGTTCGCGAACATGGGGGCGAAGCTGCTCAACCAGGTGGCCTCGAAGACCTCCGACGTCGCCGGGGACGGGACGACCACCGCGGTGGTCCTGGCCGAGGCGATCATGCGCGAGGGGCTCAAGAACGTCGCCGCCGGCGCCAACCCCCTGGCGCTGAAGCGGGGCATCGACGCCGCCGTCGACGCCGCCGTCAGGAGCATCGCCGACAGCGCGCGCAAGGTCAAGGGCAGCGACGATTTGCGCAAGGTCGCCACCGTCTCGGCCAACTGGAACGCCCGCGTGGGCGAGATGATCGCCGAGGCCATCGAGAAGGTCGGCGCCGATGGGGTCATCACCGTGGAGGAGGGCCAGGGCATCGAGACCGAGCTGGAGCTGGTCGAGGGCATGCAGTTCGACAAGGGATACATCTCGGCCTACTTCATGACCAACCCGAACACGCAGGAGTGCGTGCTGGAGGACGCGCTGGTCCTGATCCACGAGAAGAAGATCTCCTCCGTCCGCGACCTGGTGCCGCTGCTGGAGAAGGTCGCCCAGGCCGCCCGCCCCCTGCTGATCGTCGCCGAGGACGTCGAGGGCGAGGCCCTGGCGGCGCTGGTGATCAACCGGCTGCGGGGCGTGCTGAACGTCTGCGCGTCGAAGGCCCCGGCGTTCGGTGACCGGCGCAAGGCCATCCTCGCCGACATCGCGACGCTGACCGGGGGCCAGGTCGTCAGCGAGGACCTCGGGCTGAAGCTCGAGAGCGTGGAGATCGACATGCTCGGGCGGGTCCGCCGGATCATCGTCGACAAGGACACCACCACCCTGGTGGAGGGCGCGGGCAAGCCCGCCGACATCAAGCACCGCATCCAGACCATCCGCGCCCAGATCGAGAAGACCACCAGCGACTACGACAAGGAGAAGCTGCAGGAGCGCCTGGCCAAGCTGACCGGGGGGGTGGCCATCATCCGCGCCGGGGCCGCCACCGAGACGGAGATGAAGGAGCGCAAGGACCTGATCGAGGACGCCATGCACGCCACGCGGGCGGCCACGGAGGAAGGGGTGGTCGTCGGCGGCGGGGTGGCGTTCCTGCAGGCGCTGGAGGCGGTGGCCAAGGCGCGGGAGAAGGCGACCGGCGAGGAGAAGATCGGGGTGGACATCGTGGCGGCGGCCCTGCGGCGCCCGACGATGCAGATCGTCGACAACGCCGGGGGCGACGGGGCGGTGGTCGTCGAGGAGCTGCGGGGCAAGCCGAAGAACGTCGGCTACGACGCCGCGACGGGCGCGTACGCCGACATGTTCAAGGCCGCGATCATCGACCCGGCCAAGGTCAGCCGGACCGCCCTCCAGAACGCCGCCTCCATGGCCGGGCTGCTGCTGACGACCAACGTGATGGTCGCCGACTACGAGGAGGAGAAGGAGGAGGAAGGCCAGGCCGAGGCCGTCGCCGGCGCCGTCAAGTAGATTGCGGATTGCGGATGGACGATGGCGGGCGCGGCTTGTGATGGCGCGCGACAGGATCGATCCGCCGCCTGCCGACCGGCGGGCGGGTCCGCAATCCGACATCCGCAATCGCAGGCCCATGGCCGCCAAGCGGGACTATTACGAGGTGCTCAACGTCGCCCGCACCGCCGGCGCCGAGGAGGTCCGTCGCGCCTACCGCCGGCTGGCGCTGAAGCACCACCCGGACAACGTCCAGGGCGACAAGACCGAGGCCGAGACCCGCTTCAAGGAGCTGGCCGAGGCCTACGAGGTGCTCAGCGATCCGGAGAAGCGGCAGCTCTACGACCGGTACGGGCACGAGGGGCTGCGCGGGACGCGGATGCACGACTTCTCGTCCATGGGGTTCGGGGACATCTTCAGCATGTTCGAGGACATCTTCGGCTTCGGCATGGGCGGTGCGGGGCGGCGGGGGCGCCGGGGCTACGACCTGGAGACGGAAGTGGAGCTGACGCTGGAGGAGGTCGCCACCGGGGTCGACCGGGAGCTGGAGTTCGATCGGATGGACTTCTGCGAGACCTGCTCGGGCAGCGGCGCGCGAGCGGGGACGAGCCCCCGGCGGTGCCGTACGTGCGGGGGCTACGGGCAGGTGGAGGCCTCGCGGGGCGGGTTCTTTCGCATGGTGCGGACGTGCCCGACGTGCAAGGGCACCGGAAGGGTGGTCACCGACCCGTGCGAGGCGTGCGGGGGCACGGGCCGGCGCCGAAAGCGCCGGGTGCTGACGGTGCACGTCCCCGCCGGGGTCGTCGACGGGCAGATCGTCCGCGTCCGCGGGGAGGGCGAGCCCGCCGACCACAGCGAGCTGCGCGGGGACCTGCGCTGCTACGTCCGCATCAAGGAGCACCCGTTCTTCGTGCGCGACGGAAACGACCTCATCTGCCGCGTACCCATCACCTTCACCCAGGCCGCCCTCGGCGCCACGATCGACGTGCCCACCCTGGCGGGCCGCCAGACCGCCACCGTCTCGCCGGGGACCCAGCACGGGGACGTCGTCCGCCTGAAGGGCGCCGGGCTGCCCGACATGCGCTCCGGGCGGGCCGGGGACCTGATCGTCCAGGTCCTCCTGGAGGTGCCGCGGAAGCTGTCGGCCCGTCAGGAGGAGCTGCTCCGCCAGCTCGCCGAGACCGAGGACGCGGCGGTGCTGCCTCACAGGAAGAGCTTCTTTGACAAGCTGAAGGACTATTTCGGCTGAGGACCATGAGCAGGAAACGACCCCATCACGAGCCGGGCGAGGACGCGGACCGACCGGCGGAGGCGCCCGCCCCGTCGGACGCCGGCGCCCTGGCCGCCGAGCGCGACGACCTGCTGGAGCGCCTGCGGCGGGTGTCGGCGGACTACCTGAACTACCAGAAGCGGCAGGAGCGTGCGCTGGACGAGGCCCGCCAGTTGAGCAAGGCCGGGCTGGTCCGTGACCTGCTGCCGGTGCTGGACGACATGGAGCGGGCGATGACCGCGGCGGCGGAGGCCGGTCGCGCCGCCGACGAGGCCCTGGTGGCGGGGATGCGCCTGGTGTACGACAAGGCGTTGGAGGCGCTGGCCCGCCACGGGGTGCGCCCCATCGAGGCCGAGGGCGCCCCCTTCGACCCCACCCGCCACGAGGCGATGATGCACGAGCCCTCGGAGGCCTACGAGACGCCCACGGTCGTGCGGGACCTGCAGCGGGGCTACGAGGTGAACGGGCGCGTGCTGCGGCCGGCCCGGGTGGTGGTCTCCTCCCGCCCGGAGGCCCCCGCCGACGAGGGGCCGCCGACGGACCGGCCCCGGGCGGGCGAGGACGACGAGACCCTGGAGGCCCTCTGACATGCCGACCTACGAGTACGAGTGCCGGGCCTGCGGCCGGCGATTCGAGAAGTTCCAGTCCATCACCGCCTCGCCGCTGAAGAAGTGCCCCGCCTGCGGCCGGTCGCGTCTGCGCCGCCTCATCGGCGCCGGCGCCGGGGTCATCTTCAAGGGCAGCGGGTTCTACCAGACCGACTACCGCAGCAAGGACTACTCCAAGGCCGCCGAGAAGGACAAGCCCGAGGGCAAGGGCGCCGAGAAGGGCAAGGGCGCCGAGAAGGGCGGGAAGGACGCCTCGGCCCCGACGGGGGAATCGAAGCCGGCGCCGGAGTCGAAGAAGAAGAAATCCTGACCGGCCCGCGTCCCCGCCGGCCGGGCCCGAAAAGTGGCGTTTTCCCGCCAAAGCGGGGTCTTCGAGCGTCCCGCCGCCCGGCGCGCACATCAGTATTTCTTTCTGCCCCACGCAACACAACCCCCGGCCGCGCGTTTAACAATCGTCCGAATCGCACCGGGCCGGCGATCGGGTCGCCGGTCGATGCCCACTGCTCGGCGCGAGGGGCAGCGCCGAAGCAGGCACCGAGCCCCCTGGGAGAGACTTGGATGAAGCGTCTTGCACTGGTGATGGCGCTGATGGCCGGGTTCGGGCTGTTCGCCGGCCACCTGTGCGCCGAGGAAGCCGAGGAGGCGCCCAAGCGGAAGAAGCGGGCCGCCAAGAAGGTCAAGAAGGAGCGGAAGGTCCGGCTGAGCGGCCATCAGGCCCAGATGGTCAAGGTCTGCAACCTGAGCGAGGACCAGCAGAAGCAGATCGCCGAGATCACCGCAGCCGGGCGGAAGGCCACGCAGGAGTGGCAGAAGGCCAACGCCGAGAAGACCAAGGCCGCCAAGGAGAACATGAAGGCCGCCCGGGACGCCAAGGACAAGGAAGCCATGAAGAAGGCCGCCGAGGAGATGAAGGCGCTGAACGCCGAGCGGGCGGCCATCGGGAAGAAGACGCACGAGGACGTGATGGCGGTGCTGAGCGACGAGCAGAAGGCGATGTGGCAGGCGCACCTGGACGTGCAGGCCGTCGCCGGTCGCTACCGCAAGGCGAAGCTGACGGACGAGCAGATGGCGAAGGTCAAGGAGATCGTCGCCGCCCAGATGAAGGGCGTGGACCGCGGCGACAAGAAGGCCATGGCCGCGGCGATGAAGAAGGC
>Ga0180432_10008367_pt1 | contig 12913 bp, 8 predicted proteins | sample SS_ome_10_FD_132414 | JGI IMG/M metagenome (GOLD analysis project Ga0180432, IMG submission 132414) | Hypersaline lake sediment archaeal communities from the Salton Sea, California, USA - SS_1_MS_2 metaG | ecosystem: Environmental > Aquatic > Non-marine Saline and Alkaline > Hypersaline >...
GAGCGGCGCGAGGGCGCCGGCCCCGACACCCAGGCGCGCTGGGCCCGGCGCTTCGAGCAGCTCATGGTCGACGGCGTGTTTCTCCCGAACAGCCCGACACTTATGAACGCCGGCCGGGAACTGGGCATGCTCAGCGCCTGCTTCGTCCTGCCCGTCCCCGACAGCATCGAGGGCATCTTCGAGTCACTCAAGGACACCGCCCTGATCCAGAAGGCCGGGGGCGGCACGGGGTTCGCGTTCGACCGGCTGCGGCCGACGGGGGACTACATCGCCTCCAGCGGCGGGACGACCAGCGGGCCGATCTCCTTCTGGCGCGTCTTCTCGGAGGCGACCAACGCCATTCAGCAGGGCGCGTTCCGGCGTGGCGCGAACATGGGCATGATGAGCGCGGACCACCCGGACGTGCTGAAGTTCGTCACCGCGAAGCGCCGGCTGGGGACGTTCGAGAACTTCAACATCTCCGTGAAGGTGAGCGGCGCGTTCATGGAGGCGGTCGTCGCCGGCGGCGAGGCCCCGCACGTCGTCGTCAACCCGCGCACCGGGCGGCGGCACGTCATCCCGCGGGACGTGGACGTGGCGACGTACACGCTGGCCGACCTGCCTTCCGAGGACGCCGCCGGCGGCGCGGTCTACACCGTCGGCGACGTGTGGCGGCTGATCGTCGCCTGCGCGCACGCCACCGGCGAGCCCGGGCTGTGCTTCATCGACCGCGTCAACGCCGACAACCCCACGCCCGCCCTCGGGCGCATCGAGGCGACCAACCCCTGCGGCGAGCAGCCGCTGCTGGACTACGAGGCGTGCAACCTCGGCTCGATCAACCTGGGGCGGTTCGTCGCCGACGGGTCGTTCGACGAACCGGCGTTCCGGCGGGTCGTCCCCGACGCCGTCCGCTTCCTCGACGACGTGATCGACGTGAACCACTACGTCGTCGAGTCGATCCGGCGGGTGTGCCTGGGCAACCGGAAGATCGGGCTGGGGGTCATGGGCTTCGCCGACGCGCTGATGCGGATGGGCGTCGGCTACGACAGCGACGAGGCGGTGCGTTTCGGCGAGCGGGTGGCGCGGGCGCTGGTCGCCGAGGCGCTGGCGGCGTCGGAGGCCCTGGCGGCCGATCGCGGTCCCTTCGCCAACTGGCCGGACAGCATCTGGCACGGGCGCGGGCGGCGGCTGCGCAACGCCGCGGTCACCACCGTCGCCCCGACGGGGACGATCAGCATCATCGCCGGCTGCTCCGGCGGCATCGAGCCGGTCTTCGCCCTGGCCTACTGGCGGAACGTGCTGGAGGGCAAGCGCCTGCTGGAAGTCAGCGGGGTCTTCCGCGAGGTGCTCCAGGCCCGCCGGCTGTGGTCGGAGGACCTGGCCCGCCGCCTGGCCGGCGGCGAGCGCCTGGCGGACATCGCCGACGTCCCCGACGACCTGCGGCGGGTGTTCGTGACCGCCCACGACGTGCCCCCCGCCCGCCACGTGGCCATGCAGGCGGCCTTCCAGAAGCACGTGGACGGGGCGATCTCCAAGACGATCAACCTGCCCGCCGACGCCGGGCCCGATGACGTGGGCGACGTCTACGTCCAGGCGTGGCGCGGCGGCTGCAAGGGCATCACGGTGTACCGCCACGGCTGCCGGCCGTCCCAGCCGATGGACTACGACGACGAGGCCGGCTCCCCCGTCCGCTGCCCCCGATGCCAGCAGGACCTCGACCCCCAGGTCGCCTGCAGCCGCTGCCCACGCTGCGGATACACCATCTGCTCCTGACCGCGTCGCCGACGCGGGCCGCCGGTGCCGGGCCCGCAAAACGACGGCCAGGGGGTTTTCTGCGCGAGGGGCCGTTGCGTAGAATAGGCATTAACATGACACGCCCGATGCTCCTGCTCGTCGTCGCCTCGCTGATGGGCGGCTGCGCCGTCACCCAGCCGCAGAACACCCGCGCGCGCGCCCGCCTGGTCACCGAGCCGGTCACCGGACGGCCGTACTACCTCTTCGTCCCCCTGAGCTACCGCGAGAGCAAGCCCGCCCCGGTGATCGTCAGTTGCCACGGCACGGACCCGTTCGACACGGCGGTGCTGCACAAGGGCGAGTGGAAGTGGCTCGCCGAGCAGCACGGGTGCATCCTCATCTGCCCCAAGCTCACCAGCACCGACGGCATCTTCGGGGCCGGGGCCATCGGCGCCCTGCTGGAGGACGAGAAGGTCATCATGAGCATCATCGGGGAGCTGCACTACCTGTACAACATCGACCGGAAGAACATGATGATCACGGGCTTCTCGGGGGGCGGGTTCCCGGTGTACTTCGTGGGGCTGCGCCACCCGGACGTCTTCTCGGTGGTGGTGGCCCGCAACTGCAACTTCAACCGGCACGCCGTGGAGGGGTGGTATCCGCCGGAGGCCCTGGCGACCCCGGTGATGATCTACTACGGGGAGAACGACCCCGGCACGATCCGCGCGCAGTCGGAGAACGGCATCCGCTACCTGCGGTCGGTGGGCTTCAACGTGACCACGGCCATCGTCCCGGGCACCGGCCACGAGCGAACGCCGGAGTACGCGATGAAGTTCTTCCTGGAGAACTTCCACGGCACGGCGCCGGCGTTCAAGGTGCCCCCGAACTCGAAGATCCCCCCGCGCCTGTCGCGCCGCCGCCGGCCCGCCCGGCGGCGATGAGCGCGCCCCGGCGGCGGCCGGAGGCGGGGGCCGACGAGGCGCTGCAATGTCCCGACCGGTTCAGATCGTCCTCGCCGCCGCGGGCGTCCTGGCGGCGTCCGTCGGCGCGTGGCTCTTTCTCTTCCTGCCCCGGCCCCGCGGGAACGTCCCGCCCTCGTCCGCGGCGTATGTGAAGAAGGTCATGGACATCCGTCGCGCCCGCGGCGTTCAGCCGGAGGTCTGCCGGATGGAGACGCTCGACGGGCGAGCGTTTCACCTGTTCGTCCCGGCCGGGTGGGGGCGCGGACGGGCGGCCCCGCTGATCGTCAGTTGCCACGGCACGGACCCGTTCGACACCGCGGAGCTGCAGGCCCAGGAATGGCGCGGCCTGGCCGAGCGCCACGGGTGCATCGTGGTCTGCCCCCGGCTCAGCAGCACCGACGGCATCCTGGGCGCGGGCGAGCCGGATGGGCTCCGGGCGGATGAGAAGCACATCCTGAGCGTCGCGTGCGAGGTGTGCCGACGCTACGACGTCGACCGCGAGAGGGTGATGATCACCGGCTTCGCCGGGGGCGGGCATCCGATGTACTTCGTCGGCCTGCGGCACCCGGAGGTCTTCACGACCGTCGCCGCCCGGAGCTGCAGCTTCAGCCGCGAGGCCCTCGACGGGCACTGGCCGCCGGAGGCCGCGAGGACGCCCGTCATGGCCTACTGCGGCCGCCGCGACCCGCAGGCCATTCGCCGGCAGACTGCCGAGGCCGTCAAGTATCTCCGCTCCAGGGGCTTCCAGGTCGCCACGACCGTCCTGTCCGACGCCGGCCACGAGCGCCGGCCGGACGTCGCGATGCGGTTCTTCATGGCGCACTCAACGGGTCGGCACGCGCAGTCGGCCCCGGCGGCGGGCCGCTGACTCAGAGCCTCCCGGCCAGGTCGCCGGCGGCCCCGGTTGCGGCGGCGAGCTTCTCGCGGGCGACGTCCGGCCCGGCGGCCACCGTCGGCTCGACCACCACCGACTCGATCGGCCCGATGCCCATGAAGCCCAGGATCGCCCGGAGGTACGGGCCCTGCATGTCCAGGTCGGCCATGTCCCCGGAGTAGTCGCCCCCGCGGGCCAGCAGCAGCACCGCCGGCAGGCCCTTCAGCAGCCCCTCGGGCCCCTCGTCGGTGTAGTTGAAGGTCAGGCCCGGCTGGACGACGACGTCGATCCACTGCTTCAGCGGGTAGGGCACGGAGAAGTTCCACATCCCGCAGGAGACCACCAGCAGCCCGGCGGCCTTCAGCCGCTCCACCGTCGCGACCACCTCCTTCCACGCGCGGGCGGCGTCGTCGGCGGGCTCGCCGCCGGCGAGGACGGCGTACTTGGCTTCCGCCGCCGGGCCGGCGAACGCCGCCGCCCCGACGAACACGTCCAGCGTGTCCACCTCCGCCTCCGTCCGACGCGCGAGCAGCGCCTCGAGAAACGACGCCGCCAGGCGGGTCGAGAACGACGCCTCCCCGCGCGGGCTGGCCTTGACGTGCAGGATCGTCTTCATGATGATGTTCTCTCGCCTGGGGTGCGCCGTCGGGCGATCGGCTCGCCGCGCGGCGCTTGTCGTATTCTAGGCGGCGCGCCGCCGGCGGCGCGGGCATAACTTTTCTTGCCTTGTCCGCGGCGTTCGGGGTAGGGTATCGCCCCGGCGGGGCATCCTGCCGAGGCCGTCGAGCCGGTCGGAACGCGCGCTCGAACGTCGGACCGCGCCGGCGTGCCGACGGCCATACACAGATTGGAGACGTGCAGTGGCCGAATACAAAGAGCTGGACCGCAAGGTCATCGACCTCAGCCGGCAGATCGTCCGCATGTGCACCGAGGCCGGCAGCGGACACCCCTCCAGCGGGCTCTCGCTGGTCCACCTGGTGACCGCCCTGATGTACCGGGTGATGCGCTACGACCCGGCGAACCCGTGGAACCGGGCGTCGGACCGGCTGGTGCTCTCGGAGGGCCACGCCGTCCCGGTCATCTACGCCGCCTACTGCGACCTCGGGGGCGTGGTGGGCACCCCGGGCCGGCCGTCGGAGCTGCGCTTCGACGACGCCCTGACCCTCCGCGCCGCCGACAGCGTCCTCGACGGGCACCCCAACCCGGCCATCGGGTTCCCCTTCTTCGACTCGGCCACGGGCTCGCTGGGCCAGGGGCTCAGCACCGCCGCCGGGCTCGCCGCCGCCGCCCGGCTGGACGGGATCGACAAGAAGATCTACTGCATCTGCGGCGACGGGGAGTCGCGCGAGGGGCAGATCGCCGAGGCCGCCGACTTCATCGTCGACCACGACCTCACCGCCGTCCGCGCGATCTTCAACTGCAACGGGATGGGCCAGAGCGAGCCCGTCTCGCCCCAGCAGTCGCCGGAGAAGATCACGGCGAAGCTGACGGCGTGCGGGTTCGAGGTCCGCGGGATCGACGGGCACAACTGGGACGAGATCTTCGAGGCCCTCGCCGCGGAGGTGGACGAGAGGCCCATCGCCGTCGTCGCGCGCACCGTCAAGGGCTGGGGGGTCAACGAGTTCGTCGGGTCCAACTACCACGGCAAGCCGCTGAAGCCCGAGCAGCTCGACCAGGCCCTGGCCGACCTGGACGCGAAGGCGGGCGAGCTGGGCGTCGCCGAGCCCCCCGCCGAGGGCCGCCCCCCCGCCGCCCAGCTCCAGGCCCCCGCGACGCTGCACCGCCCTCCGCAGACCCCCTTTGCCGCCGGGGCCGTCGCCGACGGCCTGAGCGCCGCCGGGCTGGGCGAGGCCCTGGAGGCGAAGAAGCTGGCGACGCGTCGGGCGTACGGCGCGGCCCTGAAGGCCCTGGGCGCCGACGACCGGATCGTGGCCATGGACGGGGACGTGAAGAACTCGACGTTCGCGGAGTACTTCGCCGGCGCCTATCCCGACCGCTACCTGGAGGCCCGCATCGCCGAGCAGAACATGATGTCGGCGGCGGTGGGGCTGGCGGCGGCGGGCAAGGTCCCCTTCGTCTCCAGCTTCGCCAAGTTCATCGTCCGCGCCTATGACCAGTTGGAGATGGCCGCGGTCAGCAACGCCAACATCAAGCTGTGCGGGTCGCACGCGGGCGTCTCGCTGGCCGCCGACGGGCCCAGCCAGATGGGGCTGGTGGACCTGGCCTACTTCCGGGCCCTGGCCCACGCCCGTCGGGTCGACGGGGAGCCCGCCTGCCGCGTCATGCTCCCGTCCGACGCCGTCAGCGCCTTCAAGCTCACCGAGCTGATGGCCAACACCGACGGCATGTGCTACATGCGGACCCACCGGCCCGACGTGCCCTTCCTCTACGCCGAGGACGAGACCTTCACCCTCGGCGGGCACAAGCACCTCGTCGACGGTGAGGACCTGGTCATCGGCGCCAGCGGCTACATGGTGCACGTGGCCAGGCAGGCCATCGAGGCCCTGGAGGAGCAGGCGGGCCTGTCGGCCGGGCTCATCGACGTCTACGGGCTGCCGCTGGCCCGACCCGACGAGGTCCTGCAGATCGGCGACGACTGCCGCGGGCAGATCCTCGTGCTGGAGGACAACTACGTCGGCGGGGTCTACGAGGAGATCGCCGCCGCCGCCGCGTCCAGCGACTACGGCGTCTGCGTGGACGGGCTGGTCCTCCACTCCATCCCCAAGAGCGCCCGGACCCCGGAGGAGACCCTGGCGCTGGTCCACCTCGGTGTCGACGACATCATCCGCGCCGCCCAGAAGATGTTCGACCAGAGCGAATGACGCCGGCGGCCCGCCCGCGCGGTCCCCGTCCGCTGCTTCCCCGCGCGCATCGCGTTTTGCCCCGCCCCGGCCGGTCCGTTAGGATGACGGTGTGGTTTCACCCGTAGGGAATCCCCGGTGAGACGATGGGCCGTCATCCTGCTGGGCTGCCTGCTGCTCGCCGCGGTCGCGCGCGCCGCCCCCACCCCGACCAGCGCCCCGGCCGCCGCGCCGGCGTCGCGCCCGTCGGCGAGCCGCCGCCCGGGCGGGCCCGCCGACGACGCCGAGACCGCCCCCACACGCGCCGAGAAGCTCCGACGCGCCCGGCGAGTCCTCAAGTACCACCGGCGCACCATCGACCTGGCCAGGGCCGGCAAGTACGCCGAGTGCCGGCCCATCCTCCGCAAGATCCTCGACCTCGACCCGTCCGACAGCACCGCCTGGTACAACATGGCCTGCGTCCACAGCCGCCTCCACGAGCCCCGCCGGGCCATCGCGTGCCTGACCAAGGCCCTCGAGCACGGATACAGCGACTTCCGCCACATGGGCCGCGACCCGGACATGGAACCCCTCCGCGACCTGCCCGGCTACAAGGCCCTGCTGGCCCGCAAGGACCAGATCCAGCGCGAGCGGGCGGAGAAGATCCACGCCGAGCTCCGCGAGCGCTTCGGCGAGGGCTACATCTGCGAGATCGACCACGCCAGCAAGCTGGTCTTCGCCACCAACATCGACCGCCAGATGCTCACCGAGCTCCGCGACTACCTCGTCGCCTACGCGACGGCCCAGTGGAATGACCTGTTCACGTATCGCTTCGAGCAGTACGTCACCGTTGTCGTCCCCGCCGCCGGGGACAACAAGAGGCTGCGCGCCCGCGGAGTGGGGGGCTACTACCACCACGGGCGGCGGATGCTGATCGCCCGGCAGATCGGCATGGTCATGACCCACGAGTTCACCCACGCCCTCCACCACGCCGACATGGACGGCATGGGACAGCGCCACCCCATCTGGATCACCGAGGGGCTGGCCACCCTGTTCGAGAGCTCCCGGCTTGTCGGCGGGCACGTCGCACCCCAGCCCAACCACCGGCTGACCTACCTCAAGCGGCTCGCCGCCCGCGGCAAGGCCCTGCCCTGGAAGAAGCTCTTCGGCCTCAGCCATCGGGACTTCATGCGATCCGCCGCCGTGGGATACTCCCAGGCCCGCGGGATCATGCTGTACCTGCACGAGAAGCGCCTGTTGAGGAAGTGGTACGACGCGTACACCGAGGGCTACGAGGACGACAAGACGGGCGCGGCGGCGATGGAGAAGGTCTTCGGCAAGCCGCTGGGGGAGGTCGAGGCCGACTGGAAGCGCTGGGTGCGGGAGCTGAAGGGCCCGCCGTTGCGGCTGAAGGCGGACTCGGCGTGCATCGGCGTCCGCACGCGGGGGCAGGTGGACGGGCTGCGGATCGTGGGCATCGTCGCCCGCAGCGGGGCGGCCAAGGCCGCCCTGGCCGTCGGCGACGTCATCGTCGGCGTGGACGGGGAGCGCATGACCGACTCGGCGGCCCTGCTGCGGCGGGTCGCCGCCTGCGAGGTCGGGGACGAGCTGCGCATCCGCTTCCGCCGCGACGGCGAGTATCGCACCGTGACCGTCACCCTGGGCAAGGTCCCCGCCGACCTCTTCCGCCGGCGCCGCCCCGCCCCGAAGACCCGTCCCAGGCCCAAGGCCGCCCCGCGCCCGCGCTCACGCCCGGCCGCGCCCGACACCCCGGCCACCCGACCGGCCAAGAAGGCCGCCTGAGGGCCGCGGCGTCGAGGGGCGAGCTCAGATCAGCCCCAGTCTTCGGGCGTGCCAGTAGGCGACCAGCCAGGCGGCCATGCCGAAGACGGTCAGGGTGTGGAGGTTGTGCCGGCGTTCGGGGGGCCACTGCCGGCCGTCGGGGTCGGTGAACTCGACGAAGTCCATCACGTCGAGCTGGCCCAGGACGCAGTGGAGGGCGCGTCGGGCCTCCTCGGCCATCCAGGGCACGGTCTCGGCCAGCAGCGCCGCCGAGACCGCCGTGTGGGCCGAGAAGTAGCTCGACCTCGCCGCGCACAGCCAGGACTGGAGCTTGAGGTTCCGCCGGCACAGCTCGGCGTACTCGGGCCTCTCGGTGACGAGCCGCGCCTCCTCGGGCCGGATGGGCTCCTCGGTCTCGTCGGCGAGGTTGACGCGGACGCAGACGTCGGTGAGGCCGTCGTCGCGCAGCCCGAGCCTCAGCTCCCGGCGCCACCAGTCCACGAAGCGCTCCTGCCAGTGGGGCAGGCGGTCGGGCTCGGCCTTCGCCATGGTCCACAGGGCCGGGGCGACGGCGTGGTGCCACATGGCGATGAGCCGGGTCTTCCGGCCGGTCTCGTCCACCGGCAGCCAGCGGTGCAGGCGGCGGGTGGGGAACCAGTCGGTCTTGTGCACCCGCTGGAGGCGATGCCACTCGTCGCGGTACCTGGCCTCGCCGGTGGCCAGGTGGGCCAGGACGACCTCGGCCGTCATGCAGCCGCCGAAGGCCGGCGACAGCCAGCCGGAGACCGCCTCGCCGGGAAATTGGAAGTCGTGGTAGTCCCGCCCCATCCACCAGTCGACGTTGGCGGCGATGATCTCGCCCGCCCGCCGCCGACGGGCGCCGTCGGCGATCTCCATGTAGCGGTGCAGGCCGAAGGTGAAGTACCACGTCTGGTCCAGCGTGGTCCTGCGGCGCGGGCGGCCGCCCCAGGGCTTGCCGATGTAGCCCGGCTGGATGCGGTCGTTGGCGGCGATGAGCGGCTGGAGGTCGTCGAAGACGCGGTCGGCGACCGCCCTGGCCGCCCGCTCGCCCGTGACGCGGTGCTGCTCGACCAGGCCCCACAGGTACAGCCCCGTGCAGAACATGGTGTCCTCGTAGGTCGCGCGCTCGGCGGCCGTGGCGGGCTCGGCATCGTCGTCCGTATAGCCCTGTGCCGCCTCGGGCAGCTCGTCCCGGGCGTACGGCCTCATCGTCTCCCGGTTGATCCGCTCGATCAGCCAGCCGCGATCGTCGAAGAAGTGCGCCTCGATCGTCTCGCGCATGGCGGCGGCCCGGGCCTCCAGCCCGCCTGCTCCCGGCGGGTCCGTCGTCGGCATGGCGCTGCTCCTCGTGGTTGCGGCCTCTCATCGGCGGTCGGCAGGGAATGCACAGGGCTTCCGCCGGCGGGGCGAAGGGGGCGGTGACCCGCGGCACGATGGGGCCTCTACCCGGATGCCGGCGGCGATGTTAGCATGGCACGGTGCGGAAGGCCACCACGCCGGCCGCGCACGCCGGGACGAACGCCATGGACCGAAGGACCTTCCTGAAGACCGTCGGGGCGGCCGCGGGGACGCTGGCCCTCGCCCCGCGCCGGTCGCCGGCGATCGGAGACGACATGCCCGACCGACCCAACGTCCTCGTGATCCTGGTCGACGACCTCGGCCGGGGCGACCTGTCCTGCTGCGGCGCGCCCGACCTGAAGACGCCCCACCTCGACCGCCTCGCCGCCGAGGGCGCGACCTTCTCCAACTTCTACGCCAACTGCACCGTCTGCTCGCCCACGCGGGCGTCGCTGCTGACGGGTCGGTTCCCGGACCTGGTGGGTGTGCCGGGCGTGATCCGCGGCTCGCCGAAGCGCTACGCGAACTCGTTCGGCTACTTCGCCCCCGACGCCGCGACCCTGGGCGACCTGCTCGGGAAGGCCGGCTATGCCACCGCCCTGGTGGGCAAGTGGCACCTGGGCCTGCGCGAGCCGAACCTGCCCAACCGGCGCGGGTTCGACCACTTCCACGGGTTCCTGGGGGACATGATGGACGACTACACGACGCACCGCCGGCGGGGGCAGAACCTGATGCGTCTGGACGGCGAGACGATCGACCCGCGCGGGCACGCGACCGACCTGTTCACCGACTGGGCCTGCCGGTACATCGCCGGGCGCAAGGGCCGGAAGCAGCCGTTCTTCCTGTACCTGGCCTACAACGCGCCGCACACCCCGATCCAGCCGCCGGCGTCGTGGCTGGCCCGCGTCCGGAAGCGCGACGGGATGGGCCAGAAGCGGGCGAAGCTCGCCGCGCTCATCGAGCACCTCGACGACGGGGTCGGCAAGGTGCTCGCCGCCCTGGAGACCGCCGGGCTCGCCCGCCGCACCCTGGTCGTCTTCACCAGCGACAACGGCGGGCAGCGCAGCGTGGGCGCCCGCAACGGGCCCTTCCGCGGGGGCAAGACCGACCTGTACGAGGGCGGGCTGCGGGTGCCGGCGATGGTCCGCTGGCCGGGGCGCGTCAAGCCCGGGGCGACGATCGAGCGGGTGGCGCTGACCATGGACATCATGCCCACGGCCCTGGCGGCCGCCGGGGCGTCCCCGCCGGCCGGCATCGAGGGCGAGAGCTTCCTGCCGGCGATCACCGGCCGTCGGCAGGCCGACGCCGGGCGCGACCTGTTCTGGGTCTGGCGGCAGCGGGGGGTGCTGCACGCGGCCCGTCGGGGCGCGTGGAAGATCGTCCGCGCCCGCCCGGGCGGGAAGCTGGAGCTGTACAACCTCGCCGAGGACCCGAAGGAGACGACCGACCTGGCGGCGACGCATCCCGCCCGGCTGGCCGAGCTGTCGGCCGCCCTCAAGGCCCACCTGGCCAGGGCCGCGAAGGTGCCCTGGCGGCCGCCCCGCTGACGCGCGGTCGTCCGGACGGGGGCCGGTTCACCGAGGAGGAGATGAAGCAGATCGCCCCCGAGGCGCCGGCGAAGCGCCCGCGGACCCCCAAGCCCCGGGCCGCCGAGGACCGTAAGCAGCGGCCGCGCCGCCCGGGTCTCACCCCGCCCGAAGGCGGGCGCGGAGGAGGACGAAGCCTCCCACGGCCATGATCTCGTACAGGGCGCCCAGCAGGAGCAGGGGGAAGGTCACGGCGTAGGGCTGCCCGGTGATGGCGGCGACGAGGCCGGCGGCCAGCCCGCCCGTCCCGGCCAGCAGCATGGCCGTCAGCGGGCCCATCAGCGTCCCGCGCGGCGCGCCGCGGACCGTCAGCAGCGCCCCCGCCGCGCACAGCACGCCCAGCAGCGTGCCGCCGACGCCGCCGATCCACCCGCCGGCCGCGCTCGACCACCAGGCCCGCGGCGGGATGGGCGTGTACTGCACCAGCCGCAGCGGGCTGAGATGCACCGTCCCCCCCTCCGGCAGGTGCAGGTTGATCACCAGCTTCACCGGGCTCGCGTCGGCCTCGCTCCTGTCGAACGGCAGGCGAAGCTCTCGCCACCCGGACGACCCGCTGATCACCCCCGTCGGACCCGACGGCGCCAGCGTCCGCGTGGAGAACTTCGACCCGTCGGGGAAGTGCGACCACATCTCCGCGTACCCCTGCCCGCCCACGCTGCCGTAGCGGACCGAGCCGATCACCGCGTAGCGGTCGGCGGTGATCGCCGGGCTCTCGATCGTCGCCAGCGTCACGTCGGTCGGGCCCTCGGCGGCGATGCGGAGCTGCTCGAACTCCGCCTCCGGCCCCGGGGGGATGACCTCGCCGGCGGGGAGCTGGTTCGCCTGCTTGAACTTCCGCCACTGCACCCGCCGGAGGACCTGCAGCACGTCCGCCGCGCCCGCCGCCGACGCCAGCACCAGCGCCACCGCCGCCATCGTCCGTGTCCGTCTCATCCGTGGTCTCCCAGTGCCGTCGGCCCTCGTCGGCCCGCCGTCCGGGTCGGCGCTGGCGGGCCGGGCGGCCGATCTGCCGCCCGCGGCCGTGGGCCGCCTGTCGACTCATACCGCATGTGGCCGCCCATTGCATCGGTTGAGTACCCGGTCGTCATCCCGGAAATCCCCTGCAGGCTTCCCGAACGCTCGCCTGCTCGGCGCGCCGTGCGCGCGCCGGCCTCACACCAGTCGGCGGGCGGCGCGGACGGCGACGAGCTGGCAGGGGAGGCAGTACTCGGCGACCTTCCGCCCGGGCGGCAGGGTCACCTGCTCGTAGGCCGTCAGGTGCCCCCGCCCCTGGTGATAGAAGACGTGGCCCCACAGGCACAGGCGGTAGTCATCCCGCCGGCCGAGCCGCCACAGCCCGTCGAGGTGCTCGGCCAGCGGCCAGTCGTCCAGGCGGTCCAGGAAGCGCGTCGCCCCGCAGAACTGCCCCCCGCCCGTCAGGCGGGCGCGCACGATCCGCTCGGCCCACGCCCGCGGCAGCACGCCGCTGGAGAGCAGCTCCGGCCAGTAGCGGTAGTTGGTGTAGCTGCCGAAGCGCCCGGCCGTGACGCGCCCCCGCGGGCGCTCGGCCCCGAGGTCCTCCAGCGGCTCCACGGCCGGGGTCAGCCACCAGTCGGCCGGGTCCGCCGGCCAGCAGGCGTGAATCGCGTCCAGCAGGACCAGCCGGAGCTGCCCGGCGGTGACGCGCAGGGCCTTCGCCTCCTCGCGCCGGCCAAGCCGCCCGGCCAGAACGCCGGCCCAGTCGCCCAGCCCGCGGACGACCCAGGCGTTGTTGTGGAAGTACCGCGCCCGCCGGTCCGCCTCGTCGGCCTCCGGCGACCCGTGCAGCAGCGCCACCGGCCCGTCGCGGCGGGCGAGGTCGACGAGCCGCCCGGCCAC
>Ga0180432_10008368_pt1 | contig 12912 bp, 8 predicted proteins | sample SS_ome_10_FD_132414 | JGI IMG/M metagenome (GOLD analysis project Ga0180432, IMG submission 132414) | Hypersaline lake sediment archaeal communities from the Salton Sea, California, USA - SS_1_MS_2 metaG | ecosystem: Environmental > Aquatic > Non-marine Saline and Alkaline > Hypersaline >...
ATCAGCTTTGACGGATGCTTTCACGGGCGAACGATGGCCGGGCTCAGCCTGACGCCCACCATACAGGAAGGCTTCGAACCGATCGTTCCGGGCACGGTTACAGGCGTCCCGTACAACGATATCGAGGCGATCACCGCAGCGGTCGACGACGAAACGGCCGGCGTCTTCATCGAGCCGATTCAGACCGAAGGAGGCATCCTCGTGCCGAGCGCCGAGTTCATGCAGCACCTGCGCACGCTGTGTGACGACCGCGGCGTGCTGTTGATCTGCGACGAGGTGTGGACCGGTCCGGCCAGGACGGGCAAGTGGTTTGCCTATCAGCACTACGGCATCGTTCCGGACGTTTTGACTCTGGCCAAGGCCGTCGGGGGCTCTCTGCCGGTCGGCACCTGTGTCGCGGCGCCTCGGTGGGCCGACGTGCTTGGGCCCGGAACCCATGGGTGCACCGTGGGCGGCAATCCGCTCTGTGCCGCCGCCGGTGCCGCCGCCATGAAGCTCATTGCCGACGAAGGGCTCGTCGACCGCGCCGAAATGCTCGGCCGACAGGTGCTGGCCGTGCTCGCCGACGCCGATGTGCCATGCGTCCAGGAGATCAGGGGCAAGGGACTGCTGGTCGGCCTGCAACTGGACGAGGCCCGCGAGGCCAAGGACGTGATGCTCCAGTGCATGGACCGCGGGCTGATCATCTGCATCGCCAAGCGAAACGTCGTGCGCCTGGCCCCGGCGCTGACCATCGACGAAGAGGACTTGGCCCGAGGACTCGATATCTTCATCGACGTACTCCGTACGTCTGGTTGACTGGTTAACTGGGAACGGCTTCACGTGGTCCCGCCAGTCAGCCAATTAACCAGTCCGCCGCTCGACCCGCCAACCAAGATGCGCATCTACCTCGACAACTCGGCCACCAGCTTTCCCAAGCCCAAGGCCGTTACCGATGCGATGGTCGACTTCGCAGCCAACTGCGGCGCCTCGGCCGGGCGAGGGGCATACACCGAGGCCAAGGCCTGCGAGCACATCATCGCCACGTGCCGCCAGAGGGTCGCGGCGCTGATCAACGCCGAGAGTCCCGAGCAAATCGTCTTTGCGATGAACTGTTCAGAAGCCCTGGTCATGGTGATTCGCGGCCTGTTGAACCTGGCCGAGGCCAACACGCACGTGGTGGCCACCGCCATGGAGCACAACTCCGTGCTGCGTCCGCTTAACGCGCTGCACGACCAGATCGGTCTGTGGCCGGAGTTCCTTCCGTGCGACGGGCAGACGGGCCTGGTCGACCCGGGCGACGTACGGCGGGCGATCAGGCCGGCGACGAAGCTGGTGGCCTGCGTGCACGTGTCGAACGTTACCGGAACGATCCAGCCCATCGAGGACGTGGTCGCGATAGCCCGCGACAGCGGCATCCCGTGCCTCATCGACGCCGCACAGTCCGCCGGTCACGTCGAACTTGATGTGCAGGCCCTCGGGGCCGACTTCGTGGCCTTCCCCGGCCACAAGGGCCTGCTCGGCCCGCTCGGCACCGGCGTGCTGTACGTCCGCCCCGGTATGGACGAGAAGCTCAAGACCATGAAGGAGGGGGGGACCGGCACGATCAGCGAACAGCCCGTCCAGCCCAACACCATGCCCGACAAATACGAGATAGGTTCGCACAACGCCATCGGGTTGGCGGGCCTGAGTGAAGGGGTGGCCTGGCTGCTCGAGCGAGGCGTGGGGAACGTCCGCGAACATGACCGGGCCCTGTGCGAACTGTTTGCTTCACTGACGGCCGACATCGAGGGCCTGACGGTCTACGGCCCGCGGGACATGTCGGTCCGCGCCGGGGTCTTCAGCGTGAACGTCGCGGGGATGGGGCCGAATGACTTGGCCGCGGCGCTGGAGAGAGACTTCGGCATCTGCACGCGCCCGGGGGTCCACTGTGCGCCGCTTGCCCACAAGACCATAGGCACACATCCGGCCGGCACGTGCCGCCTGTCGTTCGGCCCGTTCACGACCGAGGACCACGTCCGCGCCGCCGCCGCCGCGCTGAGTGGGATCGCTCGACGGGCGCGCGCAAGCGAGTAGGCGCGCACGCGCGGGGATGTTGATGCGCGTCCGGATCGGGGCGTCTGGCACGCGATAGAGCGTCCCCAGGGATTCTGATCCCTGGGCTTGGGGGACTTCTTTGCGAGAGAGCACGATGCGCGTTCGATCCCGCGATGAAGCGCTGCGCGCGACCGATGGCGCGGATATGAATGTGTGGCCCCATCGCGCCGCGTCTCCCGACCCAAGCCCTGGGGCGTTGTCCGTGGGTCGTTCCTTGTGCGCCGGAGCCCTCGTATCCGGTGCAAGACACGGCTGGCACTGCGAGGAAGTCAGAACTCCATCGGGAGTTGGACGGCCTTTCCGGTCTTGGTGGCCTGGGCGGCCAACTCGTAGGCTTCCCCGTACTGCCTGGCCACCACGTTCCAGGAGACGACCTCGTCGAGGTACCTTTTGAGGTTCTCGCCCATGCGCATTCTGGCGCCTTCGTTGCAGGCCAACTCGACGACGTGGCGCCTGAGCATCTCCTTCGTGGTGAACAACAGCCCGCCGCCGTTCTCGAGGGTCTGGGCGGTCAGGCCCTCCAGGGGTGCGGTGGTGATATACGGCTTGTTCAGGGCGATGATCCTGGCCAGTGTGCCTGACTGCGTTTCGTCGGTGCTCGGCAGGACGATGAAGTCGCAAACGGCCATCATCTTGTAGTAGACGTCCCCGCGCGGGATGAACTCGTAGTAGTGGGCCAGGCCCTTCTGCTCGAGCAGTTGCACGTCGGTCTTGTACTTCTCGTAGTCGCTTCTGTGGTTGGGGTCCCTCATGGCCCCGGCGGCCAGCAGGTCCCAGTCCTGCCCGCTGCGATCGCGGATCTCCTCGGCGACCTCCTCCCACATGCTGGTCAGGATGTCCCATCGCTTGTTGGACTGGATCCACCCGATCAGCCCCACCAGGTGATCGGACAGGTGCGTGACCCTGTCGAGGTCGAGTTCTTTCCGCAGGTCGACAACCTGCTGAAGCGAGTACCGCCTGTCGGCTCTGGCCCCGTGGGGCACCACCATGATGTTCATCGGCGTCGGCCAGCCGCGACCCGCAAAATTCCAGTCCAGACGCCACTTCTGGTAGTGACACTTGAACAACACCACGTCCGCTCGGTGGGTCAGCTTGAAGACGAAATCGGCCTCGAAGTCCGTCAGGCGCCCGTGGATGGTATGCGGCTCGACAACAGTGGGCACGTCGTTGATGGCGTCGAGCAGGTCAAGGAACCCCTCGTTACCGTCGCCTTGGCCGCGCTCGTCGCGGTAGTCGTACAGTCCGTACTCGTGCTCGATGTGGACGGCGTAGGGCTTGAGCGTATGGATCTCGTCTGCGACGACTTTCCACCAGCCGCGCTGGGTCACGTCGATGAGCGGAAGGACGCCGTCGCCGGTGCCGTCGGTGTGGCTGATGACGAGCACGTCACGGTCGGGATTATGCTTTTGGATGAACTCCCGAGCCTCCTCACAGAACGTTGCTATCCCACAAAGCCTTGGCGGATAGCTACTTATCATCACTATCGGTGACGGCATGCTTCTTCACTTTCTCTGGTGTGACTACAGGTTGGGCTGGTCCGATCGGGCGGCGTACTGGCCTTTGCTCACTGGGGTTATCGGCAGGAAGCCGCCCTAACGTTTGCTCCATTTGCAGATCGTGCATCAAGAGCAGGCTCATCAGCCAGGCCAGGGTACTCTCGGCGCCTTGGTTCTCATTGACGCGGTCGCCGTGGAGCCCGTCGCGACAGCCCCCGGTGGTGAAGTCGTAGACCGGCGTGCGGAGGTCGTTGTCCCCGAGGAACCAGTGGAACGCCTGTTCGGCATACGACAGCCAGCGCGTCTCGCGGGTCACACGAAAGGCCTCGATGCAGGCGTCGACCATGGCATGCGCCTCGATCGGCTGCTGGTCGAACCGGGCCTTGGCATGCCCGCGTGTGTACCACCCGTTGGTCCCGATGATCGAGAGGACCCCGCCGTCGGTGGTCTGGACGTCGTGGAGCCATTGCAGGGCGGCCTTGCCGATGTCGATCACGTCGCCCCGGTTGAGCCACTTGCCGCTCATCAACAGGGCGTGCGGCAGCTTGGCGTTGGCGTAGGTGACCACGTTCTCGCACCAGGGCCACTCGTTGCTCATATGGTTGGCGAAGTGGTCTGCCAACTTCTCGGTCAGCACGGCGCGATGGCGTCTGGCGTCGCTGTCGCCCCCGTATCGCCGCAGGTAGGCGTGAATGCCGACGATCGCAAACGCCCACGCGCGGGGCGACGAGAAGTTCTCGACGGCCGGAAGCGCCCGAAGGAACAACTGCGTCGCCAGGGCGATCATCGACTCGTGAGGGCACATGGCCACACCCATTCCCAAACCCCACAGGGCACGGGAATGGCTGTCCTCGCTGCCGATGACCTCAGACCACTTCCGCTCGTAACTCATGAAGTTCCTGAACCGCCCGAGCTTCTGGTCCAGGGCATGGGCCAGGAACGAGAGGTACGTTTGCAGCAAGTCGATGGCGTCGTCGTCGTGGGTCTGGTCCCAGTACATCGCCGCAACGATCAGGGCGCGTGCGTTGTCATCGGCGCAATAGCCGTGTCCCCGGTCGGGCGTGGCGTAGATGGCGTGCTGGAGAATGCCGGTGTCGTCGGTCAGCGTGCGAAGGTGCCGCAAGTCAATCTCGGGCAGTTCGTCGCCTCGGTCGGGGTCTTGGCTGTCTCCGACCGGCTTGGGCAAGGCCACGACATGCCGACTGCTCAGCCACGCGTCGTTCGCCTGGTTGAACACGTCAAGGTAATCCTGCGCCACGCGACTCCACAGCATACGCCGACAGAACGTGTAGGCACGCTTTCGCATGGCGTGACGTTCGGTCTCGTTGTCCAGCAGGTCGATGACCTGCTCGGCGATGGCTTCCGCATCGCGGAACGGTACGAAACGCCCCCGCCCCTCATCGAGCATCTCCTTGGCGTACCAGTAGGGCGTGGAGATGGTGGCCTTGCCGGCCCCGAGGGCGTAGGCCAACGTGCCCGACGTGATCTGCGCTTCGTTGAGGTACGGTGTGACGTACAAGTCGGCCGCACCGAGAAACTCGCACAGCTCGGGCAAGTCGACGAAACGATTCTGGAAGATCACGTGGTCCCTGACGCCCAGCTCACTGGCCAGGCGGATCAGACCGTTGCGGTACTCTTCCCCGCTGTCCCGCTTGACGTGGGGGTGAGTGGCCCCCAGGATCATGTAGACGACCTCGGGGTGGTCGGCGACGATGGTCGGCAGGGCCTCAATGGCGTACTCCAGCCCCTTTCCCGGGGACAGGAGCCCGAACGTCAGGAGGACCTTCCTGCCCTCGACTCCGAACTGGTCCTTGTAGAAACTCGGGTCGATGAAGGGCATGTCGGGAATGCCGTGGTGGACCATCGCGATCTTCCCCAGCGGCACGTCGTAGATCTCGTGGAGCATCTCGTGGGCGAGGTGGCTCATGACGGTGACTCGGCTGGCGATGCGCGTGATCTCCTTCATCACAAGGAGCTGATCGTTGCTGGGGTCCTTCAGGACGGTGTGAAGCGTGGCCACCATCGGGCGGCGGAGACGCCGGAGAAGCGCGAGGATGTGCGACCCGCACGTGCCTCCGAATATCCCGTACTCGTGCTGAAGACAGACCGTCGAAACCTGGTTGACGTTGAGAAACTCCGCCGCCAGACGGTAGTCCGCCTGTACGGACTGGCGCACCTCGAACCGGACGCGGTCGGGGTACGGGTACCCCTCGGGCACGTCGTTCATGGCTACGGTGAAGACGTCGTGGTCGGCCTGGGCCTCACCGGCCACCGCCTCGCAGAGGTCGTGCGTGAACGTCGCAATCCCACAGCGCCTGGGCAAGTAAGTGCTGGCGAAGGCGATAGGGGCACGTCGGAGTAACGATCTGTCTGTCACCATGCGGCCGTCCCTGGAACTGATCCGAACGAATCGGCAAGGAGCGTTCCTTGCGCCACGTCCCTATTCTAAGGTTGGCGGGGGTGTTCCTCAAGACGCGATCGCGCCGACCCGTGCGGGAATGGTCGGTCCGGCCCTCGCGCTTGTCCGGTGTGTCCCCCGCCCGGACCACGACAATCTCCCTGTGGTCAACGTGTCCGGGCACGTCCCCGGGCAGCCGTCCGGTCCGTCGCAGACAGGACCGTCAGCTTGTCGGCGCTGCGCCGCGGGAGGCCCCTGTGGCATTTATTTGGCGGATAGGTGTTGATCGTGGTGCCGCGCTATCTATACTTACGTAAACCCAACACAGTTTGGGCACGTGCCTCAAGGATGGTCCTGCCGTGCCTGAAACGGCGGGCCGTGGTCGAGAGTGAGTGGGTTGGCATGGGCTATGGGATAGTTTTCACCACCGGAATGCTCGCCGCTTTGGTGGGCACACCGGTCTTTGCGCGGCTGGCAATCTCCGCGCGGGTGGTGGATCGGCCCGGGACCCGCAAGGTGCACGGGCACATCGTGCCCCGTCTGGGGGGAGCGGCCATCATCCTGGCGATGCTCGCCGCCCTGCTGCTGGGGACCGTTGCAGATGACGGCACGGGCATGAGTTTCCGCCAGGCCGACCCCCTCCGCGCCACCATCGTCCTCTTCGGCGCCAGTGCGCTGGTGCTGCTTGTGGGCCTGGTGGACGACGTCCGTCGGCTGCGGGCGCGGACGAAGCTTCTTGGACAGATCGTCGCGGCGCTGTGCGTCTGTGCCGCGGGCTATCGCATCCAGAGCCTGGGTGTCAGGGGGCTGTTCGTGATACGTTTCGAGTGGGGGTCGTGGCCGCTGACGGTGTTCTGGATTGTCGGGATAACCAATGCGGTGAATCTGATAGACGGTCTGGACGGTTTGGCGGCCGGGGTCTCCCTGATCGCCGCTGCGGTCATCGGGACGTTCGCGTTCCTTTACGGGCAGGTGGTGATCGCCACCTGCATGCTGGCGGTGCTCGGCGCGTTAAGCGGCTTCCTGTTCTTCAACTTCAATCCCGCGAAGGTCTTTCTGGGGGACTGCGGCAGCATGTTCCTGGGGTTCTTCCTGGGCACGGCCTGCGTCATGTTGGCCAAGCAGACCCAGACACTGGTCGGGATGGGCCTGGCGGTCCTTGCCTTGGGCGTGCCTATCCTCGACACGTTCTTCACGATAATCCGGCGGATGCTGGATCGGCGGTCGCTGTTCGCCCCGGATCGCGGACACACCCACCATCGCCTCATGGACACCGGGCGAAGCCACCGCACCGCCGTCTTCGTCCTGTACGGCGTCAGCCTCACCTCGGGCATGCTCGGCCTGCTGATGCTGGTGACCAGCGGGCCGGGCCGGGTGGCGGTGTTCGCCGGCGGGCTGGCCGGGCTGGTGTGCCTGTTCCACCATCTCGGTGCGATTCGGCTGCGCGAGGCGCTGGCGACGTTGAAACGCAATCTGGCCATGTCGGGCGAGGCCAAGGTTCGCAAACGCCGATTCGAGGAGATGCAACTTCGCCTGCGGGAGGCCAAGACGATTTCCCAGTGGTGGCGCGTTGTCAGGCGGGCCGGACGGCACCTCGGATTCGCACGGATCTGTGTCCAGGTCCAGTACGATGGCGGCCAGAGCCGCGAACTCCAGTGGTATCTCCCGGGGTACCGGGGCAACGGCATCCACGGCAAGGCGATTCACCTGACGTTACCGGTCAGGTACTGGCCTGACGGGCAGACCGTGCGGGCCAGCATTGACATCCCCGTCAGCGGATCGCTCGAATCCGCGGGAAGCAGGCTGACGCTGTTCGGCCGATTGATGGACGAACACAGCCTGGCCGACCTTCGCGGCGCCGACGCCGAGCCGGCTGCCGCAGCCGAGGAAATGTTCGCCGTTTCGACCGACGGCATGTACGTCTCCGAAGCTGCCCACGAACATCCAGGCGCCGTCGTTTGACGCTACGTGCCCCTCTTGTCCGTTCATGGCGCACAGAAAGAACGCTCCCCGACTGCGTCGGGCGGATTCTTACGACGCAGTCGGGGAGTGTTGGGCGCTTCCGCGAATGCGCAGTTGCGCGGTCTGGAAATCCAGAATGCAAGATCTGAAATGGCCTCAGTTCCTGTCTTTCCCGCCCCCGCGTGCGGGCTTCCTGGCTGTCGCCTGGCGCTGCTCGGCCGTCAGCACCAGCGCGTGTATCGCCCACTGAAGCTTCCTGGTGATCTCGCTTCGGAGCTTCTTGGCCTTCGATTCGAAGGGTTCGATCTCGGCCAGTTCCTTCGCTGCGATGGCACAAGCGGTCTTGACCTTGGCCAACTGCTCTTCGGTCAGCTCGGCCCGGCGGTATCTGCCGGCCGTCGCCTTGAAGAGTTCGTGGGTGTCCCAGGCGGCCTTCTGCTCGTCCGTCAGCACGGCGAAGATCGCGGCGGTGGCCGCCGCGGCAGACTCCTCTCGCGCCGTCCGCAGGTCCCGGAGGTTTCGCGACGCCTGCTTTCTCGCATCGCCGTCGTTCTTGTCCTTGGCGTCCTTTGCGGCGTTTTCGGCGGCCTGAACCTTCTCGGCGTTGGCCTTGTCCCATGCGGCCAGGACCGCGTCCCGGGCCTTGATCTTCTCCTTCACGGCCGTCTGCTGCTTGTCTGTGAGCTTACACTCCCTCATCAACAGGTCGTACAGGCTCTCTTCAGGCTGCTTGCCCCGTCGCCGCCGACCTTCCTTGGCTGCAAAGGCACCAGATGCCATGCCCGCAATCACCAGAACGAACACGAACCGTCGCATGCCTCTCATCGTCTCACCTTTTTCCGGCCGAACCTAGCCGCGCCAACCCAGCGTCCTGACCCCGGCCGCACCACGCGGTCGGACCGGACGCTGACCCAACAGTATACATCGCATGAGGTGCAGACCAAACGCAAGCCCGGGGGTCAACAAGACCCCTGGGCGCGTCCTCCGCTAATCGGCACCTCCGGCGCCGCGGCGCAGGGCGCGGAGAGAGAGCACCAGCAGGGCTATCGCGATCGCGGCGACCAGGGCGGTGACGGCCCAGCCGGCGGGGCCGGAAACAACCCGCGGCCAGATGTGCAGGATGATCGTTCGCTCGCATCGGCCCCAGAAGCCGGTCTTGGCCTGCGTGACAATGACGGTCTGTGAGATCGTGTTGCCCTCGACGGCCATGCGGATGGCGTGGTGGAACCGCCCGCGCGTGCCGCGGAGCGTCCCGCCGGCCCCGCCGGTGATGATAAACGTGGTCTCGCCGCGCGTGCCCTTCCAGTAGGCGTGATGGTCGCCCACGAAGACGTATCGCACCTGGTGCTTGTCGACGAGTTCGTAGAACGCCTTGCTGCGCGGATCGCTCTTGTGCACGAGGATCGGCGTCAGGCCGGCGGGGGGGGTGTGCATGAAGATGAACGCGTCCTTAACCTCACCGGCGTACCGATCCAGTGTCCGGGCGGCGTACTCGATGAAGCCGCCCGTCTCGTCCGGCGGGGCCGCGTTGTTGAGAAACAGGAACAGCCTGTCGGCGGCGACGAAGTGATACTGCATCGGTCCGTAGGTGCGAACGTAGTCGGCGCTGGTGAAGTCGCCCTCGTCGCGCCAGGCGGTGCAGTGGTTGCCCGGCACGACGAACACGGGGAAGTCGAACTCGGCCTCGGCGACCTGCGTCGAGAAGAACGTGTGCCTCGTGTGCTTGGGCTTGGCCACAAGGTCGCCGCAGATCACGGCGAAGGCCGGGGCCTCCGGATCGATCGTGCTCAGCAGTTCGCGAAAGGTGGCGCTGCCTCGCTGCGGGTCGCTCATGACGTAGAAGACGAAGTCCGTTCCGTCTCCGGTGCGTTCAACGGCCCGGGCGATGTTCTCGTCCCGGTTGCCCAGAGATCGGGGAAACGCAAGGCTCTGCATTCGCAACCCGAGCGCCAGGACGATCGCCAGCAGGCCCAGTGCGATCAGCGCAGAAGCGACCCCGCACCAGCACGCGACGCGTCGGAGTGTCTTCGCGAGACCACTCATCGGGCTACCTGCTGTCTACTGATTCCCGTATTGGTACTGATGTCGGTTCCGCAGATCGAAAGCGTCCCATCCCGACGTACGTCGGGACGTCGTGGGGATCCCGCCGACGCAGTCGGGGGGCGTTTGCTCTGCGATTGGATATAACATGTTCTCACAGGAGCGCCTCAGCATCGGTTCTCCCGGTCTCCACAGCGCCTCGACCCGTCGGGTCACTCGGCGCGCCTGTGTCGCAGGCGGTCCAGGGCCACGGCGGCGATGATGATCGCTCCGATGACCATCTCCTGGACCCACTGCGGCCAGTCGGCCTGCTTGCCGCCGGTCTTCAACGTGGTGATGATCAGCGCGCCGATGAGGGTGCCGAAGATCGACCCTTCCCCGCCCATGAAGCTTCCGCCCCCGATGACGACCGCGGCGATGACGTAGAGTTCGTACCCGATCCCTCCGGTCGGTTCGCCGATCCCGTTGCCGTAGGCGAACTCCATCAGTCCGGCCAGCCCGCCGAAGAACCCGGCCAAGGCGTAGACGATGATCTTCGTCCGCCCCACGGGCACCCCGCAAAGACGCGCCGTCTCCTGGTTCGACCCGACCGCGAAGATGTGCCGACCCAGTCGCGTATACCGCAGCAGCAGGGCGGCGAAGACCGCCGCGACGATCAGCAGCCAAATGCCGGGCGGCAGGAGCATCCAGCTCCGTGACGGGTCCTTGCTCGTCAGCGTCGCCCGCATGATGTCCCGCACCCACACGTCCTCCATCACGTAGACCGTCCGCTGACCGGCGATGCCTTTGCCCAGGCCGCGAATGATCCCCATCATTCCCAGCGTCACGATGAACGGCACCAACCGCAGCCAGACGATCATTATCCCGTTGAGTATGCCCATGAGGGTAGCCATGGCCACCGCGACCAGCACCGCCAGGATCGGCAGCAGGATGGGCCACTCGTGGATCCCCCCCGTGTCTCCGGGTACCGTCGGATCGAGCCCGAGGTTCAACATGCAGGCGACCACCACCATGGTCAGGGCGATGTTCGAGCCCACCGACAGGTCGATGCCCGCGGTGATGATGACCAGCGTCATCCCCAGGGCCGCCGTGGCGTACACCGCGCTCTGCCGCAGAATGTCCTCGACATTGCCCGGCTTGAGGAAGCTGCCGTCCGGGACGAGCACGCAGAAGAACGCAAAGACCACCACGAGGGCCAGCAGCCGACCCACGGTCTCCAGGCCCGGCAGGCGGAAACCGGTCTTCTCGGCATCGAGCAGCGGCTCGCCGTCCGGACCGGGCGCCGGCAGAGAAGCAGGGGTCCTGTCGCTCACAGGTCTGCCTCCTGGCCGGTGGCGACGAGCATGAGGGAGTGCTCATCCCACTGTTCGACGGGCCGGGCTTCGCTCAGGACTCCTCGCGACATGACGGCGATACGATCGCAGATGCCCAGGAGTTCCGGCAGGTAGCTGGAGACAATGAGGACGGCCTTTCCGGGCCGACCCGCCGACGGATCGCCGAGAGCCAACTCGTCGATCAGTCGATACACGTGGGCCTTGGAGCCCACGTCGATGCCTCGCGTCGGCTCGTCCATGAGCAGCACGTCAACGTCCGCGTGGAGCAGGCGGGCCACGGCCACCTTCTGCTGGTTGCCCCCCGACAGGTCGGCAACCCGCTGGCCCGGCCCCCTGCACTTGATCGGGATTCTCTGGATCCACGGCCGACATGCCGCCCGCTGCCGCGACGGCAACACGAACCGCCAGGGCCCCAGGCCGTTGAGTTTGGCCAGCGTGACGTTGTCGGCGATGGACAGCTCGACGGCCAAGCCCTCGTTCTTGCGGTCTTCGCTGATCATCCCCGCGCCCTGCACCCAGCGTCTTCCGGGTGAGGCCGGCCCGCTGAAGGCGCCGACCCTGATCTGCCCTGTGGCGACCTTGTCCAGCCCGAAGATCGCCCGCATCATCTCGGTCCGGCCTGCGCCGACAAGCCCCGCAATGCCCAGGACCTCCCCCCGGCGCAGCGTCAGAGACGCCGAACGAGGCTTGACCGCGCCGGCCAGGTCCTTGAGTTCCAGAACGACTCGCCCCGGCTTGCGGCAAGATCGCGGGTAGAGGTCCTCGACGTGGCGCCCGACCATCATGGCGACGATCTGGTCGACCTTCGCCTCAGCCGTCGTGCCGTGCCCCACCGTTCGCCCGTCGCGCAAAACGGTGAAGACGTCGCTGATCTCCTTGACCTCCTCGAGAAAGTGCGAGATGTAGACGATGGCCAAACCCTTGGCGCTCAACCGACGAATCAGCGCGAAGAGCTTGCGGGTGCCCCTCATGGTCAGCGAGCTGGTCGGCTCGTCGAGGACCAGCACACGGCAGTCCGTTGCGACGGCACGGGTGATCTCGACGAGCTGCTGCTGGGCGATCGACAGGCGGCGAACCTGCGTTTCGGGGTGGATGTCCCCGAGGCCCACTTCGGCCAACGCGGCGGCGGCAACGCGCCGCATCCGGCCCCACTGGACGAGCGGTCCGGCCGTCGGTTCGATGCCCAACAGGATGTTCTCCATAACCGACAGGTGCGGGGCCAGAGACAGTTCCTGGTAGATCATGGCCACACCGCTGCGCCTGGCATGGAGGGGGTTCCGGGGGCGAAAGGGCTTCCCATCCAGGTAAAGGGCTCCCGCGTCGAGCGTATACGCACCCGACAGGACCTTCATAAGCGTGCTCTTGCCTGCGCCGTTCTCTCCGACCAGGGCGTGCACGCTGCCGGCCTGAACGGTCAGGTCGACACCTGCCAGCGCAATCGTCGCACCGAAGCGCTTGCGAACGTTGCGCATCGCCAGCCGCGGGGCAGCAGCGGAATCCGGCATGTCACAGGGCGCTTCGGTCATCAATGTCGCCCGGTCACTGGGCGCCTATCAGTTTTCGAAGGTTGGCGTCCTTGGCCAACGTCCCTTTCGTCACCAGTTGC
>Ga0180432_10008369_pt1 | contig 12912 bp, 10 predicted proteins | sample SS_ome_10_FD_132414 | JGI IMG/M metagenome (GOLD analysis project Ga0180432, IMG submission 132414) | Hypersaline lake sediment archaeal communities from the Salton Sea, California, USA - SS_1_MS_2 metaG | ecosystem: Environmental > Aquatic > Non-marine Saline and Alkaline > Hypersaline >...
CTGCCGCGCGCCTTCAGCGCGCATTCTGTTTTTTTCGGTCCCTGGATCACTGGGTCTAAAGACCCAGGCTGCATTCCCCCGCCCCTTCGGGGCGGTCTATTTCCCCCGCCGCTTGGCAGTTGTACCCCTGTATAAACGAACCCCCGGCCTCCATGATGCGGCTCTCCGGGTCGGTGAAGTTCATCTGCGCCTTGTCGTCGGGGTCGTCGTCATCTCCACCACCCAGTTCTCTCGCCCTGTCCCTGTCTCTCTTCGCCCGCGTGGCGGCACGCTTTCGCACCACGGGATCCGGATGTGTCGCGGCGCCTCAGCTCGGCCGGCAAATCCTCGTCCCGCTCACCCTCTCCAAAACGCTTGTCCTCCTCCGCATCCACCTCCTTCGCACGCCTCAACAACTCTCCAATCTCCGCCTTGAGCCGCTTCTCCTCTCAACACCCGGAAGGGCACATCCTCCTTGTTGCTAACCGATCGTTTTTGTTTCACTTCTGGCGAGGGGTCATCCGCCGGGATCGGCCGGATCGAATCTATGCCCTACAGGCCCCTAGGCCGCCGCCCAGTCGGCGATCTCCCAACCCGCGTCCTGCGCCATTTTGCGCAGGGCCCGGTTGGGATTGGCGGCCACCGGGTGGCCGCAGAGCAGCAGCATGGGCAGGTCCGACGGGTGGTCGGAATAGGCGTAGGAGGCGGCCCAGTCGGTGTTTTCGAAGAAGTCCAGCTCACAAAGCCGCCGCACCTTCTCCTCGCCGTAGCAGTTGGCGCCGATAACCGCCGGGGCGCGGTCGGGGCCCGTCGGCTGGGTGCGGGTGCTGACTTGGAGGTCGAAATCCAGAAGACCCCGGACCGCTTCCATGTAGACGTCGCAGGAGGCGCTGGCCAGGACCAGGGTGTGGCCTTGCCGCCGGTGGTCTTCGACTACTTTTTGGCCTTCGGGAAACAGCCGGGGTCTCAAAACCTCCTCTACGAACTCCTCCACCAGGACCGGCCGCTTCTCTTCGGGCACGTGGCGCAGGATGCGAAACACCCGGGTCTTCATCTTCTCCTTGGTGGTGGCTTTGGCGGCGTAGGGGCCCATCCACAGGCCCAGGCGGGGCAGCTCGAGAAGCGCGCGGGGGAAACGCCTGGTGGCGAACCGGATGAACATCGACATGGACTCCCCGCAAAGCAGGGTCTTGTCGAAGTCGAACAGGGCGGCGGGTTTGCGGGGCGGCATGCTGGCTTGAATCGTTGACACGTATGGGCCTACCTGTCAAGAATGGGCGGGTATGAACGGTGCCGACACCAATATCTGGGCCATAGTGGCCGCGGCCGGCAGCGGCCGGCGCTTCGGCGCCGCCGGCGGGAAGCAATTCGTCCAGGTCCAGGGCATTTCCCTGCTGGAGCGGACGCTGCGCTCCTTGGAGAAATGCGCCGATCTGCAGGGGATGGTGGCGGTGGTTCCCAAAGACAAGGTCGCCGGCACCGGGGCTCGTCCCGGGCTCAAAGTGGTCGCCGGCGGTCAGCGCCGGATCGATTCGGTCCGGGCCGGCCTGGCCGAGGTTCCCGACGACTGCGATCTGGTTCTGGTCCACGACGGGGTGCGGCCGGGGATCACCGCGGAGCTGGTGGGCCGGGTGGTGGAGGCCGCCCGGCGGGACGGGGCCGCGGTTCCGGTGCTGCCGGTCAGGGAGACGGTCAAGGAGGTCGACGGTTCCGGCCGGGTGGTCCGCACCGTCTCGAGAAATCCGCTCCGGCTGGTGCAGACCCCCCAGGGGTTCCGGCGGGAGGTGCTTTGGCGGGCCTACGCCTGGGCCGAGCAGAACAACGACCCCGACTTCACCGACGACGCCGCCCTGGTGGAAGCCTCGGGACAGAGCGTGAGCGTGGTGGCCGGAGACGAGGAAAACGTCAAGGTGACCCTGCCGGGCGACCTGATCCGCCTGGGCCTGCTGGTGCCCCGGGTGGGCCACGGCTACGACGTGCACCGGCTGGAGGCCGGCCGGAGGCTGATGCTCGGGGGAGTGGAGATCGAGCACGATTATGGGCTCTTGGGGCATTCCGACGGCGACGCGGCCCTGCACGCGCTATGCGACGCCCTGCTGGGCGCCGCGGGCCTTCCCGACATCGGCCAGCAGTTCCCCGACACCGATCCGCAGTACAAAGACGCCGACAGCCTAAAGCTGTTGGCCCGGGTGGTGACCCTGGTCCGGGATGCCGGCTGGCGCGCCAGCTCCGCCGATTTGACCCTGGTCGCCGAAAGGCCGCGCCTCGCCGACCACCTGCCCCGCATGGCCGAGAAGATCTCGCAAGTTTTAAGCGTGCAGCCCGAGTCGATCGGCCTGAAGGCGACCACCGAGGAGGGCCTGGGGCTCGCCGCCGGCAAGGAAGGCATAGCCGCACACGCCATGGTGGTGCTGGTCCCCACCTGGGAGAGCGGTGATGAGTGATCGCGACCTCCAGAACCCGGGCGCCGGCCCGGAGGAGGAGGCTTTCTTCCAGGAGGCTCCCTCCGAGCCCGATCCCATGGGCATCGGCGACAAGCTGGCCGAGCGGGCCCAGCGGCGACGGTCCATCGCCTGGGTCCTGGTGATAGCCGTTTTGGTGCTGGGCCTGTTCTTCTTCTACTGGCTGCACCGGGATCTCTTCTACTTCTTCCGTTCCACCACCCCCAGGGATCTGGGGCTGGCCGAGGACCTCCAGCGTGCCCCCCTGCGGCATTTCGACTACGTGAGGATCAAGGGGATCGCCCGGGACATGTGCATTAGGGCCGAGGTTTTCTCCGAGAAGGTGCGCTTTTTGTACTTTCTGGGATCCGACATGGGCAAGCGCATACTGATTCAGGCGCCGGCTCCCGAGCAGCGGGGGTGCTCCGGAGCGCTCGACCGGGTGTTCGAGGGGCGCATCATGGATCTTTCCGCCACCAACACCTATGACAGCGTCCTTTCGTACTACCGCTCCAACTTTCCGGCGGCGCCCGCCGCCGGGCCGGTATATCTGCTCCAAGACGGCAACAAGCCCCGCACCGCCTGGATCTATCCGCTGGCTTTCCTGGCGGTGCTGGTATTGTGGCTGCTGAATATCAGGACCCTTTGGAAGCTGCATCGACAAAGAGGTGTTTCATGAGTTTGCAAATCTACAACACGCTGTCCGACCGCAAGCAGAAGTTCGAACCGATCAAGCCCGGCGAGGTGGGCATGTACGTGTGCGGGGTGACCGTCTATGACATGTGCCACATCGGCCACGCGCGCGCCTACGTCACCGCCGACGTCATCTACCGGCACCTCAAGTACCGGGGCTACGACGTCGCCTACATCCGCAACTTCACCGACGTGGACGACAAGATAATCAAGCGCGCCAACGAGCTGGGCGTGCCCACCCAGGAGATAACCGAGAAGTACATCCAGGAGTTCTACACCGACATGGACGACCTGGGGGTGCTGCGCCCCCACGTCGAACCTAAGGTGACCGAGCACATCCCCGAAATCATCAAGCTGGTCGAGAAGATCATCGAGCGCGGCCACGGCTACGAGGTGGAGGGCGACGTGTACTTCGACGTGCGCTCATTCACCGAGTACGGCAAGCTCTCCAAGCGCAACCTGAAGGACCTCAAATCCGGCGCCCGGATCGAAGTTGACCAGCGCAAGCGCGACCCGCTGGACTTCGCCCTGTGGAAGGCCTCCAAGCCCGGCGAGCCCATGTGGGACTCGCCCTGGGGCCAGGGCCGGCCCGGCTGGCACATCGAGTGTTCGGCCATGAGCATGAAGTATTTGGGCGACACTTTCGACATCCACGGGGGCGGCAAGGACCTGGTCTTTCCTCACCACGAGAACGAGATAGCCCAGGCGGAGGCCGCCACCGGCAGGGCCTTCTGCCACTACTTCTTCCACAACGGCTTCGTCAACATCGATCGTGAAAAGATGTCCAAGTCCCTGGGCAACTTCTTCACCATCCGCGAGATCAACAAGCGCTACCATCCCGAGGCCCTGCGCTACTTCTTGCTGACCACCCACTACCGCAGCCCGATCAACTTCGAAGTCGACACCAGCGATCCCCAGAAACCGAGGTTTCCCTCGCTGGAGGAGGCCCAGCGGCGCCTGCACTACCTCTACAACACCCGCCAGCGCATGGGGATTTTTTTGGGCAAGGCCGCCACCGGCCTGGGGGAGCTGGTGCGCCAGGAGGAAGTCGAGGGCCTGCTGCCCAGGTTCGAGGCGGCCATGGACGACGACTTCAACGCCGCCGCGGCGCTGGGGGTGCTCTCGGAGGCCATGCACCTGGCCAACGACATCCTGGACAACAAGGACCACCGGGCCGAGGCGATGATCACCTCCACCATCCAGGTTTTGGAGAGAATCTTGCAGGTCATGTCCAACGTCCTGGGGATCCTGGAGCGCGATCCCGACGAGGCCATCGCCGGTTTGCAGGAGAAGGCCCTGGCTCTATCGGGCCTGAGCGCCGGGGAGATCGAGAATAAGATCAAAGAGCGCACCGAGGCCCGAAAGGCCAAGGACTTCGCCCAAGCGGACGCCATCCGCGACGAGCTGCGCAAAAAGGGGGTCGAGCTGATGGACGGCCCCGGGGGAACCACCTGGAAGGTAGTCGGGTAGCGGAGTGCCTCCCTTCAATCTGGCAAGCGACTTTCAACCCACCGGGGACCAGCCGCGTGCCATAGAGGAGCTGGCGGCGGGGCTCGAGCGCGGCGACCGCCACCAGGTGCTCTTGGGGGTGACCGGTTCGGGCAAGACCTTCACCATCGCCAACGTAGTGCAGCGAGTCCAGCGCCCCGCTTTGGTGATCGCCCACAACAAGACCCTGGCGGGCCAGCTCTACTCGGAGTTCAAGCAGCTGTTTCCCGAAAACGCGGTGGCCTTCTTCGTGTCCTACTACGACTTCTACCAGCCCGAGGCCTACAAGCCCCAGTCGGACACCTACATCGAGAAGGAAACCCGGGTGAACGACGAGATCGACCGAATGCGCCACGTGGCCACCCACGCGCTGGTGACCCGCCGCGACGTGATCATCGTGGCCTCGGTCTCCTGCATCTTCGGGCTGGGGCCGGTGGAGTCCTACGGGGAGATGTTCGTGAAAGTAAGCCGGGGCCAGGCCGCAGGCAGGGACGCCCTGCTGCGCCGGCTGGTGGACATCCAGTACAGCCGCAACGACCTGGACTTCCACCGGGGCACCTTTAGGGTGCGCGGGGACGTGGTGGACGTCTTTCCGGTGTACGAGGACGACCGCGCCCTGCGCATCTCGTTCTGGGGGGAGGAGGTGGAGTCCATCCACCAGATGGACCCGCTGCGGGGCAAGAAGCTCGAGGAGCTCGAGGAGGTGTCCATCTATCCGGGAACCCACTACGTCACCGGAGCGGACACTTTAAAAAGCGCCATGGACGGCATCCGCGAGGAGCTGGGCGGGCGCCTGCGGGAGTACCGCGCGGCCGGGCGGGAGCTGGAGGCCCAGCGCCTCGAGCAGCGCACCCAGTACGACCTGGAGATGCTGGAGCAGATGGGCTACTGCAACGGGATCGAAAACTACAGCCGGCACCTCTCGGGGCGCCGCCCGGGCGACCCGCCGCCCACCCTGATCGACTACCTGCCCCACGACGCAATCGTGGTGATCGACGAGAGCCACCAGACCATTCCGCAGCTGAAGGGCATGTTCAAAGGCGACCGCTCGCGCAAGGAGACCCTGGTGGAGTACGGCTTCCGGCTGCCCTCGGCGCTGGACAACCGACCGCTCAGGTACGAGGAGTTCGACGCGCGGGTGGGCCAGCGCATCTCGGTCTCGGCCACCCCGGCCGACTTCGAGATCGACCAGGCCAAAGGCGTGGTGGTGGAGCAGATCATCCGGCCCACCGGCCTGGTGGATCCGCGGGTGGAGGTGCGCCCGGCCGAGACCCAGGTGGACGACGTGGTCTTTGAGATCCGGAAGGTGGTCGCCGAGGGCCGGCGGGTGCTGGTGACCACCCTGACCAAGCGCATGGCCGAGGACCTGACCGACTACCTGGCCGAGCAGAACATCCGCACCCGCTACCTGCACTCCGACGTCAAGACCTTGGAGAGGATGGAGATCGTCCGCGAGCTGCGGAAGGGGGCCTTCGACGTCCTGGTCGGCATCAACCTGCTGCGCGAGGGCTTGGACATGCCCGAGGTGGCCCTGGTGGCCATCCTCGACGCCGACCGCGAGGGGTTTCTGCGCTCGACCACCGCGCTGATCCAGACCATGGGCCGGGCGGCCCGCAACCTGCACGGGCGGGTATTGTTATACGCCGACCACAAGACCGACGCGGTGAAGCGGGCGGTCGAGGAGAGCGGGCGCCGGCGCGCTCTGCAGGAGGAGTACAACCGGGCCCACAAGATCACCCCGCGCTCGATAGAAAAGGCCATCGCCGACATCCGCGAGTTCGAGCCCGCGCCGCCCAAGGAGGCCCTGGACCAAGAGGATCTGGAGCAGACCCTGGCCCGGCTGCAGCAAGAGATGTTCGAAGCGGCCGAGGCCCTGGAGTTCGAGCGCGCCGCCGAGCTCCGCGACCGCATCCGCGATCTGAAGCAGTGGCACTTGAAAACGAGGTAGCGGCTTGGCTTCTGCTCAACCATTGCGGGGAAAACGCCGGGAGGCGCTTTTGCGGCGCCTGCCGGCCAGGCCCGGCGTGTACCTGATGAAGGACCAGAAGGACCGGGTGATCTATGTGGGCAAGGCCAAGAACCTGCGCGCGCGGGTGCGCAGCTACTTTCGGGCCTCGGGGGATCGGCGGGCCTTCATCTCCCGGCTGGACCGGGTGCTCTGCGACATCCAGGTGCGGGTGACCGCCTCGGAGAAGGACGCGCTGATCATGGAGCGCGAGCTGATCCGCCACCACCGCCCGCGCTACAACATCGACCTGCAAGACGACAAGATGTTCCTCTCCATCCGATTCACCTCCGGGCACGACTATCCCCGCATGATGCTCGACCGCCGCCGCCCGGGGGTTGCTGCAGACCAGAAGAAGACCGGCCGCTGGTTCGGGCCCTACACCTCGGCCAAGAGCGTCCGCGATACCTTCCGGCTGCTCCAGAGCGTCTTCGGGCTGCGCACCTGCCCGGACTCGGTTTTCCGGCAGCGCAAGCGGCCCTGCCTGCAGCACCAGATGGGCCGCTGCCTGGCCCCCTGCGTCCTGGAGGTCTCCCCGGAAAAATACGCTAAGAAAGTCGAGCAGGCCGTTTTGGTTCTCAAGGGCCGCTATGACCAGCTGCTGGGAAATTTGAAAAAACAGATGAAGCGGGCCTCGGACGATCTGCGCTACGAGGACGCCGCGCGGATCCGCGACCGCATCCGCGCGCTCGAGCGCACCCTCCAGCGCCAGCGGGTCATCGCCGAGAACCCGGTGGACCGCGACGTGGTCGGATTGTTCCGCGAGGGCGCCTCGGGCGTGGTGCTCTTGATGCAGGTCCGCCAGGGCCGCTGGCTGGGCGACAGCCGGTTCCGCTTTTCCGGCATCGAAGCCTCCAGCGCCGACGTGCTGCGCCAGTTTCTTTCCCAGCACTACGCCTCCGGCGCCGACTTACCCAACGAATTGCTGTTGCCCTCCGAAGCCACCCAGGGAGCCGAGGGTGCCGGAGATCAGAAACTGCTCCAGGAGTGGCTCTCGGGGCGAAGGAGGGCCAAGGTTCGCGTGACGATCCCGCAGCGGGGAAGCCGCATGCGCCTGGTGGATACCGCCCAAGACAACGCCGCCGAGGCCTATCGCTCGGCTCTGGCCACCGCCTCCATCCTGGACGATCGCCTTTTGCGCCTCCAGAAACGCCTGAACCTCTCCCGGCTGCCGCGGCGGATCGAGTGCTTCGATCTGTCCACCCTGGGAGGTCAGCTCAGCGTGGGCTCCCTGGCGGTGCTGATCGACGGCGAGCCGGCCACTTCCCACTACCGGCGCTACCGCATCCGCGAGGCAGCCCCCGATTCGGATGTTGACATGATGCGCGAGGTGGTCTCGAGGCGCCTGAGGAGAGTGGCAGAGGGAGAAGAAGAGGCCCCGGACCTGATCCTTTTAGACGGCGGGCGCGGCCAGCTGGGGGTGGTCGTAGCGCTCTTGGCCGACCTGGGAATCTCCGACATCGATCTGGCCGCCCTGGCCAAGGGCCGTTCGACCAAAGGCCGCGAGCGGGTGTTCTTGCCCGGCAGGAAGAACCCCGTACTGCTGCTGCCCCAGAGCGACGAGCTGTTTCTGCTCAGCCGGGTGCGCGACGAGGCCCACCGCTTCGCCATAGCCTACCACCGCAGGCTGCGCCGCAAGCGCGCCACTAAGAGCGTGCTCGACGAGATCCCCGGCGTCGGGCCGGTGCTGCGAAAAAGGCTGCTTTTGAAGTTCGGCAGCCTGAAGGGAATCCGCGCGGCTTCGGCGGAGGAGCTGGCCGGGGTCAAGGGCGTCACCCCGGCCCTGGCCGGGCGAATCGCAAAGTTTCTGGCCTCAATTCGGTCCTTGACCGGGGCCGGGGAGGCTGGTAGTGATTCAAACAGGAGAACAAAATGAAACTCTACAGCAAGCTGGTTCCGGCGGTCGCCCGCGACATCGCCAAGGCGCTCATCGACGCCGGGGACATCGAGGTTGAGGAGGAGGGCTTCGAGGCCGCCCGGCAGGACTTCGAGGCGGTGATCAACGAGTACCTGCGCAAGGAGAAGGAGCTGTCCGACTCCACCAGGGACATACTGGCCTCGCGGGGGTGGAGCAGCTCCAAGTACGGCGAGGCCAAGCGCATCGCCGCCGGCTCGCGGGGGATTCCCCTGGGCGACGAGGCGGTGGACTACGTGATCAACCAGATGCTGGAGTACATGTTGATCTCCCCCAACATCGAAGAGGTCTACGCCGAAGACCACGTAATGCGCAAGCGCATCGTCACCATCATCCGCAAATACCTGGCGATCAACGAGGAAGTCGACCAGGAAGTCCGCGGCCGCCTGAAGCACCTGCAGGAAGGCACCCGCGACTGGGAAGTAGCCTACAAAAAGACCCTGGAGCAAATTCAACGAGCAAAGGGGCTGATCTGAAACCGCGTCCGCGTACGGCGTTTTTCAGCAGTCCCTAGAACTTCACGTTCTTTTTGATCGAAGCGCCGGCCTTGGCGTTGATCTTGATCTCTTTGGTCTTGCCCAGCTTCTGGCAGAACAGATGGATCACGTGGGGCCCCGGGGCCAGCTTGTGTTTCTTAAGCGGGGTGTTGCCCACCTGGACGTGATCCACGAACACCTGGGCGGTCGGGTTGCTGGTGATGGTAAGCAGGGCCGGGCCGCCCGCCGGCTCCTCCTTCTCGGTCGGCTTCGGCGGCTTGGCCGTCTTGAGCTTGGGCAGGCGTCCCCGCAGCACCAGCCGCCTGCCCTTTTTCACCCGGAACTTGACGACCCAGTCTTTCCTGCCCTTCATGAAAGCGCGCAGCTTGTGCCTTTTTCCGGCGATCACCTCGGTGATGGTCAGTGGAGTCACGTCCACCAGCTCGGCGCCGTCCAGCTCGACGCTGGCGCCGGGCGGCTTGGTGATCACCCGCACCTTCCCGAAGCGCCGGGCCACCTTGGGTTCTTTCTCCGGTTCTTTTTTGGGTTCTTCTTTGGGCTCTTTCTTTTCCTCTTTGGACAGCGTGGCTTTGACGGTCTTTTCCTCGCCCGGTTTCTCGAGCTTGAATTTCAAGATCCAGGGTTGGTAGCCCTCGGCGGAGACCTTCAGCCAGTGCTCTTTGCCAACTTCCACGTCCGCGATATCCAGGGGCGTCTTCCCCCGCTTCTTGGCGTCCATGGATACCGATGCTCCGGACGGCTCGGAATCCACCTTCACGGCTCCCCAGGCCGCCTGCGGCGGAGGTTTTGGTTTCTCGGCGGGCTCTTCCCCGGCGGTCAGTTCTTCAACGAAGGCTATTATCTGGGGATGGAAGCGATAGCCAATGATGCCCAGCGCCGCCAGCAGCAACAGGATGAATATCCACACTCCCCAGCGTCTTTTTTTCGGGGCGCCCAGTATGTCCGAGTCGGCCACCTCCACGGGCTCGCGCTCGCCGGTGGTGGGCGGGGCGGTGGGGAACAGCTCCTCGATGGCCTTGGCCCCGGAGGAGGCCTCCTTGGTGGGCTCCAGGTCGGAGAACAGCTCGGCCTCCAGCCCCGCGCCGGAGACCTCGGCCTCGCGGACCTTCTCATCGTCCTCCAGCTTTTTTCGAAACAGGGTGCGCATGAACCGTCCCAGGTGCAGGGTGCTGGAGGAGAGCCCCTGCTTCTTCATGAACTCCTCGATGGCCATGTGCATCTGGAAGGCGCTCTGGTAGCGGCGGTCGGCGTCCTGCTGCAGGCAGCGCATGATGATTGAATCCAGCTGCGAGGAGACCCGCCGGTTGACCTTGGAGGGGTGTTGGATCTCGGCCTCGGCGATCTTCTGCAGGATGACCGCGGGCTCGAAGCGACCGAAGAGACGCCGGCCGGTGCACAGCTCCCACAAGACGATGCCCAAGGAGAAAATGTCCGAGCGGGAGTCCATCGGCTCGCCGCCGATCTGCTCGGGGGACATGTAGGCCAGCTTGCCCTTGATCAGCCCGGCGCGGGTGTCCTCGTCGTAGCGGGTGGCCGCCTTGGCCACCCCGAAGTCCACCAGCTTCACCACCCCCTCGTAGGAGATCAAAATGTTCTGCGGGCTGACGTCGCGGTGGACGATGCCCAGCGGCTTTCCGCGCACGTCGGTCTTGGAGTGGGCGTAGTGCAGCCCCTCGCAGATCTGGCTGACCAGCTTCAAGGCGTGCTCCAGCGGGATGGTGCGCTTCTGCTGGCGGCAGGCGTAGGTGACCCCGGAGAGGTTCTCGCCGTGGATGTACTCCATGGCGATGTAGTAGACCCCGTTGGCGTACCCCAGGTCGTAGATGTGCACCACATTGGGGTGGCTCAGCCGGGCCGCCAGCCGCGCCTCGTTGAGGAACATTTTTACGAAGTGCGGATCGCGGGCGAACTGGGGCAGGATCTTCTTGATGACCACCAGCTTCTCGAACCCCTCCACCCCGGTCTGCTTGGCCACATGGATCTCGGCCATCCCGCCGATGGCGATCTCTTTAAGCAGCTCGTATCTGCCCAAAACCAACGACACTTCACCCTACCCCCAGTTTGGCGCAGTATACTCGCCCCGGTGGTTCTATTCCAGAAGATATTATTTATAAATTATTTCTTCTGCAGCGTCGCATCGAACCTGCGCACCTCGAACCCCTTCTCCAGGGTGAACTCGGCGGTCCAGGTCTTATAGCCCTTCAGCTTTATTTCCAGCAGGTGGGGTTTTCCGATCTCGAGCTTGTCCACCACGCAGGGAGTGGAGCAGCGCATCTTTTCGTTGATCCGGACTCCGGCCCCTTCCGGTTTGGAGGCCACGTGGATCATGCCCTTGCCGGCGGCCGGGGGTTCGGTCGGCCGCGAAATCATAGCCGGCGCGGCGCTGAAGGGCCACAGGTTCGCCTGCCAGGCCACCAGGACGTAGGTCGCGGCCCCCAGCAAGAGCACCGTGATGATAACCAGGATGGTCGGAAGAAACGACCGGGGCTTGGACACCCGGGGCCGGGGGAGGGCCGCGGGCGGGGCTTGGGGTTTCGGCCGGGCGGGGCCCGGCGCGGGGATGTCGAGCTTCTGCTCCGGCGCGGCCGGCGGGGGCGCGGTGACCTCGGCGGCGAGGTCACCGCCCAGCGCGGATATTTCATCCTCCTCCAGCCGCAGGTCGTGGAAGAGGAAAGAGCCCAGCTCGCCGTCCTCCTGGGCCTTTTCGATCTTGCGCACCGAGTCCAGCTTGTGCTCGAAGATCCGCCGCATGAAGGCGCTCAGGTCGGAGGCCTTGGCCGGTTCGGGCAGCAGGCCGATGACCTCCTGGAGCGCCGAGTGCATCTCCTCGGCGGTCTGAAAGCGCGCCAGGGGATCCTTTTCAAGCGCCTTGAGGATCACCGACTCGAGATCCGGGGTGACCTCCGGGTTGACCCGGCGGGGGGAGGGGACGTGGCCCGAGGGGATCAGCTTGACGATCTCATTGGGGGCGAAGCTGCCGAACAGTCGCTTCCAGGTGCACAGCTCCCACAGCACGATCCCCGCCGAGAAGACGTCCGAGCGGGCGTCTAAGGGCTTGCCCTGGATCTGCTCGGGGGACATGTAGGCCAGCTTGCCCTTGACCACCCCCTTCTGGGCCTGCTCGAACCGGCTGGTGGCCCTGGCCACCCCGAAGTCAACCAGCTTGACCTCGCCGCCAAACGAGATCACGATGTTCTGGGGGCTCATATCGCAGTGGACGATGTTCAGCGGGCGGCCCAGCACGTCGGTCTTGGTGTGGGCGTAGTGCAGCCCCTCGCAGGCCTGGCTCATGATGGTCAGGCTGAAGGACAGGGGGATCTTCTCCCCGGTCTTGCGGCAGGCCTTGGTGGTGGTGCGCAAATTCTCCCCGGCGATGTACTCCATGGCGATGAAGTAGTTGCCGTCGGCGTACCCCAGGTCGTACATCTGCACCACGTTGCGGTGCTTCAGCCGCGCGGCGATGCGCGCCTCGTTGAGAAACATATGCACAAACTCTCGGTTGCGTTTCAGCTTGGACCGCAGCATCTTAATAACCACCAGCTTTTCGATCCCCTCCTCGAGCTGCTGCTTGGCAATCCAGATCTCCGCCATCCCGCCCGTGGCGATCTCAGAAAGCAACTGAAATTTCCCCATCCTTCGAGGCACGTGATCTGCTCCGGCTATATGGGCGAAATGTATCCCAACCCAGGTGCATTAATAAAGGTTTAATCATTTCCGTCGCCGTCGCCGTCGCCGTCGTCGTCGCCGAGTAATGGTTCCAATGGAACCTTTCCTCTGTCCTCGGCTCCAAGGATTTACGGAAAGAACGCCCCTGAGACTATAGATTAGGCGACGACGACGGCGACGGCGACGACTACGGGTTATTCCAAGAAGTCGGCACTCAGCACCGCGGTC
>Ga0180432_10008370_pt1 | contig 12911 bp, 12 predicted proteins | sample SS_ome_10_FD_132414 | JGI IMG/M metagenome (GOLD analysis project Ga0180432, IMG submission 132414) | Hypersaline lake sediment archaeal communities from the Salton Sea, California, USA - SS_1_MS_2 metaG | ecosystem: Environmental > Aquatic > Non-marine Saline and Alkaline > Hypersaline >...
GGGAAATGGAGAGGAGAAGAAAATGGACAAAAGAAGGTGGACATATAAAGTTTTTACTTTGTCTTTATCGTCATATTTCTGCGTATGGTGAGAGGCCGTTAAGAGCATTTTGCTATTTTTTTACAACACCATTTTTGTTTACTTTGTTTTATTTGTTTTCAGGTCTTAGAAGCAAAACAGCAAGCAAAATGAATGTTATTTGCATTAATTACGACCTTGCACTTAATATCCCATTTTTTACCTGTACTTTTTGGAAGGATTTTTTTAATACACTTTCTTACAGTATCAGTAATGCTGTATTGGGTAGAACTTTCACTACTTTAATTCCAGAAGATGGTTGGAGTATATTCCTCTCTATTTTAGAGAATATCTTTGGTGTTATATTCCTCTCCATGTTCATCCTCGCCATGAACAGGAAGTTCAGGAGGAAAAAGGACTAAGCCACCTCCTGTAATTGCGAGCCTGCCGCAGGCAGGCGCGGCAATCGGGTTGTTTCTTCCACCAAATTATGATATTGCTCCATACTACATGTATTCACCCGATTGCTTCGTCCGTGTTTGATAAAAAGACAGACAAGGGGCTTAAGCCCCTTGTATCGGAGGGAGCACAGCAATCGCATGCTCCTCGCAATGACGGGCTTTGCCGCCCCTCTCACAACTTCCCGTTTTTCCCTACACAATATCTTTGCACTTAAACACCAAAATGTGATAGTATCAATCAATCTCAATCCATTGATATTTTGGAGTCAGTATGAAGCTGAAGGTCGTTGTGCACAAGGCGGAGGAGGGAGGCTACTGGGCCGAGGTTCCAGCGGTACCGGGCTGCGTCACCCAAGGGGATACGTGTCCGAATATAAAGGAAAGAGAAATATAAAATGTATAATATAAGTCCTAACAAATGTGTTGGTTGTGGAATTTGTGAAAAATTGTGTCCAAAGGGAATAGAAATATTTGAAAGGGTAGCGAAAGTAAAAAAAGTAGATTATAAAAATGCAGATTGTTTAGAAAAAGCTTTAAAAGCTTGCCCTCAAAAAGCGATAAAAGATATTACAGAAGAAATAATCCTTGCTTTAGGGACAGACGATTATAAGGTAATCAAATTTGATGATCATTTTGGTATGTCTGAACACTTTATGATTTATAGTTGTTTTAAAGGAAAATTGAGTTTAAAAGAAAAAAGAAATAACGTGAAATATGAGGAAGATGAAACTAAACTACATGGAGATCCAGGCAAAGCTAAAACAACATCTTCTGTTCTAAATGATGTGGATATACTTGTTGGGGGAATGTTTGGACCAAATATCACTAGATTGAGAAATAAATATGTTTGTGCTGTTGTTAGAGAGCAGAATATTGAAAAAGTGCAGGGTTTGATTAAAGATAACATAAACGAAATCATTGAAGAAAAGAATAAAGCACAAAGAAAGGGGTTGGTATTAAGATAAAATATATTAGTCACGATTTGTGTTGACAGTTTGCCTTCCCCCCTATCTATGCACCCGATTGCTTCGTCGAATTTTTGACAAAATCCTCCTCGCAATGACAGGCTTTGTTGCCCATTGCACTACCCCGCCTAAATCACACAGCTATTCAGCTTAATCCCAACAACGGGCGGGAAGACCAACTCTCATCCCCTCACCTCCCTCACCGCAGCCTCCACGGTGTAGAACGAGCCGGTAACTACGACACGCCCCTCTTCGCCTACGAAGTCCCTTGCGGCGTTCAGCGCCTCGGCCATCGTCTTGAACGACTTCACAGGCGTCTTGAGGCCACTGGCCGCCTTTGCCATCACCTCGACTCCCGCCGCCCTGGGGACGTCAAGAGCGGTCAGAAAGATCCCCTCCCCCTCGAGATCTAGGACTTTCAGGAAGCCCTTGATCTCCTTATCCCCCATCATCCCCACCACGAAGGCGGTCTTTTTGACGGGGAGTGTAGTCAGGTACTCGATGAGTGCCGTGGCGGCGTCAAGGTTGTGGGCGACGTCCACGATCACCTCGGGGGCATGGGCGATCACCTCCATCCTGCCGGGAAGGTAGAGGCTCCCCACACCCTCCCTCATGGCGCCCCCGGGGACCTTGTATCCCCTCTCCCGCAGGACCTCGAGGACGGCCAGGGCGACCGCCACGTTTTGAGCCTGGTGCGCCCCGGGAAGGCCCACGGAAACCTCCGACAAAGTGAAATCGATCCCCCGGTAGATTACGTCATCGCTCTCCTCCAGCTCAAAGCTGAAATTCTCCCCCAGGAAGTAGGAGGCGGCACCGCGCTCCTTCGCCTCTTTCTTCAACAGCGACTTCACGGGATCTGTGACCCTGCCGACGACCAGCGTTCCCCCCTTCGGCAGAATCTGTACCTTTTCCAGCGCGATCTCCTCCAGAGTATCGCCAAGGTAATCGGTGTGATCGAGGGAGACGTTGGTGATGACCGACACCACAGGCGTCCCCACGTTCACGGCGTCAAAGCGCCCCCCCAGCCCCACCTCCATCACGGCCGGGTTCGCCCCGACATCCTTGAATCGAACGAATGCCATAAGCGTAATAAACTCGAAGTAGGTTAGCTTCAGGGGGTCGTCCACCGTCTCCCTGACCCTCTCTATGAGGGAGGCGGCGTCCGATATCGCTATCATCTCGCTCCCAACGACTATTCGCTCCCTGAAATCCACGATGTGGGGGGAGTAGTAGAGCCCCGGCGTGTATCCCGCATTTGCCAGGGCCGATCCGATAAACGACACCGTCGACCCCTTGCCGTTGGTGCCCCCCACAACGATCTTGTTCAGCGCCTCGTGGGGATCGCCCATAAGGGCGAGCGCCCGCTCCATAACCGTAAGGTCGGTCCTTATCCCCCTGGAGGTCAGGCTTTCCAGGTAGGCGAATTCCTTCTTGATCTTTCTCTCGTCCATATCCCCCTTCGTCAAAAAACGGCCGTCTTTACACCCCAGATATACGATTTTTCCATCCGGAAAAAGTGTCTATTATCACATTAATCGATTTAAGAAAAGAATTTTTTTACGGTCCAATGAATTTCGGGCAGGGGGCCGCCCTGTTAATGGCCGTCATATTATCGTTTCAATATTATATTTAAATGGGTAACGGGGGGCAAGCTGAAATGGAGGGCTGTTTTATTTCTCGGCCCCTTTCGTAAAAAACTCGAGCAGGCGGAAGATTGTGTTCTTCATGAACTTTCGCTCCACGATCATGTCTATCATCCCGTGCTTCAGGAGCTCTTCCGCCTTCTGGAAATTTTCGGGGGGCTTCTGGTTTATCGTCTGCTCGATCACCCTGCGTCCGGCAAAGCCTATGACGGCCCCCGGCTCCGCTATGTTGACATCGCCCAGCATCCCGAAGCTCGCGGCGACGCCGCCCGTGGTGGGATTTGTGAGGATGGATATGAAGGGGGCCCCGGAGTCCTTTAGGCGCGCGATTGCGCCTGTGGTCTTTGCCATCTGCATAAGCGAGATCAGCCCCTCCTGCATCCGCGCGCCGCCGGATGCGGTGAAGGATATCAGGGGGATTTTCTCCTTTGTGGCCGTCTCCGCCGCGAGCGTCACCTTCTCGCCCACCACGCTTCCCATGCTGCCGCCCATAAACTCGAAATCCATAACGGAGACGATGACGTCTATGTCGGAGATCCTGGCGCTTCCCGTGACGACCGCCTCCAGCTCCCCCGACTTTTCCACGGCGCCCTTTAACCTCTCGGGATACGGCTTCTTGTCGACAAAGCCGAGGGGATCACCGGGCTTGAGGCCCGAAAAGAGTTCCTTGAAGCTCCCCTTGTCGACGGTAATTTCTATCCGCTGTCTGGCGCCTATCCTGAAGTGATAATCGCACGCTGTGCAGACGGAGAGGTTTCTCTCGATCTCTCTCGAAAAGAGTATGTGGGAGCAGCCGGGGCACTTCACCCAGTCGGTCGCCTCATCGAGCCTTACGCTCGAAGCCCTGTCTTTTCTAATAGTCAAGGTTAGTCCTCAGAATGTAAAGACCTGATCGTTTTCTAGGATTGATATGTCATCGTTTTTCATCGCCTCAATCTCCCCCCTTATGATTTTGTAATACCTCGGCTTAAGGTGATAGAGATATATCGGGATACCCTCGGTTTTGAATTTTTCCAGCTCTTTTCTTAAGGTATTGGGCGTTAGGTGACAACTTGCGTCCGCTACTCTTTGCAAGTTGCTGGGAAAAGAGGTCTCGATAAATATTGCCTTCAGCCTGTTTAGGTTCAACGCCTCGGTGTTGGCGATCTCCCATATCTTGTCTACGGGGCCCGTATCACCGGAAAATATCACGGATGATTCGCCCTCAATAACGAGATATCCAAATGCATCCACAGAGTGATTTACGGGGAAAGGCCTTACAGTTATCTCGGAAGTCTTACCCACCACCTTGCGGTCCATATTGGGGATCAACTCCTGCAGTCGAACCACGGAATTCTTCCCCGACCTGATTTTTGTGAAGTCGGGCCAGGTATGATCGTTGAAGAAAAAGTTTTTGAAGTCCGAGATCGTCGCTTTAGAGCCGTAGACGGTTATCGGCAGACCTTGTCTCTCGAAGGCGTTATCAGATAAAAACGCGAGGTCCTTGGTGTGATCAAGGTGAAAATGTGTTATAAAAACCTGTCTTACCTTGTCTTGTTGATCTACAGTCAACTCGCTTGCAACGTGGCCGGCATCTATAAGAATCTCGTCGTTTATCAAGAAAGATGGAGGCTTTGTGCCTGGAATGATGCCGCCGTTACATCCTAAAACTTTAATTTTCATAGGCTCTAATCCAGGTCGCCGAACTGCTCTCGCAAGATGAGAAATTCCAAAAACTGTTTAAGCTTCTCTTTACTTGCCACAAATATCTCGTTATCCGATATCTTGATAATATTAGCCTTTTGCAGCTTTTCCATGATTCCAGCGGCATGTTCAACATTTACCCCCGCTTTGTCGTACAGCTCGTTTAGAGCAACGTTGACAACGAAGCCGTTATCCTTTTCCACCCCTTCCGACTCGATCAGTCTCTCCAGGGTGTGAATCACCCTGCTGTTGGAATCCTTTATCATCAATATCTCGATCCTCTTGTCGGTCTCCTGCAGACGATCCGCAAGCTTCTTAATCATCCTGAGCGCGACTTCGTTGTTGTTTTTTATCATAGTCTCAAATGTCTTTGGATCTATAACCAACATCAAGCCGTCTTCGATTACCTCGGCCGTTGCGGACCTGGGCATGTTGCTGAGCGTTGCCATCTCACCGAAAAACTCCCCCGGCCCGAAGTTGGCCAGAACCGTCTCCTTGTCCCCAATAGTCTTTGATATTTTCACCTTTCCCTTGTGTATAACGTACATCTCTTTGCTTTGAGTATCACCCTCTTTAAAGAGGACGGTTCCCTTTATGAATTCACGTCCGAATTTCTGCAGCAATAGGTCTTGTTCAGTCATATCAATCCCTCCAAGTTATTATAATTTACATAAAAAAAGTAATAAAGTCAAATGTTTATTCTAACGTTCCATCCCCTATTTTTTAATCCTCCCGTTTTCGTACGATATGATGAAGGATTTAACAACTTCCGTGTCCAATTGGGTGCCCGCCTGTTTTTTCATCTCATTTATGGCTTCCTGGTCGCTCAAGGCCGCCCTGTAGGGACGGTCGGTAGTCATAGCGTCGAATGTGTCCGCAACGGCGATGATCTTCGCCAGGAAGGGTATCTCCTCGTTTTTCAGGCCTTCGGGATATCCCCCCCCGTCGATTCTCTCGTGGTGGTATTTTATGGCGGGCATGACCTTTTCAAGCCTCTTGATATGTCCCAGGATCTCTCCCCCCACGTTCGGATGACTTTTAATCTTATCAAACTCGTATTCGCTCAACGGTGAATTCTTTCTCAAGATCGAGTCTTCGATTCCGATCTTTCCAACGTCATGAAGAATCGAGGCGAGCCTCAGATTCTCCCTATCGTCGTAGGATAGATTAAAATACTCCGCCAAAACCATCGAGTATCTCATAACCCTTATGGTATGATTTCCCGTGTAAGGATCCCTCTTTTCTATGGCGTTCGCCAGGGCCTCCGCCGTCTGGTAGAATGTCTCCCTCAGCTCGTCGTGAAGCCTTGCATTGTCCACAGCTATGGCGACCTGGTGGGAAAGGGACTTCAAAAGATCCAGCTCATAGGTAACAAATCCTTTCCCCTCCAGCTTATTGATGGCCTGCAGGACCCCTATTACCTTGTCGTTGATCACCATCGGTGAACAGACCATATTCCTTGTTATGAAAGTCGATTTTTCATCCGCCCTTCCTGAATGCCTCTTGTCTCTCTTAACGTCGTTTATCAACACCGCCTCGTTGTTCTCCGCCACCCAACCCGCAATCCCCTCCCCCATTTTGAGGCGAATCTCCTTGACCCTCTCTCCCTTTTCCCCCAATACTACCTCGAAGTAGAGCTCTCCCCTCTCCTCGTCAACAAGGAGAAGGGAGGCGGTCTCGCAATCCAAGAGCCTTGTGACGGCCTTGATCGCCTTCTTCCTCACAATCTTCGGCTCCAGCGACAGATTCAATATTCTCGATATCTCCATCAGTTCGGAGATTTTACCTATACCACTCTCCTTCTCCTTCATGAGCCTCATGTTTTCAAAGAACGGGGAGAGTTTTTGCGCCATCATCTCGAAGAAGACTACCTTGTCGTATGAAAACGGCTGAGAATCATCGTCATTTGCGATCTTGAAAAAACCTATCGTCTCACCGTGGTTGATAACCGGTATATACGCTACCTTGCCGTAGTCTTCAAAGCTCGACTTGCCCTCCTCGATCAGCTTGTAGACCACCTCCCCGTCCACAAAGTTGTTCTTCTCCAGGTCTTCCATACCGTCTTCGGTTATATGAGAGGCGGATATTCTTTCGCAGGTGTTCTCGCTGATTTTATACATAGTATATCTATTGCCGCCGACTTTCTCGAGAACCCACTCGACAACACTTTCAATAAGCAGGCCGACATCCATATTTTCCTTCGAAAACTTGGAAAACTCACGAAAGATCAATGCATCAAGGTCGTTTATGTCGAAACCAACCACTTCCTCCCCCCAAACAAACACACCTTGAACTGCAAAGGTGTGAAATATCGAGTGTATTCTCACAATTATCAGCCTGTATATGATAACACAGTAATTTGAGAAATTAAATAGCAATTTATCATTTATTTGGAAAAATAAAGCCGCGGGGCCTTAAACCCCGCGGCATTTTCTTCATCCTCAAGTCCCATTCACAAATGAATGGGCCGTCTTTTGCGATTACAGCTCCACTTTCGGAAGCTCCTTTAACGCCGCCTCGATCTTTGCGGAAGGATACTCGTAGTCCTCCAGGTCCTTCGAGAAGTACTTATCGTAGGCCGCCATGTCGAAGTGGCCGTGCCCTGAGAAGTTAAAGAGGATAACCCTCTCCTTGCCCTCTTTCTTGGCCTCCAGCGCCTCGTCAATGGCCGCCTTGATGGCGTGGGAGGTCTCCGGCGCAGGGATGATCCCCTCGGTCCTCGCGAACTTAACCGCCGCATCGAAACAGGCGTTCTGATGATATGCAACGGCGTCCATCAACTTCTCGTCGTAAAGGAGACACATCGTGGGCGCCATTCCGTGATACCTCAGCCCGCCGGCGTGGATACCGGGAGGCTCGAAGGTGTGCCCCAGGGTGTGCATGAAGAGGATGGGGGCGACCATCGCCGTATCGCCGTAGTCGAAGGCGTAAAGGCCCTTCGTAAGGCTCGGACAGGAGAACGGCTCCACCCCTACGATCCTGGTCTTCTTTCCATCCCTTATCTTCTCCCTCACAAACGGGTAAGAGAGCCCGGCGAAATTACTCCCCCCGCCGATGCACCCTATCACCACGTCCGGATAGTCGCCGGTCTTTTTCATCTGCAAAAGCGCCTCCTCGCCCACTATCGTCTGGTGCATACAGACGTGGTTCAAGACGCTCCCGATGGAGTAGTTCGTGTCGTCGTTCGTTGCGGCGTGCTCCACCGCCTCGGATATGGCGATGCCGAGGGTGCCGTTCGTATCAGGATGCTGCTTTCTGATGGCCCTTCCGCTCTCGGTCCTGTCCGTGGGGCTCGAATATATGGTTCCGCCCCAGGCCTCGATCATCGATTTGCGGTACGGCTTCTGCTCAAAGGATATTTTCACCATATACACTACGATATCGATGCCGAAGAGGGCACCGGCAAAAGACAGTGCGCTTCCCCACTGACCCGCTCCCGTCTCCGTAGATATCTTCTCGATCCCTTCCTTCTTGTTGTAATATGCCTGGGCTACCGCGGTGTTCGGCTTGTGGGATCCCGGCGGGGATACGCTCTCGTTCTTGTAGTATATCTTTGCCGGCGTGTCGAGATACTTCTCCAGGTTCGTTGCCCGCACAAGGGGAGTCGGCCTCCAGATGGACAATGCCTCCATCACCTCTTCCGGGATATCGATGAAGTCTTTTTCGCTTACCTCCTGCTCGATTATCCCCATCGGAAAAATCGGTATGAAATCGTCCGGCGTCGCCGGCTTCATCGTCCTGGGACTGATGGTCGGTTTCATCGGCACCGGCATGTCCGCAACAATGTTGTACCACTTTGACGGCATTTCCGATTTGTTCAAAATAATTCTCTTGTCTGTCATTTTTCTCCTCGTAAAACTTATTGATATTCTATTTAATAATGAAAAGTCGGACAAATTTGACTCGATGCCTCAAACGCTTTTCCAAAGTCGCCCCATAGGGCAATCACCCCCTTTCTACACTATACAAAATAAACAGAACTCATAAAAAAAGGGCCGTGAATTCCAATATAACGGCCTTTCCTCTTAAACTAAAAAGGCCGTGAACGGTTATGCCCGTCCACGGCCCATGATGCACAGCTTTTATATTAAAGCGGTGGACGCAACAAACCCCCTATGTAGCTGCGCCACGCCCAGTTCTTCACTTCAAAAAAATCCCCTATATAACAATCCAACGTAATGCTCCCTGCATGTATGTTAGGTCAAGATATATAAAAAGATATGAGATGTCAAGGTTTTTTTGGCCTTTTTTAAAAAATGTTCAAAAATAGGGCTGCAATCAGGCGTATATAGGATTGTACCAATTACTTTTTTGCGAAATTGCAAACAAAATTTGCGATTTCTTAAATATTTTGGATAACCAAGACAGCAGTGTAATTGGTCTCCCATGAACTTTTTGAAAAATAGTGTAAAAACAACACCTTATGCCTTTTTAATAAAAAGCGTGATGCTTCCCAGTTGTGGCATAGAGTTTGCAAATTATTATATACAATACGTGATTCAACCAATATTCTTCGACTCCTAAATGAAATATAAATCAAGGGAAAAGGCACGGGAAAGTAAAAAAGCACGGGGATTTACGTTAATTGAGCTTATGATTGTCGTGGCGATCGTAGCAATTCTCGCCTCCATCGCGATTCCAAATTTCTTACGCTTCCAGATGAAATCGAAACAATCGGAGGCAAGGATACTCCTTGCCGGAGTCTTCGAGGCCGAAGTGGCCTACTTCGCCGAAGCTAACAGATTCTCCAGCGATTATAACGAGATAAATTTCACTCCCTCAGCCGATCCGAAATATTATAAAAATTGGTATCTAAACATCTCCGGTGAAAGCACGCATTTCACCGCCACCTGCTCGGCGGATATCGACAACGATTATATCAGTGATGTCTGGATGGTAACGGACAACAACAGGGATCCCTGGAATATCTTCAACGATATCACTGACGTACTTTACCCCTACCCCTATTAGCTAATAGAACTCTTTGCTTTACAAGGATCCTTCCGGCCTTCGATCCCGCCCGTTGAAATACCGCCGCTATTGACAATAGGAAGGGGGAGATATAGACCCCTACAAATCAAATCCCCTTACCGTTCAAGATTAATTTATCCCTTTCATTCCAATCCAAGATAAATTGTGATATCCTATTACATCCTCAAGGCTTGAGGCCGAGATAAGAAGCGTAATAAATCGGTATTATTTAACACCTTTTTTGGATCAAAGGTGGAACTGATTCCGTCATTTCACGGATGGCTTTGGGAATTGGTACATTCACTGCCAATCTGCCATCATATTTACGAGCGGAGCATCCTGTTCGGCTACGAGTTTCCCCTCTGCTGCCGCTGTACCGGCATATATACGTTCATTCCTCTCGGATTCTGTCTGAACTTCGTCCTAAGAGCGGGGGCGAGCGGCAGATTAAAGGTACTGGCAATGATCGTCGGCCTTTCGATATTTACCGGGGCGGAGGCGATATTCGAGTCTGTAACAAGGCTCGATCCCGGAAACTTAGTAAGGCTCGTCACCGGCGCCGTCTCCGGATTCTCGATTGGAATTCTATTTAACCTGGGAATTGGCGGATTTTTCACCAACGATAAAGGCAATCCTCGTTGACCAATGAATCAACTAAATAGATTCATTTTATACGGGCTCGAAATATAGGCCGAAAACGTATAAATCTTTAAAAAAAAGGCCCGCTTGAAAACGGGCCGAAAGTTCGATTCAAAATCGCCGACTAAACATGAAAATCGGAAGGGTGTACAGACCGTATTCTCTGCTTTTTTCCCTTCCAGACTATTGTACGCGGCCTTCTATTGACTATTCAGTTTCCTTATGACTTTGTTGGTTAAGTCTATAGTATCAGGAGCATAGAGGATCCCGGAAGTCGGGTTCACGAGAATGATGGTATATCCCTCCTCTTTAGCTACTATACTCACCATCTTTGCGATATCTATCGTGATCTTCCTTTGCAGCTCTGTCTCCTTTTTCTGCAGCTGTCGCAAATGATCCTGGGCCATCCTCGTATATTCCAGGTTCATATCGTCCAGTTTTCTCTGCCTCTCTTTTAGCTCCGTTATCGAGAGTTTGCTCGCATCCCTTTCAAGAGACTCCTTCATGCTCTTGAGCTGTTCCTTCTTTTTCTTTATCTCACTGATGGCTTTCTCTAACCTGGCATCCAATTCCTTGGTTACCTTTTGTCCCTCTTTATAGCCTTGTAGAACCAGCTCGAAGTTAACCACACCGATTTTCACCTCCGCGGCCACGGCTGAGATTGTAAAGAGAGATAGAACCAAGGCTGTGATTATTATACTTACTCTTTTCATTAAATGACCCTTAAAGCCCAACTTTATGCTATTTTCTTTCTCTGGAAGCAGACAGCATTCGTTGGTAATTTGCCAAAAACTCTATTCACTTCATATTAGCCGAGCGGAAATTGCACCATTAAGCAAGCAGAGATCCTTCAATTGATGGAGAACTGTGCAGTTCCCCCATCCCCCTTCCATACTCTCTCTTCCAAGCCTCTCCCAGCTCCCGCCTTCCACGTTTCGGCCTTTCCCACATCCACTACCACAATCCCGCCGACCCCCGCCTTTTGATTTTAGGACAACCCCCCTCGTTAAACCAGAAATCCTACTTTTTGTTCAGCTCTTTTATTACTTTGTTTGTCAGATCGATGCTGTCCGGGAAATAAAGGACCGTGGAGCTGTCAAGAATAAGTGTATATCCATCGTCCTTCCCCATCTTAAGGAGGATCGCTTTTATATCGAGCAGCATCTTCTTTAAAAGCTCCTGTCTCAACTTCTTATACTCAAGGTCATAGTCTTGGAGCATTCTCTTTACCCTAAGCTCCTTGTCCTGTATCTTTCTCGCCCTTTCGGCTCGAACGGTATCAGAAAGCGTGAGCGCATCCTTTTCAAAAGCCTTCTTCATGCTCTCGTAGGAGGCAAGCTCCTTATCAAGATTTGCTTTAACGCTTTTGAGCTTACTTGTAAGCTCCTTTTCGGCCTTCTTGCCCGCCTCCGAAAGTGCGAGGACTTTTAAAACATTAACGACCCCGATTTTTGCGTCTGCAGCATTAACCGGAACTGTAAAAGCAACGAGCATAAAAAACGTCACTAAAAGGCTCGTTAAAACGCTTATCCTTTTCATAAATTTCTCCTTCATTGTCTTTGACTGTTTCTAATTCCTCTTTCTAATTAGCTGGAGAGCGATATTCTAAGCCCAAAGCTAATAGAAAAACCTACTAAAAAACCTGAATTTCCTTTATACTAATCAAGATTAGTAATCCAAAAAACCAAATTCCAACTTTTATATCACCCTTTAGATCGAATATCAAGGAAAATATAATAAAATAGTTTTAATTTTACATCCCAGAACAACCCCCAAGACCCAAATATTACCTCACAGTTATCCACCTCTCCCTTATGTTGTCAAATCGATAATCTCCGAATTCCCCTTTAGGATCCACCACCACGCGCACCAGTCTCTCTCCGCTCACTGATTCCCATACAACCATGACGGTCACCGACTCCCCCGCATCTATATCCACCATCTCCCGCTCGAGATTCGATCCGTCAACGTAAAAAATGACGACAACATCCTTTGCGTCCTTGTTGCCCACATTTTTTATCTCTACGGTCAGCTCCACTTCCTCATCCGGTTTAGGAAGGGGAGGATAAACGGAAATTCCCCCAATAATTTTGAGCTCGACCCCGATAATCTCCCTTTTTTTTACGGACATCTCGCCGTCCCATATCTTTCGATAGGCTCCCTTTTTCCCTTCGGGCGAGACCACCGGGGCAATGGAGACTTCGGCCCGGTGAAGCCCCGCACTCTCGAAAACATGGTATAAGAGGAGATCCCCCTCTTCCCCACCCTCAATGGCAATCTCTTTTTCCGCAGCATCCCTTCCATCCACCGTCAAACGACCCGCCAATCTCAGATATGCATCTGATTCGTTTTTCAATATAAATTTGAACTCCACCCTCTCTCCCGTCAAAGCGGCCTCGGGCCTGATATACCCCTTCACAAGGACGACATCATCGGCCTGAAAGGCTCGGGCGCCGCGGCAACAGACCAGAAAAAGGGAGAAAAAAACGAGGGAGAAGACAACCGATTTCTTTATATTATTTTTTATCATA
>Ga0180432_10008371_pt1 | contig 12911 bp, 6 predicted proteins | sample SS_ome_10_FD_132414 | JGI IMG/M metagenome (GOLD analysis project Ga0180432, IMG submission 132414) | Hypersaline lake sediment archaeal communities from the Salton Sea, California, USA - SS_1_MS_2 metaG | ecosystem: Environmental > Aquatic > Non-marine Saline and Alkaline > Hypersaline >...
CCCGGGTGATGAAGCACTCCGACGGCTCGCCGCTGGATGGCTACCAGGTGACCTACAAGATCATGGACGGCCCGGCGGGCGTCTTCGAGTCGAGCGGCACCGGCGTGGCCGTCGTCTACACCGACGAGCTGGGCGAGGCCCACGTCACCCTCCGCCAGACCACGCCGGCCGAGGGCACCAACAACGTCGAGGTCGACATCCTCCGCCCGGCCCAGGAGTGCTGCGTGCCCGAGGCCCACATCGCCACCGGCTACACCAGCAAGACCTGGATCGGTCCCAAGATCGCCATCACCAAGAGCTGCCCGGGCCAGAAGATGGTCGACGAGCAGTTCCTGTACGAGATCCGCGTCTCCAACCCGTCGCAGGTGCCCGCCAACAACGTGGTGGTCACCGACCGGCTGCCCGACGGCATCGCCTACGTCTCCAGCTCGCCGTCGGCCTCGGTCAGCGGCGGCAGCCTCTCCTGGTCGCTGGGCTCGCTGGAGGGCGGCGGCAGCATGCCCATCTCGGTGACGGTCCGCGGCACGCGCACGGGCACCTTCGAGAACTGCGTCGAGGTGACCGCCGACCAGGGCCTCTCGGCCCGGGACTGCTGCTCGACGCGCATCGTGGCCCCGCAGCTCACCCTGGAGAAGAGCGGCCCGGCCGAGGTGACGGTCTGCGACCCGATCCCGTACACGCTCGTGGTGCGGAACACGGGTGACGGCCCGGCGACGAACGTCCGCATCGTGGACGAGCTGCCGGCCGGCCTGATGACCGAGAACGGGAGCCGGTCGGTGCAGGTCAACATCGGCCAGCTCGGCCCGGGTGAGGCCAAACAGGCCAACTTCACCGCCAAGGCGGAGAGCACCGGGCGCTTCACCAACCGGGCGACGGTGACGGCCGACGGCGGCCTGGGCGCCGATGCCGAGTACACCACCATCGTCCGTCAGCCGGTCCTGCAGGTCAGCAAGACCGGGCCGGACGTCCGCTACATCGGGCGGACCGCCGAGTACACCATCGTGGTGGCCAACACCGGCGACACCGCGGCCAACCAGACCGTGCTGACCGACGACATCCCGCCGGGGACCGAGTTCGTCGGTGCCAGTGACGGCGGGCGCCTGGCCGGCGGCAACGTGACCTGGAGTCTGGGCACCATCGAGCCGGGCGGCTCGCGCACCGTCACGGTGCAGGTCCGGGCCCTGCGTGCGGGCACCGTCCGCAACACCGCCACCGCCCGGGCGATCTGCGCCGAGGACGCCGCCTCCGCCGAGATGGAGATCAAGGGCATCCCGGCCATCCTGCTCGAGGTGGTGGACGTCGAGGACCCGATCGAGGTCGGCTCGACCATCACCTACGTGATCACGGTGACCAACCAGGGTTCGGCCATGGGCACGAACATCGTCCTGGCCTGCACCCTGCCGCAGCAGCAGAGCTACGTCTCCAGCGATGGCCCGACGCGCGGCGCCATCGACGGGCAGATGGTGACCTTCGCCGCTCTGCCCTCGCTGGCCCCCAAGGCCCAGGCGACCTACCGCCTGGTGGCCAAGGGCGTCGCCCCCGGTGACGTGCGCTTCAAGGTCAGCATGACCACCGATCAGCAGCCGACTCCGGTCGAGGAGACCGAGAGCACCAACGTCTACTGATCCGTCCCTTCGTAGGACCAGGCTGTGGGGCGCCGGCCAGCGCCGGCGCCCCACGCCTTTTTCTTCTCCATCGCTGCCTCCCGCAGCCCACCACGACGACAAGGAGGGAATGATGCTGTTGCGACTTCCTGCTGCGCCGAGCGGTCTCTGCGCCGTTCTGGCCGCCGCGGCCACCGCCGCCGGCGGGCTCCCGGCGGCCCTGGCCCAGGCACCGGCCGACGTCAAGGTCAACGTCACCCGCCAGGCGTACCCCACCGGCGACACCGCCACCAGCGTTGTGCTGCTGGAGCGGGCCAACCCCCGGGAGGTGCGCGCCGGCGAGGGGTTCGAGTACCAGATCCGGCTGACCAACCTCACCAACCGGGACGTCAAGAACGTGATGCTCGCCGAGCGCCTGCCGGCGGACTTCGCGGTGGCCCGGATCAGCCCCCAGCCGGACAAGCTGACCGGGGACCGGGCGACCTGGAACCTGGGCACGCTGGGCCCGAAGGCCTCCAAGGTGTTCCGCATCAGCGGGTCGGCGAGCCGGGTGGGCGACCTGCCGGCCTGCGCCACGGTCACCTTCAGCACGCGGATGTGCTCGACCACGCGGATCGTGGAGCCGGGCCTGCGACTCACCAAGAACGCCCCGGAACGGGCGATGCTCTGCGACCCGGTGACGCTGACCTACGTGGTGACCAACCCGGGCAGCGGCGTGGCCCGGAAGGTCACGGTCAGCGACGCCCTGCCCGAGGGCTGGGAGACCACGGACGGGCGGAACCAGGTGGCCTTCCGGGCGGGGGATCTGCCCGCGGGGCAGTCACGGCGGTTCACGGTCGAAGCCAAGGCCTCGAGCACGGGGCGCTTCGGGAGCACCGCCCGGGCCCGCGAGGAGGGCGGTCTGACGGCCGAGGCCCGGGCCGAGACGCGGATCGTCCGGCCGGTGCTGGCGGTCACGGCGAACGGTCCGAGCGAACGCTACCTGGGCCGGCCGGCCACGTTCGAGTTCACCGTCCGCAACGAGGGCGATGCCCCGGCGAGGGACGTCACCCTGGTGGACAGCGTGCCGGCGGGCACGAACCTCCTGAAGGTCAGTGACGGCGGCCGCCCCGGCGACGGGCGGGTCACCTGGAGCCTGGGGACCATCAATCCCGGCGACGCCCGGAGCGTGCAGGTGACCTTGACGGCCACGCGGCCCGGCACGCTCCGCACGGCCGCCCGGGCCCGGGCGTACTGCGCCGCCGCCGACGTGGCCCGTTCGATGGAGGTCCTCGGCGTACCGGCCATCCTGCTCGAGGTGGTCGACGTGGACGACCCCATCGAGCTGGGCGCCAACGTGGTCTACCAGATCGTGGTGCTGAACCAGGGCTCGGCCGACGGAACCAACATCGTGATCACCTGCTCGCTGCCCGAGGAGCAGCAGTTCGTCTCCGGCGACGGCCCCACCCGGGTACGCGGCCAGGGACAGGACGTGGTCTTCGCGGCACTGCCCCGCCTGGCCCCGGGTGCCCGGGTGACCTATCGAGTGGTCGCCATGGGGGCCGGCGCCGGCGACGTGCGCTTCCGCGTCAGCCTGACCAGCGACCAGTTGACCGAGCCGGTGACGGAGACGGAGAGCACGCACATCTACTGAGGCTGCGTCTCACCGTGTTGCCGGGCATCCGAACCGCGAGGACGCCGGACCCTGCAACCGCGGAAGAGCCTTCTCGCGGTGATGGTTGGCGGATTTCCCGGGGCGCCGGCCTTCGGTCGGCGCCCCGCTTCTGTCGAGCCGCCACGCCCTGCCGCCCGCTGTGCCGCTGGTGCGGGGGGGAGCTATTGACGCCCCCCGCGGCAGGCCGCACCATTCCCTTCGGTTCGCGAACCCACGCAGCCGGCTGCCTGGCGCCCGGCCGGCGATGAAATCGGAGGCGATCCCAATGAATCAAGCCGTCGCGCTGGTCTGGATCGTGGTCGCCGCGGTTCTCGGCCAGACGGAGCCGGGCCAGCCGGAGCAGGCCCAGCCGGCCACCGAGGCCATCACCATCCAGTTGCAGCCGCCCGAGCCCACCACGCCCCCGCCTCCGCTCAGGTTCACCGCCCGGGTCACGCCGGAGGAGCTGGCCGCCCTGCTCGAGCTGGAGGACGTCCCCCTGCAGTTCCGGCTGGAGAGCCAGCGGCAGGCGACCCTGGCGGCGCTCGACCGGATCGGGGTGGCCCCGCTGCTCGCCAGGCTGGACGGCCTGCTCAGCGAGCAGTTCGCCGACCGCTTCAATCCGGTGGAGGACCTCATCCTGGTCCCCGTCCCCGAGGAGCGGCAGGTGAGCATCGACGCGCCGGACGTGCAGGAAACGCCCTTCCGCGGGCCGGGCCACGAGGTCAAGGGCTTCCTGCTGCACAACGTCACCGAGAGCGAGTTCGTCAACGCGGGGATCCGGATCATCCAGACGGCCAGGCTGCTGGCCGACTCCGGGGACCCCATCTACGACCGCACCACCCCGGAGTACTTCCACTGGCTGGCCGCAAAAGAGCTCGAGGCCATCCGCGAGGCCCGGGCCCGCAGCCAGCAGGACGCCCGCGAGCGGGAGGAGATCCGGCGGCGGGTGGCCGCCGCCCTCGGCCTGAAGCCCGACGCCTCCGGGGCCTACGCCGGCGAGGCCGAGTGGCTCAAGGAGTCCCGGCGGTTCAGCTACATCGTCAAGGAAGGCAACTTCATCCAGAGGCTCGAACCGCTGGTCCAGCGGATCAACCGCGAGATGACCATCGCCGGCTTCGCCCCGCCGTCGGAACTCGACGAGCCGGGGATCCACTACGACCCCGAGATCGGCGACGTGGACATCGTGCTGCCCAAACCGATGCTGGGCGCGTTCCTGGCGGAGGCCGACACCTACGAGCGGCGCATGGCCGAGGACGCCATCATCAGCATCGAGGCCGTCCGCCTGACCGACCGCGACATCATCTCCGGGGCCCTGGCCTCGCGGCTCAACGCCCAGATCCAGGGCGTGCACGACCCGGAGAGCGGCTTCCAGCCCCGCACCGTCCTGCGGGAACTCGGCCTCAACGCCCTGCTCGCGGTGGCCAACCAGGATCTCCAGGTGCGCACCCTGGAGGGCATCGCCGCCGGCGAGCTGCCCGAGGGCGTCCAGCCGGTGCAGATCGCCGCTCCCACCCTGCCCCCCATCGAGTTCGGCACCCAGGCCACCACCATCGGCAGCACCTTCTCGGTCGGGGCCGACCCCATCTTCTTCGACGGGCGCGAGCAGGTCTACGGCTTCAGCTACATCGGCCCCGACGGCCTGGCCCACACCCTCGACTTCGAGGTGGTCGACAGCCTCCGCGAGACCTGGGAACGCATCGAACGCAACCTCATCGTCCACAAGATCAAGAAGACCGAAACGCTGACCCCCTTCTCCGTGCCCGTGGGCCCCGAGACCAAGACCTACAACGGCATTGCGGCGCTGATCTCCCAGCAGAACGAGCAACTGGTGGTGGCCACCGGGACCGGGGCCATCAGCGAGATCAGCGCCACCGCGGGCACCTGGCTGATCATCGAGGGCTTCGAGATCACGCCCATTCCGGGCTCCTCCACGACACTGACCGAGGACGAGATCCGGGCCATCGAGTCCAGGGTGCTGCTGACCATGTTCCTGCGGGACCCGCGGACGGACACGGAGCTCAAGCGGCGGCTGCTGGAGACCCGGACCGGCGAGGATCTCCGCAACCTGCTGCTGGCCGACTTCGAGCGCCGCCGCTACGTGCCCATCCGGCCCGGGCGCGAGCTGCGCACCTACGGCAGCGTGTTCGAGGAGCGCTACGGAGAGGTGCTCGCGGACGACCGCGTGGAGAAGAAGGAACGCAACAGCGTGATCTCGCTGACCTTCTACTCCAGCCAGGGCAACATCGTGCAGACGGTGGGAACGACCCAGCTCGGCGACGCCAACGACCTGACCTCGTTCACCACCGAGCTGCGGCCCAACGTGGTGACGCCGATCTCGTCGTTCTTCACCAAGGTGGGCGGGGCCACCACGGGCTCCTCGCCGCTGACCGGTGCCAACAAGGGGGAGCAGACCGACGAATCGAAGTCCATGACGCACCTGGTGATCCGGGCCCGCTTCCCCACCATCGGGCGCGAACGGGCGGACCGGGAGGAGGGTCGCTACACGGGCTACTTCGAGCTGCCGGTCAAGCGGCAGCCGGCCAGCCAGGTGGACCTGCCGTTCCTGTCCAGTTCGGAACATCCGGCCGAGCGGCTGGCCAAGCTGCGGGTCGGGCTGATGTTCCCGGTGCTGGACCCGGAGCGGATCCGCAAGCCGTTCTCCGGGTTCAATCCGCAGCGCTTCCCGGGCGACGTGCCCCCGGAGGCGTGGGAGACGGCCACCACCCGGATGCTGATGGTCCGCAAGATCATCGGCGACTCGCCCGGGGCGACCGCCATGCTGGCCGCCGAGTTCGGCAAGCGGTTCATCCTGGAGGTGCGCTCGCTGCTGGAGTTCGACGAGGACTTCTTCAACGCCCCCGGCATCGCCCTCCGCAACATGACCCACTGGAACAACCCCGACCGGATCGTCCGGGCGCTGCACAACAGCCCGCACCGCTTCCCGCTGGAGCGGCTGGTGAGCATTCTGGACGAGCTGGGCACCAACCTGGTTCCGGACGAGTATGCGGCGGACTACCTGGCCCTGTCGCCCCCGGCGGGCTGGGGCGACCGGCGGATCTTCCCGCTCACCCGGGAGGAGCTGACCACGCTCCGGCGGGACGTGGCCGCCCACTACCTGCGGCATCAGGAGGCCTACGGCGATGCCTTCCTGGAGGCGGCCTCCCGGATCCTGCGGCTGGGAAGCTACCAGACCACCGACGCCGGTGAGCTGATGGCCGGCCCCTTCCGCGGCTACCGCGACCTGGTGGTGTTCGATCAGAGCGGCAGCATGCTGGCCAGCCCCGAACTCTACATCCTGGCCCACAAGAACTTCATCCTGCTCAAGTCGGGGGGCTACCGGGGCAAGCTCTTCGAGCCCTCCCTGCTCTCGCTGGAGCACCTGCCCGCCGATCAGCGGCGGGTCATCTACCGCGGCACGGATATCCTGGCCCTGGCCGACCGCCCGCGGCTGGGCAAGAGCCGGTGATTCCCGGCGGCGGTCTCCTCCCCCGCCAGGCTCGGGCCGGGCCGGGGCTTGCCGGCTGCGGTCTTCGTCGATAACGTGCTCCCTGGTCCCGCGCGAACCCAACCGCGCATCGTCAAGGAGTGCAGGATGGCGTTTCTGGACGGTCTGTTCGCCCTGCTGATCGGGCTGCTGGTCATGCCCGGTGTGCTCGACCTGATCGGCAGTGCCCTCGATACCTTCACCGGGTAGGACTGCGGTGGACAGCAGGCCCGGGCGTCCTGCCCCCCGCAAGGTGGCGGCAGAGCGCCCTGCTGGCGCCCGGTGTCTGCCACGGTTCACCGAGGACACGCGATGATTCGCCGTTCTCGCCGCTCCTGCCATTGGCTGCCGGCGCCGGCCTGCTGGCCGCTGCTGCTGATGGCGGCCTGCATCAACCGCTCCGCTGACTTCCAGGGCGAGATCGCCGACCGCTGCGAGACCAGCCGCGACTGCCGGTATGAGCTGCACTGCCAGGAACAGACCGGCACCTGCCAGGTGGACCTCGAGGAGGAGGTGGACGGGCTGGGTACCGAGTGCACCACCAACAACGACTGCCCGGGGAGCCTGCTCTGCCAGCCGGAGACCCTCACCTGCCAGGTCATCGAGGGGGGCGGCGGCATACCCGGCCCCGTCCTGCTCGGGGGAGCCTGCGCCGCCGACGAGGACTGTGACCAGGGCCTGGTCTGCCAGTTCGCCAGCGAGACCTGCCAGCCGCCGGGCGACGACGACCTCGAGGGCCTCGGCGCCTCCTGTGTCACCAACGGCGACTGCTCCGGCGACCTGGTCTGCCAGGACGCGTCCGGCACCTGCCAGCCCGCCCCACCCGCGGACGGAGACTAGCCCGATCCCGCAATTAAGACCCGTGCTCTCCCTGGAGCAGGGCCGCAGCCCGATGCCGAGCCCCCCGGGGACAAGACCACGAGCAGCTCATTGAAGGGAGCCCTGAAAGGGCGGACGACGACACCACCCGCGCGGGCTCCCCCGACGCTGAACGCACGCTCTTCCTTTCGTCTGTGGGGCACGGCCGGCGTCCGGGATGACGCATCCCGGGGCGGGGTTGCGCCGCGGACACAGGTCCTTGACGGACGTCGCCGGCGCGCCGGGGCGCCACTGCTCAGGAGCAGTGGCACCCGTTCCATCGCCCCTTGCGACCAGGGCGACGAAGCCTGGAGTCCCGCGGTTCTTCGTTCGCTTCCTTTGAGTCCCTGCTCTTTCCCCGCCGACGGGAGGGGCGGCGCCCACCGGCTTGGCGACAGAAGCTCCCGGATCGCTTCGCCGCCCTCCTACGGGTTCTCCCAGGCGAACTCCACGGTGGCCGATCCCAGGGCGTCGTTGGCGAACTCGAAGACGACGTAGTAGGCCGTGCTCGCCGAAGCGCTGAAGCTCACCATGGGCCAGCCGTAGTCGCAGGTGGTGTTGCCCGCCAGCTCGGTGCCCCCGGCCGTCCAGACGGACAGCAGGCTGTCCGGCGGGTCCGCCTCCAGCACCCGAACGGTGACCACCTTGTTGGAAGCCTGCTCCCACTTGAAGAAGATGTCCCGGTCATTGGCCGTGCTGTCCGGGCAGCACGAGGGCCGGGTCCGCTCGTTGGTGTGACGCCAGGTGACGGTCACGTCGTCCTCCCACTCGCCTTCATCCTGCCCCATGGTGACGACAATCGCGGTCGCCTGGGTGTTTCCCGTCGGTGTGGGCGGCGACGGCGGCGTCTCCCCGTCCAGCTTCAGGTACAGTGTCCCGTCGTTGCTGTCCGGCCAATAGGCGCCCCCCGGCGGGGACTGCTCGGTCACGTAGCCGGTCGTCGGCGAGCCGGAGATGTACTTGACCGCCAGGTCGAACCGGTCGGCCAGGTCCTCGGCGTAGTCCTTGCGGGCTCCGCCGTCGTCCGGGGCGTACTCCGACCAGATCTCGCCGGTCAGGAAGGGAACCACCCGGACCGCATCGACGTCCGGGTCCGCCTTTGAGCTGGTGTAGATGGCCGCCAGCCGGCGGTTCAGCGCTTCCGGGTTCGCCCAGCTCGGCCCGCTCGCCTCGAGCGCCTCCGGCGGCTGACGCTGCTTCAGCCGCAGGTACTGGCCGGGCGCGACCCGGTAGTACTTCCTGCTCAGGCCGGGCTCCTGAACGTAGAGGCGGCAGCCGGAGAGCAGGACGCACTCGGTATAGAAGTCGCTGCCCTCCTTGACCGGGTACCTGAGGAGTGAAGACCCTTCGGCCCCGACCGACATCGAAATGACCTGGTCGAAGAAATGCTCTCCGCGAAGGTACCAGCCCGGGCCCAGCAGGTAGGCGATCAGATCTCCGTCGCTCTGGGCGCCGGGTCCGCTGGCCACGTATCCGCCCTGCCAGTTGCCCACCATCTCAGCGTCGGCCACCTGCGGATGAACGGCGAAGATCAAACAGCACAGCAGGCACAGCCCGATTCTCATGGTTACACTCCTTGTGAATACCCAGACGTGTTGCCAAGGCCATTCCGCCGGTCGAACGGCCGGGTTAGGCCAACCGCCGTGCGCGGGAGCCGTGCCGGGCGGCAGTGGCCGTGACAGCCACCGCCAGAACACCCGTCAGCGACGCCGCCAGCACGCTGCTGGTGACGCTGATGAGAACCGTTCCCAGGATGGCCACCGCGAAGGAGACACCCACCAGGCCGACAGCCAGACCCGCCACCAGCAACAGGCGGGTCCTCAGGCCCAGACGGCCGCCTCCGATCAGACCACAGCACAGGCCGGCACCGGCCGGCAGGACCACGACCAGCACCTCGACGACCCGACCGGCCCTGGTCATGTGAACTTGATTCAACAGGTTGCTCAGCCCGGCCCCGTGCACGAAGACACCGAACTCCTCGCGCGTGCCCCCGCCACAGGCGCACACCTTACGGTCCGGCTGGGCGGTGAACAGCTCGCGGTTGTCCCCCAGCAGCACGATCTTGCCACCGAGCCGCCCCCTCAGCTCCGCTTCGCTCCAGCTCAGGACATCGTGGTAAGCCACCACGCAGTCGTCGAGCACCGGCCGCTCCGGGATGGAAGCCCACAGGCACGCAACCCGGTCCGGCAGCGTCGGGTCGGAACGGCCGCCGGACAGATGCTCGCCGTGGAACATGCAGATCCGCTCCACGTCCGGCAGCCACTCGACCGGCCCCTCCCCCCCGGGCGAAGGCCTCGCGAAGCGAAGCTCGACGAACTGGTAGCCCAGGTGCCAGACCAGGCGCGGCTCGCAATCCGGATGGCGGTATGCCGCGTACGTCCGCAACCCCAGCGAGAAGTACGGCGGGTGCGGGGGGCGGTCCTCCGCCAGGTAGATGCCGCGTACCACCCCCACGGTTGTCGGCGCCTGGACCGACCCCCAGCCGCTGGCCGCCTGCAGGATGGCCGGGCTGACCCGCGGCCGCCCCTGCTCGTCCACCTCCTTCGCCCCCACGATGACCGGCGTACCGGCGGCCCGCAACGCCCGGGCACCCTCCGCAAAGAGGGGGTCGTACTCCGGGGCAGGCCTGCTGAAACGAATGTCCCAGGCCACCACGGCGGGCCGGGCGGCCGCCAGCCGCTTCATCAGCACGCCGTGCAGAACCCGGAGGCTCCGCAGCACTTCCCCCCGCACCTGGGGCAGGCCTTCGCGAGCGGTGATCTCCGGCAGCCGGCGATGGGTCTCGTCGTTAAACTCGATCACGGCGATCCGGTCGCTCCAGCCCGAGTGGGGCAGCCCCTGAATGGCCCCCACTGCCGCGGACTCGAAGGCCCGATTCGTGGGCCGGAGCAGGCGGGTGTAGCCTCCGAGCGCATACACGCCCGCCACGACCGCCGCGAACGCCAGCAGGGACGCCCCCAGGGGATGGCGAACCATGCTCCGGGTGATGCTCGACCAGGCGACGTACACAGCGCTGTCCCGGCGGGCGAGGATGGGCCGGCCCTCCAGGTGCCGCCGGAAGTCCTCCGCCAGGTCCGCCGCATTCGCGTAGCGCCGCCCCGCCTCCTTGGCCAGGGCCCGCAGGACGATGACGTCGAGATCGCCCTGGACTTCCCGGCTCGCCCGGGAGGGCGCCTGGACGGCCGAGTCGGAGATGGTGCGGAGGGCCCCGCGGACGTCGTTGGGCAGATCGTAGGGCCGCCGGCCCGTCAGGACTTCGTAGAGCATCACGCCGAGCGAGTACACGTCCGTGCGGGCATCGAGCCCGCCCGCCTGACCGCGGGACTGCTCGGGCGAGGCGTAGGCCAGCGTGCCCAGGAAGTCCCCGGTGATGGTGATGTCCTGCCCGGGCTGAAGCCCGATGGCCCTGGCCAGGCCGAAATCGACGATGTGCGGCAGCCCGCGGGAATCGATCAGCACGTTGCCCGGCTTGAGGTCCCGGTGGATCACACCCCGGGAATGGGCGAAGCCGACGGCTGTGGCCACCTCCGCAAACAGGGCGATGATCTCGCGCTTGGAGGGACGGGCCCGCCGAACGTACGTGGTCAGCGGCTCCCCGTCGATGTACTCCATCGAGTAGAAAGGCCGTCCGCCGGCCTCGCCGCTCTCGAAGACGGTGACGATGGCCGGGTGCTTCAAGCCGGCGATCAGCTCGACCTCGCGGTGGAAGCGATCCCGCTGCTCCTCCGACAGGGAGCCGCTCACCCGAAGCAGCTTCACGGCCACGCGGCGCCGCGTGGAAAGCTGGACAGCCTCGTAGATGTCCGCCTGCCCTCCCGAGTTGATCAACCGCAACACCCGGTGGCCCGGCACGGAGACAAGGCCGTCCTCCACCGGCACGCTGCCGGCGGGGCTCTGCGACATCGGCGGCAGTGCGGCCTTGCCCTCCGGCGCCGGCGTCGGCTTGCGGGGGGCCTCCCGGCCAGGCTCCGCCACGCCCTTGGTAGCCGCCGTGAGCCGCCGGTAGACCTCGCGACAGGTCGCGCAGTCGCGCAGGTGCAACTCGGCTTGCCGGCGCAGCTCCGGTGCCATGGCTCCCGAGGCCAGGGCCTCGATTTCACTTGGGGACAGGCATGCGTCCACGGCTTCGGCTACACACTGACAGAACGGTCCGGACAGGTCGCGAGCCCTGGATTCTACCGGCGCCTTCCGCGAAACACGATCATTGCGGCCACAGGTATCCACAGTCACCGTCCAGGCCCCACGCCGCGGTGTTCTCTCAGGTACCTGTACCCCGCGCGGACCCCGGCGCTGCGCCAATACTGCCGTCGGCAAGATCACAACGCACAACGGCCTGCCCGCACCACGGCGGCCGTACCAGCCGTGCCGGGCGGCGCGGCCGGCCCACTCGGCGAGCGGTGATCGCCGGGGCCGGGGTGCACCGTTCTGAACTCGGCGGCGCGACGTTGACCGGCCGCCCTTCGCAACTGGTCGGGACGGCCCTGGTGACACGGTCCAAGCGATCACCGGGTGCCGGCGGGCGACAGCAGACCGGCTCCGTGCGGGGTGCGATGCCGTGTCACCGTCCCCCGAGCTCGGCCGCTAACGAAGGCCCCGCTGCGCGGTCCGCTGCCACGTTACGGCCTCCAGACGGCCCCCGCGGCGGGGACCGGCTGTCCTCCGGCCGTGGGAAACCTCGAGCCCCGAACCAGGCCCTCGCGCCGAACGCGGTCCACAACTCACAGAGCCCCCCGTAAGGGAAATGGATCTAAAGCCTTGCAGTATATAACTTTACAACCTAAAACCCCGGCCGGCTCGCTCGGCGCCGGGTGGGCGGGTATAATCAGACATCGATTGGACGAGTCTCTGCGCGTTGCTGCGGACAGGGCGGATGGGAAAGAAGCGTCCTTCCGTCTGTCGCCACACGTCACAGGGGTCGAGCCGGGGCACCGCGCACGAAGAACATCGCCGGTTGGGGAGGGAAGCTGGTGATTGCGCGAAGAAACGGCAGGTATTTGCCCTGCGTCCTGGTTGACCTGAATACCCAGGGCGATTTCTTGAGCACCTCGGGAGCATGCCGCGTCCACAATGCCGAGACGCTGGTTCCGGCCGTCCGGCGGGTCATCGCCTGGGCGAAGTGGCACCACGTGCCGGTCATCTCCTCCATCGATTCCCATCGCCTGGCGGAAGCGCCTCACGATGGCTTCCCGCAACACTGCATCGATGGAACCCAGGGGCAGAAGAAGCTCCCCTGCACCGTCTTCGCCAGCCACGTCCGGATCGAGGGCGACAACACGCTGGCCATGCCCGTGGACCTGTTCCGCCGGTATCAGCAGGTCATCTTCCGGAA
>Ga0180432_10008372_pt1 | contig 12910 bp, 15 predicted proteins | sample SS_ome_10_FD_132414 | JGI IMG/M metagenome (GOLD analysis project Ga0180432, IMG submission 132414) | Hypersaline lake sediment archaeal communities from the Salton Sea, California, USA - SS_1_MS_2 metaG | ecosystem: Environmental > Aquatic > Non-marine Saline and Alkaline > Hypersaline >...
AAGTGAGCTGCGCGGTGGAGATACTTACCGCACTTCGTCCGCAACTTTATTCCGTATCCTCAAAAATGACCGGTACTACGGAATACAGGAAGTCTAAAACTAACTTTATGTGCTGAATCTCCATGCAAAAGCGGAAATACACAAATAGGAGTTACATTTTAATCTTAGCTAATACCTGATACTGAAGCCGGAGTAATTCCCGGTGTATTCCGACCATTTGGTTACCACCTCGTCTACCCTGGCGGCCGGCGGTCCCTCCTTGAGGTAGCCGGTTAGTTTCTCCAATTGCCGTTTCTCCCCTTCTGCCTGAACCTCCACAACGCTATCAGGCAGGTTGCGCACATAGCCTGCCAGCCCCAGTTCCCTGGCGCGTCTTTTAACAAAGTCACGGAAGAAGACACCCTGCACACGACCATAAACAGTCGCCTGAAGTGAGGCTGAGTCAGTCATCACCAATCTCTCCCGCTTAGCCGCTAGTATGCAGCTATCCCTCCGCCTCCTCGTCCTCTCTCTTCTTTTTCTCCCTCCTAACCACTTCCACGCTAGCCGATGTTGGTAGCGCACTTATCGGGGCTAACTTCTCGACTCTCTTTTTAGGCTTTTTGGACTCCCTGTGTCTGTAATCTCTTTTGCCCATAATAACACCTCTACACTGTACAAGCGCTACTGCTAATCACAGTTTAGCAAAGAGAACCTACTCCGTAAAGCCGCTGGCAAAGCGCTCCAGCGCTGAGCGGGCAGCCTCAGTCTCGGCTAGCTTTTTACTTTTACCGGTACCACTGCCCAGTACCATATCGCCAGCCATCACTTCAACAGTGAAAATTTTATCATGGTCCGGGCCAGATGCTTCTATCAGGCGGTAGGTCGGCGGCGACTGCCCTCTGGACTGCATCAGTTCCTGCAACCGCGACTTATAATCAGCGGCCATACCCTGGCTGACCACCTTCACCATCTCTTCGCCAAGCAGCTTTAAAACAAATTCGCTGGTGATAGCTGCACCCCGGTCAAGGGAAACAGCCGCTATCACTGCCTCCAGAGCCCCCGCCAAGTTAGCCGTTTTGTCCCGACCCCCACTGGCTTCCTCACCCTTTCCCATGTAGAGAAAATCACCAAGCCTGATTGCCCTGGCCACGCGGGCTAAAGTATCCCGCCGCACCAGTGCTGAGCGAAGCTTGGTCATCTCACCCTCACTGAAGTCAGAGAAGTCCTGATACAGCTTCTCAGCGACGACAAGCCCTAAAATAGCGTCACCCAGAAACTCAAGCCTTTCATTAGATTCGATGCTGGTGCCAGAGCTTTCATTGATAAACGAGCTGTGCGTTAAAGCCGTCTCCAGCAAAGATGGACTCTGAAACTTAATTCCGATGTTTTGCTGGAATTCAGCCAAATCAGCCATGGCGAATGTCTCCTGCTGGTGCAGTTTCTTAATTTAAGAATAAACACCGCAACCAGACATGTCAACTCTGGGCCAAAGGATAAAAGTAAGCATAACTGTCAGCGATAATGGCAAAGGGTTTGGGCTCCCCAAGAAAGCGGGTGCCCAACTCAAGGTCAGAGGTAACTATTCAAATGATTGATGATGCTACTTTTGCAATAACTCGGTTACTACTTCATTTATCTCACGCCCGTCGGCTCTGCCCTTGAGTTGGGCAATAACCTTGGGCATAACCTTGCCTTTGTCACCAGGACCCTGCGCCCCCACCTCCCCGATAACCTGACGCGCCGCTTCAACAATCTCTTCACGGGTCATCTGCTGAGGTAAATAACCCTGAAGGAGGAGCATCTCCGCCTCCTCCTTAGCCACCAGGTCCTGGCGGTTCCCCTGTTTGAAAGACTCAATGCTCTCCTGACGTTGCCTGACCTCCTTGGCAATAATGCCGAGGATATCAGCATCATCTAAAGTAGTACGCTTGGCAATTTCCGCATTTTTCACGGATGCCAGCACCAAACGTATGACAGAACGGCTCACCGTATCTCCGTTCTTCATCGCCTGCTTAAGGTCATCAGTCAGCCTCTGCTTTAGGTTTGCCTCTTGCTCCATACAGGCCCCTCGTCTACCTATTTTGCTTACCAGCACCTATTGTTCTTTAACCGAGCGGATGCCTGCTACCTTCTAAATACTCTAGTGCTTTTGGCGGCACCGCGTTTTTTGGCTGCCTTCTTACGCTTGCGCTTGATACTGGGTTTCTCATAGTGCTCCCGGCGGCGCAGTTCAGCCAGAATACCATCCTGCTGCACCTTCCTGTTAAACCGCTTGAGCAAACTATCGAAGCTCTCTTCATTACCGACTGTTACCTCAGCCAAATATCATCATCCCCCTTCCAAGTACTGAATCTTTTAAGGCAACACACCCTCAACATTTTAACCAGCGCCAGCCACTCTGTCAAGAAATAACAGACAGACATGGATCTACCAGTAGTAAAATTCACACCGGCACTACCCGCCGGCAAACTTTGGCGCTTTCCCGGCTACCAGTCTGACCTTCCTCGGGGCGGCCAGCCAGAGAAAAATGCAGGATGCTATACTAGCTATTATCACAATGATGAATGCAAGGTCATAGCTTTTACTTACATCGAATATATACCCGCCAAGCCAGGGGCCGATCATACCACCAATCCCGTAACCGAATATGAAAAACCCATTGATGGCACCGTAGCGCCTGCCGCCGAAGCTGAACAGGTCAGCCTGAGTCGCAAATGCCGCCGGCCCTGCCACACCGAGAAACAGCCCCCAAAATATCACGTAGAGGTATAACAGCCATGGTTGGGAAGCGGTTGCCGTCATGAGAATAAAGATACCAATAACGATACCGACCATCCCGATAGTATAGGTGACTTCCCTTCCTATCCGGTCTGAGATAAACCCACACAGGTTACCCACAACTAATGTAAACCCACTGAGGCCGAATACTGCCGCGGCGAAGGCGGCACTGAACCCTACATCCTGACAATAAATGGGCTGGTGTCCCATAATGAGATTCACTAAAAAGCCAAAGCAAAACCGTGACGAAAACATAAACCAGAACCGGTTAGCTTTAAAGGCTCTGCCAAGTGTCCACTCGGTTGCCGCCCATTCCTTATCCGCTATAAGCAAGTCCGCCCTGTTATATCCGGCTTCATTGGAACCTTTTCCCTTCAAATTACCGGCTACTCCGTCCGGCAACTGTCCCTTATCCTGCGGTGTCCGGCGTATGACAAAGGCAACCAGTGGCAAAATAGCCACGACAACGATAGCTGCCAGCACACCATAAGCCGACCGCCAGCCAATACTCGATATGATGCGCTGATAAAGCGATGCCAGAATATTGTTTGCCCCGGATGCAGCGGTAATCACGCCGAAGGCTAAGCCGCGCCGCAGGATGAACCAGTTTGGCAGATATGAATAATGAACCGCAAAACCCGAAGCGTTTATGCCCACCGCCATAATAAAGCCAAACAATAAGTAAAATTGCCAGATACTATGCAACTGGCTCAGAGCCAATAAGCCCACCGCCAAAACCACCGAACCGAAAACCAGGACTTTCCTCGGTCCGAACCTGTCAGCCAGAATACCGACAAATGGCGAGATTATGCCATAAACCAACAGGTTCACGGAAAAAGCCCCCGCCGTATCCGCCCGACTCCAACCGAATTCGTTTAAAATCTCGGGATAAAATACGGAAAAAGAATACCTCATAGAATAGGCTACAGTGGCGATAAAGAATGCCGCACCTAAAACAAACCATCCGAAGAAAAGGCGAGGTTTCTTTTCTTCTGTCATGGCACTACCCATGCTCGACTCTTCTCAATATCTCGCAGGCAGCCACCAGGCCGGAAGCCGAAGCCTGCACCAGACCACGGCTGATGCCGGTGCCATCACCGACGGCAAACATATTACTAACCTCGGTCTCCAGACAGGGACTGAGCTGCGGTCGGCAGGAATAGAATTTAACTTCAACTCCGTAAAGTAGAGTGTGGGGAGAAGCCACACCCGGTGACAGCTTATCCATTGCCTGAAGCATCTCCACCAACCCGGTAAGGTGGCGATAGGGAAGAACGAAGCTCAGGTCACCCGGAGCGGCACTCTTCAAGGTAGGCTCAACCAAGCCCCCTTCAATGCGGCTCGGGGTGGAACGGCGACCCTCCATAAGGTCACCCAGACGCTGCACCAGCACCCCCCCACCCAGAATGTTAGCCAGCTTAGCCACGTATTTACCATAAGCAATCGGCTCGTGAAACGGCTTGGTGAAATCAGTGCTTACCAGCAGCGCAAAATTAGTATTGCCACTCTTCCGGCCAGCATAACTGTGCCCGTTGACCGTAACCACCGGGTCATAGCCGCCGGTAGACTCCATAATAACCTCACCAGCCGGGCACATACAGAATGTCCGGATACGGTCTTTAAAACTTTTTGATATGAATTCCAGCTTCACCTCGTATAGTACGTCTGTCAATTCTTCCATCACTGTTACCGGCACTTCTACCCTGACACCAACATCAATAGGATTATTATATACGGTCAGGTTAAGTCGGCTGGCCTCTCTGGATAACCAGTCGGCCCCTTCTCTACCCGGCGCCAGAATCAGGTAACGACAGCTAAGCCTGTCCCCATCCTCAGTTTCAATGCCCCTGACCTGACTATTGTCTATCAGCACCGTCGAAGCCATGGCACCAAGCTTAAACTCCACCCGAGGGATAAGGAATTCCTGCATAGACCTGAGGACTGAATAGCAGTTCTCGGTGCCCAGATGGCGAACCGGCGTCGGTATCAGGTTTAACCCGGCTTGTTCGGCTCTATGCCCTATCTCATCAGCCTCACCGCCGGCGCCAAAAAGCTCCTCAGAAGCACCGAATTTGAGATATACGTCATCAACGTATTTAATCAATCCCGCCGCACCATCTTCACCCAGATACTCCCCCAGCTGACCCCCCACCTGCGACGAGAGTACCAGCTTACCATCGCTAAAGGCGCCTGCCCCACCCAGACCGCAGACCAGGTTACACGGTGAACACTCAATGCAGGAGCCACCTACATCCCGCACCGGGCACTGGCGCTTGCTGATATCCTTACCCTTCTCGATGAGTAAAACACTCAGGTCGGCTGCCTGCGACAGCTCCAAAGCGGCGAAGATACCTGCCGGACCACCACCAGCAATGATAACATCATAACTGCCGGTCATTTTGTCAACTCTCTCCTGCACACATGAAAAAGCCGAGACGGGCATTCTCTTGCAAACACCCCCCAGCTCTAACTCAATGAAAAACCGCTTTTGTACAGCCAACATATTATATAGGCAACACCCCCACCCGTCAAGAAACCCTTTCCAAGCTATGATGAAAGCCCAAATATGGACAACTTGACCAAGATAGTCACTCCAAAGTATTGACATTTGCCATTTGGCAAATTATAATTATTAATTATGGAGTACAGTAATGATGATCTAGGCAGAATACTTAAGCAGCAGAGAATAACGGTGCCACTGACACTACAGGAACTTGCTGCGGCATCGGACGTATCTTCATCACATCTGGGACGTATAGAGAGGGGAGAACGTTTCCCATCGGCACGTATCCTGCGCAGAATTGCCAAGCCCCTGGGCTTTGACGAGGATGAACTGTTTACCCTAGCCGGCTTTCTCTCCCCCCAGACCACGGGGGTAGCCGAAGAGAGCAGCCCGAGCTACATCACCAGACAATTAGACCCCTACGTGGCCAAGATGCTGGCTGAAGAGCCTGCGGAGACACAGCGTGCCATCATCGGCATCCTCAGCCTCTTAAAGAGTATCGCCAAAGGTATGACCAAAGGAAGCGGTTAAACACTGATGCCACCGCCGTCAGTATGAGCCCCTCAAAGGGAAGCCAAATATCTCTCCCCGCCAGCAGCTACAGATACTTGATGCAGGGCCAGAAAAGTGCTACATTAAGTTAAAACCACGACCCACAAGTGTCGGCTTAGGAAGAATAACCTTTATGGAAACGAAAGAAGAAGAATGGCTGAGATTCATTGATACCCTCAGCCATGAACTTAAGACACCCCTGACGTCCATTATTGCCGCCGCCGGTTTACTGGCCGAGGAACTCGAAGCAACCGGAGAAGAGTCCTATCAAAAGCTGAGTCAAACCATTATCCACAATGCCAATTCTCTGGAAACAAGACTGGCCGAGCTTATGGACATTGTCAAGACCGGGACAGGCCAGCTCCAGCTACAACTTGAACCGGTAGATATGAAGTCACTGCTTCAGGGGATAGGCTGGCAAATCAGTCCACTGGTCCAGAGTAAGGAGCAAAATTTAAATATGGACTTGCCCGCTTCCCTCCCCATCATTCATGGAGACGGACAGAGACTGGAGCAAGTGGTTATGAACCTGATGACCAACGCCACCAAATTCACCCCGGAGAGGGGCAAAATCACCCTAAGGGCCCGCAAGCAGGATACCGGCCTAGTGATAGAGGTACAGGATACCGGCATTGGCATCGCCAAAGAAGAGCAAACCAGATTGTTTAAACCCTACAGCCGCCTCAGTGCCGACAGGCAACGCCACCCGGGACTGGGCCTGGGACTCGCCCTGGCCAAGCAGGTAGTGGAGCTTCACAGAGGCAAAATCTGGGTAGAGAGTGAACATGGTAAAGGCAGCACCTTTTCTTTCTCTCTGCCGCTGGACGCCAGGAAATAGGCTATGGAATACCAAGGAGCGGAATGAAGGTTCTGGTTATTGAGGATGACCCGGGTATTATAGAGGTTGTCTCTCTGTGCTTTCAACTACGGTGGAGCGGTACCAGCGTGATTTCAGCGGACAACGGTAACAAGGGGGTAGAACTTGTTGAAACCGAGAGCCCTGACGTTGTCATCCTGGACATTGGCTTACCCGACATGGACGGCTACCAGGTTCTGCGAGAGATACGCCGCTTCTCCGATGTGCCCGTGCTAATGCTAACAGTTAGAGGCGAGGATACTGACGTCGCCAAAGGTTTAGAGCTGGGTGCTGACGACTATATAACCAAACCATTCAGCCACATTGAGCTTATAGCCCGAGTGCAAGCGGTTCTACGCCGTGCCCAGGGACTGCCCGTAAGCGATGAAGAGCGCCCTTTTTCAAGCGGCAGACTATCGGTTGACTTCTCCCGCAATGAAGTCTTACTGGGCGGCAATCCAGTCAGGCTGACCTCCACGGAAAGGAAGCTGCTCTACTATCTGATCAGGAACGAGGGACGCATACTATCCCACGAGAGCCTGCTAACCAAGATCTGGGGAGATACATACGTTGACGCCAGAGACCTGCTCCGGGTACACATCCAGCATCTCAGACAGAAACTCGAAGACAATGCCGAATCGCCCACTATTATTGTTACCGAGCACGGCATCGGCTACAAGTTTATCCGGCCGGCAAGCGCTTAAAATACCCGCTTAAACGCTAAAAGGCTACTCTTTACACCCCCACTTATTCATATCCACACCTACAGAATTAACCTCTACCACATGCTGATTCATTCTTTACTAAAAGTTTAGCAAAACTTTATGAAATCTTTACGATTGTTAGACGCTTCTTTATGAATCAATGCTACATTTGAACTAGGTAATTTAGTACTAAAGTAATAAGCAAGTACTAGCTATGGAAAAAGTAAAAGTATTTCTCTCAGACCCGCAGGTTCTCTTCCGAGAAGGCATACACTTCATTCTCTCGGGTGAGGACGATTTTGAGGTTAATGGCGAGACAACCAACAATGAGGAGGCTTTTACCTTTATTGAAGCCAACCCGCCGAATGTAGCTATCCTGAGCATGAAAGACAGCAAGTTCACCGGTGCCGAGATAACTCGCCGCATCAAACGGAGCCTTCCATCAGTATCAGTGGTTCTGATTACAGATAAAAGTGATGAGGATCAACTCTTTTCCGCCATGAAAAGCGGTGCCAGTGCTTGCCTGACCAAAGATACTGACCCTGAATACCTGCTCGACATCATCAGGGTAGTCGCCCAGGGCAGTCAACCCATAATTGAAGACCTGCTGATACCGGGACTGGCTTCTAGAGCCCTTACTGAATTTGAGGACTTAGCCACCTTGCGTGAGCAACTCGATCATCTGCTGGCTGGCCTGGCACCTAAGGAGACTGAGCTTCTAGGCAGTATCGCTGCCGGTAACGGAATTGAGCAGATAGCTGCCACGCTAAGCATAAATGAAGAGACCATCAGGCGTAATCTGAGGTTGATACTGAACAAGCTGATAGCTAATGACCAGGCCCAAGCCGTGATTGAAGCCGCACAAAGGAGCCTGCCCTCAATAATGAACGTTGCGGTTAAGATGGGTGAGCACTCTGTGGAATATGTGACCAAGGGAGAATTCAACGAGTTTAAAGAAACTTTGATGGAACGCCTTAAATCCTTTATTGGCGAACTGGCTTGAAATAATGCAATCCCGTGTGAAAGGAGGGTGATGTATGTAAGAGAAGCAAAAAAACAAGGTGGTCGGAGCTCCTAGCTGGCCGGGCAGGCAGGAGGAGCCCCCACTCTAGATAGATAATCAATCAAACTAAACCTAACTAAACTAAGGAGAAAAATAAGGAGGAAAACAATGGTCGAAATTAGATATGGTGAACAATATGAAGTAGCCGACCTGGCCGGGCAAACGGTGAGTGAGGCTCGCGAGCAGTTCAGAGATGAGTTCGGTATCCCGGATAAAGCCAGAGCCAAGCTGAACGGCAGTAAGATCAAGGGGAGCACGGAGATGGATACGGTGCTCAACGATGATGACAAAGTCTCCTTCGCCGTTGCCAAAAGCCGGGCACCTTTCATGGTTGGCGCCCTGCTCCTGGCACTGGCCGCCACCGGTGGCGTGTTCGCCTTCGGTTTTATCAACGCCTCCACCACGCTCACCGGCGCAAGTGTGTCCGATTACAACTTCGCTGAAGTCAGCGACAACACGACAGGCATCGCCAATATTGAATGGTCCGGACACGGGTACTACAAGGGCACCGTCGGCGCCGTAGTGGGCGAGAGCCTTCCCCAACCGATTTTTAACATCGACACCGCTAGCTCAGGCTATACAGGCGACCTGGTGGTTACCGTCACCATCGGCAATGCCGACGCGCTGGCCAAATACTACCGCGTGCTGGCTTTGAAACTTGACATGGCAACCCCTGACGGCAACATGATGGACATTAACGAGAGTGGTGCTAACAACACTGCTGACTGGGTCATGCTCACGCTGGATAACGGCTCGGTTAGCATGTTCCCTGGCGGCACGGCTAACACGTGCACCGTCAGAGTCAAGAGCGGCTTCTACATCACCCACGTCAAACCGCATGGCTCGGGCTGGGGGTCAGGCAGCAACCCACAACCAGACCTTTTCTGTGAAGTTGCCCAGAGGTAATAACATATTGAGTGAAACGGTAGGGTGGCAGGGGCTCAAGGCAAAAAGCGCCGGAGGCAACCCGCCACCCTACTAACCCGAAGGAAATTGCTAATCATGACAATCGTTAGTGGCAAAGAGAGAGAAATGAAAAGGAATAAGAAGCTGATTTTTAGCGGAATGGTATTACTCGCCCTGGTGCTGACCACCGGGACCTTTGCCTACACCTACCCTGGTTTCGCCACAGCCACACTGAATGCCAATATATCCAATGAACCAATGGCCACCTGTGAGCCATCGGCGGACCAGCCCAGATGGAACGACATCCTGCCCGAGGGTGAGTATTATTCCGAATACCTCCTGCCCAATGCCACCGGCGATGATACCGAGCTGCCGACTCAATATCCCGCTTCCGGCGAGCACTGGGACAAGGTGGATGACCAGCCCACCGACGCCGACGATGGTGAAACCTATGTATCTACCTTATCCTCCAAACAGTGGGAGAGGGACCTGTACAACCTCACCGACCACATAGCCGTTGAGGGCACCGAAGAAACTATAAGAGGCGTTACCGTCTACTTCCGCTTTGCCGCCGGCGGCGACTACAATGTCCGTGCTATGGCCGAGATTAAGACCCACGGAGAGGTCTTCTCAGGAGTCACCGAAACTCAGAATGGTGAAGATTTTGTCACCATGTCATCCCGGTGGGGAGGCAACCCCGCCACCAGCAAAGTCTGGACATGGGAGGAGATAAATGCTCTGCAGGCGGGGGTCACCATGAGAGGGGATGGTAAAAAAAATCCGGCTATATGCACCCAGGTATATGTAGCTGTTGCTTACGAATCCGTGATAACCGAGAGCGAAGTCCCCGCAGGCGACCTGTACAATATCACTCCACACCCCGATTATACCGGCGACCTGCTGGTTAATATTTACCTGACCAACACCGCCGAACTGCTCAAGGCGTACAAGTACCTCAATATGGAGCTCTATGTTAGGTACTCGCTGGAGGCAGCCCAGAACCCCAGGTACCAGATTCTCAGCATTGAGAACGGTGTGGCCACCTTCAATATAGAAGGCAACTCTGCCGAAAGCTACACCGTGGAAGTATGGGGCGGCAGCTACCGCCTGCTATCGGATGACCCATCGGAATGGGCAGAGGGGTGGAACATAGTACCCGAATTATACTGTGAGGTAACCCAGAGGTAAGGGGTAAATGTAGCAAGATGAAACGGGCACTGGGACTAATATTTCTTATAGTAGCCTGTATTGTGGGGTTCCTCTCCGTGAGAGGGACAATGTCATTTATGCCCATCTTGGGCTCCAGTATGGAGCCGACACTTCATTCCGGCGGCCTGCTCATGATTGAGCCGGTAGATGCCCAGGATGTAGAGGTGGGCGATATCATTGTCTATAATGTCCCGAGCCTGGTTCGAGAACACTACAACTACCCACCCGTAGTAGCCCACAGGGTAATAGAGGTCAGAACTCACCCGATGTTCGGTTACCGCACCAAGGGTGATAATACCGGCGAAGACCCATTCACAATAAGACCTGAAGACCTGAGGGGCACGGTGGGTTCCCAGATACCTTACCTTGGTCTCCCCCTGCTGTTTTTCCAGAGCCAGCAGGGCTTAATCTTTGTCGTCGTTGCCCTTATCCTGCTCGCCATATTCCTCTACGGCGGTGAGTTGAGCCACGGCGGGGGTATCCTCCACCGTGGAATATTTTCTCCGGTGATTAACGAGGAAAAGCGCACCAACCGGGTGCTGACACGCAAAATAGATGCTACGGAACAGAGGATGAACTCAACGGAGCAGGCTCTGGAGAAGTTTGCCGCCGCTATTTCTGAGTATGCCGAGCACCTGTCCAGCCATACCAGCGCCATCAAGGGACTCAGTGAAGCATCCCAAGAGTTGAAGAGGAGCTCTGCCGAGCAGAACCGGTTCCTGATGCACATGATGGAGAATATGGGACAGACGGAACCAGGGAGAGAAGCGACAGCTTCAAGGGTAGAACCGGCAGTACCAGAGCCGGAAGAGCCAGCGCCTGAAGCGGAAAAACCAGTACCGGCTGAAGTGGGCAAGAAGCAATTCCCGCCAGGGTGCGTGAAAAGCCGTCAGCAACTCACTGACGAGGAAATCCTGAAGAAGCTGAAGAAGCCCAAGTATCAGGTATAAACAGCCATTACCACCGCTTCTTTCGGATTATGCTCATCAAAAAACACGACGGCCACCTTCCGTCCCGTAATCATCTCCGCCGAGGGCAGATTCCTAGCCACAGCAATATCTTCCAGATAGACCTTATAACTGCTGGCAAGCCGGACAGTAGCCGTATAATTGCCGGAATTGAAACTCCTTAACACCGCTTTTCTCAGCCTCATCTATATTGCCCCCTTCAAACAATGCCTATATCGCTCCCAGCGACAATCGCTGGCGGTATTCTCCCCGCTGAGGATTGTAAACAAGCACCAGGCCAAGCACCCTCTTCTTCTCCGCATCGAGTCCGGCCCGGGCATCAGTGACATCAATAACATCATATAACTGCTGACCACAATTAACCGGGATTAGAATATTGCCACCGACCGCTTCTATCTCAGCCTGCCTCAAATAAGCCTGCCCTCGCTGCTGAGCTTCGGCAACCGTGCCCAGGTTTCTATCACCAACCTGCTTCAGGCGGTCACAGAGCCTGTCTATCTCGCCCCAGTCAAAGCTATCGGCCAGAATCAACCCGCCGCTGCCGGTATCATACCCCTCCACCTGCACCCGGTTGAGTCCCCAGGCTCCCTGCCGATAACTGCCCTCCCAGAGCCGGTGTGCATCACCATAGCTATAGACAGAGCTATCTGACGACAAGGGATTGACGATATAAGCCTTGTTACCCTCAATAAAGAGGACATCGGGCACAAGCGAGAGAAGCCTCTGTATAACCGCCTTGCCATCATTATCGGGGCTTACGGTGAAGTCGGGATAGAAACCGGTTATCACCGATGACTGGGATTTAACCTCCAGTTTCAGACCCACTCTGGCAAGCACAAAGGCAATAATCTCTTTAACACTCATATCGTCAGAGGTTTTATTCCACCGTAACTGATTTCTGGCTCCCCAGTCACCCACCACCCCCCAGCCGTCCCGGGCATGAAGAATAAGGGTGGCTTTGCCACCGGAGCTGGTATGTTCGTAGCTCTCAAGGGCGAAAGTCTGGCCGGAACTGGACTCACTGCCGGCGGTAGTCACATAGCCGGGACTAAAATCCAGCTGACAGCCAATGTCAAGTACAACCAGGTCACCCTGCCCCGGTGAGGCATACCGCCCGTCATCATTTCGCAGCTCCACGGTCAAACTGCCCGTATCCTTCCCCTGCTCCTGCCTGACCCCGATAACGTCGCCGGTCAGGTCAAGGCTCTGAGCGGTCAGCGCGGCTCGCCATACCCCGGGCAGACTTGACAGCCAGCCGTAGTCTCCATAGTGAGCCATAGCCAGACCATATCCCGATGACAGGTTAAACGGCACCGGCTCCCGCCACAGGCTGTCAACGAAATCAGTATCAAGAACGGAGTGCGACCAGAAAGGGCGACTATATGCCTC
>Ga0180432_10008373_pt1 | contig 12910 bp, 13 predicted proteins | sample SS_ome_10_FD_132414 | JGI IMG/M metagenome (GOLD analysis project Ga0180432, IMG submission 132414) | Hypersaline lake sediment archaeal communities from the Salton Sea, California, USA - SS_1_MS_2 metaG | ecosystem: Environmental > Aquatic > Non-marine Saline and Alkaline > Hypersaline >...
AGTCCCAGAAACCCTGCAACTGCTCGACATACCGGAGCTTCTGCGCATTCGTAGTCTGATACTCGCCGTTGCTAACTTGCGACTTGAGGCGGCGCAAATCGGTTACCTGGCCGGCGTTGAAATAGACGGCGTATTGCCCGCCCCACTTGAGCAGCAGCCACGGCTGCCGCTGCGGGTCGTCAGACTGCGCCGCCCCCATCAACTGCAACTCAACGCGAAACTCCTGATTCTCCGGCAGGGGAAGCGTCGTGGTCGCCGAGGCCCGCGCTAGCATGTCCACCGCCGAGAACTTCACCGCCGTGTGCAGCGGCTCCCGGTCCGGTAGCACCGTCTGCCAGGAATCCCGATACATCCCCGACGGCTGCCAGACGAGGCCCACCGTGTTCTCCGGCGGGTTCAGCTTCGTCTCATCGGCTATGATGCTCGACATGGGCACATAGCGCGGCTTAACCCGATACCCCGACAGCCGCGTTCTGTCATCTTCATCATAGACATCCAGCCATTCGAGGTTCTCTGCGTCCACGATGTGTCCGCCCTGGCTCGCGCCCGTCGCCGGCGAGGCCGTCCCCGCCCCTACTCCGGCCATGCCCGTGTATCCGCCACGCTTCTCCGGCCCCCGGTCCAGGTTCACGAGGGTATCGGAGACGCCGAACGTGCGCGCCCGCCACCGGCTTTGCGCTACCAGCGGGGAGCACCAGACTTCCATGTGTGGAGTGGTCTTCAGAGGCATCGAGTGGTCTCGTCCTTGTTTGACTTTCCCTGCCCGGGTGGTATAATGGTTTTGCGTGCACCGCGCACACCGAGAACTACCTCGGGACGCACGTCGGTTCTCTATGAGGGCAGGGGCGACAGGAGACTTGTGTAGGAATTGGCCTCTTGAGCGTTGAGTGCCCACCAGGACATTTGTCTAAGGTGGTGAAATGCCCCCTCACGAGGGGGCATTTCCATTTCTCTCCCCTATCACTCTCTTGACGTACGCTAGGTTGCGCGTCGGCAACGCGGTAACCAGCTTCGTTTGGCGCTTCGCAACTCGACTCACAATGACCACGTAATACATGCCCTGCTCCTGCGGATCCTCCAGATAGTACGCGAGCAGAACCCGCTTGTGTCTGTCCTCCCGGGAACGACGCTCCCGCCGGAAATCCTGCCCGTAACGAATCGTCGGCTCTATCCGCGACAGTCTCTCCGCCCTTCCTGGATCATAGACGCGGACGTCTTCTCTGTTCGTCTGCGTCGCTATGTGCTCCCCAAGTTTCTCCGGACAGCGCACCGTATACCCGTGCTTGGACCGAATCTCTCTGCCTGCCAGATTCTGATCATACCAATCCACTGCATCTTCCAGGTCCTTCACATGCAGTAGCTGGGGAGCGATTTCCTCTCCCATCTGCCTGCGCTTCCGCCATCCCTTCTTCGCCGCATCGCTATGCCGCTCGGGATCCCCATGCCACGACTTGCGCAGCCCGAACACCGCGACTAATTTCCGCCTGGTCTCTACTGCCATGTCCGCATCCCATCTCCAGCAGGAATCTCTTGCGGATATGTCGAATGATGCTGTTGCCCGCCACCATGCCATTCCGGAGGAGGACCGCACCCATGAGAAGGCAAGCTGGTCTCACACCGCAACAGGCAGGTGCTATCGTATCGGCGAGAAGCTTGTGGCCGGCCAACTGCGCGCCAACGGCTACACAGTCACCGAGGGCACCAGCCAACCAGGCTCAACCGACCTGCAGGCCACCAAAGGCAAGCATACCTATCTGGTTCAGGTGAAGACCGCCGTGCACCCCAACAAGCCCGCTTTCCTCAACTCAGACGAGGCGCGCAACCTGAAATCCCGCGCGACCAAGCTCGGTTACAGCGCGCGTCTCGCCCGGGTCACCCTCAACCCCGATGGCCAACAGCGCGGCAAGACCATCCTCTCAAAGCTCTGAGCGCGCGATGTCCTCGACCTTCTCGCTCTCGTCGGTCGGCAAGTCCGTGGAGATGAGCCAAGCCAGTACCCACAGCAGCATGGTCAACAGCGTGTGCTCATCGTTGCCTCCAACTGGGGTTGCCTCCCTCTGTGCCCTGAGCTCATGGAACATCTCGATCCGCCGGTTCTGGACCTGCTTCTGCCGCTTGAAGGCTTCCACATCCATCACCTCATCAGCGCCTGTGCTCTCTCCCATCGTCCTGTCTCCTCTCAACGTTTGACTTTTGCTGCCCAGGTGGTATAATGGTCCTGCGTCTACCGCGCTCACCGGGAACTGCCCCGGGAAGGGCGTCGGCCCTCTATGAGAGCAGGGGCGACAGGAGGCTTGCGTAGGAATTGGCTTCTTGAGCGTTGAGTGCCCACTACGACATTTGTCTAAGGTGGTGAAGCGCCCCCTTCCGAGGGGGCGTTTCCACTTTTTATGATGCTCTCGATGTATCTGATCTCTCGCGTCGGTAGTGCGGTGATGAGCTTTGCTCGGCGTTTCCCCACTCGGCTCACAATGACCACGTAATACAGGCCATCTTGCTCCGGATCCTTCAGATAGTACGCGATCAGAACTCGCTTGTGCTTGTCTGCGCGCACCACACGGTTGCGCCGGAAGTCCTGTCCGTAGCGAATGGTCGGCTCTATCCACGAAAGCCGTTCCGCCCTGCCTTGATGATAGACGCGCACGCCCTCTCTGTTCTTCTGTGTCGCCACGTGCTCACCCAGTCCCTCCGGGCAATGCACCGTATATCCGTGCTTGGACGGAATCTCTCTCCCGGCCAGATTCTTCTCGTACCAGTCCACCGCATCGTGCAGGTCTTCGACGTGCAGAAGCTCGGGAGCGGCTTCATCTCCCACCTGCCTGCGCTTCCGCCAACCCTTTTTCGCCTCGGCGATGTCATTTCCCCATCTGTCCGTTCGTACAGAAGCCTCCCCAGACGCAAATCATCTACAACATCCCCGTTTCTCATGTAGGGATAGGCCGTCACGAAGAACAGCTCGTCAGGCTCGTCCTCGTTCTGCTACAGGAAAACGACATAGGGATAGCCTTCCTGGTCTCCGCCAACAAAACGGCATACAGCGAGCTTCGCCCAGGCCCGTCGGCTCACTGCCGTCGCAGGCCGTGGGCCATCCTAAAAGTCCACTCCATCGCCATTTCTGTCCACTGGCACCCTCGGCTCCGTGGACAGCGCCGCCGCCCGGGTGCCGGCTTTGTAGCCCGGTGCGACTCTACATGTGCGGGATGCCGTAGCTCCACAGCCGCGAGGCAGACGGCAAAGATGAAGCACAGAGCCGTGCATGCGGGCATCGTGTTGACTCCTTTGGGGAAGAGATTGCGAACAGGTACGCAATTCGCGACAGAGGGCAGAGATTCCTCTGTGTGGGAGCTCTGTGGGCAGGTGCGGGCGGCTATGGTTTGAGGGTGATGTCGGCGGTGACAAGACCAATTTCGTCTTCCCCAAGACGGCGCTCGAGACGCAGGAGCATGTAGCGGCGGCCGGACGTGCTAGCAGCTTTAATGGCGGCCTCATATTCAGCCACAGTCTTGACCTCGTCACTATTGACCTTCAGGACGACGTCGCCGCGTCGCACCTCTCTCATCGCAAGGGAGTTGGGCTCCACCTTGACAACGACGACGCCTCTGTCGCGCTCGAGGGAGAATTCCTTCTTCAGCTTCCCGTCTATGGGCTTGACTTCGAGGCCGAGGGGCTGGTCCTTCTTTGCGCTCGCGGTGGTGTCTTCATTGGGGAGGCCGGCATATTTGGCGGGCATTTCACTGAGAGTGGTGGTCAGTGCCTTCTCCTTGCCATCGCGAATGATGCGGATAGAGACCTCCACACCCGGAGTGTTGCAGGAGATGGCTTTCTGCAGGTCCCAGGTGGAAATGACCGGTTGATCACCGACGGCGGTTATGACATCGTCCACGTGCAGACCGGCTTTGGTGGCAGGACTGTCCGGGAAGAGCTTTGTGACCAGCGCGCCGCCCTTGGGTGCCTGGAAGAAGTCGCGCATGTTGGGCGTAAGATTGTCAATCCGGACGCCGAGCCAGCCGCGTGGCACCTTGCGCTCAGCCACCAGCTTGGGGACCACGTGGGCCGCCATATCCGCGGGAATCGCAAACCCGATGCCGACACTGACGGGCATCATAAGAGGACTCGGCGAGGTGATGGCAACGTTAATGCCCACGACCTCGCCGGCAAGATTGACTAGTGGGCCGCCACTGTTGCCGACATTGATTGAGGCATCGGTCTGAATGACGTCGCCGATGGAAATAAACTCGGACTGTCCAGGGAGCACACGCCCCTTGGCGCTGACGACGCCGACCGTGACTGTCTGGGGCAGATCAAAGGGTCTGCCGATGGCCATGACCCATGAGCCGACCTTGGTCTGCGCCGAGCTACCGAGCTTCAGCGTGGGGAGTCGGCGCTCGGCTGTTATCTTGATGACGGCTAGTTCACTCTTCGGGTCGGTGCCCCAGAGCTCGGCGGGGTAGAGGCGATCATCGTCGGGCTGGTCGTTGAGACTCACGTTGATGTGGGTCGCATCTCTGACCACATGGGCGTTGGTGACGATGAAGCCTTCGGGAGCGTAGATCCAACCCGAGCCGACACTCGCCTGGCTGAGTGGCGGGGGCATGTCTTCTTCGTTCTCATCGTCGAGAAGACGCTCAGGAATAACATAGTCGTGCTCTTCCATCCATTCCCGAACGCGCTCGGGGAGGCCCGCCTCAACGGGGCGCTCGATGTTACAGGAGATACCGACTACGGCCGGAAGCGTCTTCTCGGCGAGTTGGATGAAGTTGGCTTCGAGGGCGTGAATATCTTTGGCGTTGGCGGTGCCAAGCGGGCGATGAGAGGGGCGGCCACAGGAGAGCAGGAGGGTCGTGAGTAGTGCAGCGGCCACCGCTGCGGCCACTACTATGCCGGTGTGCCTGTGATGATGATAGGTGCAGTCGCCGGTCATAGCAGGGCCCTCTCCAAGGCAGATTGCGGACAATCTGGGACTAGCTTGCGTCGGTGCGGTGACGATCAGTTGCGGCCGGCTGCTGAGGGGCGGTCACCTCTGATGCGCGTCGGCCGTGGCGTACATAGAGCATGCTACCGGTTGCTCCCAGTAAAACGCCAACGGTGTCGGCCACAAAGTCGGGGAATTGGCAGAAGCGGCCGGTAATTGGTATCTGGTGTAGCTCATCAAGTGCGCCGAAAGCAGAGCAGGCGAGTACCGTGTACAGCCAGCGGCGATTTGCGGGCATGTCGGGGTACGTGATGCTCAGAGCGCGGAAGACGAGTAGCGCCAATGGTATGTACATGATCGCGTGCAGGACGAGGTCGGAGGCGCCGAACTGGGTGATGAATGTCAGCTCTTCGCCAGGTGCGGAGGTCAGCGCCAGAATGACGCAGGCGTAAATGGCGCAGAATGTCCAGGCCAGCTTCATGGCGGGTTCACCCTAGCGGCCCATCGGGGAGTTGTTGACGGTCAGGGTACAGGCTTTCGAGAGTACCGGCTGCCCAATATCGCTGCAGAGACTGACCTCGATATGGTGCTTGCCATCCGCATAGTCTTCGGTATCGAGGGCATAGGTATATGGAGTGGAAGTGCTCATGGCCTTGAGTGCGCCATCAACGCTGAAGGTGATATAGGAGAAGGCAGTGCCGGCAACCTGAGCAACGATGGGGACCATGCCGGCGACTGTTGCGCCGTCATCCGGTTTGAGAATCTGTAGCTCCAGAGGCATTGAGGGAGCAGTCATCTGTGGCTGTGTGGTTGGTGGCGCGGTGCTGCTATCGGCGGATGATACCTGCGGAGGTGCTGAGACAACCATCGCCGGCGTTCTTGTGGGAGTGGTCTTGTTGTAGTAGCTATGGATGAGATGATTGCCGACCACGAGTGTGCCGAGGACGTGGAAGGCGACGCGCTCGTGAAGCGGATGGCCGGGCCCGGTACTGGATTCGAATAGAAAAGCCGGGATACCACGGACCAGTCCGAAGTAACGGTGGCAGAGCGTTCTAGTTCTGTTGCTCTGATCATAGTAGAAATTGGCGGGGAGGCTGTAGCGGCGCATCCAGTCAGCAATACGCAGAGTACAGGTGTGGCAGTCGGCGCTGATCCACTGCGGCACAGTCAGGTCATAGCCGATGGTCTGGACGAAGCTGCGGGCGAAGGCGGGTCGGGGGGAACTGGCGGGAAGTTCGTGCATGTCAATAACGGCAAGTGGCTGCCAGCGCTCGACGGCTGCGGCGATGGTGGTTGTTTCCGGCTGGCTGAGCGCGAGCCAGTCACGGTTGAGGTCCACGTTGGCGCTGTTGCTACGTCTGCCCGCAGCGACACCGTCGGGATTAGCCATCGGGACTGTGACGATGGTAAGCTGCCGGAGTATGCGGAGGCTGACTTCATCGCGTGTGGTGGCAAAGTAGCGGAGGAGAGCCAGCGCCGCCTCGGTGCCAGCCGCTTCGGTACCGTGTTGACGGGCGATGATGAAAAGGCAGGGCGGATGCTCCGAGGGTGGGAGGTCTCTGTGCTCCGGGTGATGCACGGCAAGAAGTATGACAGCGCGGCCCTTCCCGGTGTACCCGATCTTTTCAGCGGTGATACGGTCGGAGCCGGCCAGTTCACGGGTTGCGGAGATGAACTGGTCGTAGCTGTGCGGCTTTGAGGCCTGCAGAGTGAGGATATCGGCCACGATGTCGGCGCTGCAGCGGCCTGCTGCGCTGGACAGGCACACGGTCAGTCCGAGAACGAGCCATGTCAGGTGCCAAGTGCTGCGTCTGCTCAATGCGTCATCTCCATGGAGCGTGATATGACGGGTATTACCAGGGCTTGCCCAGTTTCTGCAAGAAGTCGGCGACAATATCGAGGTCCGAGAGTCTGCCGACATCATGCCAATAGGCTTGTGGGTCGAGGTAGCCAATGACTTCTTCGCCGGCGGCGATCATCTCGGGTATCACGTCATTGCTGAAGTCCTTGCCGACGGCGCAGTAATCCAGCACGCGCGGGCTGAATACGTTGATCGCGGCATGAACGGGCTGTTGCATCAGCGGCTTCTCGACGAAGCTCAGCAGCCGGTCGGAAGCATCGAGTTCGGCAACGCCACCGTGGAACGGCACGCCGGTGACGAGGCCAATGGTGGCCGTAGCGCGGGACTGCAGATGCCTGTCAGCCATGGCCGCACAGTCGAGATTGGAGATGATGTCTCCGTAGTGAACCAAGAAGGCCTCTTCCTGGGCGAGTTTGCCTGCGAGAGCGGCCACTTCGCCGGCTGTCTGTGAAGGCCGAGGGCGCTCGACATATTCGATGTGCACATTCCAGCGCTCGCCGTCGGCAAAGTAGTGGCGCAACTGTTCGGGAAAGGCGGTGACGGCGATGATGAGGTCGTCAAAGCCCTGTTCGGCGAGCTTGATGATGATGTGCTCGATGAGTGGGCGCCCCGCCAGCGGTATCATGCCCTTGTTTACATAGTAAGTGAGCGGGTACATGCGGGTGCCGTGACCTGCCAGCAGGATGACTGTCTTCATTGTTCTCCCGTAACCGCGAGGACGCGTTCGGCGTTTCCGTATGCCATCTCCTGGCGCCATTCGATGGGTATATCGAGAGTTGCGAGCCACTCAAACTGGCCCAGCTTCTGTCCCGGCGTGATGAAGTCCGTGCCGAAAATCAGCTTGCCATGGTTGCGCTGCAGGAAGCCGTGGATGAAGCCCGGATCGCGGGTCATGGCTCTGAGTCCGGAACCGGCTGAGAATTCGCCGTACACGTTGGGATAATGCGCAAAGAGGCGGTCAAGTGCGCCGCCGGGCTGAATCGGGCCGCTTGGGTAGTTCTCGGAGCGGTCGTCATCGGCGCTGATGGCCGACCAGAAACCGGGGCCGTGGCCGACAAATGTCGCCTGTGGGTACTTGGCGGCCATCGCTTCGAGGCGCGGTAATCCGGCTTCGTCGCGACACAGGCGCATGTCACAATGGAAAACGATGGGCAAGCTGTAATGGGCGCACACTTCGTAGATCGCCTCATTGAGCGGATCGTCGAAAAGCAGACCGTTCTTGAGCTCGCCAAAGCCCCGGCAGTCCCACTTCTCGACACATGCGGCGACGCGCTCCGCCATGCGGGTCTGGCGCGGGTCAATAGAGACAAAGGCGATGAAACGTTCGGGGTAGATGTCGCGGATTTCCACGACCTCGCGGGTGAGGATGTATTCGGTGCACTCCGGGCTTTCCTCCGGCAGGAGCACACTCCTGTCAACGCCCTCGCGGTTCATCCGATCAATGAGCTGCTCCGGACTCAAGCCCTGGCGTTCGGGATAGCTCCATACCTGAGGTTTCCATGGGTGAACGTGGAAATCAATAAGGCGGATTGTTTTGGCGCCGGCCTGCTTCTCCGTATCCTGTGTAGGCAAGTCGAACCTCCGGGAGTCTCTATTGGTCTGGCGTAAGTTGCAACAGGCGTTGTGCGTTTCCAGTGGCCATGTCGTCTCGCCATTGGGTGGGAATATCGAGGTTGGCGAGCCAATCCACCTGTGATAGTTTTTGGCCTGCCTGCATGTAATCAGTGCCGAAAAGGAGTCTCGTGTGATGCCTCTCAATGAAGCCGATGATGAAGTCGGGATCGCGGGTCATGGCGTTATAACCGGAGCCGGCGTCAAAGATTCCGTAGAGGTTGTGGTACTGGTCCATGAGACGGTCGAGCGTGCCCCCCGGCACAACAGGGCCTGTGGGCATGTGCACAGTACGATCGTCATCGGCACTGATGGCCGCCCAGAAGCCAGGGCCATGGCCGCAGAAGGTGACGTTGGGATACTTGCGCAACATCTGCTCGAGGGCAGGCAGTCCGGCCTGGTCATAGCAGACGTCAACCTGGTTGTGGAAGACCAGCGGCAGGCTGTACTGGTCGCACTTGGCGTAGATAGCCTGGTTGCGCTCATCGTCAAAGGCGAGGCCGTTCTTGAGTTCACCAAAGCCCTTGCAGTCATAATCCTGGACAAACATGTCAAACAGACGCGCCATGTGCTTGGAGCGTGGATCGAGACCCAGAAATGCGATAAGGCGTTCGGGATACATGTCGCGGGCTGCGATGGCCTGCTCAGTGAGGCAACAGCCGGCAACCGCCTCCGGGCTCTCCAGGGGCAGAAGTACGCTGCGCTCGATGCCCTCGCGATCCATGCGATCAATGAGTTGCCGGGCCGTCAGGTCGTAATACTCGTAGTCACGGGCACGCCGCAGAGCGCCGATATGGACATGGAAATCAATCACGAGCGCGCGGAGCCTCCATTTACGGGACAGCGACATTGCGGCAACAGCAAAGCGCCACAAGCGGGCAGATTGTGTTGTGTGTCCGCGATCTGCTGCCGTCAGCACTGGAATTGCTGTTGCACCATGGCACTTTCTAGGCTATATTCTACACGCTGGAAGAATCGGCGGTCAAGCGGGTGCTAGTCACCCGGAACGATGCTCTACCCCAAGGAGAGAGCAGTATCGGCATGATCCATGCCAGTGCACCGGGACGTGTGGGAATCATCGGTAATCCGTCTGATATCTACGGCGGCACCGTGATTTCGTGCGCAATTCGCGACCGCGCTGAGGTGTTTATCAAGGAGGCCGATGGCGTAATTCTGGACATCGGCGGCCATGTTACCGAGGTTCGCAGCCGGGAAGACCTCGTGTTCGGCGACGCCTTGCCCTACCTCGATATTGCCAAGGCGGTCTGGAAATACCTCACCGGCGATGACAACAGATACATGCAGGATTTCGAGATTGATACGGCCTGCGGCTTCCACCTGCGCACTGAGACCACCATACCGATGCGGGCCGGATGTGGCGGCTCTACCGCGTTGCTCGTGGCAATACTCGCCGGAATTCTGGCCCATTTCAGCATCAGGCCCACTCGCTATCATATCGCTGAAATGTCGCGCCACATTGAGCGCGTAATTCTCGGTGTGGACTGCGGCTTCCAGGATCAGTACATGGTTGTCTTTGGCGGGATCAATTGCATTGACTGCCGGGATAAGCAATGGGGTTGGGAGCGGGATGATGGGCCGTATGCGACCGTCGAACCGCTGGTGGAGAACCTTGGCGATGACGACTTGATGCCGTTCGTGCTAGCCAACACCGGCAAGCGGCAGGGGACTTCGGGGACGTATCACGGCCCGCCTCGGCAGCGCTGGGAGAATGGCGAGAAGGAAATGGTGGACGGCATCGCGCGGATTGCAGAGCTGGCGCGGCTCGGCAAGCGTGCCCTCATCGAGCAGGATTGGTCCGCTCTGGCCGAGTTGATGAACGAAAATTGCGCTATCAGCACGCAGTTGTTTGGCATCTCCGATGTCAATGATGAACTCATCCAGGCGGCGCTGAAGCACGGTGCCCTCGGAGCAAAGCTGGCCGGAGCCGGTGGCGGCGGGACGATCATCGCACTCCATACCGACCCCCGCTACCTTGCCGACAAACTAAGGCAACATGATATCCAACGGATCATCCCTATGTCGCCCCGGCAGCGGGGACTCCAAGTCGAGACATACTAAAACAGGATGTATGGAGTTATTGTGGCATGGCCTCAGTCTTGATTACAGGCAGCGCCGGCTTCATGGGCTCACACCTCGCCGAGGTGCTGGTAGCCGGCGGACATCGCGTTGTGGGTCTGGATAATTTTGACCCCTACTATTCGCGCGAAACGAAAGAGCGCAATATCGCCGGGCTCGTGGAGCGTGGTAGCTTCTCGCTTGTCGAGGGAGATATTCGTGACGCGGATACGGTTGCGGTGGCTATGGGTGAAGCCCAGCCGGATTTCATTCTACACTGGGCTGCAAAGGCCGGTGTCCGTCCGTCGCTGGAGATACCGGCAGAATACGCGGCGGTCAATGTCGAGGGCACTGCCAACATCCTCGAGGCGGCACGGGAGCATATGCCTCTGAAGATCATCTTTGCGTCATCGTCATCGGTCTATGGGGTACACAATTCGCTGCCGTTCTCAGAGCAGGCTGATATCAGTCGCCCGATTTCTCCCTATGCCGCTACTAAGGTCGCCGGGGAAGCGCTGTGCCACTCGTTTTACCACAACAGCGGGCTGCCAGTTATGTGCCTGCGTCTTTTCACCGTCTATGGTCCGCGACAGCGGCCGGACCTGGCGATAAACAAGTTCATTCGGCTCATGTCAGAACACAAGCCACTGCCACTTTTCGGCGACGGTTCGAGTTCGCGCGACTACACATACATAGATGATGTCGTAGCAGCGGTGAAAAGCGCCATGGAGCAGGATTTCGGCTTCGAGATAGTCAACATCGGTAGTGGGCGACCAGTGCGCCTGCATGAACTGGTAGAAATATTGGAGCGAGTAATGGGTATGCAGGCGGATATCGAGCGCCTCCCGGAGCAGGTCGGGGACATGCCGCATACCTTCGCCGACATCGCGCGTGCGGGAGAACTTCTCGAGTGGAAGCCGCAAGTAGCTCTGGAAGACGGCCTGCGCACTTTTGTGGACTGGATGGCGAATCAGCCGCAGCCTCAATAGGCGGAAGGAGCAGACCCCCAACATGTTGTCTGAAGATATTGTCGGTCGAATATCCATAGTGGCGCCCGTCTATAACGAGGTTGACTCGATCTACCCGCTCTACGAGAACCTGGCGAAGATGATGGACGGTCTCGGCCGGCCGGTGGAAGTGATCCTGGTCAATGACGGGAGCACCGACGGTAGTACGGAGCGGCTGGATGAGATTGCGGAGAAGGATGAGCGGTTTACGATCGTGCATCTGCGCCGCAACTTCGGGCAGACCGCGGCTATGGCAGCCGGCTTCGACATTGCACGCGGAGAGGCGGTTATCGCCATTGACGCCGACCTGCAGAACGATCCGGCGGACATCCCGGCAATGCTGGCGAAGCTGGATGAGGGCTATGACGTCGTCAGCGGGTGGCGCAAGGACCGGAAGGACAAGTGGCTTACGCGAAGACTTCCCTCCGGGATAGCCAACTGGATAATATCGAAGGTGACGGGTGTCCACCTGCATGACTACGGCTGCTCGCTGAAGGCCTACCGCGCAGAGGTGCTCAAGGATGTGAAGCTGTATGGGGAGATGCATCGCTTCATCCCCGCGCTGGCTTACCTGGCCGGCGGCCGTGTGACGGAGATGGTCGTGAAGCATCACCCCCGCGCCCATGGTAAGACCAAGTATGGCCTTTCGCGAACACTGCGGGTGGTGCTGGATTTGGCGACGGTGAAGTTCCTGCTCACATACGCGTCGCGTCCGCTGCAGGTCTTTGGCCGCTGGGGCGTGATTTCGGGCGGCCTTGGCTTCCTGCTCGCTCTCTACCTCACCATCCAGAAGCTGTTTTTCGGGATGCCCTTGGCCAACCGGCCCGCCCTGATGCTGGCAGTCCTGATGATCCTGACGGGCGTGCAGTTGATCTCGATGGGGCTGATCGCGGAGTTGCAGGCACGCACATACTACGAGGCACAGGACAAGCCGGTGTACACAGTCCGGTACGTAAAGATCAAGGAGGGCCGGATTCGGAACGGCTTCCCGGGAGACTAAGGGCACCGTAGCCTGGCAGTGATTGAGGCTTGAACCGGGGTTTGACCCGTGGCCACGAATAATGTACGATAGCACAGTGGACATGCCCTAGCAGTAAGGCAACAACGTGTGCACGGAGAAGAGAAGCAAGTTCGCTTGCACGGTACGGGAAAAGCCCCACGTCTGCAATTTGTTACGACGGTCCTGCGATGTATAGGCCTGCGCAAAACGTGTACATGAGAGATGAGGATGCCCCATGCCAGATGACACGAAACAGAGTGGTGAAGTTACCAAGGACACACCCACCGACGATTTGCAGTTGCACATCAAGATACCTGATGAGCTGCAAGCTGCAACATATGCCAATTGGGTGAATATCAGCTATACGCCTACTGGTGAGTTCGTAGTGACTTTCGGTCAAATACCGCCATTGCGTGATGAGATAGCGCGCCAGGACGCACTCC
>Ga0180432_10008374_pt1 | contig 12909 bp, 12 predicted proteins | sample SS_ome_10_FD_132414 | JGI IMG/M metagenome (GOLD analysis project Ga0180432, IMG submission 132414) | Hypersaline lake sediment archaeal communities from the Salton Sea, California, USA - SS_1_MS_2 metaG | ecosystem: Environmental > Aquatic > Non-marine Saline and Alkaline > Hypersaline >...
AGCGATGGGAGAAAGCTGCCCAGAAGGCTGTGCGTAAAGGAGCCCGAGATACGAGAGATGGATGACGCCGCCAAGAGGCTCAACCTCAGTCCACGTGTGGAGGAGAAGGCCTATCCAAGGAGATGGCATACCGACAGGAAGGCGGTCGTGCTGCAGGCCAAGATATCCCGCCGCCTGGCGATGGAGAAGATCGCGAGGAAGATACGGGAGCTGAGGTCGGGCGCCTGAACCCTTGGGATAGCACAGGATCACTCTCGAATGCATAAGCTATTTATGTCCTGAGACGTGATTGGTTTCACCGGGGAATAGGGAGCCATGGAGGTCGCTAACTAGTTTCTCCTGGGAACCTTTCTCGGCACCTTGCTGGTGCTAGAATGAAGATTCTTGGCAGTTTGATCGGCGAGAGCAAGTCTGGTTTCTGGATCGTGAGGGGGGAGTTCGCCCCGTCCGAAGGTACAACTGCCGTGAACGAGGAGCTGGTTCCACTGGGCCGGATCAAGGACATCTTCGGGCCCATCGAGAAGCCTTTCGTGTCCGTAGCTAAGGATGGTGAAGCTCGCCCATCTCCCGGGGACAGGATCTATGTTCTAACTCGAAATGATCGAAGGATGAAAAGATGGAGGAGCTCGAGAACGTAGGTGTCGATGATCTGGATGGACTAGAGGATAGAAAGTGTCCCGAGTGCGGGTGTACCCGCCTGGTAAGGGACTACGATAGGGCCGAGGTTATCTGCGCCTCCTGCGGATTGGTTGTTGACGATCATCTCATAGATCCCGGTCCGGAGTGGCGCGCGTTCGACTCTGAACAGAGGGAGCAGCGACAGAGGGGTGGTGCACCGATGACCTACACCATACATGACAAGGGTCTATCGACGGTCATCGATTGGCGAGACAAGGATATCTACGGGACGAGCCTCAAACCATCCCGCAGGTCTCAGATGTACCGCCTCAGGAAGTGGAACAGGCGGGCCAGGATGTCGGATTCAAGCGACAGAAACCTCTCGTTTGCCCTGGCCGAGATAGACAGAATCGCCGCACAACTAAGGCTGGCCAGGAACGTGAAGGAGGCGGCCTCGATGGTCTACCGTCGCACTGTCGAGAAGAAGCTGATACGGGGAAGGTCGATCGAATCGGTGGCGGCATCGGCGCTGTACGTGGCATGCCGGCAGCTGTCGGTACCCCGTACATTGGAGGAGATAGCATCGGTCACCAAGGTGGACAAGAAGGAGATCGGGAGGTCATACAGGTTCCTGGCCCGGGAGCTGGGCATAAAGCTGGCCCCCACATCGCCGATAGACTACGTTCCAAGATTCGCCAGCGCCCTGAAACTCCCGGGGAAGGTCCAGGCCATGGCCATCGAGATCCTGAGCCAGGCGATAGATGAGGGTCTCACCTCGGGGCGAGGGCCGATGGGCGTGGCAGCGGCGGCGCTATACGTATCCGCGGTCATGAATGATGAGCAGAGAACCCAGAGGGAGGTTGCCGAGGTGGCCAGGGTGACCGAGGTGACGGTTCGAAACAGGTACAAGGAGATAATCGAGCATCTGGGCCTCGCCCTCGAGTGATTTTCCCTATGATCCTTTCCGGGAGGGGTTAAACGTAAGCCTTGCAGCTTTCAATCCAAGCTTCTGCCGCCAGCTTACGGCTTTGATAGACAATTTGAACAACAGAATGTTACGATTTGTGCATAGATTTTTAAGCTACGTTTCGATGTAATCGTGCCCCTCTGTCGCACACATACGCGACTTTCCCCGGGGTAAGCGGCCAGGCTATGCCATTGAAGCAACCGTGTCGAGAAGATGGCCCTCTGAGGGCGCGAAGCTTCGGCAGGTGCCTAGGGTGGTTTCCAGGCATGCAACCCCAAATATATGAAGGAGGTTTTTTCCCTCTTGCCTTCGTTTGCTTCTGATGAGAGTTCGTACAATCCCCTTAGTGGGGATGTTGAGGACGCTGAGACAGTAACCGAAACGCGTAAGATCCAATGTCCGGAGTGCGGATCCTACCGGCAGATTCGAGATTACAAGCGAGCCGAGATAATCTGCTGCGATTGCGGCCTGGTTATCGAGGATAGGATCGTGGATCAGGGCCCGGAGTGGCGTGCCTTCGACACCGAGCAGACGATGGCCCGGGAGAGGACGGGGGCCCCCATGACCTACACCATACACGATAAAGGGCTCTCCACGATGATAGACAGCAGCGGGAGGGATATCTACGGCCGCAGCATCAGGCCAAACCGAAAGGCGCAGATGTACCGGCTGAGGAAGTGGAACAAGCGGGCGAGCGTCTCCAACTCGGTGGAGAGAAACCTTTCTTACGCTCTATCGGAGCTGGATCGCGTCGCCGCCCAGCTTCAACTGCCGAAGAACGTCAGGGAAGCGGCCTCCATGGTGTACAGGAAGACGGTGGAGAACGATCTGATTCGAGGCAGATCCATCGAGTCATCCACCGCGTCGGCGATCTACATCTCCTGCAGGCAGTTCGGGATACCAAGAACCCTGGACGAGCTGGCGGAGGTCACGAAGCATAGCAAGAAGGAGATCGGAAAGAGCTATCGGGTGATAGCCAGGGGCCTGGGAATACACCTCCCCCCGATCAACGCCATAGACTACGTTCCCAGATTTACAAGCGAGCTCGGCCTCCCCGGGACAGTTGAGACGAAGGCCATCGAGATACTGCGGGAGGTCATAAACGAGGGATTGGGCTCGGGAAAGGGGCCAACCGGCATCGCGGCCGCGGCCATATACATAGCTTGCGTTCTGGAAGAGGTCAAGCGAACCCAGAAGGAGATATCCGACATCACGGGTGTAACGGAGGTAACGGTGCGAAACCGGTACAAGGAGATCGCCGAGCACCTGAATCTCGATGTCGACTAGCTTCTCATCTCGAGTACGAGCACCGCTTGGTCCTGCCCGCCGTTGCTTGAGTCAACCAGGCAGTATGCCTTGGCGTCCCCCTGGATCTGATTCGTCGTTACGTTCCACGTCACCTTGGCCGAATCCTCGACCGAATCTACGGTTACGATGGGCTCAGAATCGGAGAGGAGCGAGGCCCCCCGGGGGAGCAGGAGCCTCGCCTCCACCCCCTCCAACTCCTCCAGCCTGGCCTTGTTCGCCAGCCTCGCCGTTACGACGAAACCCTGGGTCGGCCCGGGCAGCGCAACTGGGCTGGCATCGAAGCTCGAGATATACACCCTCGGGACATCGACCACCCTGATCGGCAGGGGAATCGCCGTAAGCACGAAAATCACCAGCACCGATACCGCGAGAGCGACGCTGGTCCTGTTCAGCCTCGTTGATTCATCGAGGGAACCGGGGTGGCCGACCCGGGTGAAAAACAGGGCCAGTATACCCCATAGAATCCAGCCAGCGAACGACGCGCCGGAGAGCCACTGAAAGATGAACAGACCCAGGAGCGATAGACCCGTAACGTAGCCCAGCATCTTGTGTATCCTCTTCCCGGATACGGCCCTCGAAACGTGGCCGCCGTCCAGCATGCCGGCCGGAAACAGGTTCAGCATCGTGACCAGCATCCCGGCCCATCCGGCCACCGCGAGGGGATGAAGGGACAGCCCGTAGGCATCAGGCACCACAAGCCCGCGTAACAGGCGGAATAGAACCGAGGCTCCGATCACTATGCTCGTGCCGCCGGCCCCCCCGGGAGCGACCTCGGGGGTCGAGAGAGCGAGTCCTATGAGGGTCACGGGTATGGCCACGATGAATCCGCATATCGGGCCGGCGGACCCAATCTTCATCATCGCATTGCGGCTGGGGAGGGAGCCCTTCATCTTGATGACCGCCCCCATGGTCCCCAGTATGAAGGGGGGTGGAACCGGGATGAAGTATGGATACGTGGCCTCGACCTTGAACCTCATGGATGCCAGCTTGTGGCCCATCTCATGGAGGCCGAGTATGGACATTATTCCCACGGAGTACATTATCGAGTCCCACTTCGCCACCTGCCAGGGTGTTGCGCCGGAGAGAAAACCGGTGAGGAAGAGTCCCGCGGCGAAGGTGGAGAGAAACGTCAGGCCGAGGAGGATCAGGTTGGTCCGCACCCTGGCTCCGCCTTCCTCTACCTTCGGGAAGATGGTCATTATCCTCTTGTGACCGAATGACCTGATAACGGGAAGGAAGTCCATCTCCTCGAGCTTCTCCACTACCTTCTCGAAGGAGTCCTCTGCGTAGGGCTCGCCGATCTCGAGCCGGAGATGATTGTACCCCTCCTCGATCTCGCGAATCGGAACGTTTTCCCTGACAATCGAGAGGATCTCGTCCCGGGGGAAGAGGTACTGAGTCGCATCCTTGTCCTTGACCACGATCATGTTTCCCTCGCAGTCGGGACAGAGACCTGGTATCATCTTGCCGACGGTCAGGTCGTCACGGGCCTTGACCTCTGCCTCGTATCCACACTGCACGCACTTGAGACGGGCCTTCGGCTCCTCTTCCTCCATGGTGGGATCTCGGCCCTCGCTGATCTTTATATATATCTTCCGAACGTCCTCAACGAGACACGCTTCTTCGTATCTCGGTTATTCTCGAAGGAGCAGGCTTAGAGAGCCATTTTTCTCTGGCCCCAGCGATGATGGCGCATGAGGAAGACGCTTGTCGTTCTTCTGACGTTGTTTCTCGCTACTCAAGTTGCGACGATCACGATTTCTCAGCTGATAACGGTTCCATCCGAGGACCCAGTAGAGCCGAGGGAGCCCCGGGTGGACTACCTGGAGGGCGGGGAATCGATCGAGGACTCCATATACCTGTACTTCTTCCTGATGGGCGGCGTGGTGGTGATCGCGGTGGCGATGAGGTTCAAGCTCGGAAAGATGCTCTTCAGGAACCTTGAGCTGCTCATAGTGTTTCTTGCCGCGATGCTGCTTCTGTTGACGATCTTTCCGGAGAGGCCCATCGTCTGGCTGGGTCCACCCCTGGCCCTGGCAGCCGCACGGCGCTTCATCTCCCACTGGATGTTCTCCAGCCTGTTATCCATATTCCTGGCAGCCGCGGTGGGGGCGATCATGGGGGTGTCTCTGGGCACCGTGCCGATAATCGCGTTGATGGCTTTCCTCTCCGTCTACGATATCGCGGCGGTCAAGTTCAGCACCCATATGAGGAACGTTGTCACCCATATCCGGGGCACGAACTCATCATTCCTGATAGAGATCCCCGGCCTCAAATCGGCTGTAGGGGTTTCCGATTTTGCGGTTCCTGCCATGCTGGTCACCTCGGTTATGATTCTGCACTCGGCAGGTCTTGCACTGATCGTGGCCGGCGCTGGCGCGATCGGGCTCGGCCTCGCGATAGTGTGGTCTAGCAGAAGCGGTATGGTGCCCGCGCTCCCCTTCATTTTCGCCACTTCCGCAGGGGCGTACGGGCTGGTTGCCGCGCTGTAGGAACCTTAATCGGGACTAACGAGGTCCACGGCGAAGTACTGGGTTTCCATCCAGTCGGAGACGATCTGGGAGCCCCCCTCCAGATCAACTACCAGCCTGATCCTGATCCTGAACAGCGCCATACCGTTGAATGATACCGTCTGGTCGGTGACACTGTCGTAGGCATCGATCTTCCAGAATTCATCCGAGCCGGAGAACTGGTAGACGTCCTCTCGCAGATTCAGGCTGTAACCGTCCCCAAGTATATCCTTCTCGAAATCTGCATCGATCTCGACTTCGTTTGATGACACCCTGGATGGATCCAACTCGTCCATGAATATCTCGGTGGATCTCGAGGCGTTCGCGGATGGCTCTATCACAATCACCGGTCGATGGGTCACCACCTTCTCGTGGTAGACCTCAACTTCCAGCCGCGCCCCGACCGGGGGGTTTTCCGGTGAGACCTTGACCCCGCCGGGGCTCCTTGCCTGGACAGATACCACACTCTGCTCGGCGATGTACTCCCTCTGGATATCTATCCGGTACTTGGCGGATCTTCCGCCGTCCTCCACTGGCGGGGAGACCTTCAGGGGCATGTTCTTGGAGTCGTTACGCATCAGCCAAAGGGTGAACTCGCCCTCCATATCCTCCGATGAGAGATTCAGGCGAAAATCGTCATCTATATCGGTGAGGTAGATTCTGCCCGCCAGCACGATCATGGAGAAGAAGAGAACGATGCCCACGACCATGCCAATCGCCCACTTCTTGTCTTCGGGGAGCACTGCGAATGGCCTGAGGAAATTCGCTTATAAATTGCTTCCGGCTGGTTCCACCTTGCGCATTATGCGGTCCTTGCTCTGCTGCCTATCCTTCTCGAGGTTCAGGTAATCTGAGATCAGGGACTGAAGCGCTCCGCAGGTGTCCAGGCAGTCCATCATTTCATTGAAGAGATCGGTTTTTCTTCGAAGCGATCTTCCGGCGGCCTCCTGGGCTCCCTTAGCCTGATCCAGCAGTCTCTCTTCCCCGGCCTTCAGTTCGCAGATAGTAGCGATCTCCAGCAGGGCTTCCTGTATCAGGGGAAGGTGTTCCATCAGTACGGGGCTCAGCCTGTCCGCCTTGCGGTCACCGGATTTCGGATTCGAGATCTTGTTTATCAAGTCCAGGGAACGGACGTCGTTCACCGTGATCTGGTTTCTCAGATACCTCTCCCCCTCCGGATTCCTGCCGTCCTTGAATACCAGCGGTATGAGGGAGAGATCGTAGGCCTCTCCGAGGCTATCTCTCAGATTCTCCTTGACCTCATCGGCCCTATCATCGAGATCCCTGACCTTGTCCTCGAGTCTCTCGACCGTCAAGTCCTTTCGATTGAGCTGGGCGGTCGCGACGACGCCCTCGTCGAATATCTTCCGGGAGAGGATCGAGGGGTCGAACCATCCGAAGAGCCCCACCAGTGCCCGGATTCGGTCCGACCCGTTCTCCGCCCGCCTGAGAAGGGATCTCTGAGCCTTGGTCTTGTCGGCGAAATTCTCGAGCATGTCCCGGTATTTGCCGATCTTCTCCTGAAGTCGATTGGACTCCGATTCCAGGCCGTCGATCTTCCTGTTCGCCTCGTCGATCTCCTCCTGCAGAGGGATCAGGTCGTTCTCGGCCCTTTCTATCGCAATTCCCCGGACGCCCTTGATGCGCAGGCGAAGCTTGGTCTTGAAGTCGTCAGCTTGGGTTTCGGGGAGATCGACCGCCCTGGGCTTAACCCTTCCCTCGATGATGTCGGTGAGATGTTCCTTCTGATTGTTAAGTTCCTCCAGATGGGATTCAAGGTCCTTTCTCTGGTCATCTAGGTTCCTGACACGACTCCGGGCCCGCGAGGTCACTTGATCCTCAAGCTCAGTAGCCCAGTGTATGTCCTCCCTGAGCTTCCTCTCCTCTGATTCGAAATCGATCAACAAGCTGATTCTGACCCTCATTGGATTCTGGGGCGGCCTTCGAAGTACAGCAGATCCATCACCGAGCCGCTGGCGGAAAGGATCTCCAGTGATTCCACAAGCCCTCGATAGCCTCCCCCTATCAATCCGTTTGCGAGGTAGGCTGCTCCGATTGAGCCGGAGATATGTCCCCATGGATCCGTGATGTCCCTCAAACCGAGATCCGTAGCGACCTCACACAGGTCACTCCTGAGGTTGGCTCCGAGGGAACTCGACAGCATGAAATCAAATACCTGGTTGCGCCTTGAAATAGCTAACAGATCAGACATGAAGGCCTCTCGGAATCGGATCATGGCGTCCGAGACCCTTTCATCAGCTGATTTGGGATCGAGTGTCTCGATCTCCTGAAGCGACATGCCGGCTGCATCCGCCAATCCTCCCGAGTAGATGCTCGCCTTATCCGGGAATTCCCAGACGTGTACCAGCTCGGCGTCGATAGCTCCGGAGGCACTGGTTCCGAAGGTCACGCCGGTACCGCCTATCCCGTCCACGATCTTCCCCCCCTTCACGCAGATGAAACTGGCGAACGAGCTACCGACTTCGGCGAGCACAAAGGAGATTTCCCCGTACTCGAGCGAACGTCTCTCATGGACGCACTGCAGTCCAGCTGCAGCCGAGCAGAGCTTGTCGGAGGTACCGAGATCGATTCGTGAGATCTTCCTGTACCGGGGCACAGTGCTGAGATGCTTCACTGAGGGAAGCACGTAACAGTTCGCGCCCATATCCTTGCTCACCCCCTTCAGTATACCGACGGAGGCGCCCAGCCCGACCAGACTCTCCTGGCTGGTCCTCAGGGTCATCAGCTGTATCTCCCTTTCTCCGACCCGCTCGATGGATGTGACCGGAAGTCCGAATCCCGATGGAGCGGCAATCGCCTCCAGGCCATCGGCGTGGTTAGCGATTATGCCCCTCAGAAGTCCGGGATTGCCGCATATCTCCTTCGTGACGATCTCCTCCTCGGCCTCGAGGCCATCATCGTCGACGACCGCTATCTTCCACGAGGAACTCCCGGGATCGAATCCCATGGATCTATGCGAGCTCCCTTCCATGTTGTTAGAGCATGTGTCAGGCACTTATAGGATTTGCCCTTGGTCCCTAGTTCTACGGCATCGGCTCTACTGCTACCACAAGACATTTTTCCGTGGGGGTGAAGGGCGCTTGGCGTGAGGATAGTCAACGGGGAGAGCCTCGTCTCATATCTGAGGGAGAGGATGCCCCACTGCGAGAGGCTTCTGGTATGCGGGGTCGGCAATGACCTCAGGGGTGATGACGGCATCGGGCTGTACGTGGCTGACAGGATATCGGTGAACGGACTTCCCGAGAAGGTGAAGGTCCTGAAGTGTGGGGAGATGCCGGAGAACTACATCTTCGAAATCAGGGAATGGTGTCCGTCGCATATTCTCATGGTAGACGCTGCTGATCTTGGGAAGGATCCTGGAACGGCGGTGATGGTCGAGAGCAACGAGCTGTACACCAAGTCCATCTCAACCCACAGGCTGCCGTTGTCGCTCTTCTCGAAGATCGTCGCTGCGGAGCTTGGGGGAAAGTTGAATGTGTTGATGATCGGTATACAGGTTGGCAGCTGCGATTTCGGTGCCGAGGTATCGGCTCCGGTTCGGGAGGCCGGCGACTGGGTGGCGGGGTCTATCCTGGAGCTGATCTCATGCCTGGAACAGGAATGAGGCATCGCCCGCTCCCTGCCTCAGGACCTCCGGGCGCCTCCCGGAGAGGTCTATCACCGTTGAGGGACGTTTTTCCCTAGCCGGTCCCCCATCTATGAGCAGCGAGCACTTCACGTTAACCTCCGATGGTGTCCTTGGTTCAGGTGTGCCAGAGATGTTGGCGCTCGTGCAGGTTACCGGGAAAGAGGTCGTCAGTTTCGCCACCAGAAGATGATCCGGGATTCGAATACCTATCTTTCCCCGGTAGGACAGATGGGGGATCGCGCCGCTTGAGCGCAGAATGGCGGTGAAGGGCCCGGGAAAGATGGCCCCCAGGATCTTCTCGGTATCACGGTCCACCACGGCGAAATCCTGTATCCTCTTCAGGGAGGCAACCGCCATCGACAATGGCTTGCTTCGAGGGCGATCCTTGGCAGCGAAGACGGCTTCAACTGCCCTCCGGTTGCGGGCGTCAGTACCCAGCCCGTAGATGGTATCGGTGGGGTAGACGACAAGTCCCCCGTCCCTCATCACGTCCCTGGCTTTACTGGCCACCTGAGCCATATTCCGGGGGGTCAACTTGAGCTTCACGTGTACATTTTGGGCCACGCAAATAAGATTTTTTTGCCCTACGGGAAAGAATAGTGGCAGAATGCGGATTCTGTACGCAACGGACTCGTACCACCCGAAGAACGACGGGGTTGTAAGGTACATAGACGAGACATCCAAGAGGTTGGCCCGCAAGCACGAGGTGGGGATATTAGCGCCGGAGTTCGGTTCCAAGAACCATGAACAGGACCCTGACTGGGTGGACATCCATAGGCTGAGGAGCATCGATATAACCGTTCATGGATACGATTTCACGTTCCCGGCCTATGGGAAGGCGAAGCATGTGGTGCTGGACTACGACATCGTCTTCCTCCAGTCCATCGCCCCTCTGGGTTCGATCTCGCTTTTCGCCGCCAAACACAATCGACGCCCCCTGCTGGCCTTCCTGCACTGCATAGAATCCGTCAGCATGGGAGCGGCTTTCCAGTCCCTCTTCAAGCCCTGGAAGAGGCTACTGGACTTCTACTCCCAGAGGATGTACATGAAATGCAACCAGCTCCTGCTTGAGTCGAGAACGGTCGCCGAGGAGCTGGAGGGGCTAGGGATAAAGGACTACCAGAGGATGTTGTTCGGCATCGATCACGAGAGGTTTTGCCCGGACAGGGAGAGCGCATTCGACTTCGGTCTTCCGGACGATCGTCCGATAGTGCTGTTTGCCGGGAGACTGAGCTATCAGAAGGGCATAGACATACTTGTCGACGTGATCAGGCGCCTGAGGGGAAAGGTTCACTTCCTGGTCGTCGGGGACGGGCCTCAGAGGGAGTTTATCGAGGAGATGAATGTGGCGAACCTCACATACGTGGGGGAGTTCATCGACAACATCGAGGACGCGTTCGCCAGCAGCGACATGTTCCTCTTCATCGGCAATGAGTACAGAAAGGACCTCACCATGATCTGCTACGAAGCTCTTGCGTGTGGTATACCCCTTGTGGCCCCGGACTTCGGATACGACTCGGTACTGGTTGACGGGAAGAACAGCGTTCTGACAGGCAGGGACGCTAGGTCGCTCTCCGAGGGGATATTGAAGTTCGCGGATAGAGAGACCCTGGCCCAGATGTCGAGAAGGGCCACCGAGAGTGTGAGCCACCTCACCTGGCCCAGCTACGTTGATCGGCTTGATGCGCTGCTGCAGAAGACGGCTGACGATTTCTACTCTTGAGGCCGTCCCTGTTCTCGGCCGCGGCCCGTGCCAGAATCAGGTCATGGCTCCTCCTCGAAGCTACCAGGTTGAGCTTCTTCAGCCCGTGGGCCTCCAGATTCTGCATATACCAGTCGTAACCCAGGGAGAATCCCAGTGAGGTCCAGCCCCTGTAGACGCTGAATACCAGAACCCCGTCCCTCTTCAGAACCCGTCTCAACTCCCCAAGAACGAGTTCAGGCTTTGACATGGTCTCGAGAACTCCGAGACAGAATATAACGTCGAACTTGCTGTCGGGAAAGGGAAGACTGCCCCGGGCATCCACGACCCTGAACACGGCTTTTCCGTCTATATCGGAGAGCCTGGCCTTCTTTCGCGCTATCGAGATCATCCTCGGCGACCAGTCGATACCGGTCACCTGTCCGTGGAACTCGGGACCCGAGGCGATCGAGATGGGAAGCCCTCCGGTGGCGGTGCCGACATCGAGGATGGCCTCCGCGTCGTTCAACGAGAGACCACGTGCGATCTGGTCCCAGCGATCACCGTTATGATGGGAGAAGAAGAAGATCGGGCCCAGGCGGTCATAGACAACAAAGGCCATCTTCTTGCCGAAGTAGCGGCCGTCGGTTGCCACGACGAAGAGGGTGAGCACCCCTGCTAGGCCAACGAATACCACGCTCGTCCAGAACACCTTGACTCCTTCCCCGAATCGCGAGGCTAAGAGTAATCAACGGCTCTTAACAATCTTGCCTGGATGAAGGTTACTCTGTTGGGAACTTCGTGCGGTGTTCCCACCAAGTACAGGGGCCTACCCTCGGTGGCTTTGAGAAAGAACGGTGAGCTGCTGCTCTTCGACTGCGGCGAGGGGACCCAGCGTCAGATGATGACATACGGATTGAGCTTCATGAAGATCAACCGCATCTTCATCACCCATCTCCACGGGGACCACTACCTGGGGCTTTTCGGCCTCGTTCAGAGCATGTCATTCTTCGGCAGGACCGATCCCCTGGAGGTGTTTGGCCCCAGATCCATGGAGTCGGTATGCGAAACGGTTACGACCATCGGCGATTTCAGCCCGGGGTTCGAGGTTCTGGGAAGTGACCTATCACCCGGCCAGACGGTGGACTGTGAGGGATACAGTGTAACCGCGGAAGGCGTCCGACACTCCGTGCCCACGCTGGCGTACGTCGTCGAGGAGCACGAGAGGCCCGGGAAGTTCGACGTGGAGAAGGCGAGATCGATCGGGATTCCCGAGGGACTGCTTTACAAGAGGCTTCAGGAGGGCGAGGTCGTGGAATGGCAGGGCAGGAGTGTGGAGCCGAGCGAGTTGATGGGGCCTCCTCGTCCGGGACGAAAGGTGGTGTATATAGGGGATGCCGAACCCACAGATGAGATCGTGGCCATTGCCAAGAGCGCCAACCTGCTTATCAGCGAGGGGACTTTCTGCGACGACCTGGCCGATCGGGCCCAGGAGACGGGTCACTCAACGGTCCGTCAGATATGCGCCATAGCGGAAAGGGCGTCCGTTGGACGCCTTCTTCTCACCCATTTCTCTCCCAGATACGATGCCGAGGATATCAGGAGGGAGGTATCATTTCAGCCGACGCTGATCGGCCGGGACGGCATGACTCTGGAGGTACAATACAGCTAGTCCAATGGGCCAAGGGGAGCGAGAAGGGATCGATTCCTCTCCACCAGTAGGAACAATCTCCCCTGGGTACGTTCCGCCTGATCGCACAGAAACTCTGCGTAGATGCCCTTTAGCGGACGCGATTCGATCTCAGGGTCGGACTTGACGCCGGCGTACCTCGCCCCGGGGATCAGGGATCCGGCGGGCCCATCGACGACGAGCGCTCCCCCGCTCATGCTGGCGGCGGGACGGTATCCGCAGCCTTTGGCCACTCGAACGAGGCCGCCGCTCTGATGTACGGATGCGAAATCCCCGCAGCCGCCTGCGATCTCTATCTCTCCCCCGGCCATGCGACACCCCAACTCGTGACCCGCGCTGCCCCTGAGATGGATGCTCCCCCCTGTCATGCCCTTGGGGCTTCCCCTGTATGAGCCTCCTAGGTAGTGTCCGGCATCGCCCCCGATCTCTATCGACCCGCCCGCCATCTCGGCCCCGCACCAGGAGGAAACGTTGCCCTCAACGATC